>Ga0210388_10003490_pt1 | contig 12314 bp, 12 predicted proteins | sample IncBWC19OmetaG_FD_155485 | JGI IMG/M metagenome (GOLD analysis project Ga0210388, IMG submission 155485) | Forest soil microbial communities from Barre Woods Harvard Forest LTER site, Petersham, Massachusetts, United States - Inc-BW-C-19-O ... | reverse complement strand
AACAGTCCGGGTGACTTCCTGCGGCATCAGAACTCTGCTCTGCATGTGCAGCCGTTCGACGGCACCGCTCTCGATCGGTCTGACGCGACATTCTGTCCAAAGCCAGGGAAGGACGGGAAAGGAAATACGTTCTACGCGCTGAAGTACCCCATGAAATACATTCGTCATTATAACGGCAGCGTCTATATCGCCAGCGACGGCAATAGCACCAATCCCTGGGACACCACGGCGCTTTGGAGCGACGACACAAGCTTCATCGTCAGCGCGCCTTGGTTGCCCTAAGACCGAAGCGGACGTCCGAGGACGTCGCCTCTCACATCTCGACGACGATATAGTCTTCCTCGACATGCACGGGCACGGTCTCTGCGACGTAAGGACCTTCGACCAGTTCGGCGCCGTGGGCGGTCTCGACTGGATAAGACCTTGCCTTGACCTTGTCGGGCGAGCAGTACGACTTGCCGGTGCGAATATCGAATTCCCAGCCGTGCCAGGGGCAACGAATGATCTCGCCCCTGCGGCTGTAGCTATAACGGCCCGCAGCGGTGGATTCCACAAGACCGGTCACGGCGCCCTCGCACAGGCTTCCACCTTGGTGCGGGCAGCGATTGAACATCCCGTAGAAATCGCCGTTGAGATTGAAGATCGCAATCGGACGGCCCTTGATCGTAAACAGTTTGCGCGATCCCGGCGGAATCTCGCGGGTCGGGGCCACGACGTGGCGGCTCATGCTTTCACTCCGTACACGGCCAATGCGTTCTCGCGGAAAAACGACAGACGCTGTTCTTCGCTGATCGGCAACGGCAGCGCCAGCGACGGATCATCGAAATCCCAGTGCGGGTAGTCGGTCGCGAACAACAGCCGGTCCCATCCCATCCAGCCGATCGTATCGAGCACGTGGGTTCGCGGCTCCGGCTCCTCCATCGGCTGCGTCGTCCACCAGACATGTTCCTTCAGATACTCGCTCGGCAGCCGCTTGAGATGCGGCGTCTCGGCGCGCAACGCTTTCCAGGTCTTGTCGAGCCGCCACGCAAAGGCGGGAGCCCAGGCAAATCCCGCCTCGACCATCACGATCTTCAATTTCGGAAAACGCTCGAACACGCCTTCGATCACAATGCTCGCTAATCCCGCCTGGCAGCTCTGGGCGTGACCGGCCATCTCCTCGATGTAATGCGACGGCCATCCGGTGCTGGTGATGGGACCGCCGCCGTAGCCGAAGGCGTGGACCGCGACGGGCAGGCCGGCTTCGGCCGCGGCCTGATAGATCGGCCAATAGCGGCGGTTGCCGAGCGGCTCGCCGGTGCGCGAGAGCACCAGCACCTGGACGAAATCCTTGTGTCCGGCCCATTTGCGAATTTCGGCCGCGGAAACATCCGCTGACTCATAGGGCACCACGACCGAGGCCTTGAGACGGGTATCCTTCGAGGTCCATTCCGCGACCTGCCACTCGTTGGTCGCCGCGCACAGCGCCGCACAAAGCTCGGGGTTTGCCACGCCCTGCCCGCTCTGCAGCGGATTGAGAACGCCAAAGATGACGTTGTTCGGATCGAGATGCTGGGCCTGCATGAAACTGAGGCTGCTGCCGGCCCTGCCGCCTTCGGGCGGTAACGCATCGCGCCGCGCCGCGTCCGGCTGTCCTTTCGGGAATGCCGGACCCGCCTGCATCGCGAGCCGGCGCGGACTGCCGAACGTCTTGAGATGGTCGCGCCAGCGCGCCGACAGCCACGGATCGAATGCGTTCGGGGTAGCGCGCACGGGGTGGATATCGCAGTCGGCGATGGCGAGACGGCTGCTCGTCCGCTTGGCTGCTTCGGGTTTGACGTTGACGTTCATGTCACTGTCTCCAGAAGTCGCGCGTAGGTCGCACGCGGATTGTCGACCATAATCTTCCGAACCAGGGATTTCGGCAACCCTTGCGGAAGCACTTCCATGCCCTCGAACTGACCATGTGGGTAGTCGGTCGAGAACAGCAATATCTCGTCGGATTGCATGTGCTCAATGATCTTTTCCAGGCTCGCCGGATCCGGCGGGGCATCGGTCGGCTGCAACGACAGACGGATATTGGTCTTGACGATTTCCATCGGCGAGCGATCGACCCAGGGAATTTCCATTCGCAGGCCGTGCCAGTATTTCGACAGCCGCCACAGATGCGCGGGCAGCCATGTCCAGCCGGACTCGAGCAGCACGACCTTCAGCTTCGGATAGCTCGAGAACACGCCCTCGCAGATCAGGCTCGTCAGCTGGGTCTGGAACGCCTGCGCCTGCGCCGCATAGTCCTCGGTGTAATAGCTCGGCCATCCGACCGCGGTCGGCGGATTGTGATAATTGCTGCCGGCGTGAATACCGATCGCCAGACCATGGCGTTCGGCGGCGGCATAGATCGGCCAGTAGAAGCGCTTGCCGAGCGGGTGATCGCCGCTCGCCAATAGCAGCACCTGCACGAAGCGCGGATTTTTCGCGCAGCGCTCGATTTCTTCGACCGCCATTTCCACGTTCTGCGTCTGCACCACGATGCTGCCGCGCAGCCGCGGCTCGCGATCGAGCCATTCTTTCGCGATCCAGTCGTTCACGGCGCTGGCAAACATCGAGCCCATATCTTCGCTGAACAGAAGCTGCGCGCCATACAGGCAGTTGCAGATCGCGATCGACGTCTTGAACGGGTCCAGGCATTCGGTCCGCATCTGCTCCAGCGTCCCAGCCGGCTTACCCTTGGCCGGCCGCCAATCGGCGCGCGCGGTGATCGGCGAATTGGCGGGATAGCTGATCGAAACCAGCTCATCGAGGCCGCGTGTCTTCACCATATCCTGCCAGTGCTCGCTCATATAGGGCACCAGCGCCTCGAGGCTCGGCACCGTCGGATGAACGTCGCAATCGATTGCGCCTGCTTCGATCATTTCGGTTTATTCCTTGTCATCGCTTCTCTTCCATCCTATCGCACCCGCCAAGCTCACTGGCGCGTTCATTCACCGGCTACCGCGTGAGCGCCGCTGGCCGCAACATCGTCGGTCCTTGCCGGCAGGCGCACAGCGAGGATCAGCGCGCCGCCGATCAGGCCGAACAGCGCCAGCACCGAAAAGGCGAGCGAGAAATCGCCGGTCCTCGTCTTCATCCAGCCGACCAGCATCGGCCCGAAAAAGCCGCCAAAGAGATTGGCGATCCCGCCGCTGAAGGCGATGGCAGCGATCGCCTGGGTGCGCGGCAGGATCGCCGTATACATCACGGTGATCAGTGGCAACGTCATGAACAGGAAGAAGCCGCTCAGCGTGAAGAACAGCATCAACACCCAGAAGGATTGCGACCCCAGATGCGCGCTCACGTACAGCAGCACCGCCAGCACCATCAGCGGAATCGCGCCATGCAAGCGCCGTTCACGGTGTCGATCCGAACTCATGCCCACGACCGCAATGCCAATGGCGCTCGCCAGATACGGCAAGGCACTCAGGAGACCGACCAATCCGATCGGCAACGCGCTGGCATCCTTGATCGCCGTCGGCAGCCACAGCGTGAAACCGTACTCGACCATGTTGTTGAAGGTTTTGGCGACCAGCAGCAGCCATACGCCGGGGTGAGCGATCATGCCCCACCAGTCGATGGCGCCGACAGTCGCATCGAACTCCGCCTGCTCCGCGGCGAGTCCGCCCAACAGCACATGACGCTCTTCCGTCGTCAGCCACTTCGCCGATTGCGGCGAATCCGGAATCGTGCGCCACCACACCAGCGCCCAGATCCAGGCCGGCAGGCCTTCGAGCATCAGCATCACATGCCAGTTCGAATAGGTCAGCACCAGACCAGACAAGGGGCCGGCCAACAGTGCACCGATCGGAATGCTGATGTTCCAGATGCCGAACGCCCGGCCGCGCTCGCTTTTCAGGAACCATTGCGAGAGCAACGCCGACACCGACGACCAGATCGGACCTTCCGACAGGCCGAGCAGAACGCGGGTCGCAACCAGCTCATAGAAATTCGTGGTGAAGCCGCCGGCGATGGCAAAGAAGCCCCAGGCGATCAGGCAAAACAGCGTGACTCGTTTGGCGCCAAAGCGGTTGGCGAGCCAGCCGCCCGCCAGAAAGCTGACGAGATAGCCCCAGAAGAACACGCCGCCGATGAAACCGGCTTCGGTCGGCGACAGATGAAGGTCCTGCGAGATGGCGGGAAGCGCGGTGCCGATGTTGACGCGATCGAGGTACGAGATCGTGTAGACGATAAACACGTTGGGCAGGATGCGCGCCCAGCGCCTGCGATAACCGACCGCCTCGCGATCCGCAGCCGATCGAAACCTCCCGTTCACCTCAGAAACTCCCTGTCGTCTCTTTTCGCGGTTGGTTCGCCGCTGTTCTTGATCTTCTCTCGCGTAACTTCAAGCTTGCGGCGCGTAGAGCCGGTGCGCGTTGCCGAACAGGAAGGCGGCCTGCTCTTCCTTCGGTAACCGCAGCGGCATCGCGGTCAAGGGATCGTCGTAGTCCCAATGCGGATAGTCGGTCGCGAACAACAGCCGATCGAGCCCGATCCAGTCGATCGTGTCGCGCAGATGAATCGACGGATTGGGCTCTTCCATCGGCTGCGTCGTCATCCAGACATGTTCTCGCAGGTATTCGCTCGGCCGGCGCTTGAGGTGCGGGGTCTCGCTGCGCAAGGAAGAGCGGATCTTGTCGAGCCGCCAGGCGAGCGACGGCATCCAGGCAAAGCCGGCCTCGATCAGCACCACACGCAATTTCGGAATCAGTTCGAACACGCCCTCCAGCACCATGCTGCTAATGAGCGCCTGGCACGACTGCGAGTGACCGACCATGTCTTCGATGTAATAGGTGGCCCAGCCGGTGCTGCTGGTCGGGTTGCCGCCGTTGCCGAAGGCGTGAATGCCAACCGGAAATCCCGCGGCCGTTGCCGCTTCATAGATCGGCCAATAGCGGCGATTGCCAAGCGGCTCCACGGTCCGCGAGAGCAGCAGCACCTGAACCATATGCGGCGAGCCGGCCCAGCGCTCGATTTCGGCGACGGAGGCTTCCGCATCTTCGTACGGCACCACGATCGATGCCTTCAGCCGCGGCTCCGGCGTCGTCCATTCGGCGACCTGCCAGTCGTTGATGGCGCGGCACAACGCGGCACTGAGATCGAGATTCGGCATACCGCCCGGATGCGGGCGGATCATCGTCAGCACGCCGAGCTGGATGCCGTTGGCATCGAGATGGTGGCTGCGCATGAAATCGAGATCGCTGCCGGGACGCCCGCCGCCGGGAGGCCAGGCATCGCGCCGCGACGCATCTGGCTGGCCCTTGGGATATTGCGGCCCTTTGGCCATGCCCTGCCGGCTGTGACTTCCGAACAGGTCGATATGATCGCGCCATCGCTTTTCCAAGTAAGGATAAAGCAGCTTGAAGTCGCGCGGGCTGTGATGGATGTCGCAATCGGCGATGGCCAGTCGGCTGGCGGAGGCGGCGCCGGCGGCCGGATTCGGCACTTGCAGGTTCATCGGCTCCTCCCTTTGCGGTTTGGTCCGCAGCTCGGTCCGCGACTTATCGGCTTGTTACCAGACCTAGTATTAGAGTGTGGCTGTTCTGCAAGGAACAGTCACCATGAAACGCGATCAGTACAGCGCTTTCGCCGGTTCCGCTCCTGCCGGGAGCGCTGCCTCGGGCGCAAGATCTGCCGAGGTAATCGGGGCCTTCAGCATGAAATACAGCGCCATGGCGCCGATCAACGACATGCCCGCGCCGATCGCAAAGGCGATGACAAAGGAGCCGGTGACATCGACGACGTAGCCGGTCACGACCGGCGAGACGGTTCCACCGAGATAGCCGCCGAAGTTCATCAATCCCGCGATCGAGGTGCAATAGGATTGCGGCGCGGTAACCGTGGTCAACGCCCATTTGCCGGCAATGCCGGCGCTGAGAAAGAACTGTGCCAGCGACATCAACAGCACCGCTTCGGTCGCGTTGGAGGCCATCGTCGTCAGTCCCGTGAACAGCCCGCAGATGAGCAGGCCACCGACGCAAGGCAGCTTGCGGCTATCCATCAGATTGACGCCCCACTGGCAGAGCTTGTCGGAGAACCAGCCGCCGACCAGACAACCGGCAACGCCGGCGATCAGCGGGATCGAGGCGAGGATGCCGGTTTTCGCGATGCTGACATGCTGCTGCATCTCGAGATAAGCGGGGATCCAGGTCTGATACATCCAGATCGAATAGCCGCCACAGAACGCCAGCACGATCATGGCCCAGCTCGTGCGGAATGTGAACAGCTTCGCCCATTGCTCCCCGCGCACCGGCGTTATCGCGGCGCGGTTTTCGGCGAGATAGGCGTTGTCATCCGCCTCCAGAACGGTGCTGTGCGGATTGCGATAGAGCATGAACCACACGAGCGCACCGAGCAGACCGACCACGCCCATGGTGACGAACATCGTCCGCCAGCCAAAGGCGAGCATCAGCGCGGTCAGTAGCGGCGGCGCGATCGCCGGCCCAATATTGCCACCGGCATTGTAGAGGCCCGTGGGCATGCCGCGGTCGCGCACACGGAACCAGTCGCTGGTGACGCGAACGCCGGCGGGATAGGCTGGCGATTCCGTCACGCCAAGCGCAATCCGCGTCCAAAGAAGTTGCGTATAGCCGAGCGCAAAGCCGCCCGCGCCTTGCGCGATCGACCACAGGATCAGCGCGCCGCCGACGAGATAACGCGGCCCCAGGCGGTCCAGCATGAAACCAACCGGGATTTGCGCAAACGCATAGGCGAGCGACCAGCCGGATTGCAACGCGCCGATCGCGGTGGCGCTGATGCCGAACTCTTTTCGGATAAGAAGATTGCCGACGGCAAGCGTCGACCGGTCAATGTAATTGAGCGCGATCACGACGGTGACGAGAGCTATCGCCGTCCACTGGATTACCCGCAACCGCGCCGACGGTTTCGAACCCGGCAGCTCTGCACCCGCCATGTTTCCTCCGGACCGTCTTGCGCGGCAGGTCCAGGACTATCGCCCCGGCCGTTCCGCTGTTTTTTTGATCCCCGGGGCATATTAGGACGGTTTGCCGGTTTGTTCTAACAGCGGCAAGAAGGTGCAAACGCAATCAGTACAGAGCGGCGGCCGCCCAAAACCGGCTAGGCGGTCAATGCCGCCACCGGCGAGCGGATCAGCGATGCGATCTTTTCCAGCTTTCCGATGCGCTCTGCCGTCCAGTCGAACGAAAAATTGAGCGCGAGAAAGTTCTTGAACGAGGCCGCGGGCGAGAACATCGGCCCCGGTGCCAGGCTGATACTGTCAAGCAATGCCAGGCGGGAAGCCGCGACCGCATCGAAGCTGTGCGGTCCCCTCACCCAGCACACGAATCCGCCGGACGGACTGGAGATCGCGCAATCCTTTGGAAACAGTTCTGACACCAGCCGCAAACCCTGCTGCATCCGCTTTCCCAGGGTTTCGCGGATGTTGCGCAGCGGACGCTCGTAATAGCCCTTCGAGATGAACTCGGCGGCGGCGCGCTGCAACGGCCCGTCGCCGCCAAACAGGTTGGTGAAGAATTTTTGCTCCAACAGCGCGCTGTGATAGCGCTCGCCGATGATCCAGCTGATGCCGTAACCGGACGGCGCTAAGCCCGGAAAACTCGAGAACTGAATCACATAGCCATCGGTATCGAAGGTCTTCAGGCTCGGGGTGAATTCGCTGGCGTAAGAGAGATTGCCGAACATGTCGTTTTCGATGATCGGGATCTGGCGCTGGCTTGCGATCTGCACGACGCGGCGCATCGTGTCTTCGCTATAGGTGACGCCGGTCGGATAATGATTGACCGGCATCAACAGACAGGCCGCGACCTGGTTCTTGGCCAGGAGATGCGCGAACTGGTCCGGATCGATGCCGTTCTTGGGATGGGAGTATATTTCCAGCGCCAGCAGATGACGGCGGCGCAAGGCATCGAGAATGGGAAAGAACGTCGGCGTCTCGACAAGCACCGTATCGCCCGGCCGGGTGAGAGCGCCGACGCAGATGTCGAGGCCCTGCAAGCCGCCGCCGGTGACCAGCACATCGCTCTGCCGCACGATCACGCCACGCTGCGCCATGCGCTTGGCAATGATTTCCCGCAACAGCGGATCACCTTCCGGCGCATCGGTTTCCGACGCGCGCTCCGGATCGCGCAGCAGCACCTGACGCAGCGTCTGGTTGATCCGCCGCCGCGGAAAGATATCGCCGCTCGGATAGACCGCGCCAAAGGCTTCGACATCGCGGCTGTGCCAGGCCGACATCACCTTGAAATTCAGGCTGTCGATCGAGATCGGCGCGTCCGAAAGACCCGGCCGCGACGACGGCGTATCGGCAAAATTCCGTGCCTGAGGCGCGCTGGCGGCGACGAAGAAGCCGGCGCGGGGGCGGGCTTCGATGATGCCCTCGCTCTCCAGGAGCGCGTAGCCGTGATGCACCGTGACCATGCTGAAGGCGGTCGACTCGCTGAGCGCGCGGACCGACGGCAGCCGCTCGCCAGGCTTCAGCGTTCCCGCCTCGATCCGGCGGCGGATATAGGACACGACCTGTTCGTATCGCCGCATGCCTGTGCTGGCCAATGTGTACTGACTACCTTCGCGATAGACTGTCTCTATCAGGACAGAAACCACAATGGCAAGCAAGGCTGCGCGTAAGCGGCGAACAAGCGTCCGCGCAGCTTGCGATCTCGATGCCGGAAGTTTTCGAGCTCCGATCGACCGGCAAGCGCAGGTAAGAGGAAAGAGAGATGCATCGCTTCGTGGTGGTCGGTGGAGGCGTTGCCGGACATCGGGCGGCCATCGAGCTTGCGCGTCGTGCGCCGGCCTCAACCATCGATCTGTTGTCAGAAGAGCCGTGCCTGCCTTACGACCGCCCTCCTCTATCGAAGGAATTGCTTCACGGCAGCAAGACTGCCGAGCAGATCGTTCTCTCCGGCGCGGCGAACTATCCAAACAACATCCGCTTTCATGCGGGGGTGCGCGTCACCTCGATTGACCGGCAACGACAAGCCGTCGTCACCGCTGATGGCATCGCGTTTGGCTATGACCGGCTGCTGCTCGCGACCGGCTCGCGTCCGCGCCGGCTGCCGGCGGAATGCGCCGGCGACGCACCTGTCCATTACTTGCGAACATTGCAGGATGCGGCTGCGCTGGTGCCGCAGCTCAAAGCGGACCGGCGCATTGTGGTGATCGGCGGCGGCTTCATCGGCCTTGAAGTGGCGGCGGCCGCCGCGCGCAAGAACTGCCGCATCACGGTCCTCGAGGCTCAGCCGCGCCTGCTCGCACGCGGGATGCCGCCAATGGTGAGCCAGTGGGTCGAACGCCTGCATCGCGACCAAGGCATCGATATCCAGATATCGACGGGCGTGCAGGCGATCCGTTGCGACCGCTCTGAAATCCTTGTCAGGATCGAGGGAGGGATCATCGCCGCGGATGTCATCATCGCGGGCATCGGCGCTGAGCCGAATATTGAGCTTGCCGCCAACGCGAAGCTCGCGACCGATGACGGGCTTGTCGTCGATGCGCAGTGCCGGACTTCTGATCCCCTGATTTTCGGTGCGGGCGAAGTCACGTCCCATCCCGTCATGCACGGCCCATCGCGACGCGTCGAGTCCTGGAAATCATCCGCCGAGCAAGGCACCATCGCCGCGCAAGCCATGACCGGCGCGGAGGTCACGTTTGATGAAATCCCCTCGCTCTGGTCCGACCAGTTCGATATAAACATTCAGTCGATCGGGTTTCCGGACCTTGGCGTCGCGCACGAGATTCTTGGCGACCCGGCATCTGACACATGGACGCTGGTTTCGCTTGATGGCGATGGGTCCGTCGTCGGAGGCGTTGCGATCAATCGCGGACGGGACGCGTCGGCGCTGCGGCGGGCCGTCAAGCAGAGAGCCGGTTCGACATTCATGCAATCCAACAAGGTTGCATAGACAAGCGGTGGTGGAGCTCGCGTGATGGCTGAAAATGACGGTTCGCAATGGCACGCGCTCGGCACGCTCGACGGTGTTCCCGCAGGCGAGATGAGCGCTCACGATGTCGGCGACATCCATATCGCGCTTTACAATATCGACGGGACGATCTTTGCGACCGACAACGTCTGCACGCACGCCTACGCCTTGCTGACCGACGGTTGGCTCGACAACAACATCATCGAGTGTCCGCTGCATGGCGGCCAGTTCGACGTCTGCACCGGAAAGGCCGTCTGCTCGCCGGCTGAATCCGATCTTCGCACCTACCCCGTGCGCGTGGTGGAAGGACAGATCGAAGTGCTCCTGCCCGACGCTGAAAGCTGACGCGTCCGGCAAATCGCTGCGGCGGCGAAACGCCGGTTTTCCGCATCGAGCGCGCGCCTCCCGGTCCAGCTCCATCCGACGATTAGCGGTAGTCGCGTTTGAGCAGGTCGAGCTGCAGCGGCGGGCTTTGAATCGCGGGAGCCGCAGACTGCGCGAACCGTGCCCACTCGTCTGCCTCGTCCAGCCAATATTTTTCATCTTCGCCTGCAACGCGAGCACGCTCTCGGCACATCGTCTCGAGCGCTTCGAATCGTTTCTTTGCGTACATGGCTATCCCCGGTGTGCGGATGAAAGCAATGTAATCACGAAGAAAGCTGCGCCAACTTACTATTCCTTCATGTCACGCTATTGATGTTACGGGACATTTCGATCAGCGGGATCACTATTAAACGACGACGATTCAACACTCGCTTGTGAACGTCGTCATCGCGCTGCGCACAGATCACCGACCCGGCAACGGCTATCAAATTGGTGTAATGCCCGAGCATTCCGCCGGCGAAATACTTATCTCGTCGTGTAGAAAGGAGATCAGAAATGTCAAAAGCTTTTATCGCAGCGACCGTAGCCGGGTTTGTCCTCGCGACCATGCTGCCTGTATCGAACGCGGCTGCATTCGTGCCTCAAGCATTTTCGACTCCGGGAGCCACCGGCATGACTCCGGGAGCCACCACCGGCATGACAATGGGTGTAGGAAACGGAGCCATGAGCAGCGGAGCCGGCAGCGTGTCGGCCGGGGCTGACAGCGCCGCCAATCCCTCGGGCAACGCCTTCATCAACACGTCGCCGAGCGGATCGACATTGATGCCGAATACCGGGGGAATAGTCGGAGGCGGCCGCCGCCGATAGTCGATCGGCTCTGCCGAATCAATATTCGATCAGCGGAAGCAGCTCGGTCTTGTCAAGAATTGACGCGCTCGCTCTGCAATGCATGCTGCGCGCAATGTCGCGTTTTGCAAATATCAGACTCGCTCGAATGAGTAGCGGACAACACTGCCTGATCCGGGACCTCGGTCTGGTCAAGGGCGGCAAGGGTCTCCGGCACCACGAGGTGGTTCTGGTGCTGTCGTTCCGAGGCATGGCCGGATTTGCGATATCCAAAATGATGTCCAAGATTCGTGCCGGCAGCAGGGAGACCACGGCGCCGGTCGAGCCGAAGGTCATTCAACAGACCCTGTCTTGACGATCCGCGACGGTGTTCCGCGAAGGAAACCGCGGCAAGCGATCACGACTTTGTCGCCGTCCACCGTCCTGGGCAACCGTTCGGACCGACAAGCGTCCCGGACGCTTGTCCGCCGCGAAAGTTGCCGACGAAATCGAATTTCATCCCGAGGACAACTGCGTTTCCCCTGACCGCACCAGCTCGTGAAACTTGCCCGGTCGCGCCGCCGCCGCTTATCACGCCATTGCTGACCGAAGCCGTCAGCGCCCACGGCGGAAGGCAACTCGGCGTTGCCGACACCGCCCATGTGCCGTCGGCCGATCCCGAACGGCCCTCCGACCTGGGCCCGACTGAAGCCCGGTGTGTCTCGTGAGATCTTGCGCGCCGCTCCGGAGAGGCCTCTTCGCCACCCGAAACCGACTTGTTCATCTTCCCGATCGTGCCGCCGGTCGAACCGGCCTGGGCGAATGCGGGAGCGTCGGCGAGCCATGGCGCAAGCATCCCGAGCGATCCGACGATGGCCAGTATCCTTGATAACTTCCCCATATCAGTCCCCCCAAAAGTCAGCCAAAGCCTTTCAAGTTTGCAGCGAAGTTGCCGGCTATTCGGCTCCGCTGACACGCTGAGCCCCATCAGCGCAAACCGACGCGATCACACGACACGCCTTGCCCTTCTTGCGGCAGTCCGACAGCGCGTTCTCTTTCGCCTTCTGCATATCGGCGCGGGCAACGATCGCCCAACTGGACTCCGAATAGGCAAAGACGCCGCATTCCGTGCCGAAAAAGCTGATCTCGATCGGGCACGACGCCGCGTCGCCACAGGAGGTCCGCGCGCTTGCCACGGCGGCTTTGCGCGTATCCAGCGCCCACGACATGCCCCATTTGTTGCTTGCCTTGGAATAG
>Ga0210388_10003489_pt1 | contig 12314 bp, 10 predicted proteins | sample IncBWC19OmetaG_FD_155485 | JGI IMG/M metagenome (GOLD analysis project Ga0210388, IMG submission 155485) | Forest soil microbial communities from Barre Woods Harvard Forest LTER site, Petersham, Massachusetts, United States - Inc-BW-C-19-O ... | reverse complement strand
TTGCTGATCAACGACGGTGAGGCGCGCATGCTGTCCGGCGAGCATAATCTTGTCGTGGCCGCCGAGAAGGTGCTTAGCATGGGGCCCAAGACCCTTGTAGTCAAACATGGCGAGTATGGCGCTACTGCGTTCTTTGGCGACCGCTCTTTTGACGGAACCAAGCTTTCGCGGCCCTTCCGTGCGCCTGCGCTTCCACTGGCCGAGGTCGTCGACCCCACCGGCGCGGGCGACTCGTTCGCTGGCGGCTTCTACGGTTATCTTGCGTCGCAGCCTGAGTTGACGCCTGCGGTCTTTCGCACGGCCATGTTTTACGGTGGCGTGATGGGATCGTTCGCTGTTGAATGCTTCGGCACGGAGCGATTGCAGAACGTGACACGGCAGGAGATCGACGAACGCTTCAATCTATTCCGGGAGATCTCGCACCTTGAGCATCCGGGGGTCTAGATCGGCGAGGGCCATGAGGCCAGCGGCATCGGCCGTTGCGGCCCGTGGTACCGCTGCAGGGGCGGTGGCCCCGGATCCTGACGAAGTTCGGCCAGCGACTCGCGAGGAGACCTTTCCGGTTGCGCTGGGCGCTGTACTTCTCTCGTTTGTCGCGTTGCTGATTTCATTTTCACGTGGGTATCTGCTCCTGTACGGAGATGCGGTCGCACACCTTGGTATCGCTCGGCGCATTCTGGATTCGCGTAACCCGGGGCTGGTCCAGCTTGGCGGTGTCTGGCTTCCGCTGCCTCATCTGCTGATGCTGCCGTTTGTGCAGAAGATGGAGTGGTGGCAGAACGGCCTTGCCGGTGCGTGGCCTTCGCTGATCTGCTACATCGCCAGCGTGGTCGGGCTTTACCGGCTATCGCGTCATTTGCTTGCGCCGCGGTGGGCAATTGCGGCGACGGCCTTCTATGCGCTGAACCCCAATTTGCTCTACCTCGCGACCACGGCCATGACGGAGCCACTCTTCCTTGCGCTGGTGATTTGGACGGTCCTGCTTACGGTGGAGTGCGTCGTTGGCATTCACGCAGCTCGTCAGGCCGTCGTGGCCCGCCGGCTGGTTCTGATTGCGGTCTTTATTTTGGCGGCGGTTTACACGCGGTACGATGGCTGGGTCCTCGGTGCGGCCGTCTGGTGCGTCATCGCATTTACGTTGGCGAGCAGACGCGATGTCTGGAGCAGAGTTGTCCCCTCCTTCGTGCTTTTTACATTGATTGTTGTTGGGGGGCCGATCAGCTGGCTGGCCTACAATCAGCACTTCTTCCACGATCCGCTGGACTTTATCCGTGGCCCTTATTCGGCGTCCGCCATAGAAAGGAAGACCGCGGCGGCCGGCTCGGAGCACTATCACGGATGGCACAGCCCTTTCTGGGCACTCGTGTACTACACGCGCACGGCGCAGGTGGATGCAGCTTTCTGGGAGACGGGCTTTCTGGTTATGACCGCGGCCATTGGTGGGGTGATGATTGCCATTCGGCGCAGACTCGCGTTGCCTGCGTTACTTCTTTGGGTTCCGTTGCCGTTTTATATTTATTCGATCGCCTATGGATCGGTGCCGATCTTTATTCCGCAGTTGTGGCCGCACTCTTATTACAACTCGCGGTATGGAATGGAGATGTTGCCTGCGCTTGCTCTTTTTGCAGTGGTCGCCGTGCAGTGGCTTGAGGGCCGATGGGGCCAATCGCAGCCGCTGGTGAAGAGGCTGATGCAGCCGATTGCCTTGCTGCTCATTGCCCTGAACACGATTGGCATGACGTATCAGACGCCGCTTGTGCTCAAAGAGGCCCTGGCCAACTCGACCACCCGGGTCGCCTTTGAGACTGCGCTTGCCCGCCAGCTACGCATGTTTCCGACCGGTGCGGCGATTCTGATGTACAACTCGGACCACGTTGGCGCGTTGCAGGCGGCGGCGATTCCACTGCGCCAGACCATCAATGAGGGAGACTACGACAGTTTTCATGCCGCTCTGGCCGCGCCTGCCGAGCATGCGACCTACGTCGTCGCCATCGCGGGAGACCCTGTGTCCGATGCCGTCGCCGCACATCCTGAGGGTCTTACGGAGTTGTCTATTTTGTGCACCAGCGGTCAGCCGTGTGCGCGTATTTATCAATCTGACCGGGCGGCCGCTCCACCAAAGCCGTAGATGTGCGTCATTTCACTGAACGCTGAGGCACAATAAGAACAGCATGATTCCCTTTGTCAAAGCGCACGCCTGCGGCAACGATTTCCTGATCATGGATGAGCCGTTTGCGCAGCGCCGTCACGCTGAACTCGCGCGGAAGCTTTGTGCGCGCAACACCAGCGTTGGGGCGGACGGCATCGAGTTTCTCGATCGCAAGCCCGGTGGTGAGCTGTTCCTTCGTCTGTTCAACGCGGACGGCAGTGAGGCGGAGCTCTCCGGGAACGGGACGCGTTGTGTTGCCGCGTGGCTGGCGAGCAGCGAGGGCAAGCTGGACGTCGCGTTGGGCACGCACGGCGGCGTTCGGACCTGTCATGTTGTTGAGGGCGCCGATCCGCTGTACCTGATTGAGAGCGAGATGGGTGTTCCGCGGGTGATGTCGCGCACGATCGAGCTTCCCGGCGTTGGCAATGTGGCCGGGGCGATGGTCAACGTGGGCAATCCGCATTTTGTTCTCTTCGTCGAGGCAGAAGATTTCGGCGCTCATGGTTGCACATGGCAACAGCTCGGCGCGCAGATCAGCACCAGTCCCCTGTTTCCGCATGGGACCAATGTTGAGTTTGTCCGAGTGCTGTCTTCTTCGGAGATAGCCTTCCGGATTTTTGAGCGCGGTTGTGGGCCGACTACCTCGTCCGGCACGGGTACGTGTGCCTCGTCTGCGGCGGCGATGATGCTGCGAGATGTTAATCGAGAGCTTACCGCCATTGCCGAAGGCGGCCCACAACGCACGGTCTGGCCCGCGAACGACGCTGTGATGCGACTCACCGGGCCGGCTGAGATCATCTGCCGTGGGGAGGTCTCAGCGCTGTGAAGAATTCCTCGATGCCAGCGATAAAGCCCCGAGCATTGCACCCTGGCGCGACTATTGCCGTCCTTTCACCGGCGAGCACGCCCAAGTCCGATCTCGTGCATCGCGGAATCGCCCATCTGCATTCGCTTGGTTACAAGACAGTCCTGGGCAAACATGCTCTCGACAGCGGACCGCTCTACTATGCGGGCACGATTGAAGCCCGGCTGAATGACCTTCATGCGGCCTTCTCAGACCCGGCGGTCGACGGTATTGTCTGCGCTCGCGGGGGGTGGGGCTCGGCTGAGCTGCTTCCGTATCTTGACGCGGAGTTGATTCGGGCCAACCCAAAGATTTTCGTCGGGTATAGCGATCACACGTCGCTTCATTGCTGGCTTCACAACGAGGCGAACCTTGTCACCTTTTATGGACCGATGGTGGCTGCCGACTTCTCGCGTGATGACGGTGTGGATATGGCGAGCTGGCAACACGGCCTTCAGGGTGACGGTCGTTGGTCGCTGGGTGTCGCGGACGGTCTTCGTGTGCTTCGTGCGGGCGTTGCGCACGGTCTACTCGATGGTGGATGTGTCTCTATCTTCACGGAAGCACTTGGTACACCCTATGCTGCTCGTATCGATGCGGAGAGCATTCTCTTTCTCGAAGATGTCGGTACGAAGCCTTATCAATGGGACCGCATGTTGCTGCACCTGCGTTATTCCGGACTATTGGAGAAGGTGACCGGCATCGTATTTGGTGACATGCGCCAATGCGTCCCGGTCGATGAGAACGATTATTTGGAGCGGGCGATTCTTCATGCACTTCGCGATTTCGAGGGGCCTATTGCGATTGGGCTGCGCAGCGGTCATGTCGGCGCCTCCAATGTCACGCTCCCTCTGGGTGTTTCGGCTACGCTGGATCTAAGTGATGTAGCGAACCCGCAAATGCACCTTCTCGAAGCATCTGTTACGGTTTAGCCTTGAATTCTTCGGCCACGGGCACTGCGAACATGCAAAATCCAAAGCATATTCATCTCATCGGCATCTGCGGGACTGCGATGGCCTCGCTTGCGGGGATGTTGCAACAGCAGGGCCACCGCATCACCGGCTCGGACGCTGCCGCGTACCCGCCGATGAGCGATCTGCTTGCCAGCCTGAAGATTCCGATTCACGAGCCTTACTCCGAGAGCAATCTTGAGCCGCGTCCGGACCTCGTTGTTGTAGGGAACGCGATTTCGCGTGGAAATGTTGAGCTCGAATATGTTCTCGATACTCGGATTCCTTTTTGCTCGATGGCTTCGATTTTGCATGACGAGTTTTTGCCGGGGCGGGAGTCGCTCGTTGTCGCAGGGACGCATGGGAAGACAACAACTACCAGCATGCTGGCCTGGATCTATGAGGTCGCTTCGCGGTGGGACCCTGCTTTTGCGCCGTCGTTTCTTATTGGGGGTGTTGCCGAGAACTTCGGAACCAGTTTCATGGTGCGGCCGACTCGGCCTTTTCTGCTTGAAGGCGACGAGTACGATACGGCCTTCTTTGACAAGGGGCCTAAGTTTCTTCACTACTTTCCTGATGCGCTGATCCTGACTCATGTCGAGTTCGATCACGCCGATATCTACGTTGACCTGCCTGCCGTGAAGACGGCTTTCAAGCGCCTGGTCAACCTTGTGCCGCGCCGTGGGCGTATTGTGGCCTTCGATGGCAGCGAGAACGTCGGGGAATGCGTGGCCAAAGCATTTTGTGCGGTCGAGCGTTACGGCTTCGCTTCGGACTCCCACTGGCGTGTTTCGAACCTGCGCCACGAGGGCCCTCTGACGCGCTGGGCGTTGACTCGCGGAGGTACTCCGTTTGCCGAGCTCACGTTGCCGATGGCGGGTGAACATAACGCGTTGAACGCCACGGCCGCTGCTGCACTTGCCGCCGGGCAGGGAGTGCCAACGGATGCAATCATCGAAGCGGTTGCGACCTTCAAGAGCGTCAAACGCAGGCTTGAGGTCCGCGCTGTTGTCGATGGCGTGACGATCATTGATGACTTTGCACACCATCCGACGGCGATTCGCGAGACCCTGCGCGCGTTGCGTGAGTCTTACCCCGGACGACGCATCTGGGCAGTGCTCGAGCCACGCTCGAATACGCTGCGCCGGAACGTGTTTGAGCTCGACCTGGTGGAGAGCCTTGGGCTGGCCGACCGTGTGGTGCTGGCTTCGGTCTTCAAGTCTGAGAGCGTCCCTGCGGCGGAGCGTCTGCACCCGGAGCATGTTGTTGCTGCCCTCGATGTGCGGGGGAAGCCCGCTGCACTCTTCCCGGATGCAGACGCAATTGTGGCCGCGATAGTGCCCCAGCTTAGGTCCGGAGACGTTGTTGCGATCCTGTCCAACGGCGGCTTCGGCGATATATACCGGAAGTTGCCCGCCGCTATCGCTGCGCGTAGCTCCGCCACGCAAAACGTCTGATCTGCGGGTGTCACCCTGTCTGGGGTATGCTCCAAACAGGCATGTTTGCAACCTTCAAGCTGGCTTTTGTTTATCTCGCACTCGGTCCAATTGCCGGCATTGTCGGTATTCCTTACACGTTGCTGGTTGGAGATATCAGCGTTCTCTACCGCGTCGCCATGTGGATTACGAATGCGGGCGTGCGTGCGGCCGGCATCAAGATCGAGATGACTGGACTCGAGAACGTTCCTCCCGGTCGTAGCTGCATCTTCATGAGCAACCATGTCTCGAACCTCGATCCGCCAGTCGTGCTTCCTCTGTTGCCGGGCCGCAGCTCCGTGCTTTTGAAGAAGGAGCTGATGAATATACCGATCCTGGGCAGGGCGATGCGCATGGCGAAGTTTGTGCCGGTGGAACGGGGCCACCGGCGCGATGCTGCCCAGGCCAGTGTTGAGGCCGCTGCCGATGCGCTCCGGTCTGGACTGCACATTCTGGTGTATCCGGAGGGGACGCGTTCGCGGGACGGAAGACTTTCAACCTTCAAGAAGGGGCCGTTCTTTCTTGCAATGGAGACGCAGGCGCCGATCGTCCCGATTGCGCTATCCGGCACGCAGACCATGATGCACAAGGGGAGCAATGCGATTGTGCCTGGGCTGGCCCGGATCCAGATGCTCCCGGCTGTTGAGCCATCGAAGTATGAGACACGCGAGGAGCTTTTGCTTGCGGTGAGGAGTGCTATCGCCGAGGCCCTGCCGCCCGAGATGAAGCCGGCCGCTATTTGACGATTGCGTTGTTGTAGCCGTCCATCTGGAGGCGCTGACGCATGGCGTCGGCTTCTTTTTTGGTGGCCAACGGGCCGATCTGCACGTGGAAGAGCTTGTCCTGTGGCTCGCGCCGGATAGCGACTGTGTAGCCACGGCGTTTAAGGTCGACGGCCACGACATCTGCGTCCTCCTGGTGTGACATGGCGGCGACCTGTACGAGGGGGGAGCCCGGCGAAGATGCTGGAGCCGCAACAGACGCTACCGCAGCGGGCCTCGCGGCTGTATTCGTCGATGGCTCAGCGGCCACGTTGGGGCGCGGGGTCGAGACTGCTGCCTTAGCTGGGGTGGGGTCGGGGGCCTGTTGGCTTTCCTGCGCTGCAGCGGCCGGTGGGTCGATGGGTACGATCGCAGTTTGAGATGTGGCAGCGGATTGTTTGCTGGCTGTCTGACTTGCGAGGCTTCCCGACGCTGGCTTGGAGCCGTTACTCTCTCGGCCCGTCATTACCTCTGCTGCGCTGATCGGAGGTTGTGCCGAACGCCTGCCCAGTGAGTAGCCGAAGCCGAAGAAGACGGCGCAGACCAGAGCAAGTGCGAAGAAGATGCCAAGTATGGTGGTGGTTCCGAGTGAGATCTCACGGTCTTGTTCGTCCTCGTGGAGGTCCCGCAGATCATGATCGGTTTCGTATCGAGTTTGCACGGTTAGACCTTCTTCTCCAGAGCTGTGTCAGGAGTGAATGTCTTATTGAACAGGTTTATGAGCTCCATGGGGAGGGGAAAGACGATGGTGGTATTTTTCTCGACACCTATCTCAGTCAGGGTCTGCAGATAGCGGAGCTGGAGGGTCATGGGCTGGGTCGCCATAAGTGCCGCCGCTTCTACCAGTTTGGCCGCGGCGTTGAACTCGCCCTCGGCGTGGATAATCTTGGCGCGGCGTTCGCGCTCGGCCTCGGCTTGTTTGGCCATGGCGCGGAGCATGGACTCGGGCATGTCGACCTGTTTGACCTCGACGGAGACGACTTTTACTCCAAAGGGAGCGGTGTGGCCGTCGATGATCGACTGGATGCGGAGGTTCAGGGCCTCGCGATGGGCAAGAAGACCATCGAGGTCGACTTCGCCCAGCACAGAGCGCAGTGTGGTTTGGGCAAACTGCGAGGTCTGGTAGATGTAGTTGGCGACCTCGATGACGGCCTTGGTGGGGTCGACGACGCGGAGGGTGATGACGGCGTTGACTTTAAGGGTGACGTTGTCGCGGGTGATGACGTCCTGCGGGGGGACCTCCATGGCCTCCTGGCGCAGGCTGACGCGAACGATCTGGTCGAGTGGGCGGAAGACCCAGATGACGCCCGGACCCTTTGCCGCCTCCTTCACGCGTCCCAGGCGGAAGATAACTCCGCGCTCATACTCTTTCAGGATGTTGAGGGCATTGATGAGGTAGAGGACGACGATGGCGATGGCGAAGAGGAGCGGGAGAGACATGATGGTTGACCTCTGGTGTGCCGGACTGCGGCCACCGCTGCGATTGTACGGCAGGCGCAGCGGCGAAACCGCGGTTAGAAACGCAGGAAAAAGCCGAATCCTGGCTCGAAGGTCGTGGTGTGCTGCTGGATGGTCAGGTAGTTGGTCTCAAAGTCGGGCGCTTTGAAAAAGACCTCACGGAACTGGGCGCGGATACCAAAGTGGGGAGACAGTACGGTGGTCTCTGCGCCGATCGCATAATAGTAAGTCGCGCGGGCCTGTTTGGGCAGGGCCAAACCGCCGCCCGGGGTTGGCCGGAAGGCGGTCGTACCAAGCCCGCCGGACGCAAATGGGGTCATTCCGAAGTACTGTTTTTTGGCATGGACTACATATCCCAGCGTGTACTCGCTGGCGTTCTGCTGGACGCCAGCGTTTGCCTGGGCCCCGAAGGGGGTAAAGGTGTCTACGTATCGCGAGTAGCCGTAGTTGGCTTCCAATCCGAACCACGGGGACCCGACGTAACGGAGGGTGACTAGCGCCCCCGCCGTGTCGCCGGGGCTGAGGTTGACGGCCGTTGGCTTGGCGTTGACGATTGCGGTGCCATTGGAGTCCAGATTAAATATGCCCAAAGCGGAGACGCCGAGGTCGATGCGAGCAAGTTGACGGTCCAGGGGCGTTTCCGGGGTGGTGCTCTGCGCCTTGACGGTTGGTCCTACCGCTGCAAGCAGTAGGCAAAATAAAACACTTCGAACACACAACGGGCGAGGCACATTCAACATCAAGACGAAACTCCCTTTTCGAAAACTACCGTCCTTTTAGTCTACTCTGGCAGGGACGTTGGTGGGTGCCGCGCTGGAGATCAAACGGTATCCTGCACTGGCTCTACGATTAAGACGAGGCCCTCAACGCTGCGCACTGAGACCGCGGACCCGACCGCGAGCGATGCGTTTCCGCGCAGCGACGCCTGCCAAAGTTCGCCGCGGATCTCGACCTGACCGACGGGGGCAAGGGGGGAGCGCACAATTGCCCTTCCGCCAATCATGGCCTGCGGACCGGTGAGGACCTTCCCTCGGCGTGCGCGCAGGGCGATCCAGGCGAGTCCAAAGGAGATGCTGCCAAAGGCCAGACCCGCTCCCACTGCAGTCGCGGTGTGGACCCGCAGCTCAGGGATGGGGCCATCGACGAGGGTGGCGAGGCCGAAGACGAGTGAAACAACACCGGCCAGCGCGAGCACACCGTGGCCGCCGAACTTTGCTTCGAGGAGCATCAGAACGACTGCCGCAAGCAGCAGAACGATTGCCGTGTGACGGATGGGAAGAAGATTCAGACCAAAGAGGCTGAGGAGGACGAAGAGCGTGCCGAGGGAGCCGGGGACGACGGTGCCGGGGACGTTGAACTCCAGATAGATGAGGAGGCCGCCGAGAACCAGCAGAAGAACCGCGATGTCAGGATTCGTCAGTTTGCTGAGCAGGCGCTCGCGCAGGGAGGGGGCGATGGTGACTATTTCCGCTCCTTGCAGATGCAGGGTTTGGGTAGTGCCATCGAAGCGATGGATCTCCCGGCCGTCGAGTGCGATGAGCAGGGAGGCATCATCGGCTGAGTCAAGGTCGATCAGCTTCAGCTTGAGGGCCTCTGCGTCGCTGTAAGACTTGGAGTTGCGGACGGCGTCCTCGGCGGCTTCGACGTTGCGGCCACGGCGGGCGGCGTAGGAGCGAAGGAAGGCCGCGGCGTCATTCTCGATCTTCTCTTTGAGGACGGGATCCATCTGGCCGCCCTCGACGATGGGATGGGCGGCGCCGGCGTTGGTTCCGGGAGCCATGGCGGCTATGTCGGCGGCTTCAAGGAGGAAGAAGCCAGCGGAGCCCGCGCGGCTACCAGTCGGCGAGATGAAGATGACAACTGGAACGCGCGAATTTTCGATTGCCTGGACCATGACCCGGGTCGATTCGAGCAGGCCGCCCGGTGTGCCCAGAGAGACGATGACCAGCTGGGCTTGCTGGCGGGCCGCCTGGTCAAGGCCGCGCTGGAGGTAGTCCGCGGTGATGGGCTGGATAGTGTCGTGGATTGTGAGTTTGACGACGATTCCCGGGGTGGCAGGCCGGGCGGTTGCGGGCTGGAGACAGAAGAGCGTTATCAGCAGCGTCAGGACGGATTTGAGGACGTTCCTCATGGGGGACTCTGTCCACGAGCCTGCAGTGCCTGCCGCATGCCCAGCGCGGCGGAGTCTTTCGGCTCGAGTTGGAGGGCTTTGCTGACATTGGAGGCGGATGACGTCATCTCATTCGCTTGCAGGTCGAGACGGGCGAGCACCAGATAGGCGGGAACGTTGGGATGGAGTTTGAGCGAAGTTTGGGCCTCGGCGCGGGCGTCGGCTGGGTTGCCACTGCGTTCGCGCACCTGGGCAAGGCCTGCGTGGGCAGCGGCACTGGAGGAGTCGGCGGCGATGGCGGCCTGGAACTCCTGTTCGGCCTCGGGAACCAGGCCCTCGGCGAGATAGTCGCGGCCCAGCTGTGTGTACTGCACGGCCTGCTCGGCGGGTGGGAGCGCCGTCATGCGAATAGCTCGCATCTGGTCCATCTGGAAGGCCGCCTGGCGGAAGGAAGCTTCGGAGTAAGTCCGGCGTATGCGTTCGAGAGGGGCGAAGTCCGTGGAGGCGGCGGCCGTAGTGCCTGCCTTTGTGGCGGGTGCGATGTGCTTGCCCGCGCTAATACTGGCCTTCAGTTCTACTGCTTCGGTGTCTTTGGGGCGTAGTTTCAATGCCTCGTCGACCTCGCGCTGGGCCCCGGCGAAATCACCCCGGCGAAGCAGAGCAACGGCGAGGTTGTAGTGATAGTCCGCGTCGCTGGGGTCAGCGATGGAGGCGCGTTGGAACAGAGGAACAGCGTCGTGCCCCTGACGGCTGGCGGCGACGGCCTGATTGTTGACGACCTCGGGAAGGGGAAGCCTGCTGGCGACGAAGGTAAAGGCAGATTCGGCTTCAGCGTATTTGGCAGAGTTGAATCTGGCCAAACCGATGTAAAAATTGGCTTCGAGCGCGCGACGGTCGGTCGGTTGGATCCTGGCCAGGGTCGCTGCGGCCTGGTCGTAGTCGCGCTGTGCGAATTGGGCTTTACCAAGGGCAAGGAGTGCGGCGGGGTAGTCGGGCGTGTCCTGTATGGCCATCTGCAGCCGCTTGATCCGCTCCTGCGATGTTGTCGCATCGGTGCCGCGAATGTAGTTTTCGAAGGCGCTGAGCCGGACTCCGCCTGAAGCGGCGAGAAAGGTCTGCTGGGCGATGTTGAAGTGAGGGTCGATCTTGCGGGCGATCTTCCAGGCGAGGGCGTTCTCAACGTCGAAGAGGCGAGTGAGCTCGCTGGAGTCGTCGAGTGGCTGCGAGAGCCGAAGTTTATTGACCTCAAGGACCTGCGCCTGTGCGGCGATGCGGCCGTTATTGAGGGTATAGCTACCTACGATCACAAAGTCGGCGTCAAGGGTCTGCGCGATGCGGATCGTGGTTGCGCGCGAGGGCCTGAAGTCGACGGGGAGGCCGAGATGGTCGAGAGCGTACTGGCGATCGTCGCGGGTGATGGTTAGAAACCCTGCGGAGGTCAGGCGCTGGTTGAGGGTGTCGGGAAAGGAGTCGCCGATCCAGGCGAGATTGGCCTGGCCCGTGCGGTTGTCAAAAGGGAGGACAAGCACTACGCGGCCGCCGGCATCCGGCATTTCAGAAGATGGGGTGGATTGTGAGAGTCCTGGATGAGTGCATAGGAGCAATAAAAGAGCGAACCATTGCTGTTGGAGTAGGCGGCGAACTTGGGAGGGCCTTGTCACAGATATGAGTATAGACTTCAGTGCTTGTTCGGCTGTGCCAGCGCTGCTTCGACGATGCGGGGGAAATGGACCACGGCGGCCCACTCGCCTTTGCGACGCGCTTGCCAAACTATATCTCCATGCAAAAGGGCCGCGACCTCGGCTGGGGAAAGATCGCGGTGGAAGTCGAAGTACTTTTTGTCGGCCGATTCGTTTTGACGGCCCAGGTTGATGCGATTCGCCGGCGGCTCCCACTTGGTTGAGAAGACGAGGGCCACGTCGTAGCTTCCGGGATCGGCTGCGGCCTTCTGGATTTCTTCCATGGAGAAGTTCTGGATGGCAGTGGTCTTAACCGGGTGGTTGGTGTAGCCGAGTTCAGGACGGTTGAGTTCGGAGGTCGCGGGCCATGCTGTGAGGACCGTGGCCTGGGGATAGGTCCTGTCGATGTAGCGGACCGCGTGCTGGTGGAGGACGACCATGTCGCGGTATGTGAGGTTGTCCTCGGGCGCGAAGGCGTAGGGTGGGTTGATCCAGATACCAGCAAGGAAAGCGGCGGCGCTAAGGGCGGCGATGAGAGGCCAGCGCGCGGGGATACGGCGACGCCAGGTGTTGACACAGATGACCAGAATGAGGGGGTACATCGGGAGAAGATAACGAGTCAGCAGAGCGCCGCCCAGGACGGAGAAGGCGATCCAGTTGGCGAGGAGCACGATGCCGAGTGCTTTGAGGGCGGGGCAGGCGATAGGTTTGCGGGTGTTGGGAGCGGCGATAGGAATGAACATCGCGGCGATGGTGCAGACTACCGGGACATACATGTTCATGTGGGTCGTCAGATGGAGCAGCCGGTGCCAGAGACAGAGGGCGATGCGGTAGGTGTTGAGGTTCGCGGTTGCATTGTAGCGGAGGAACTCGGGGTTACCGAAGACG
>Ga0210388_10003488_pt1 | contig 12316 bp, 11 predicted proteins | sample IncBWC19OmetaG_FD_155485 | JGI IMG/M metagenome (GOLD analysis project Ga0210388, IMG submission 155485) | Forest soil microbial communities from Barre Woods Harvard Forest LTER site, Petersham, Massachusetts, United States - Inc-BW-C-19-O ... | reverse complement strand
GACGCCTACCGGCATTGTAGGGCTGGATCAAATCAGTGGCGGCGGGCTCCCAAAGGGGAGGACCACTATCGTGTGCGGCGGTCCCGGTTGCGGTAAAACCATGCTAGGGCTGGAGTTCCTGGTCCGCGGCGCCACCGAATTCAAGGAGCCAGGCGTCCTGGTAGCCTTTGAGGAAACCCCCGAAGAGATGGCTCGCAACGTCGCGTCTCTGGGTTTTGACCTGAAGGATCTGGCTGAGCGCAAGAAACTTTTCCTCGATTTTGTGTATGTAGAACCGAGCGAAATCCAAGAAACCGGTGAGTACGACCTTGAGGGCTTGTTCATACGTTTGCAACATGCCGTCGAATCGGTGGGGGCGAAACGGGTGATGCTCGACACGCTGGAGGCTCTCTTCTCGGGCTTCAGCAATCCGGGCATTCTTCGCGCTGAAATTCGCCGCCTTTTCCGGTGGCTGAAGGAGAAGGGTCTTACGACCATCGTTACAGCCGAAAAAGGCGAGGGCACTCTTACGCGGCATGGCCTGGAAGAATACGTTTCAGATTGTGTGATTCTCTTGGACCATCGCATCACTGAACAAATTTCCACGCGGCGCATGCGCATCGTCAAATATCGCGGTACGAAGCACGGCGCGGATGAATATCCTTTCCTGATCGATGAGAACGGTATGTCGGTCTTGCCTGTCACGTCCATGGAACTTCAGCACAAAGTTTCGAATCAGCGTGTTCCAACAGGAATTCCAGATCTGGACGACATGCTGGAACGAAAAGGCTACTTCCGCGGATCCAGCGTTCTGATTAGCGGCGCGGCAGGGTGCGGAAAAACAATATTAGCTGCCAGCTTTGCTGAGGCCGCTTGCAAGCAAGGCGAGCGCTGCCTCTTTATCGGCTTTGAAGAATCCACGGATCAAATCACGCGAAACGTGAAGTCGGTGGGCATCAACTTCGAACCATTAATAAAGAAAGGGCTCTTGGTTCATCGGGCTTGGCGTCCGACGCAATATGGAATAGAAATGCATTTGCTTCGCATTCACAAGCTCATTGAAAAGTACAAGCCTTCTAACGTCGTTATCGACCCGATCACAAATTTGATCGCCGCCGGTACGGAAAACGATGTGCATTCCATGCTGATGCGGCTGATGGACTTCTTGAAAGAACGCGGGGTCACTTCCGTATTCACCAGTCTTTCCAATGTTGGCGAGATTGCTGAAAGCGAAGTAGGCATATCTTCCTTAATCGATTCTTGGGTATCGTTGCGCTACACAGAGCTTTTTGGGAAGAGACTCCGAGGCCTTCTCGTCCTAAAAGCCCGCGGCATGGCGCATTCCTCCGAGCTTCGCGAAATGCTCATAACCTCGCAGGGCATAAAGTTAGGTCCAGCCGACGCGTTGCTGGCCTATCGCGACCGGGAACGGGAAACTCATCTCGACGATCAATCCGCCGTTCCCAAGGGTGTGCGTAGCAAGAGGGACCGCACGGCCGCAACGCGCCGATCTTCGCGAGGTGCGCGATGAAAAAGAACTCCAAAGAAACAGCGGCTTCGCCAGATCATCAGTTTCAACTTCGGCTATATGTGGCCGGCCAAACACCGAAGTCACTGGCCGCTTTGTCGAATCTGAAGCGAATCTGCGCCATGCACCTGGACGGGCGGTATCGCATAGAAGTAATAGACTTAATGAAGAACCCGCAACTGGCGCAGGGTGACCAGATTCTCGCGGATACCCACGCTAGTACGTAACCTTCCGAAACCGATGCGCAAAATAATCGGTGACCTCTCGGATACCGAACGCGTCTTAGTTGGGTTGGACCTTCGCGAATTGCAAGTTAGAAATGCGAAGAAGAACGCGGGAGCATAATTTGAAAGCCAAATCCGAACCGAAGAATTCAGGCACGCGTTCGCGCAAGTCGCCCGCTTCCAAAAAAATGTACCGGCTGCGTTTGTACGTTACCGGTCAAACTCCTCGTTCCGCCTCTTCGTTGCAAAACTTGAAAGAAGTTTGCGATGAATATCTCACAGGTAGATTCGAGCTCGATGTGGTTGATATTTATCAGCAGCCCGAATTGGCGCGCGAAGCCCAAATTATCGCGGCTCCCACGTTAATAAAAATGCTGCCGCTTCCTTTGCGGAAACTTGTAGGCGACCTTTCCAACCGCAAACAGGTAATGCTGGGACTGGATATACAAGACGAGAAGGCCTAGTTGCATGCCGAACAGAAAAAGACCTGCTAAAGTTTTAAAGAAGAAAGCCTCCGCAGGAGCTCGCGACAAAGTTTTGCGGGCACGTGTCCGAGAGCTTGAAGACACGCTGACGGCAATTCGCCAGGGTACTGTGGACGCGCTCGTAATCAGCGCGCCGACGGGCGATCAGGTCTTCACGTTGCAGGGGGCCGAGCATCCGTATCGAGTACTGGTGGAAACAATCAACGAAGGGGCGGCTACTCTGGATGCCGACGGGACAGTACTTTATGCCAATACGCGTTTCGCAGAGTTTCTGAATGTGCCTCTCGAGAAGTTTATTGGCGCCCCGTTGCAAAGCCATGTTCCGCCGTCTGCGCGCGAAAAGCTCTGGGGTTTAATTCAGGAAAGTCTCGTCGAAAATACAAAAGGCGAAATTAATCTTGAAACTGAAGAGGGCCGTCCCCGCCTGATCCAATTTTCCTTAAGCGCCGTGAAGAATTCCATTCCGCAAACCATTTGCGTGGTGGCTACGGAATTGACGGAGTTGGCGGAAGCGAACGAAGCTCTAAGAGCCAATGGGGAAGCACTGCGCCAACTTTCCAGCCGGCTGCTTCAGCTTCAAGACGAAGAAAGACGGCACATTGCTCGCGATCTGCACGACATTACCGGCCAAAAACTCGCCTTCCAGTCCATCGTGTTATCGCAACTCAATAATAGCGCTACCGATCCTGCCACCAAGTCCGCGGTCGCCGAATGCCAACAATTGACCAACCAGGTCAGCGAAGAAATCCGGACTCTCTCCTATCTCTTGCATCCGCCACTGCTCGATGAACTCGGTCTTTCTTCCGCCGTGCATTGGTACACGCAAGGCTTTGAAAAACGAACCGGAATCCATGTCGAAGTGGAGATCGCTCGCGATTTTCCGCGACTGCCCGCCGACGTGGAAACCACATTGTTCCGCGTAATTCAGGAAAGTTTGACGAACGTCCATCGCTACGCGGAGAGCTCCACCGCGTTTATACAAGTTTCGCGGGTTGGCTCGGAAGTGAAACTTCAGATCGGCGATCATGGAAAGGGAATCCGCGCCGAAATTCTGAAGTCGTCGCGCAACTCGGTTGCTCCACTAGGAGTCGGAATTCAGGGTATGAAAGAACGGATGCGACAGCTTTCGGGAAGCTTGGAAGTTACGTCACGCCCGAAGCACGGGACTATAGTGACCGCTACATTGCCTATACGCGAGCAAAGATTTGAATCCGCTGCTGCTGAAAGACGCCCCGGGGAAGAACAAGAACCATTCAAATCCAACGGCGATCTTCAGGCAAGTGTCGGGCCTCGGCCTCGAATTCTAATTGCCGATGACCACGAAGTCTTGCGACGTGGCATACGCACCATGCTTGAGCCGGAGACGAATTGGGAGATTTGCGGAGAAGCGATCGACGGTCAGGAAGTTATAGAGAAAGCGATTGCGCTAAATCCTGACCTCATTATCCTCGACATAAACATGCCGGTTCTTAACGGGGTTGCGGCCGTGCGACGGATTGTGCGCGACTGCCCAAACACCCGAGTATTAGTTTTTAGTGTTCACGAATCGGACCAGACGATTCGCGAGATTCTTTCCTCTGGTGCGCACGGCTATCTGTCAAAAGCAAAAGGGGGAGCGGAATTGGTGGAAGTCGTGAAAGTTCTGCTAAGCGGCAAGACTTTTTATCCGAAGAAAGCTGCAGCAAATTAGTCCAACCTCCGTCCCATTTTTTTCTCATTCACTGGCTTTGCCGAGTCTAAATGATTGTAAGTATCTCGAATCACCAAGGTTGATCGAATTTGAACTACAGCAACTCTACCTCGGCCCTACAGCTTTCCCTGCATGGCGAATTCCCCCTAGAGGACCCTATAGTACGCCGCCGTCAGAATGGCGCCTGCTTTTAGCCATTTGCGCCGATTGGCATCGAAACCAGATGGAATCGCACGAAGGAGAAAAGCCCCATGCTCAGGACCATTCTAATTGTGCTCATCGTTTTGCTGTTGCTCGGGTCGCTCCCAACATGGCCCTACAGCGCCGGCTGGGGCTATTATCCCAGCGGCGGCCTCGGACTAATCCTAATCATTTTGGTAATACTTATATTGGCAGACCGCTTATAACCCTTTAAGGTCGGATTGCGGACGGGAGTATTGACGCGCCGGGCCTCCGGCGTTAGTCTCGCTGCAGTTCGAGCATGGTGCTCCATCCCATTTTGGGAGTGATGTATGCCCAGTTCAACCTGGAAGGGTTATTTGACGTTCGGGCTGATATCGATACCTATCCGCCTCTCACCTGCTGCGCGCACGGAGCGCATTAGCTTCAATCAATTACACAAAGTCTGTCATACGCGCCTGAAGCAGCCCCTATTCTGCCCAACCTGCGATCGCATGGTGGAGCGTGCAGAGGTCGAAAAAGGATACGAGTACGAAAAGGGCCAGTATCTGCTTTTTAGCCAGGAAGAGCTGGACGAAGTGGAGCCGGAAACCGCGCGAACGATGGACATCCTGGAGTTCGTCAAGCTCGACGAAATCGATCCGGTATATTTCGATGCATCGTATTACGTGATTCCGGAAGAGCCAGGCCAGAGGGCTTATCAGCTTCTAATGGAAGCTATGGAAAAATCCGGCTACGCTGGAATCGCGAAAATTGCCATGCACAATCGCGAATACATCGTCATTATCCGGCCGCGCGAGCATGGCCTTACCCTGCACACCATGTTTTATAACAACGAGATTCGTCCGGCTGCGGAATACGGCCATACCGACAAGTCTCTGATCAAAGAGCAGGAGCGGACGCTCGCCGAGCAATTGATCGAAAGCTTGGCCGCCCCTTTTGAGCCCGGCAAATATCATGATACCTATCAAAATAGTTTGCAGGAGATGATTGACGCAAAGGCTAGCGGCCGCAAAATCGCGGTCGTTCCGCACGCGCCCGCCAAAACTCCGGTCATCGATTTAATGGAGGCTCTGAAGAAGAGTCTCGCCAAGAAGGCAGCTTCGTCGACCGAAAAGCAGCCGTCGGTTGTTCGGACAGCGAAAACTGAAAGAAAACAGGGAAGAAAGGTCGGCTAAACTCGTTACCTCAAGCGGCACAGTTGCTCGTTAGGCTGCGGCTCCCAGACACCTCGCCTTCCGAGGGTCGCGGCAGCGCAGAATATCCCTGCAATCCCTTCCAGCCCGTAAATTGGATCCCAAATGCCAAGCCCTTTGCCCGATAAAGCCAAGAGTAATCCGACCCAGTACAACATCGAAGCCATCGCGAAATTGGAACAAGATGCGCTTGAGCGCCGAACTATGGCCGAACGAGTAAGCGAGGCCATCGCTAGGTTCATTGGCAGCGTGGCTTTTCTTTTATTGCAAATCCTGCTGGTCCTGGCTTGGAGCGCAATCAATCTAAACCTGATCCCGGGCCTAAAGCCCTTCGATCCTTTTCCGTTCGGAATCCTGGCTCTCGTCATTTCTTCCGAAAGCGTGGTACTGACAATTTTTGTGCTTCTCAGCCAAAATCGCATGACCCGCCAAGCCGAAAGGCGTTCTCACCTCGATCTCCAGGTGAGCATGCTCGCCGAACAAGAGCTTACGACCATGCTCGAGATGCAACAGAAGATCTGCCAACACATGGGCGTGGACGTGGCTTCTTCCAAGCAGGAATTACAAGGTTTTGCGAACGCCACCGACGTACACAAGCTAGCCAGCGAATTAGAAGACAAACTCCCCGAACAGTAGTCCCCTAGATCGGTACTACGGCAATCCGTTTTCCTTTCTCATGACATCACCCGATGTCGCAACCGTAAAGTGCTACGTATCCTCAGTCCTGCGAATCAGCTCCGATTACGTTGTTACGTCCGCGTCTATTAGAAAGCGGCGCAACTTGAGGCACGAAAAACTCGAGGCTTAATTTACCTTTACAAGGAGATTCAAATGGAACACAAAGCCCTAAACGAACTTTTCATCGACGAACTGAAAGATATCTATAGCGCCGAAAATCAGCTCATCAAGGCCTTGCCGAAAATGGCAAAGGCTGCCTCTTCCGACGATCTTCGCTCCGGATTTGAAGAGCACTTGGAGCAAACCAAAGAGCACGCTCGCCGTATCGAGGAAATTTGCACGGAGTTGGGCGAGAAACCGACTGGCAAGAAATGCGGCGGTATGGAAGGACTTATCGGCGAAGGGAAGGAAATGATGGAGGAATTCGAAGACGATGTGCTGGACGCAGCCTTGATTTCTGCAGCCCAGCGCGTCGAGCACTATGAAATTGCGGCATACGGCACAGTTCGCACTTACGCTGAGCTTCTGGGTCACGACCGGGCCGTTGAACTTCTCGAGCAAACCTTGGAAGAAGAGAAGGAAACAGATCAGAAGCTGACCGAGCTTGCCGGCGCCATCAACGTGGAAGCAGTGAACGCCGAAGGTTCGGAAGATGAAGAAGACGATGTCAACGCTCGCAAACGGAAGTCCAAAGCTGCGGGCGCTTAGGTCGTTTGATCGAGGCGGGAAGTATTCGCTAACGCACCATCACGGCGAGTCTTCCCGCCTTTCAATTCTCCTCGTTTCAAGCCTCCCTTACACGAAATCGTTAGATATGCCATTCTGGAGTCTGCTTTACCGTCAGCGCATCCAATAGAAGAGAGACTTCAAGGTATGGAAGACCGGCATCGAGTCGTAATCCTTGGCGGTGGTTTCGGGGGACTGAGCGCTGCGCACAAGTTGAAACACGCTCCGGTAGAAGTGACTTTGCTTGATCGCTGCAATTACCACCTTTTTCAGCCGCTACTCTACCAAGTGGCCACTGGCTCTCTGTCGCCCGCCAACATCGCCGCCCCGTTACGGCAAATTCTTCGTCGGCAGAAAAACACGAAGGTTTTGCTCGCTGAAGCGGTGGATATAGATGTCGCGAATCGTCGTGTGATTCTAAGCGACGGCGCCGAGTCTTACGACACCCTCGTAGTGGCGACCGGATCGACCCATCAGTATTTCGGGCACGACGAATGGGAACAATTTGCTCCAGGTCTAAAAACAGTGGAAGACGCCACAGCCATGCGCCGCCGCATTCTTCTCGCCTTCGAGGCCGCTGAACGCGAGCCCGACCCTGCGAAACTCAAAGCCTGGATGACCTTCGTCATTGTCGGGGGAGGGCCAACTGGCGCAGAGCTTGCCGGAGCGCTGGGTGAAATCGCTCACGATACGCTCACGCATGATTTTCGCGATATCAATCCAGCGCAAACGCAAATCATTCTGGTGGAGGGAACGGATCGCGCGCTTCCCACCTATCCGCCGAAGCTCTCGGAAGCAGCCCGCAAAATGTTGGTCCGTCTGGGTGTAACGGTTCGCACCGGCGCGATGGTCACCGACGTGAAAGCCGAATCAGTAACCATCCGTGACGGGGATCGCACCGAGTCAATTCCCACTCGCACTGTGCTGTGGGCTGCCGGCGTTCTCGCTTCTCCCCTCGGCCGTATTCTTTCCAAAGAAGCGGGCGCGCCTGTCGATAAAGCAGGACGCGTGCTGGTGAGTCCGGATTTGACCGTGCCCGGACATCCGGAGATTTTCGTCATCGGCGATCTCGCAAATTTCAGCCATCAAACCGGCAAACCACTTCCGGGCGTTGCGCAACCCGCCATTCAGCAAGGCAGCTACGTTGGAAAGTTAATTCAGGCGCGCCTGCAGAACAAGAAAATGCAGGCATTCCACTATTTCGATAAAGGAAATTTAGCCACCATCGGTCGAGGTGCCGCCGTGGCTGATCTCAACTGGTTGGAAATCTCGGGGCTGCCCGCTTGGCTGATCTGGATCTTCATCCACTTGCTTTACATCGTTCAATTTCAAAATCGTCTGCTAATCTTGCTGCAGTGGGCTTGGCTTTATCTCACCTTCGATCGCTCCGCGCGGTTGATCACCGGGAAAAATCCGCTTCCTCTCGATCTATGAATTGATTCGATTTCTACTGTCTTTTTATAAATCAGCTTCGTTGCTGGCGCGCAATCGCCCCGATTTGATTGCTTTGACTAAGGCCTCATGATCGCGCTCGGTCTGCTCCGCATACGCGACCGCAAATTTCGCGATGGCTCGATCCAGTGTATTTTTCTTCCCGGCATATCCGCCAATTCGGGCCGCATCACCGGTGCGCGCGTGCGCCCGCGCGAGCACCCATCCGCAAACTTGCACGTATTCCATCCAGCTCGTCTTCGTCATTTGGTCCAGCGGAACGGACATCTTCATGTCCCGAAGCTGTCGAAAATAATAGTCGTGGCCTTCATCGTCGCGCGTCCATCCCAAAAACACGTCGCTCGCGGATTGCAGCATCCGCTGACCGGTTACCACTCGCTCGCCCTGATTGCGACACCGGCTCTTCACAGTATAGGGCTGCAGCACGGAAGCATGCGCTTCTTTGAATTGAAGGAATAAGGGATCATTCTTTCCCGCCATCATGAGCATCACAGCGCAACGCGTGCCCACGCTTCCCACTCCCACCACTTTCCGCGCGATATCGACAATTTTATAGCGGTCCAGAATCACGCGCCGTTCTTCGGGCAGCGTCAGCGTGTACCGGTGAAACATGGAGCGCACGTGATTGCTGGCTTTGCCGTAATTGCGCGGATGATACATCAAGGGAGGCTTGTCAATGATCCGTATGCGCCCTCTCTCCACATCCGTGATCCGTGGCAAAATGTGCTCGGCGGTCTGCGAACGTGCTTTTCCCTCGATTTGCACCCAGCTCTTTTTGTCGCGCGCAGTCTTCGCTTCGTATACAAAAATCTCGGCGTCAATGTGCGAATACCAAGCGTCGATCGCGCGCATCCTCGCATACGCCCGCATATGTTGACGATAAGAAGCCACCATCTGACGCACGGTTTCGGCGCACTGCTGGGTGCTCTCACCTCGGTCGCCGCCGGCCAACACAATACTGGTTGCCAGCCGTTTCAAATCCCATTCCCACGGAGCCGGAAGAGTCTCGTCGAAATCATTGATATCGAAAACCAGCCGGCGTTCCGGCGAACCGAATCCTCCAAAATTCAGGACGTGGCAATCGCCGCACGCCTGCACGCGAATGCCGGTCGCGGGCGTTCTCGACAAATCGAACGCCATCACAGCTGCGGCACCGCGAAAAAATCCAAATGGCGAACGCCGCATCCGCGCATAACGAATTGGTAAGAGCTCTGCCAGTCGTCCCCGGTCAGAGTTTTTCAAAAGTTCAATAGGGTCCGGACGATTCGCCGAAGGAACCCATTTCGCGTGCAAAGTGCGCGGAACTTTTTCACGCAATGCTTTTCCGGCTGCCATGCGTTGCTTTACAGTCGGTGCCAATAGGCTCCGCTCGTGCCGGGGGGTGGCTGCACTCTTCTTTCTTTCGGGTTTTTTCTGGATGATGTCGGCGTTTTTCAAGAAGTATTGTTCACCTGAGCTAACGCACGCCCGACCAGAGGCTGGTCAGGCGCTCAAATGACCATCCTAGCAGGGCGAGCGCAATTCTCTGCTTGAACGGGAGCGCGCGTCAAGGCGAGCAACAGACTTCCGGGTTTTTTCGGAGTGAGGGATGGTGCTCGGTATTGGACGGGTCAGAGCGCTAAGAAGATGTGGTAGCTGGCAAACCCCAGCACCGCGCCAATCGCCGAGCCGGCTAACACATCACTCAGGAAATGCATTCCCAGGATAATCCGTGATGAAGCGATCAAGAATGCTACTGCCAGCAAAGAGCCTTGCAGGTCTGGATAAAAGAGACCGATCGATAGCGCCACTGCGAACGCGGTGATGGAATGTCCCGAGGGGAAAGAATATTTATCCGGTGGCAGGATCGAGGCCCAGCAATGCGGCTCGATTTCGCACGGGCGCTGACGCCGGTTAGCTCGTTTGATCGTGCGGAAGAGAAAAATCCCAATGGCAGCAGCCGAGGTCCCCGCGCCCAGCGCTAAGAATCTCCGATCGCCGCCGTACAACAGCAGGATCAAGCCCAGCGTGTACCACAGCCAGCCATCTCCCATGCGCGTCGTTACGATCATCAATATGCGAAACCAACGAGGCGCGCGCCAGCGATGCACCCGGCGCATTAGGCGATGATCGTTCGATTGAATCTGGTTCCACACAGCCTTGGCTACGGTCATATGAACTCCTCCGTGGCAGGTTGCGCCACCGGCATCCACCGAGCATTCCTTCGTCTTTCGGATTCGCCGAGAATTTCTCTAGCCCAATAACGCCCGAATTTATTCTCGTGGCGATAGTTTAGGTAGGTGATCCCGGGTATCAGAACACCTAGCGGCGCTAGCAGAGCGGTCCACGATTTCTCACGCATCATTTCCGCGGCGATAATAAAAACATCTCGGGTGAGTTTTCGAAAACCGCCTGATTCTCCGACCACGCGTCCTATCCCGTTGCGCAACCCAGCGAAGAATTCCTCTTTGTCCCGTGCGCCAGGAACTTCTGTGTAGGCTGTTCCAGCAGATGGCAGGGCGTGCGCGTCGCTCCCGCCAATTGAAATTTTGTTCCAGCGCCGGGCTAGCCGCGTGGCGAAACGATTCGTGCTTTCCAGCATCAGGCTGTTCCGAGTTTCTATTGCCGGAAAATATTCCTGGAACCATTCGAAGTCCTCCGCCTCGCGTTTTCCTGTGACGTTCGAAAAAACGTGATTGATGCTGAAGAAAATTCTCCGCTCGGTCAGGTACATCAGCAGGGAAACCAGATCGCCGCGTCTTCGCAGGAGTTGCTCGTGCTGCCGCTCGCTAACGTCGTACACGCCGATATGCGCCTCGGTACCGCTGGGCATGCGGCAAGTGAGTTCCGCGCTCACAAAAAAGTCTGCAAGGTGCCGGAATTTTTCCGAACCCTCTATCGAGTCATGGTCGGTAAATGTGAACAGATTCATCCCGCGCTGGCGAAGCTGTGCGTACAACTCTGCCGGGTCGCTGTAACATTCTCGGCAGAAATTTTTGACAAAGGGGGTGGTACAGGCTCCGGAAAAGTATGAATGGACGTGAAGATCGCACTTCACAACGACAAGAGTAGAAGATGGACGTTACGGCAGTGTGACACCCATGCTAATCTTATGATAATTAAGCTGTTTAACTCTTTGGACACCCCTCACACAACTTTAACATTCCCGTAGCAAACTCCTACAACTCGGCTGCAACACTGAGCGGATGGAGCGAATTGAGTTTTGCTTTTTCGACGCCGGTGGAGGACACCGCGCCGCAGCAACAGCCCTGGAAATGTCCATCCGATCCCAAGGTCTTTCCTGGGATGTTCGCCTAACCAATCTGCAGGAATTACTCGATGAGCTGGATATCCTCAAGAAATTCACAGGGATACGCATCCAGGATTGCTACAACAATATGCTGCGAACCGGCTGGACCCTGGGCAGCACTCAGCTCATGCGTGTGCTTCAACTCACCATTCGTGCGTATCATTCTGCGACGCTGTGTTTAATGGAGCGCCACTGGAAAGAAACCAATCCTGACATGGTTGTGTCTTTCGTCCCGCACTTCAATCGCGCGCTCTACGAAAGCTTTCATCGCGCATTTCCAGGACGTCCCTTCGTCACTGTACTTACGGATGTAGCCGACTACCCGGAACATTTCTGGATCGAGCGAAATCAACAGCAGCATTTTGTTTGTGGCTCTGAACGCGCCGTGGCTCAAGCCCGGGAGCGCGGTTATTCCGACGATCGCATCTTTCGAGCGAGCGGAATGATTCTTCACCCGCGCTTCTACGAAAGGCCTGTCGACAATCGCATCGAAGAACGCGAGCGTCTCGGCCTGTGCCCGAATCTCCCGACGGGCTTGATTCTCTTCGGCGGGCACGGCTCAAAAGAAATCCTGAAAATCGCGGATCGCCTGAATCAAGCCGCGCTGCAGCTTCAACTGATTATCGTTTGCGGAAAAAATGAAAAACTTGCCGCCGCTCTGCGCGCTAGAAAGTTTCGTTTTCCTGTGTTCATTGAAGGTTTCACCAGCCGTGTGAATTACTACATGCAACTCGCCGATTTTTTCATCGGCAAGCCCGGCCCCGGCAGTTTAAGCGAAGCGCTGGCTATGCACCTTCCTGTAATTGTCGAACGAAATGCGTGGACGCTTCCCCAGGAACGTTACAACGCTGATTGGGTGCTGGAAAATGAAGTAGGCCTCGTGCTTCCT
>Ga0210388_10003487_pt1 | contig 12317 bp, 9 predicted proteins | sample IncBWC19OmetaG_FD_155485 | JGI IMG/M metagenome (GOLD analysis project Ga0210388, IMG submission 155485) | Forest soil microbial communities from Barre Woods Harvard Forest LTER site, Petersham, Massachusetts, United States - Inc-BW-C-19-O ... | reverse complement strand
GTACAGGCGCTTGAGCAGGATGCCTGGCACTCTGGCGCGCACATCCGCTGAGCGCACCGCAGAAACGCGGCCGACCAGATCGCGGGTCAGCGGCAGCATCTGCGGCTGTGCATGGACAACAGTGACCTGCGGTGTCTGGGGCGCCGAAGCAGTCGGCGTCGGGGAGCAGCCGGCGACCAGCGCGCCAGCAAGGGCCAGGACGGCCAGCGATGCGATTGAACGAAGGCGCATGGAGGGGTCGGTATTCCAGATGATTGGCACCGGCATGCTGCCGTGCGGTACGCATTCTATGCCATACCCGGCAGCTGAAAGGAGCCCATTCGCCGCAACGGTGTCGCCCTGGGGCGTCATCAATTGACCGGCGTGCGGTGCTGGGCAGATGCTTGGCGCCCGGACAGTCTTTGAATGTTGAGGAGCCCATCATGCAGCCATCACCTCGCCTCGTACTTCGCACCCTCATGATCGCCGCCGTACTGGCCGCCGGCAGTGCCCAAGCGGCCGACGGCGATCTGCACTGCACATTGACGTTTCAGACGAAGACCTGGTCGATCATCTACAAGTCCGCGTCGGGCTTCGGCACCATTCATTGTTCCAACGGCCAGTCACTGCGGGTCAAACTCAGTGCCAAGGGCGGCGGCCTGACGGCCGGCAAATCCGAGGAGAGCGGTCACGGGGAGTTCTCCCCGGTTGGCCATATCGATGATCTGCTCGGCGCCTACGCGGCAGCACAGGCTCACGCCGGGGCGGTCAATTCCGTGCAGGCGCAGGTGGTGACCAAGGGCGAAGTGTCGCTCGCGCTTACCGGCAAGGGACACGGTTGGAGCCTGGGTGTGGACCTGAGTGAACTGAAGATCGAGCGTTAACCTGATTTCAGGCGCAGCTGGTCGAGCTGTTCCCAGCGGGCGAACTTGCGCGCCATCTCCTGTTCGATGGCACCGGCGCGGGCACTGTCGGCGCGCAGCACCTCGGCGCCGCACAGGTGGTAGTCGGCCGAGCTCATGCGCGCGAGCAGCGCCGCCTGCTCGGTTTCCAGGGCCTCGATTTCCTTGGGCAGCGACTCCAGTTCGCGCTGATCCTTGTACCCGAGCCGCGCCTTCGCCCGTGGCGCGGGCACGGCCGCCGGGGCGGCGGTTCGCACCGGGGCAAACGCGGACGGCGCACCCGCCGCACGCGCCAGCGCCGAGGCGGCTTTTTGCACCAGCCAGTCCGAATAGCCGCCGACATACTCGCGCCAGCGCCCGTTGCCCTCCGCGGCGATCGTCTGGGTGACGATATTGTCCAGGAAGCGCCGATCGTGGCTCACCAGCAGCACCGTGCCGGGGTATTCGGCCAGCGTCTGTTCGAGCAGCTCCAGCGAATCGATGTCCAGGTCATTGGTGGGCTCATCGAGCACCAGCAGATTGGCGGGACGCGCAAACAATCGCGCCAGCAGCAGCCGATTGCGTTCCCCTCCGGAGAGCATGCGCACCGGCGACTGCGCGCGCCGCGGCGAGAACAGAAAGTCCTGCAGGTAGCTGGAGATGTGTTTGCGCTGGCCGGCGATCTCGACCCAGTCGGACCCCGGACTGATGGTGTCGGCCACCGTGCTCTCCGGGTCCAGCGCCGCGCGCATCTGGTCAAAGTAGGCGATGTTGAGATTGGTCCCGAGGCGCACGATGCCCGCATCGGGTGCCTGCGTGCCGAGTATCAGCCGGATCAGCGTCGACTTGCCGACCCCGTTGGCGCCAATGAGGCCGACCCGGTCACCGCGCATGATGCGGGCGGAGAGGTTGTCGATGAGCAGGCGCTCACCGAAGCTCAGTGAGACGTCTTCGAGCTCGGCGACCAGCTTGCCGGAGCGCTCCCCGGCGTCGACCTGCAGATTGACCCGCCCCACCCGTTCGCGACGCGCCGCGCGTTCGCGACGCAACTGCTCCAGCCGTACGACCCGGCCTTCGTTGCGGGTGCGGCGTGCCTCGACGCCCTTGCGAATCCACACCTCCTCCTGCGCGAGCCGCTTGTCGAAGCGGCTGTTCGAGGCGCTCTCGGAGGCCAGCTCCGCCTCCTTGATCTCCTGGTAGCGCGCGAAATTTCCCTGGTAGGAGCGCAACACGCCGCGATCGAGTTCCACGATCCGGGTCGCAATCCGATCGAGGAATTCGCGATCGTGAGTGATGATGAGCGCGGCGCGCGCTTCCGGTATCAGCTCCTGCAGCATCTCGATGGCCCCGATGTCCAAGTGATTCGTGGGCTCATCCAGTAGCAGCAGGTCCGGCTGCGAGGCGAAGGCGGCGGCGAGGGCGGCGCGTTTGCGCTCCCCGCCGGATCCGGTCGCGGCGGCACGCTCCAGGTCCACCTCAAAGCGCTCCAGGTACATCGCCAGCTTCCAGTCGTGCTCAGCGGGCGGCGCGGGCAGTACCGGTTCCTGCTCGACGAAGGCGATGCGCAGGCCATCCTGCCGTTCGATCGCACCGCCATCCAGGATCGCCGCGCCGGTCAGTACTTTCAGCAGCGTCGATTTGCCGGTGCCATTGCGGCCGATGAGGCCGATGCGCTCGCCGTCCTGTATGGACAACTCGGCATGGTCGAGCAGGGGGAAGTCGCCATAGGCAAGCTCCGCGTCGCGAAGAGTCAGTAGTGTCATGCGCCCTAGTGTAGAAGAAGCGGACCTGTTCGGCGGTTTGAACAACCCCGATTGGACGCAGGGCAACATTTTCTGTACAGTACGCTCCGCTAGAAGTGGGTTGCGCGGTCAGCGTCCCATCTTGCTCGTCCGGTCTCCTTCCGTGAGACCTAAGCGATATCTTCAATTTCTCCCCTCGCTTCTGACCGCGGCGCCACTGGCCCCGTGCGAGTCTCACTCAAGGTTTCCTTACAACATGTCATTTTCCGATCTCGGGCTTGCTCCCGAGCTGCTTCGCGCCGTTTCCGAGAACGCCTATACCGAACCGACTCCGATCCAGGTACGCGCCATTCCCGCCGTGCTCGAGGGTCGCGACGTTCTCGCAGGTGCCCAGACGGGTACCGGCAAAACGGCCGCTTTCGTACTACCCATCCTGCAGAAACTGGCCGGGTTGGGTGCCACCACCACGCCGATCGGCGGCGTAGACCCGGACCGTCGCGCCCCCCGCGCCCTCGTGCTCACCCCGACCCGGGAGCTTGCGGCACAGATTGCCGAAAGTGCCCGCACCTACGGCAAGTACGCGCCGGTGCGCACCCAGGTCGTCTTCGGTGGCGTCAACATCAACCCACAGATCAGCGCACTGCGCAGCGGCTGCGATCTGCTCATCGCAACGCCCGGCCGTCTGCTGGATCTGTCACAGCAGGGGGTCGTGAACCTGCGCAATGTGCAGGTGCTGGTACTCGATGAGGCCGATCGCATGCTCGATATGGGCTTCATCCGCGACATCCGCCGCATCATCAAGCTGCTGCCGCCGCGCCGGCAGAATCTGCTGTTCTCGGCCACCTACAGCGATGACATGCGTCAACTCGCCAGTGGCCTGCTGCGCGACCCGGTATCGGTTGAAGTGGCCGCGCGCAACGCCACGGCCGATCGCGTCGATCAATCGGTCTACAAGGTGCCCAAGGATCACAAGCGCCACCTGCTCGCGCATTTGATCAAGGACGGCAACTGGTTCCAGGTGCTGATCTTCACGCGTACCAAGCACGGCGCCAATCGCCTCACCCAGCAGCTGGAAGGCTCGGGGATCAAGGCCGCGGCCATTCACGGCAACAAGAGCCAGGGCGCACGCACGCGGGCGCTGGCGGATTTCAAGGACAATCGCATCACGGCACTGGTCGCGACCGAAGTGGCCGCGCGCGGCCTGGACATCAAGGAACTGCCGCATGTCGTCAACTATGAGCTGCCGAATGTGCCGGAGGACTACGTCCACCGTATCGGGCGCACGGCACGCGCCGGCCTGACCGGTCAGGCCGTCTCGCTGGTATCCCCGGATGAGGCACCGCTGCTGCGCGACATCGAGCGGCTGCTGAAGCGCCCGCTGCAGGTGGCGGCGGTGCCGGAATTTCCCATCAACATGACCCTCGGACCGGTTACCGACCGGGGACCTGCGGCTGATCCGCGTCGCGTCGATGCGGGTTCACGGCCGAGCCGCCCGCAGGGTCAACGCCGCGATGGCGGCGGCCGCACCGGCCGCGGCCGTAGCGCTCCGGGCCACAGTGCAGGCCGCGGCGGTGGCGCTACCGGTACGCGTCAGCGCATGCATTGATCGGCGCGGCAAATTTTAAATTTGTCAATTAGTTACGGAAGTTTTTGCCGCTGACGCATCAGGTTGCTGAAGTCCGCGGACTCTTTAATACGGCTGGGGTGAGCCCCAAGCCGTATTAAGGTTTACGGCTTGCCCCGGCTGCCGTAGAATGCGCGGCCTCGGTGGGTCCGGACGGAATTTGTCCGTACCTGCATGTGCGGCAAGGATCGGCTGCATTGCTTGATGGTAAAGCCCCCCGAGGGGCTTTTCGTTTTTCTGGGGCCCCCGATTGAGGGGGAAGTGGGCCGTAGGGCCCATTTTTATTTTTGACGGTTTATTCACAGGCTGTTGAGGAGGAGTGGCACATGGCGGCTCTGCGTGAGCGCCTCATCTCCTTGATCGAACCGCTGCTCATTCAATTGGGCTACGAGCTTGTGGAGCTGGAGTTTGCGCCGGGTCATCGGGGTGGGGCGTTGCGGATCTTCATCGACCGCCCCGAGGGCATCGGTATCAGCGACTGTGAGCGAGTGAGCCGCGAGGTGTCGGCGTTGATGGATGTCGAGGATCCGATCCCGACCGCCTATTCGCTGGAAGTGTCCTCGCCGGGTGACGATCGGGTGCTGCGTACCCACGCGCACTACGAGCGGTTCAAGGGCTCGCGGGTGCTGGTTGAATTGGTTGCGCCGCGCGCTGGACGGCGGCGCTACACGGGAATGTTGCAGGAAGTGTCCGCGACTGGAGTGGCCCTTGAGGTCGACCGGCAGCGCGTGGATGTCCCATTTGTCGAAATTGCGAAGACGCGACTGGCACCTTTGACTCAGGTGTCGGCGCCCGCAAAGTGAGGAGCTGTAAGAGATGAACAAGGAAATCCTGATGGTCGTCGACGCCGTCTCGAACGAGAAGGGCGTGGACAAAGAGGTCATCTTCGATGCGCTTGAAGCCGCCCTCGCTTCTGCCACCCGCAAAAAGCACGGCGAGGAGTGGGACGTGCGCGTCGCGATTGATCGCAAGAGCGGCGACTACGTGACGTTCCGTCGCTGGAAGGTGTTTGCCGATGAGTCCACGGAGCTTGAGGTACCGGAGCGGGAACTGCGCATGGATGATGCGCGTGACCTGGACCCGGCAACGCAGCCCGGTGGCTTCGTCGAGGAGCCGATGGAATCGGTGGGCTTTGGCCGCATCGCGGCCCAGCAGGCCAAGCAGGTCATCGTGCAGAAGGTGCGCGAGGCGGAGCGCGCGCAGGTGGTCGATGCCTATCGCGACCGGGTCGGCACCATGGTCAGTGGCCTGGTCAAGCGCGTCGACCGCAACGGCCTGTATATCGATCTGGGCAGCAATGCCGAAGGCTTCGTGCCGCGCACGGACATGATTCCGCGCGAGCAGGCCAAGCCGCAGGATCGCGTCAAGGCGTATCTGAAGGAAGTGCGCTCCGAGCCGCGCGGTCCGCAGCTGTTCCTGACGCGCACCGCGCCGGAGTTCCTGATCGAGCTGTTCAAGCTCGAAGTCCCGGAGGTCGGCCAGGGCCTGATCGAGATCCTGGGCGCCGCCCGCGATCCGGGCGTGCGCGCGAAAATCGCGGTGCGCAGCAATGATCCGCGCATTGATCCGGTGGGTGCCTGCGTCGGCATGCGCGGTTCGCGCGTGCAGGCGGTGTCCAATGAAGTGTCCGGCGAGCGCGTGGACATCATTCCCTTTGATGCCAATCCGGCGCAGTTCGTGATCAATGCGATGTCGCCGGCCGAGGTCATGTCCATCGTCGTGGACGAGGAATCGCACAGCATCGACATCGCGGTCGCCGAGGACAAGCTGTCGCAGGCGATCGGTCGCGGCGGACAGAACATCCGCCTGGCCAGTCAGCTCACGGGCTGGGAATTGAATGTCATGACCGAGTCGGATGCGGAAGCCAAGAGCGATACCGAATCGCGCGACCTGGTGCAGACATTCATGAAACAGCTGGATGTCGGCGAAGACGTGGCCACGATCCTGGTGCAGGAAGGCTTCTCCACGGTTGAGGAAGTGGCGTACGTACCCCAGGCCGAACTCATGGCAATTGCCGAGTTCGATGAAACCATCGTCAAGGAGCTGCGCAACCGCGCCCGCGACGTGCTGCTCACGCAGGCCATCGCGAGCGAGGAAACTTTGGATCAGGCGATGCCCGCCGATGATCTGTTGACCATGACCGGCATGAGCCCGGACCTGGCTCTCGCCCTCGCACGCCGTGGCGTGCGCACCCGCGAGGATCTGGCCGAGCAGTCGGTTGACGACCTGTCCGACATTGATGGGCTGGCGGCCGACGAGGCCGGCAAGCTGATCATGACCGCACGCGAGCCATGGTTTGAAGCCGGCCGAGGAAATAACTGATGGCTGATGTAACTGTTTCGCAATTTGCCCAGGTACTGAAAGTACCTGTGGATCGCCTGATCGTGCAGCTCGATCAGGCAGGCATCAAGGTCGAAGGGCCCGATGATCGCATCAGCGACGAGGCCAAACTCGAACTGCTGTCGCACCTGCGCAAGTCGCACGGCAGCGAGGACCAGGTCGGCGGCTCGCCCAACAAGATCACGCTCAAGCGCAAGACCCAAAGCGAATTGAAGCTGGCGAGCACGCAGGGTCGTGCCCGCACCGTCAATGTCGAGGTGCGGCGCAGCCGCACCTACGTGAAGCGCGATGTACTCGAGGAACAGAACCGCCTGAATTCGGAGGACGGGGACTCCAAGCGCCGCGAGGCGGAGGAGGCCGAGCGCCGCGAGCGCGAGCGGCTGGAGGCCGAGCGCACCGAGAACGAGCGGGTCGAGGCCGAGAATCGACGCCGCATCGAGGAAGAACAGAACCGCAAGAAGGCGCAGGAAGATGCGCGCCGCGCGGCCGAACAGCAGGCGCGCGAGGATGCGGAACGCCGCGAGCGCGAACAGCAACGTCACGTCCCCGTCGAACCGCGTGAGCAGGCACAGAAGGCGGCCCCGCAGCCGAAGCCGGTCGCACCGGCGCGTCCCCCCGCACCGCAGCGGCCGGAAGTTGTGCAGCGGCCCGCGGCGGCATCCCCCGCGGTGGCGCCGACGCCCGAGCGTGGTGCGCAGCCGACCCGCTATGGCCGCGCCGAGCTGCATGTGGCCGGTGACGTCAGCAACCGCTACAAGAAGAAACGGCGCGTCAAGGGACGCCCCGTGTCCATGGGCAGCGATGCCCGTCATGCCTTCGAAATGCCCACCACGCCGCAGAAGCGCGAAGTGGCGCTGGGCGAGACCATCACCGTGGCGGAACTTGCCGCGAAGATGGCCATCAAGGCGACTGAGGTGATCAAGGTGCTGATGAATATCGGCATCATGGCCACGATCAACCAGCCGCTGGACCAGGAGACCGCCGTGCTGGTGGTCGAGGAATTGGGTCATACGCCGAAGCTGCAGCGCGAAGACCAGATCGAGGATGACCTGCAGGGTGCCGGGACCGGCGAGGATGCCGGCGAACCGCGTCCGCCGGTCGTCACCGTCATGGGTCACGTCGACCATGGCAAGACCTCACTGCTGGACCACATCCGTCGTGCCAAGGTGGCGGCCGGCGAGGCCGGCGGCATTACCCAGCACATCGGCGCCTATCGGGTGCAGACGCCCAAGGGTGTGATCACCTTCCTGGATACTCCGGGCCATGCGGCGTTCACCGCCATGCGTGCGCGCGGTGCCAAGGCCACGGACGTGGTGATCCTGGTGGTGGCGGCGGACGATGGCGTCATGCCGCAGACCATCGAGGCCATCGAGCACGCGCGTGCCGCCAACGTGCCCATCGTGGTGGCGATCAACAAGATCGACAAGCCGGACGCGGATCCGGAGCGCGTGCGCAACGAGTTGGCCAAGTACGATGTGATTCCGGAGGCCTGGGGCGGCCAGAACATGTTCGTGAATGTCTCGGCGCGCACCGGCGAGGGTATCGACCAGCTGCTCGAAGCGATCCTGCTGCAGGCCGAGGTACTGGAGCTGTCGAGCACTCTCACCGGTCCGGCCTCCGGCATCGTCATCGAGTCGAGCATCGAGAAGGGCCGTGGTCCGGTCGCGACGGTGCTGGTCAAGAAAGGCACGCTGCACATGGGCGATTTCATTCTCGCCGGAACCGAATTCGGGCGGGTCCGCGCCATGTTTGATGAAACCGGTGCGGCGGTGCAGGAAGCCGCACCGTCCACGCCGGTGGCCGTGCTGGGCCTGTCCGGCGCGCCCAAGGCGGGCGATGATCTGCTGGTGGTCGAGAGCGAGCGCAAGGCGCGGGAAGTCGCGCTGTATCGCCAGGGCAAGTTCCGCGACGTGAAGCTGGCCAAGACGGCCACGCGTGCCGAAGATGCGTTCTCGCAGCTGGATTCGGAAAAAGCCGGCGTCGTGGTGGTACTGCTGAAGGCCGACGTGCAGGGCAGCCAGGAGGCCTTGCGTGAGGCCCTGACCAAACTTTCGACTTCGGAGGTCGCGGTCAAGGTCATCGCCAGCGGCGTCGGTGGCATCACCGCCTCGGACGTCCAGCTGGCCGGTGCCTCGAAGGCGCTCATCATCGGCTTCAACGTGCGCGCCGATTCCGGCGCCCGCGAGGCGATCAAGGAACTGGGCGTGGATGTGCGCTACTACAGCATCATCTACGAGGCCATCGATGACGTGAAGGCGATGATGAGCGGCATGCTCGCGCCGGAGGTCAAGGAGACGATCGTCGGTATCGCGCAGGTCCGCGACGTGTTCCGCTCCAGCAAGTTCGGGGTCGTGGCGGGCTGTCTGGTCATCGAAGGGGTGGTCAAGCGCAACAACCCGATCCGGGTGCTGCGTGAAAGCGTGGTGATCTTCGAAGGCGCGCTCGAATCGCTGCGGCGCTTCAAGGATGACGTGGGCGAAGTGCGTGCCGGCACCGAGTGCGGCATCGGGGTCAAGAACTACCAGGACGTTCGGGTCGGCGACCAGATCGAGTGCTTCACTCGCGTCGAAGTCGCGCGGACGGTGTAGATGCCCAGCAAGCACCAACCCTCCGGTGGCCGTCACAGTCGCATCGAAGCGCAGATGCAGCGGGTGCTCGCCGACCTGATCAGCCGTGAGGTCAAGGATCCGCGGGTCGGCAATGTCACGATCACGGCGGTCGAGGTCGCGCAGGATCTGGCGACGGCGCGGATCTTCTTCGTGCCCTTTGCCGGTGGCCATGATCCGCAACAGGTGGCCGAGGGCCTGGCCCGCGCCGGGGGATTCCTGCGCGGCGCGGTCGGGCGGCAGCTTGGCTTGCGACATGCGCCGCGCCTGTCCTTTGTGTTCGATGACACGCTGGACAAGGCCTTGCACCTCACCGCCCTCATCGATCGCGCAGTCGCCGCCGACACACCCGCAAAGCCCGAGGAGACGTGAACGGTATTCTGCTGCTGGACAAGCCCAGTGGGCTGTCGTCCAACGCAGCCTTGCAACGGGTCCGGCGCCTGATGGGGGCCGACAAGGCCGGCCATGTCGGCAGCCTCGATCCGCTGGCCACCGGCATGCTGCCGATCTGCCTGGGGGAGGCGACCAAGGTCGCCGGTGATATCACGGCGGCGCGCAAGCGCTATCAGTTCACGATTGCCTTCGGGCATCGCACCGCCACGGGTGACCTGGAAGGCGAAGTGGTCGAAACGGCGCCGGTTCCGCCCCTCACCATGGCCCAGGTGCAGCTTGCCCTGGACCACTTCCGTGGCAGCCAGGCACAGGTGCCCCCGATGTTCTCGGCCCTGAAGCGCGACGGTCAGCCGCTGTACAAGCTGGCGCGCGCCGGCATCACGGTGGAGCGCGCGCCACGGCATATCGAGATCAGCGAACTGTCCGTGCTTGGACTTGGGGACGGTGAACTCGAACTGACGGCGCTATGCTCGAAGGGAACCTACATCCGGGTCCTGGCCGAGGATATCGCCAGGTATCTCGGCACCTGCGGCCACGTGATCGCCTTGCGACGGCTGTACGTGGAGCCCTTCGACCATGCACGCATGCATACCCTGGCCGAGGTGGAGGCATCCTGCCAGGGTGGCGGCATGCTGCCGATGATCGCAGCCGATGAGGCCCTGCCGGGGATGGCATCGGTGCATTTGCCCGCGGACCTCGCCGGACGGCTCGCCCACGGCCAGACGGTCGTGGTGGCGGGGGGTACGGCGACGGGTAAGGTGCGCCTGTACGACGCTCAGGGTCGGTTCATGGGGCTCGGGGAAGCCGAGCCCGGAGGCCAGGTTCGCCCGCGGCGACTGTTTGCCTTTTCATGAGCACTTTTCCTTGAGACCTCAAGGGCGTACGGGTAGAATGCCGCGCTTCAAAATCGGACCCAATCAACACTAGTTCTTAGGAATATTCGCGCAAATGACCCTATCAGCCGAACAGAAGGACGGAATCGTCGCGCAGTTCCGTCGTGATGCCAACGACACCGGTTCACCCGAAGTCCAGATCGCATTGCTCTCCGAGCGCATCAACGGACTGGGTGAGCACTTCAACGCCCACAAGAGTGACCACTCATCGCGTCGCGGGCTCGTGAAGCTCGTCAATCAGCGCCGCAAGCTGCTCGATTATCTGAAGTCGACCCAGCCGCAGAAATATCAGGAGCTCGTTGAGCGCCTGGGACTGCGCCGCTGAACATTCCGGGCGTGACCTGTGGTGACGCCCAATATTGCGGCCATTCCTGGCCGCAATTTCCATATACGAGGATAAAAGCGTGAGTGCTTTTGCAAAGTCATTCGCTTACGGCAGCCAGACCGTAACGATCGAGACCGGCGAACTCGCCCGTCAGGCCGATGCGTCGGTCAAGGTTTCCATGGGGGACACCGTCGTCCTGGTGACGTGCGTTGCCAAGACAACGCCGGTTCCGGGCCGCGATTTCTTCCCCCTCACCGTCAACTACATCGAGAAGACCTACGCCGCGGGCAAAATCCCCGGTGGGTTCTTCAAGCGCGAGGGTCGTCCTTCCGAGAAGGAAACCCTGACCTCGCGCCTCATCGACCGCCCGTTGCGGCCGCTGTTCCCGGATGGCTTCTACAACGATGTGCAGGTAGTCGCGACCGTGCTGTCGCTGGACCCGGGCATCGACCCGGATATTCCCTCACTGATCGGCGCCTCGGCGGCCGTGACCCTCTCCGGCATTCCCTTCAGCGGCCCGATTGGCGCTGCGCGCGTCGGCTACAAGGATGGTCAGTACCTGCTGAACCCCACCGGCACCGAAATGGTCGGTTCGCAGCTGGACCTGGTGGTTGCCGGTACCGAAGGCGCCGTCATGATGGTCGAATCCGAAGCGCAGGGCCTCTCCGAAGAGGTGATGCTCGGCGCCGTGGTTTTCGGTCACACCCAGATGCAGATTGCCATCCGCGCCATCCGCGAACTGGTTGCGCAGGCCGGCAAGCCGCGCTGGACCTGGACCGCGCCCGCCGCCAACCCCGAGCTGTCCGCGGCCCTGGCCAGCCAGGCCGAGACGGCGCTGACCAAGGCGTTTGCGATCACTGAAAAACTGCAGCGTCGTGACAGCGTGGCCGAGGTCAAGAAGGCCGCGATTGCCGCGCTCAGCGCGGGCGAGAACCCGAAGTTCAGCGCCGATGAAGTGGACGACCAGTTCTTCAAACTCGAAAGCAACATCGTGCGGCAGCGCATCCTCAATGGTGAGCCGCGCATCGATGGTCGCGATGCGAGCACCGTGCGTCCCATCACCGTCAAGACCAGCGTGCTGCCGCGCACCCATGGTTCGGCACTGTTCACCCGCGGTGAGACACAGGCGCTGGTGGCCGTCACCCTGGGAACCGGGCGTGATGCGCAGATCATCGATGCGCTCGCCGGTGAACGCCGCGAGCCGTTCATGATGCATTACAACTTCCCGCCGTTCTCGGTTGGCGAGACCGGCATGATGGGTTCGCCGAAGCGCCGTGAAATCGGCCACGGTAACCTGGCGCGGCGCGGTGTTGCCGCGGTGATGCCCGACATGGCCACTTTCCCGTACGTGATCCGCGTGGTCTCCGAAATTCTGGAGTCCAATGGCTCAAGCTCCATGGCGAGCGTGTGCGGCAGCAGCCTGGCGCTGATGGATGCCGGTGTACCGCTGAAGGCGCCGGTCGCCGGTGTCGCGATGGGCCTGGTGCTGGATGGCGGCCGCTTCAAGGTTCTGACCGACATCCTCGGCGACGAG
>Ga0210388_10003486_pt1 | contig 12321 bp, 9 predicted proteins | sample IncBWC19OmetaG_FD_155485 | JGI IMG/M metagenome (GOLD analysis project Ga0210388, IMG submission 155485) | Forest soil microbial communities from Barre Woods Harvard Forest LTER site, Petersham, Massachusetts, United States - Inc-BW-C-19-O ... | reverse complement strand
GGGCGCGGGAACCATGGGCAACGGCATCGCGCACGTCTTCGCGCGCTGCGGATACACGGTGATCTTGCGCGACGTCGAGGAAAGTTTCCTTTCCCGCGCGCGCGACACCATTGCCAAAAATCTGGACCGCGAAGTGAAGAAGGGCAAAGTCGCCGACGGAGACAAATCGAAGATCCAGGGCCGCATTCAAACGACGACAGACTTGTCCCAACTCGCTCGCGCCGATTTCGCCGTCGAAGCCGTTCCGGAGCGCCTCGACCTGAAGCTCGCCGTCTTGCGCGAAGCAGACAAGCTGCTGCGCCCCGAAGTAATCCTTGCGTCGAACACGTCTTCTATTTCCGTGACCACCCTCGCGGCGGCCACGGGCAGGCCGGACCGCTTCATCGGCATGCACTTCATGAATCCCGTCCCGGTGATGACGCTCGTCGAAGTGATCCGCGCGCTGCAGACCAACGAAGAAACATTTCACACGACGATGGCGCTGTGCGAACGCCTCGAGAAAAAACCTGTGGCCGTGAACGACGCTCCCGGTTTCGTCTCCAACCGCGTGCTGCTGCCGATGATTAACGAAGCCGCCTTCGCCGTCATGGAAGGAGTCGCCACGGCCGAAGCAGTCGACGCAGTGATGAAGCTGGGGATGAATCACCCGATGGGCCCGCTCGAACTCGCCGACTTCATCGGTCTCGACGTCTGCGTGAATATCCTCGACGTGCTGCTGGATGGCTTCGGCGACCCAAAATACCGCGCGTGCCCGCTCTTGCGTAAAATGGTTGCAGCGGGATGGCTCGGGCGGAAGAGTGGGAGAGGGTTTTATATCTACACGTAGCGCAGCGACTCCTCGCCGCGCCAGGTGAGGTGAAATAGTATTTGCTTTTTCTTCGCCATGCTGGTATCTTGCCTCTCGCAACGAATTTGCGCCGGGCGGGACGGTTTGTAGTACACTGCGAAGAACCCGCGAAGTCACGATACGTGACAAACTAGATTCCGAGGTGGATCATGACGGACGAAAAAACGAAGATGCTGGAAAATGCGATCTCGCAGATCGAAAAGGATTACGGCAAGGGCGCCATCATGCGCCTGGGAAGCCGCGACGTGCTGGTGCCGGTCAGCGTGATCCCCACGGGCGCGCTTTCGATCGATGCGGCGCTGGGCGTGGGCGGCGTGCCGCGCGGGCGCGTGATTGAGATTTACGGCCCGGAATCCGGCGGGAAAACGACGTTGACGCTGCACATCATCGCCGAGGCTCAGAAGATGGGCGGCCAGGCGGCGTTCATCGACGCCGAGCACGCGCTCGATCCGGTATACGCACGAAAGCTGGGTGTGGACGTGGACAACCTGCTCGTGTCGCAGCCGGACAATGGCGAGCAGGCGCTGGAGATCGCGCAGAAGCTGATCCAGTCCGGCGCCGTGGACGTGATCGTGGTGGACTCGGTCGCCGCGCTCGTGCCACGAGCCGAACTCGAAGGAGACATGGGCGATCCGCAGATGGGCTTGCAGGCGCGCCTGATGTCGCAGGCGCTGCGAAAGCTCACGGCCATCGTGTCGAAGTCGCGCACCTGCCTGATCTTCATCAACCAGATTCGCGAAAAAATCGGCGTAATGTTCGGCAATCCGGAAACGACGACGGGCGGGCGCGCGCTGAAGTTTTACTCCTCGATCCGCCTCGATATTCGCCGCATCCAGTCCATCAAGGAAGGCGACCGCGTAATCGGTTCGCGCACGCGCGCCAAAGTGGTGAAGAACAAAGTGGCCGCGCCGTTCCGCGAGGCCGAGTTCGATATCCTCTACGGCGAGGGAGTTTCTCGCGAAGGCGACCTGATCGACCTGGGCGTCGAAAAGGGCGTCCTCGAAAAGTCAGGCACGTGGCTTTCATTTGGGGGCGAGCGGCTGGGTCAGGGGCGCGAAAATGCCCGTGTGTTCCTGAAGGAAAATGCCGACATCCGCGGAAAAATCGAGAACACGCTGCGGAAGAAAATGAATATTCCCATTCCCGGCGCGGCCAATGGCGTGGCGGCCGCGGCCCCGGCAGTGCAGGCTGAGAAGCCTGGGGAAAAGGCCCCGCTGCAAGCTGCCGCCGCTACCGCTTCCGCGGCGGCGAACAACAAACCGCGCGCGATTAATAATAAGTAGACCTGCAGAAAAAGACTGCCCAATAAGGGCAAAATCTCACCGCTGGAATCGCGGCCCGGCACACTGGCGGGCCGCGAAACTGTTTCGAAAGGCCGCAATAAACCTCGAATTAAGTCCTACTTCGACCCATTTGTACCAGATGGACACATTTCAGAATTTCCAAGCCCCCTGTATTCACTGTATTTTCAAACTAGTACCAATGTACTCTGGAATGGCCCCATTCGTGATGATATCTATAGATTGTGATTTGCTATTGCCTTTGGGCGGGCAAATTACTTAGAATCAGGCCTTAAGCCTAAACGCGCTGTCGGAGCGCTGAAGCGGTCCAGAATGGAACGGTCAACTATGACGTGTCGGTCCAGCCATACCAAGTTTCTTGCAGCTGTTCTCTGCGCATTGATCGCCGGGAGTTCCCCCGCCATCGCGGCTCCCACAACGCACACTCGCGCTTCAATCAGGAAAAGCACAGTTTCACGGTATGGCGTGCCAACGTTTACGGACTCCGAAAAGGGCGATATAGCCTCTTACGACGATCCGATCGTCCGCAAGGCTGCTGTGGACGCCCTGGGGCGCTATAACGGTTCCGTCGTCGCCATCGATCCCTCGAGCGGGCGGTTACTTACCGTCGTCAATCAAAGCCTTGCGTTTTCCGCCGGCTTCATTCCTTGCTCGACGATCAAGCCTGTGATCGCCATCGCCGCTTTGCAAGAAGGCGTGGCGACGCGCGACACCATGATCCGCGTTGCTCCCCGCAAGTATCTGAACCTCACGGAAGCGCTGGCGCATTCGAATAACGCCTTCTTTGAAGAGCTTGGCCGGCGCATGGGATTTGACACGGTTTCGCACTACGGCCGACTGCTGGGCCTTGGCGAACTCGCGGGGTATCAGATTCCCGAAGAACATCCGGGCGGGTTTCCTTCCGAGCCGCCGACGTTTGGCGGTGTGGCGCGCATGTCCAGCTTTGGGCAAGGGATTCAGATGACACCCTTGCAGCTCGGTGCATTGGCTTCCAGCATTGCCAACGGCGGCACTCTTTATTATTTGCAATATCCGCGCACGGCGGAAGAGCAGCAGAACTTCACGCCGCGCATCAAGCGGCAGCTCAACATCGAATCGTTGCTTCCCGAAGTCCGCGATGGAATGCTCGCCGCGGTGCTCTACGGCACAGCGCGATCCAGCTACATTTCCGAAGATGAGCAGGCCTTCGGCAAGACGGGCACCTGCTCGGATAACGCTTCGCGCCTCGGCTGGTTCGTTTCCTACGCCGGCCAGGAACATCCGAAAATCGTGCTGGTCGTATTGATGCGTGGCCACAGCAGCATGATCAAGGGAGCCATGGCAGCCAGCGTCGCGGGACGAATTTACCGCCGCCTGAATGACGAAAATTATTTTGCCACGCGCGGCAACGAGGCGCACTCGTCGGTGATGGCTGCAGGGACACGGCAGTAACCATCCTCCGCGCGGCCTGAAACCACGCTCCAGATAGACGGAACCGCTCGCCTTGCAATCCTGCTTGAGATGAAAAAGCCAGCGGATAGATTTTATTTTGAGGCCTACTTCCGGGCATTCGATTTGGAATCCTGTTTCCCGATTTCCTCGACCTTATTCTGTATTCCAGTTAGGCGAAATAAATCCTCCGCCTTTTCAAGATAGATCGTCGCGATCTTCCCTTGGTTCATCAAGTGGGGCTAACGAGAACGGCGCGTGACACGCGGCGGCTCCGCCTCTGGTGGACCTGAATCGTTCGTTATGATATTCAGGCTTCGTCTAGATCGCGCAAAGCGAACGATTGCGACGGTCACGGAGGAACTCTTCCATGAAATGTAACCTGCGTGCGGTCATCACGACGATTCTTCTTTTCCTAACTGTCTCGTTCATCCAGCCCATCCTCGCGGATGACGGCGAAAAGCCCCTGACCGTTGACCACTACGTGTCCGTGCGCTCGACCGTGCCCTCCATTTCCGGACAGTTCGCCGAGATCTACGTACGCGAACGACTTCACGCGGGCACGGTTCTCCGCAGCAACTCGCTGGCTGATCGCGTCGTACTGTTCGTTCACGGGGCGGGCACGCCCGCCGAAGTCGCCTTCGACGTGCCTTACCAGGATTACAGCTGGATGGGCTACCTCGCCGACGCGGGATTCGATGTCTTTTCGATGTCTGCAACCGGCTATGGGCGCTCGACCCGACCTTCAGTGATGAACGATCCTTGTAACCTCTCTCGCGAGCAGCAGGCGCAATTCATTCCCGCCCTACTCGCGGCACCCTGCTCGCCGAGCTATCCGCATCCGGTCACCACGATTGCGTCTGACTGGAATGACATCAACGCCGTGGTGGATTATATTCGCGCGCTGCGGCACGTAGAGCGGGTCAGCCTAGTTGCCTGGTCGCTCGGGGGACCGCGAGCGGGCGGTTATGCCGCACAGCATCCCGACAAAGTGCAGCGGCTGGTTTTGCTGGCTCCAGCATATCTTCGCGAGTACACCACGCAACCACCGCCGCTGTTGCCGGTCGAGGGCGTTGCGATGAATACCCAGTCGCATACTGAATTCACCGCGAATTGGGATCGCCAGGTCGGCTGCGAAGATCAGTACGATCCCGCAGCGAGCGAAAGCGTATGGTCTGAAACAATCAAGTCCGATCCGGTCGGGGCAACGTGGGGCGCCGGAGTGCGTCGCGCGCCCAACGTAACGACCTGGGGCTGGAACGCCGAAATGGTCGCCAAAACCCAGGCCCCCATCCTGATGGTTTCGGGCGAATTCGATAAACAAGTGGCGCCGCAGCGCGTGCGCGAGCTATACGCCGACGCTCCCGCTCACCGCAATGTGTTCATTGACCTTGCCTGCTCATCCCACAACGCCATCTGGGAGAAGAACCACTTGGTTCTTTTTCGCGCCTCACTCGAATGGCTGGCCAAGGGCACGGCACTTGGAAAGCAGGAGGGTATGCTCCGACTCGGATATCCGGAAGGCAGGGAAGCCCACGGGCCTCAATAGGGCCGCGAAAACCGCGTTGGCACGCAGTTCAGGTCCACGCTTGAGTATCGGAAATATGAGGGAGGGCGGGCAAGACGCCAATCGCCGCGCGGTGCAACGCTTCCAGGCGTGGCACCGCGGGCGGGCGCTGAATGCTCCGCTTAGGACGTCTTTGTCGCGGACGTGTGCGAGGTGGCTACCGTCGCGGTCCGCGTGTACGCGGGCTTGTCGAGGTCGGTATCGTGGCTCGCGTTGGTGCGGTCGATCTCGATCGAGCCCTTGAAGTACGCGCCGTCCTCAATCATGATGCGCGCGGTGGTCAAATCGCCGATCACCGAGCCATCCTTCTTGATTTCGATGCGGTCCCGAGCCCGCAGATTGCCCTTCACGCTGCCAAAGACGACAACTTCGCGTGCCACAACGTCGGCGGTCAGCTTGGCGCTGGCGCCCACGGTGAGCTTGCGGTCTTCGAGCTGAACCAGCCCTTCGACGCTGCCGTCAATGTGCAGATCTTCATTTCCGGAAATCTCGCCCTTTACGTGCAAGCTGGCGCCCAACCGTGCGGTTGTACCCGACGGCGTGGAACTCAGCGGGCGCATGGCATCAGTGCTCATGGCTACTCCCTCCGTTTTTGCCGAAGCCGGCTGCGCTACCGGTGCTGGTGTGTCCGGAGCATTCGCGGTCGTCGGTTGCGGCGATTCTGGTTTCTTGTTTCCCCACATTCTCTTCCGGCCTCCTCGGTCAGAGACACCAACAAAACAGCGGTGCAAGACCGGGGTGCGAGACACTTTAGCCCCCCGGTGAAAATTGGAACAAGCGAATTACGGGCGTGGTGTTCCTTAAAGTAACACGGGCTGGGGACCCGGCTAGGAGGAAGACACACTACAATGAAGGCGAGTTGAAGCGCAATGAGAAATTTTAAAATTGGAGGAGAGTGGCGCAGGCTTTAGCCTGTGGCCTTTGGTCCTTGCAAGGACAACACCCACAGGCTAAAAGCTGCATCACAAGAAACTCAATACTTCCTCAGCACTCCCACTACGCGGCCTTGAATCTTCACGTCGGCGGCTGAAACGACGATGGGCGCCATCTCCGAATTCGCCGGCTGCAACCGAATCTTTCCGCCCGCTTCACGATAAAAACGCTTGAGCGTGGCTTCGTCATTTCCCACAAGCGCCACAACCGTTTCGCCGGGATTGGCCACTTGCGTCGGCTCGATCACCACATAGTCGCCGTTCATAATGTGGTCTTCGATCATCGAATTCCCCTTCACCTGGAGGACAAACGATTTGTCTGACCGGGCGAATTCTCCAAGCGAAAGCGTCTCTCGTTCCTCCACGGCCTCTAGGGGACGGCCCGCGGCGATGCGGCCCATCAGCGGCAGCTCGACCGTGTGCCGGTCAAGCACCTGCTCGCGGATCGGCTTCGGAAGCTGCGTCACTTCAATCGAGCGGCTCTGGTTGTAGCCGCGCCGGATGAATCCTTTGCGCTCGAGCGTGGTGATGTGTTTATGGACGGTGGCGAGCGAAGTCAGCTTCAGCGAGCGCGCCATTTCCTCAAAGCTCGGAGAGTAGCCATGCTTGTTGTGAAAGCTCACCAGAAAATCCAGCACTTCCTTTTGACGCTTCGTCAATGTCATGGCGCCTCCTCCAATGGCCCACATCTTAGGCGAATCAAAAGCGAAAAAGCAAGAGAATTCCGAAAACCGGAAACCACGAATGCAGACGGATAGACACGGATTCAATACGAAGCAAAAAACAAAGCAGCTGTCTTGCGTTTTACAGAAACGCTTTCACCGAGGATCGGTCTTTGAATTCAGAATTGAATTCGTGGACTTTATCCGCGTTCATCCGTGTGTATCCGTGGTTTCGATTCTCTTCTTCTCTGCTCCGATTTGGCTCATGGCGCATAGGCTACATGAATTTTCTTTGACGATGTTACGTGTGCACTTCCATTGTGCTATCCTTACTTATTGGAAGCCCTCTGAGGAACTTCAACGACCGCGTATGATGAGCCTTAGGGCGTACCGGGTGGTTAAAACTCATAATTAAGAATTGGAGCCTTACTAAGCCATGGCTACGATTACGGACCCAGTCGTCCGCGCACACAAGCGCGAAGTCATTGAAAAGGCCGTCCTCCGCTTTTGCGGAGACTCCGGCGACGGCATGCAGATTACGGGCAGCCAGTTCACCAACACGGTGGCCCTGTACGGAAACGATTTAGCCACATTTCCAGATTATCCCGCCGAAATTCGCGCCCCTGCCGGAACCCTCCCCGGCGTCAGTGGCTTCCAGATTCAGTTTTCCTCAGGCGACGTTTTCACGCCTGGAGACGCCGTGGACGTGCTCGTGGCCATGAACCCGGCCGCGCTGCGAACCAACGTAAAAGACCTGAAAGCGAACGGCATTCTAATCCTGAACAGCGACGCCTTCACCGACGGCGATTTGCGCAAAGCCGACCTGACGACGAATCCGCTTGAAGACGGTTCGCTCGATGCCTACCGTTTGTTCCCCGTCGGCCTCGAGCGCTTGACCCGCACTGCGCTGCAGGATCTGGGCCTCGATGCCAAGTCGATGGATCGCTGCAAAAACTTTTTTGCGCTGGGCATGTGTTACTGGCTTTACAACCGCTCGATGGACCTGACGTACAAATGGATCGAGGACAAGTTCAAAACGAAAGCGTTGCTGGTCGAAGCCAATAAGCTCGCCATGCGCGCGGGCTACAATTATTGCGAGGCGACCGAGGCGTTTCAAGTCAGCTACGAAATTCCTCCCGCCAAGCTGGTGCCCGGCACGTACCGCAACCTGAGCGGCAACCAGGCGCTGGCGATCGGTTTTGTGGCCGCTTCGCAGAAAGCCGGCCTTCCGCTTTTCCTCGGCTCGTATCCGATCACTCCTGCTTCCGACATTCTTCATGAGCTTTCCATGTACAAGAATTTCGGCGTGATGACATTTCAGGCCGAAGACGAAATCGCGGCCATCACTTCCGCCATCGGCGCCGCTTATTCGGGTGCGCTCGCTCTCACCACGACCTCCGGTCCCGGCATGGCGCTGAAGACCGAGGCGATGGGCCTTGCGGTGGCGGTGGAATTGCCGCTCATCATTTGCGACATTCAGCGTGGCGGCCCGTCCACCGGCTTGCCGACCAAGACCGAGCAGGCCGATCTTTTGCAAGCGATGTTCGGCCGCAACTCGGAAGCGCCGATTCCCGTTCTCGCTCCTTCGACGCCGGGCGATTGTTTCTGGGTCGCCGTCGAGGCCGCGAAAATCGCGCTGAAATACATGGTGCCGGTCATCATCTTGTCGGACGGCTATCTGGCCAACGGCGCCGAACCGTGGCGCATCCCCACGATCGATGAAATCCCCGGCATCAAAGTGAAATTCGCAGAAAACCCGATTGGATTCCATCCCTACTCGCGTGACCCCGAAACGCTTGCGAGACCGTGGGCGATTCCCGGAACCATGGGCCTCGAGCACCGCATTGGCGGAATCGAGAAGCAGGACGTGACGGGGAACATTAATTACGAACCGCTGAATCACGAAAAAATGGTTCGCCTGCGCGCCGCCAAAGTCGAAGCCGTGACGCAGGATATTCCGGACCTCGTTCCGGCCGGCGATCCCGATGGAGACCTCCTGATCGTGGCGTGGGGCTCGACCTACGGCGCGATCACCGCGGGCATGAAGACGATGCGCGCCAAGGGGCATCGGATTGGCCACGTCCACCTGCGGCATCTCAATCCTCTCGCCCGCAACCTCGGAGAAGTGATGAGCCGCTACCGCCAGGTACTTGTCCCCGAAATGAATCTCGGCCAGCTTCTGTGGATTCTGCGCGCCAAGTACCTCGTCGACGCGCAAGGCTACAACAAGATTCAGGGCCAGCCCTTCAAGCAATCGGAAATCGAAGCGAAGATCGAAGAAATTCTGGGCTGAGGCCCGAAAGGAACTCGGAGAAAAGACCAATGACTACGGCATCGATTCCAGTACTGACCAAGAAGGATTTCCAGACGGACCAGGAAGTCCGCTGGTGTCCCGGCTGCGGAGACTACGCGATTCTCTCCGCGGTCCAGTCCGTGTTTCCGGAGCTGGGTATTCCGCGCGAGAAATTCGTCGTGATTTCCGGCATCGGCTGCTCCAGCCGCTTCCCGTATTACATGAATACATTCGGCTTTCACACGATCCACGGCCGCGCGCCGGCCGTTGCGACCGGCGTGAAGATTGCGCATCCCGAGCTCGAAGTCTGGGTGGCGACCGGCGACGGCGATTCGCTCGCCATCGGCGGCAATCACACGATTCACATGCTGCGGCGCAACGTCGGCATCAAGGTGCTGATGTTCAACAACAAGATTTACGGCCTGACGAAGGGCCAGTATTCGCCCACGTCCGAATTCGGCAAGAAAACGAAATCCACTCCCTTTGGCACGGCGGATCGCCCCTTCAACCCGCTGGGCCTCGTGATCGGCGCCGATACATCCTTTGTCGCGCGCGCCGTCGACGTTTTCCAGGGACACCTGAAGGACACTCTGAAGAAAGCGGCGGCGCACAAGGGCTCGGCCTACGTTGAAATCCTCCAGAATTGCAATATTTTCAACGACGGCGCGTGGTTTAACTTGACCGAAAAGGAAGCCCGCAGCGAGCACGTCGTCCAGCTCGAACACGGCAAGCCGCTCATCTACGGCAAGAATCGCGACAAGGGCATTCGCCTCAACGGCATGGAGCTCGAAGTCGTCCATCTCGGCAACGGCAACGGTCTCACTGAGAAGGATCTTCTCGTTCACGACGAGCACCACAAGAATCCAGCCTACGCGTACACGCTCGCGCAGATGGAAGACATGCCCGGCTTCCCCACTCCCATCGGCGTCCTCCGCTCGTGGGACCGCGACCGCTACGAGGACGTGATGTCCAAGCAGATTCAGGACATCATCGCCAAGCGCGGCCCGGGCGACCTCTCGAAGCTGCTCCGCGCCGGCGACACCTGGGAAGTGAAGTAGACGGGCCAAGGCGACCTGGAACATGTAATTGGAAAACGAACGGCGACCCGGAAGTGGGGTCGCCGTTCATATTTTCGGCTTAGCGGACAATTTGCGGTACTCTGGGGTTCACGAACCGAGAAGAGCCATCTCAGGATTCCATCCTTAAATGGGCTTCTGTGCGCCGCCAGCTCGCCCAAACATTGCGCAGAGCTTCCCCACCTATTCCTCCCACAAAATTCGATTCCCCTCCGCCGTGCCGCGCGCCCCGGACCCAAAGACAATTCCAATTCCTTCACTCGCTTCGGACTCATGCATTTCAATCCGAATAGGGGGTAACGATGTACCCTTCCTATTCCAGGCCAGAGCTTTGATTGACAAACGTCCGCATTCCCGCTATCGTTTACGTTTGTCTATTCATGGAGAGGTGTGACTTAGCATGCGTACGTATGTTCCCCGGGGACGGGATACCGAAACGATTGAGCAGGGCGGCGGATGGTTTGTCGTGGACGCCGCAGGACAAGTATTGGGCCGCGTTGCTACGCGCATTGCGCGCATTTTGATCGGCAAAGATAAGGCCAACTATACTCCGAATCTGGATTGCGGCGACCATGTCGTGGTGATCAACGCCGACAAAATTCGGATGACGGGAAACAAGCTTGAGCAGAAAGTTTACCGTCATCACAGCGGCTATCCAGGCGGGCTGAAGGAAATTCCCGCCAAGCGGCTCCGGCCGGACCGTGTGGACTGGATGCTGCGCGAAGCGGTGCTTGGAATGCTCCCGAAGAATAAATTGCGGGCGTTGCGCGCGAAGAAGCTGAGAATTTATAAGGATGATAAGGGTTTGGCACGCCACGCGGGGCAAAAACCACAAGCGGCTGCTCTTTAGCGTGATGCAGGATTTGGCCTTTGGAATTTAGTCCTTGCACGGACTAAAACCCACAGGCTAAAGCCTGCGCCACTGGATTCGAGGCCACAGGCTGAAGCCTGTGCTGCTGGAGTTGAGGAGGAAATTTGAGTTCGAGCGGGCAACCATTGGAAGGCGCGAAACAGAAATTTTACGGCACGGGCCGGCGCAAGGAATCCATCGCGCGAGTGTTTTTGACGTTCGGCTCGGGAAAAATCACGATCAACGGCCGCACGCCGGATGAATATTTCCGCAACGTGACCTGGCGCAATCGAGCTGTCGAGCCGATGAAATTTACCGAGACGGCGGGTTCCGTGGATATTGTGGCCACCGTGAAAGGTGGCGGCGTGGGCGGGCAGTCTGGCGCGGTGCGCATGGGGCTTTCGCGCGCGCTGGCGGTCTTCAATCCCGAATTGCGCGCCGGCTTGCGCAAGAACGGTTTTCTGACGCGCGATTCGCGCATGAAGGAACGCAAGAAGTACGGGCAGAAGGGCGCCCGCAAGCGCTTCCAGTTCAGCAAGCGCTAATTTAGAGTATTCTGGCCTGACCGGGTGGAAATCTGGTCGGACCAAATTCACGGCCGGCAAGGAGCCGGCAAAAGGATGTTCGGTTTCGGACCTTCGCGTCGCGAAACGGTCCGGAACCTGCAAACATCTATCTCCTGAGGAGGAACTTTGGCAGTTGAAATAACGATGAAAGAGTTGCTGGAGGCTGGAGTTCATTTCGGCCACCAGACCCGCCGCTGGAATCCGAAGATGAAGGAATATATCTTCGGCGAACGCAATGGAATCCACATCATTGATCTGCAAAAAACTTTGAAGCTGTTCCGCGAAGCCGCGCGTTTTGTGAGCGAGCAGAGCGGCAGCGGCAAGACCATTCTTTTTCTGGGAACGAAGCGCCAGGCCCAGGAAGCGGTTGCGGAGGAGGCGAACCGCTGCGGCATGTTCTATGTCAATCACCGCTGGCTGGGCGGCACGCTGACGAACTGGTCCACCCTTCAGAAATCCATCAAGCGTCTGAAGACGCTGAAGGCCATGACGGAAGACGGACGCATGGCGCAGCTCTCGAAAAAAGAAGCGGCCCGCCTCGACCGCGAAATGAAGCACCTCAAGCAGAATCTTTCGGGCGTGGAGAACATGTCGGCTCTTCCGGATGCGATGTTCGTGATTGATTCCAACGCGGAGGCCATCGCCGTGCGCGAGGCGCGCCGCATGGGCGTTCCCGTCGTGTCCATCGTGGATACGAATTGCGATCCTGATCAGGTGGACTGGGTGATTCCCGGCAACGATGACGCGCTGCGCGCGATCAAACTGTTTACCTCCAAAATTTCCGACGCCGTGATTGAAG
>Ga0210388_10003484_pt1 | contig 12322 bp, 9 predicted proteins | sample IncBWC19OmetaG_FD_155485 | JGI IMG/M metagenome (GOLD analysis project Ga0210388, IMG submission 155485) | Forest soil microbial communities from Barre Woods Harvard Forest LTER site, Petersham, Massachusetts, United States - Inc-BW-C-19-O ... | reverse complement strand
AATACCGAGGACGGCGATGTCGGTCGGTTCTTGCGCATGTTTACCGACCTGCCGCTCGAGGAAATCGCGCGCCTCGAGAAACTCAAAGATGCGGATATCAATGTCGCGAAGGAAATCCTCGCCACGGAGGCCACGCGTCTCTGCCACGGGGAATCTCACGCCACCGAAGCCGCGGCCACCGCCGCGCGTGCCTTCGCAGGCGGCGCGGCCGAGGGCTTGCCCACCTTCATGCTGAACACGGGCGAACCGGTGCTGATCATCGACGTCGCGATTGCGCTCGGCATGGCGGCCTCCAAGAGCGAAGCGCGGCGTCTGATAGACCAAGGCGGCGTGCGCCTCAACGATCAACCGGTGAAGGCCGCAACGGCCAGCGTGACCGCTGCGGACCTGGACAGCAGCGGCACCGCGCGCCTCAGCGTCGGGAAAAAACGCCACGGTTTGATTCGCCGAACCTGAGAGGCCGGCATGTGATGAGCCGAAATTTCAGCCCGACGCGGCCGGCAAAATCTCGTAGGGCCGCATCATCTCGTTATCCTCGTGCTCGAGGATGTGGCAGTGCCAGACATAGCGTCCCGGGTACCCGACGAAGGGCACGATGATGCGCGTCACGGTTTTCGGATTGGCGCGCGCCGTGTCCTTCCAACCCAGTTCATTCGCTTCCGCGGCAACCGCCGGGCCCACGAATCGCAGGGTCTGCGCGGTCGCGTATTGAAAGGCATCGAAGCGGCGCCGATCCAGGATTTGGAATTTGACCATGTGCAAATGAATGGGGTGCACATCGTCGGTGAGATTCACCAGCTCCCAGATTTCCGTCGTTCCCAACACCGGCCGTTCGGTGATGGGCATGTGCCAGGGCGTGTTGTTGAGCAGCATTCCGGTCGACTCGGCCACGCTGTTGAGCAACTCATCCAGGGTCAGCCGGCGCGTTTGCACCGCGGAAGACTCGAGGATTCGCGGCACCGCGCGCAAGCTCGCGGGCAGCGCACTGGGATCGGACACCTTCGCTGCCCCGACCTTGAATTGCATCAGCTCGAAGGAATCGCTTTGCAATAAAACCTTGGCACCGCGATGATTCGCGAAATCGACCACGATGTCGGCGCGCTCGCCGGGGGCGAGCTGCAAATTCGTGAGGCGGACCGGCGCCGGCAACAAGCCCTGGTCGGTACCGATCTGATGAATTTCCGCGCCTTCGCTCAAAGACAGGCGATAAAAGCGTCCGTTAGCGGCGTTCAGCACCCGGAAGCGATATTTGCGCGGCTCAACCTCCAGATACGGAAATATTTTGCCGTTGACCAACTGGATCTCGCCGAAGAACTCCGGCACCCACGGGTGCTCAGGATCCGCCGACACCGGATAACCGAGTTGCCCGTCGCGGCGCACATCGCGATCGAACAAGACCAGCGGCACTTCGTATTTACCGCTGGGCAGATGCAGTTCGTCTTCCACTTTGTCGCGAATGACGTGCAGGCCGAATAATCCGGCGTAGATATTCAGCCGGTTGATGCCCATCGCGTGATCGTGATACCAGAGCAGGGCGGGATCCTGGCTGTTCGGATAGTGATAGGTGCGCGACTGGCCGGGCACATACCAATCCTCCGGATAGCCATCGCTTTCCGGAGGCGTCTTGCCCCCATGCAGGTGCACGACCGCGCGAACTTCCGGTGACTCTTTTTCAGCCCCATGCAGCGTGTGGTCGATCGGCAGGAAATGTTTCGTGGGCAGCTCGTTGGCCCACTCCACCGAGAGAGCTTCGCCGCTGCGCGTATCGAACATCACGCCGGGGACCGAGCCGCCGTAGGACCACAATCCCGTGGGCGGCAGATCACGGTGCAGCTTGCTGGAAATCGCGCGCATGGCCACGCGATAGTGCTGCACCTGTTCGCCGTGGCGCGCAGGATCCGCGTGCATGCCGACCGGCCGCGCCGGCACGGGAAGCGGCAAGGGATCGACGAAGCGCGCCAGGCTATTGGGATCGAGATTCGGCACCAAAGGTGCGGCCGCGCGCGGCATCGTATGCGGGAACGCGCGGCGCGCCAGGGCACTCGCAGCCGCCAGCGCGGAGCTTTGTATGAATCGACGGCGGCTGGTCACGCGACGAATTTACCTGAGGCCGCAGCGTAAAGCAGCAAGGGCACGGGATTTCTCCCGTGCCCTTGGCCATCGATATGTCTAACGATCGCGAGGCCCGCGATTACCAGCCGTAAGCGGACTGAACCTCGCCCGTGTTCGGATCGAGGATCAGACTCCGATTGCTGCTCTCGCGATTGAAGTCGAACATGTTGTCGATCGAGTTCGCGATGCTGTCGAAGGAACCGGCCCCAACGCGCGTCTTGCGCAGCCAGTTGTCTTCGATGAAACGCATGATCGAGGACTGATCGGTCATGGTGTGATCCACGAAATTGCTGCGCGCCCACGGTGAGATCACCAGCAGGGGCAAACGCGGGCCATAGCCGCAGCGGCCTTGCGCATGCAGCGTCGCCGGGTTGACGCCCGGCAACGCACCGCCGCCGCTGCCGCAGAAGCCGATGCCGCTCAGCGCATCCGCATCGGTGGTGGACTGATTGACGATTTGACCCAGTACATGGTCATACCAGCCGTCTGAATCGTCGTAGGCAATGACCACCGCGGTCGAGTCCCAATCGCGCTGCTTCTGCAGGAAGTTGATCACCGTGACCACGAAGGTCTGCTCGTCCAACGGGTCGGAATAGCCCGCGTGTCCATCCTGGAAACCGGGCGCCTTCAAGTACGAGACCGCCGGGAAATTGCCCGCGTTGACCGCGTCGAAGAAATCGTGCGTGTCGTACTGGTGGTTCGCGCCGTCGCCGGTCTGCCCGATCGTATGCACAGATTTCGGCCGCGCGTGCGTGGGGTTCGCGGTCGAGGTGTAATACTGGAAGGGCTGGTGGTGCGGAATGTAGTCAGCCTTGTTGGTGTTGGTGATTTTCGACGTCGTGCTGCGCTTGCAGCCGGTCGTGCCGTTCGAATTGACCACCGTGAGATCGAAGCCACCCTCGAAGAATCCCCAGCTTACGCCGGCGGCGTTCAACAAGTCGCCGACATTCTTGCCGCTGGCGTGCACCAGCTCGCCGCTGGTGGTGGAACACACATCGCCCAGCGGATCGGCGTCGCTCATCAGCGTGAGGCCGCCGTTGCCGTCGGGAATCGTGGCGCCGCCCGGGGCCATGTTGCTGGTGAACCCGTTGGTCTGACCGGAGACCAGATTGATCGCTCCCGGCGATGACGGACCGAAGTTGGTGTCGAACGAGTTATCGCTCATCGCGAAGTGCTGCGCGTAATTCCAAAACGCGGTGACGGTATTGCCGTCGAAGTAACCCATCGTGAGACCGGTGGTGGCGAAGATCGGCGAGCCGGTCGGCGGCGGACCCGCCGTGCCAACCGAGGCCGGGAAGGCGTCCATCAGGCCGTGGTCGAACGCCAGCTGCTCGGGCGTGTAGTCATGGTCTTGATCCATCGTCGCGGCCTGACTGCGGTCGAGACGGAACGGGTTGGTCGCGCCGGCGCCGTTCGCAGGATTCGTGGCATTCGGATTGTTGGTAATCAACGTGCCCGACAGGCCGTTCACCGACGGTGTCCCGGGCTTGGCCTCGAAGCGCGGCTCGCCTGAGGGGTTGGTCGCATTCGGATACGTACCGAAGTAGTGATCGAATGAGACGTTCTCCTGGAAGATGACGACGAGGTGCTTGATCGGCGTTGCCGTTGCGCTTCCGCCGCCGTGATTGTTGTTGCTGTCCGCGTACGCGGTACTGAGGACGGTTACCGCCGTAACCAGTCCTGCTGTGAATGCCGTGATGGATCTGCGCATCGTTCCTTCCCCTTTTGAATAGCTCGAAAATAAAGATTGGTCTTTTTAGCGAGACAAGATGAACGGTTGATTACAGCCGGGGGAGAATTGGGCGACACGCACCGGGCCGTGGTCAGTTGAGGTCGCTGATTGACCCCATGGGGAGCGACAGATAGCCTACGGGGTTCTTTCGTTAGGAATTGCTGGTGCCACGCAACATACTCGGACCCTGGAAAAATTCCTCGCGAATCAAAGTATTAGCGATATACCTGGTGTTGGGTGGGTCGCTGACCGCCGCGGCCTTCCTCGGCTGGCGCCTCAGCCACGCGCCTGACCCGACCGCCGCCGGCCCCGCGGCGCCCGCCGCTGCCTCGCCGGGCGCCGAACTGGCCGCCGCAACAGGCGTCACCGAAGCCGCGCCGCCCCCCGTCGTCGCGCAACAGGCCAGCGTGGCCTCCATCATCGAAGTGGTGGTCGGCCGGAACGATACGCTCGATGCCATTTTTCGCCGCATGCAGCTCAACAAATCCGACCTGGCCGCGATCCGTAACCTTCCGGGCATCCGCCAGAGCCTGGACTTCTTGAGGCCGGGTGACTCGATCAAGCTCACGCACACCGACGGCGACATCAGGGAGCTGACCCGCAAGGTCAGCGAGACGCAAACCCTCGACGTCGTGCGACAGGACAGCGGCTTTGAGGCCAAGATGATCGACAACCCGGTGGAGACCCGGGTGCGCACCGCCCGCGCCACCATCGACTCGTCGCTGTTTCAGGCCGCGGGAGCGGCCGACATCTCCGACACGGTGGCCTTGAAGCTGGCCAATGTCTTTGCCTGGGACATCGATTTCGTGCTCGACATCCGTGAGGGCGACCGTTTCACCGCCGTCTACGAACAGGTCTTCCAGAACGGAAAATATCTTCGCGACGGCGAGGTGCTGGCGGCCGAGTTCGTGAACAACGGCAAGGTGTATCGCGCGGTGCGTTTCGTGACCGATGGCCACGCGGGCTACTACACACCGGCCGGCGCCGCGATGCGCAAGGCGTTCCTGCGCGCCCCGCTCGAATTCACGCGCGTGAGTTCCGCATTCAACCCGCATCGCCATCACCCGATCTTGAATCTGATTCGAGGACACATGGGCACCGACTATGCCGCGCCCATCGGCACGCCGGTGCACGCCGCCGGCGACGGCCACGTTAGTTTCGCCGGCCAGCGCGGTGGTTACGGCAACGCCATCGTTCTCACCCATGGCGCCAATGTCTCGACGCTCTACGGCCACATGTCCCGCTTCGCGCGCAACATGCACGTGGGCACGCGCGTGCAGCAAGGCGAGGTCATCGGCTACGTCGGCATGACCGGCCTGGCCACGGGCCCTCACCTGCACTATGAGTACCTGACGGGCGGCGTGCATCGCAATCCACAAACCGTGCAACTGCCGGGTGCCGAACCGCTGCGCGCGCAGGACTTGCAAAGATTTCGCGACATGGCGGCGCCGCTGCTGGCCGGCTTGTCGGCGCCCCCGTCGCCGCCCGCCGCGGTGGCGGCCATCGCACCTGCGCCCGGCCCGGTGCCGGCCGCCGGCTCCACGACCCCCACCGCACCGGCAACCCCAGTCGCTGCCGTTCCCGCGGGCGCGGGCGCCGCCATCGCGCCCGACCCACGCTCCAAAACCAGCGTCAATTGACTTAAAGAACGCAATGGCGATTTACCTTGGTCTGATTTCGGGCACCAGCATGGACGCGATCGATGCGGCGCTGGTCGATTTCGAGGTCGCGCCGCTTCGCATCATTGCCACCAGCGCCACGCCGTTCGAACCGCAACTGAAGCGCCGCATCTCCGCGCTCATCGATCAAGCGGACCGTGTTGCGCTGGATGAGGTGGGGCAAATCGATGTGGAGTTAGGAAGGGCCTTTGCGGAGGCCGCGCTTGCGCTGATGCACAGCACTGGGATCAGTGCGGATCAGGTCAGCGCCATCGGCAGTCACGGACAAACGCTGCGTCATCGGCCGGACTTGGGCGTGCCCTTTACCTGGCAGATCGGCGATCCCAATACGCTGGCGGAAATGACCGGCGTCTCGGTGGTGGCGGACTTTCGCCGGCGCGATGTCGCCGCGGGCGGCCAGGGCGCGCCGCTGCTGCCGGTGTTTCATGACCAGGTTTTTCGCAGCGACGCGGAAGACCGGGTTATTGCCAATTTAGGCGGCATTGCCAATATCACCATCCTCACCAACGACAGCAGCGTCACCGGCTTTGATACCGGCCCGGCCAACCGCCTGCTCGATGCCTGGATTGCGCGGCATTTGAATAAGGATTTCGATGCCGCGGGCGCGTGGGCCGCGACCGGCCGGGTCGATGACACACTGCTCAACGAGTTGCTGGACGAGCCGTATCTGCGGCTGGCGCCGCCCAAGAGCACGGGCCGCGAGTTATTCAATCTGCCGTGGCTGGAGAACAAGCTCGGCTTGTTTTCGCGTGCGCCGTGCGATGTTCAGGCGACGCTGCAGCAGTTCACCGCCTGCACGCTCGCCGCCGCGGTGCGCCAATATGCGCCGGGCGCGGCGCTCTATGTTTGCGGCGGTGGCGCGCACAATTTAGCGTTGCTCGATGCCATCGCCGCGTTGATTGCGCCGAACCGCGTCGCCAGCACCGCAGCGCTCGGCCTGGATCCTGACTATGTCGAGGCCGTCGCCTTCGCGTGGTTTGCCAAGCGCACGCTCGAGGGCCTGACCTCGAGCGCCGGCAGCGTGACCGGCGCCAAGGGCGCGCGCATCTTGGGCGGCGTGTATCGCTACGCTTGAAACCATGAACGACACCGACCTACAAGTTCCCCAGCTGTACTTCAACCGCGAACTGTCGTTTCTGGCATTCAATCAGCGTGTGCTGGAACAGGCCAAAGACCCCAGCATTCCGATTCTCGAGCGCGTGCGCTTTTTATGTATCTCCTGCGCAATTCTCGACGAGTTCTTCGAGATTCGCGTCGCCAGCCTCAAGGAGCTGTTGGAGGCAGGTGCCGTGCAACCCGGTCCCGACGGATTGTCGGTGCCGGAGCAATTGAAGGCCATCCGCGTGAACGCCGTGCGCCTGGTCGATGAGCAATACGAAGTCTTGAACGATGTACTCGTGCCGGAACTCGCGAAGAACGGCATCATTTTCGTCGAACCGGAAACCTGGACGCCGGCGCAAGCAGCCTGGATCAAGGATTATTTCACGCGCGAAGTGGAGCCGGTGCTGAGCCCGCTGGCCCTCGACCCCGCGCGGCCGTTTCCGAAAATTCTCAACAAGAGCTTGAATTTCGCCATCGTGGTGGAAGGCGAAGATGGTTTCGGACGCAACAGCGGCTTGGCCGTGGTGCAGGCGCCGCGCTCATTGCCGCGCCTGATCCGCCTGCCCGATGAACTCGGCAGCCGAAATTTTGTTTTCTTGGGAACGATCGTCGAGGCCTTCGTATCGACGCTGTTTGCCGGCATGCAAATGCGCGGCTGCTACCAATTTCGCGTCACACGCAACAGCGACCTGTTTGTCGAACAGGAAGAAGTCGATGACCTGCTGCGCGCGGTCGAGGGCGAACTGGCGTCGCGGCGCTACGGCGATGCCGTGCGCTTGGAAACCGCGCACGACTGTCCGGACGAAATTCTCGCCTACTTGCTGGAACAATTCGCGCTCACGCCTGACGATCTCTACAAGGTCTCCGGGCCGGTGAATATGAATCGCCTCTTGGCGCTGTACGATCTGGTGGATCGCGCCGAACTGAAATATTCGGCTTTCACGCCCAGTGTTCCGGAGCGGCTGAAGGCGGGCGGCGATCCGTTCTCCACCTTGCGGGCCGGCGATGTGCTGCTGCATCACCCGTTTCAAGGATTCGGACCGGTCACCGATTTCATCAGGCAGGCGGCGAGCGATCCGCAGGTGCTGGCGATCAAGCAGACCCTGTATCGAGTGGGCAACGATTCCGCCATTGTGACCGCGCTGGTCGAAGCCGCCGCGGCCGGCAAGGACGTCACGGTCATCATCGAGCTGCGGGCGCGTTTCGACGAAGAGGCCAACATTGAGTTGGCCACCAAACTGCAGGAAGCGGGCGCGCACGTCATGTATGGAGTATTCGGTTACAAGACGCATGCCAAACTGGTCATGGTCGTGAGGCGCGAGGAAAAAGGCCTGCGGCGCTACTGCCACCTGGGAACCGGCAACTACCACACCAAAACCGCGCGCCTCTACACCGACTACGGCCTGCTGACCGCCGATGAAGCCATCGGCGAGGACATTCACGAGATCTTCCTGCAGCTCACCGGCCTCACGCAGGTACCGAAGCTGCGCAAGCTGTTGCACGCGCCTTTCAGTCTGCACCAGGCGCTGTTGGCGAAAATCGACCGCGAGGCCGAACACGCGCGCGCCGGCAAGCCCTCGCGCATCATCGCCAAGCTCAACGCCCTGACCGAACCGACCATCATTCAAGCGCTGTATCGCGCCTCGCGTGCCGGCGTCGGCATCGATCTCATCATCCGCGGTGTCTGCTGCCTGCGGCCGGGCGTGCGCGGCGTTTCCGATCGCATCAAAGTGCGCTCGATCGTCGGCCGCTTCCTGGAACACTCGCGGGTTTATTATTTTGAGAACGCCGGAGCGCGCGAAGTGTATTGCGGCAGCGCCGATTGGATGGACCGGAATTTATTCCGCCGGATCGAGATCGCCTTTCCGATCGAAGAGCCGGAATTGCGCGCACGCGTCGCGGACGATTTGAAGCTGTACTTGGAAGACGACATGCAGGCGTGGACGCTGGATGCGGACGGGCAGTATTCGCGCGCCACGGGTGAGAAGAAAATCTCGGCGCAGGCCCGCTTGATGAATCTGTACGACGAACGGGTGGCCCTGACCGAGGGCTAGTCAGCCGCGGCTAGATGATCGTCAGACGAAAGCCGGCCTCTTTCAAATAGCCGCGCTCCTGCTCGAGATCCTCGAGCGTGAGCGGATGTTCCTTGATCCAGCGCTGCGGCAATTCCAGTGTGACGTTGCGGCTCTTGACCCGGAGTTGGACCTCCGGCAGCGGTTGCGGACTTCGCCCCCGGTGCAAGAGAACCGCGAGGCGCAGAATCACGATCAAAAATTCCGCCAGTCGATCCCAGGGCGGCAGCAGGTCCTCGAGCGAGGCAATCGACAATTGACGGCGGTGACCGCCCACCAGCGCCGAGAGCAGCAACTGTTCTTCGCGCGGAAATCCCGGCATGTCGGCGTGCTCGAGCAGATACGCGCTGTGGCGGTGATACTTGGAATGGGCGATATCGAGACCGGTTTCGTGCAACCGCGCGGCCCAGCGCAGCACGGACTCGGCCAAGGGATCCTCGAGTCCCCAGTCGTTTTCAACCTGCTCGAGCAAGCCCACGGCCGTCGCTTCGACCCGGTCCGCCTGCAGCTCGTCGATGTGGTAGCGCCGTTCCATCGCGCGCACGCTGCGAACGCGCGCGTCCTCGTTGGTGAACCGGCCCATCAGATCGTACAGCAAGCCTTCGCGCATCGCGCCTTCGGCCACGCGCACCCGATCGATGCCGAAGTTCTCGACCACCTCCAACACGATGGCCAGGCCCGCCGGAAACACCGGCGCGCGTTCCGCGTCCACATCGGGCAAATCGAGCTCATCCACATGCCCCGCGGCGATGACGCGCTCCGCGAGGGCGTTCATGTTGTCGAGCGTGATGTGCGGCGAATCGGGGTTCAGGCGGTGCAGCACGTCGCTGATGACGCGCACCGTGCCGGAACTGCCGAATACCTGCAGCCATCCCATTTTCCGGTAAGCCTCTTGCACCGGCTCGAGTTCCAGCCGGACCGCGGTGCGCGCTCGTTCCAGGCGCTTCGCGGAAATTCTGCCATCGTCGAAAAAACTGGCGCTCAAACCCACGCAGCCGACCGACAGGCTCTCGAGCAAGAGCGGATCAAAGCCCTCGCCGATGACGATTTCGGTCGATCCGCCGCCGATGTCGATGACCAAGCGCTTGTCCGGGCTCATGGGGCTGGTGTGTGCGACACCGGAGTAAATCAGGCGCGCCTCTTCCAGTCCCGAGATGATTTCAATGGGGTGACCCAACGCCGCGCGCGCGCGTTCCAAGAACCAGCGCTTGCGCTTGGCGCGGCGCAGTGCATTCGTGCCCACCACACGCACGCTGTCCGCGCGCATGGCGCGCAAACGCTGGCCGAATCTTTCGAGGCAGCGCAATGCCCGGTCGGTCGCGGTGTCGTCGAGCCGGCCGCTATCGCCCATGCCGGCGGCCAAGCGCACCATTTCGCGCAATCGATCGAGGATGACGAGTTGGCCGTGCGAGTAGCGCGCGACGACCATGTGGAAGCTGTTGGAGCCCAAATCGACGGCGGCGAGCACGTCGGGCACGAGCCTACCGCCGCTCATCTACACGCTCAACATTGAGGAGACAGTCTCCCTAAGCAGCGAATGACGAGCCGCAACCGCACGTGGTTTTCGCGTTGGGGTTGCGAATCACGAACTGGGCGCCCTGCAGGTCCTCTTTGTAGTCGATCTCGGCGCCCATCAAATATTGCGCGCTCATCGGATCAACCAACAGCTGGACGCCGCGCTTCTCGACGCAAAAGTCGCCCTCTTCGATTTTCTCGTCGAAGGTGAAACCGTATTGAAAACCGGAGCAGCCGCCGCCCGACACGAACACGCGCAATTTCAAATTGGGGTTCGCCTCTTCGCGGATCAGTTCGCCGACCTTGCCGGCCGCGGCATCGGTAAAGATCAGCACATCCGGCATGGACGGCGCGAGATCAGCGGACAGGGTCGATTCGGAAGTTGTACTCATGGGGACATTCTACAGGCCGGTCCGCGGCCAATCAAAGTTATGAACCCTCTTTGCGACTTGCGTTCGCGCCCGCGCCGGCCGAATCGCCCGACTCGGGCCCCGCCTTGGTTCGATGGATCAATTTCCCATTGATTTGGGCGCCCACGGCGGTTTCAATGGTCGTGTAGTGAACACTGCCGAGAACGCGCGCTTTCGGGCCCATTTCGACCCGATCGCCGGCCTCGATATCGCCCTTCACGATGCCGTTCAGCACAATGTTGGTGACGATGACCGAGCCCTCGATGCATCCCTGTTCGCTCACCGAGAGGGTGGCGCCGCTGCCGACCTCGCTTCTGACATTGCCGTTGATGTAGCCGTCGAGATGAAATCCGCCGACGAATTCGACATCGCCGTTGATCCGGGTCTTCGCGCCGATCAGCGTATCGATTTCTTTTTTATTCGGTTTGAACATCTGCTTCACCTTTGCCCGGAATATCGCCGTTCGCTTCGGTTTCCACCGACATCCCTTGCGCCTTCCAGACGAAGGCCTGCCGGAAACTGTGATTGGCGTCCCGGCCGCTATGAATCTCGACGCCGACGCGCGTTGGCTCAAATCCCGCGGGTAACTCTATGGGCTCGTTGTACTCCTGAAAGTACTTGAAAGAGTATGCCAGGCTGACACGATGATTAGGCGAGACTTGCGCGTAGTTCAAGGAGAGCGGCTTGCCGCCCAGCAGTCCGTCGAGCGTGACGGCCGCGTTGCCGACGACGTCTTTGTCCGGCTTTCCGGTTTGCATCAGCACGAACTTCAAGTGGTACTGGCCGGGAGGTCCATCCGGTACGATTTGCATCTGCTGCACTTTGACGTGGATGAGCGACTCAGGTTGAACCAATCCGCGGTAAAACGACAGGTCTTGATTGAGCCGCGCGATCTGACTCTGCATGTCGCCGAGACTGCGTTCGACTTGTGCATAGCCTTCGCGATCCACGCGCCTGGCGGTTTCCGCCGCTTCGAGCTTGCGTCGCTGATCCTCGTTCTCAGACTCCAGCGTGCGAATGCGCCGGCTTGCCGATAAGGCGCCGCGCACCGAGTCGACCACCCGAAAGCCCGCATCGTAACGCCCCAGTTCGAACGCGGTGTACAGGATGGTCGCGGCGAGCAGCAGGCCGACCGTCCACAGCGCCGCCAGGCGCTTTGGCGCGTGCGGCCGGACCACCAATTTGCCGAAAGACTCAGCCATTTCTCGCGATACCGCTCCTGTGGAAGCTTGAGCCTTTTTGAGGCTCAAACCCCATTATACGAAGCCCCGGCCCCTAACACAGCGCTCCAGTTATCATCTATTCTCCGAATCCATGCTCTGGCTCAAAGCGCTGCACATTGTCTTCGTGATCGCCTGGTTCGCCGGCCTGTTCTATTTGCCGCGACTCTATGTCTATCACGCGCAAGCGTCGGATTCGATCAGCACACAGCGCTTCGAAATCATGGAGCGGCGCTTGTTCGCCATCATGACCATCGGCGCCGCAGCCGCCATTTTTTTTGGCGGCCTGATGCTGATCGAGTCTCCAGGATACCTGCAGATGACGTGGCTGAAGGTCAAACTGCTGTTCGTGGCCTTGGTCATCGCCTACCACGCGTACTGCTACAAGCTGATGCGGGATTTCGCCGCGCAGCGCAACACGCGCAGCTCCAAGTGGTTTCGGGCCTTCAACGAGTTGCCCTCGCTGCTGTTGGTCTTCATC
>Ga0210388_10003483_pt1 | contig 12325 bp, 8 predicted proteins | sample IncBWC19OmetaG_FD_155485 | JGI IMG/M metagenome (GOLD analysis project Ga0210388, IMG submission 155485) | Forest soil microbial communities from Barre Woods Harvard Forest LTER site, Petersham, Massachusetts, United States - Inc-BW-C-19-O ... | reverse complement strand
TGGCGGCACCTGGGACTTCGCGATGGGCAGCAGATTTCGGCGATCTTGGTGGACCCGCGCGATCCGGATCGCGTGTTCGTTGCCGTGTTGGGCCATCCCTACGGTCCCAATGTGGAGCGCGGCGTGTTTCGATCGACGGATGGCGGAGAGAGCTGGCAGAAGGTGCTCTATAAGGATGAGAACACCGGCGCGGTGGACTTGGCATTCGATCCCACTAATCCTCAGACGGTCTACACGGTGTTGTGGGCGGCGCGCCAGGGGCCTTGGGAGAACGGGGAATGGAGCGGCGCTGGGAGCGGCCTTTTCAAATCGACTGATGGCGGCAGCACCTGGTCGCAACTCACGGGCGGGCTTCCCACTCCTGCGGAAGGGCTGGGGCGCATCGGCATCGGGATTGCGCCCAGCGATGCGAGTCGCATGTATGCGCTGGTGGAAGGGAAACCGAGCGCGGTGTATCGTTCCGACGACGCGGGAACAACGTGGAAGCGGGTAAACACCGAGGAGCGCATTTCCGGGCGCGGATCCGATTTCGCCTGCGTGCGCGTGGATCCCAAGAACAAAGACATCATCTACATCGCGAACACTTCCACGTATCGTTCTTCCGACGCGGGTCAAACTTTCACGGCCATCAAGGGAGCACCCGGCGGCGACGATTATCACACTATCTGGATCAATCCTGTTCTGCCGCAAATCATCCTGCTGGCCAGCGACCAAGGCGCGACCATTACGGTAAATGGGGGGACAACATGGAGTTCCTGGTACAACCAGCCGACCGCGCAGTTTTATCATGTGATCACCGACAACCAGTTCCCGTATTGGGTTTACGGCGGGCAACAGGAGAGCGGCTCCGCGGGAGTGGCCAGCCGCAGCGATTACGGCGAGATCACTTTCCGGGAGTGGCATCCGGTGGGCGTGGAAGAGTACGGTTACGTGGCGCCCGATCCGCTCAATCCCAATATCATTTATGGCGGCAAGGTGTCGCGCTTCGATAAGAGCACCGGGCAGGTGCAGCAGGTGGGGCCAGCGGTTCCCGGCGGAGGCGGCAAGTACCGATTTGTGCGCACCATGCCGCTGTTGTTCTCGACCGTTGATCCGCACGTGCTGTATCTCGGATCGAACGTGCTTCTCAAGACCGTCAACGGTGGCCGGGGTTGGGACACGATCAGTCCCGACCTGGCGCGCGAGACGTATGAAGTTCCGGCGAGCGTCGGCGTGTATACGGAGGACGCTCGTAAACAGGCCACCCGCCGGGGCGTGATTTACACCATTGCGCCGTCGCACAAAGACGTGAACGTGATTTGGGTTGGCACCGATGACGGGTTGATCCATGTGACGCGCGACGGCGGGAAAATCTGGAACAACATTACGCCGGGAGAGCTTACGCCCTGGAGCAAGGTGTCCATGCTGGACGCGTCGCACTTCGACGACGTCACTGTATATGCGGCGATCAATCGAATCCGGCTGGACGATCTGAAGCCGCATATTTACCGGACACACGATGGCGGAAAGACGTGGAAGGAGATCGTTACTGGATTGCCGGACCAGCCGGTCAACACGGTGCGCGAAGATCCTGTGAGAAAAGGGCTACTGTACGCCGGAACGGAGCTGGCCGTTTATGTTTCGTTCGATGACGGCGACCATTGGCAGCCGCTACAGCAGAACATGCCTCCGATTTCGATTCGCGACCTGGTGATTCACGAGAACGATCTTGTTGTCGGGACGCACGGCCGCGGCTTCTGGATTCTGGACGATATTTCACCGCTGCGTCAAATTAGCGCCCAGAGCGCCGCCGCCGAAGCGAATTTGTTTCGCCCCTCGACGGCTCTTCGCGTGCGTTGGAACAACGGCACCGATACGCCGATTCCGCCGGATGAGCCGGCCGGCCAGAATCCGCCGGATGGGGCTATTTTCTACTACAACCTGAAATCTGCGGCGGCTGCGCCCGTGACAATTGAGATCTTTGACGGAGCGAAGAAGCTGGTGCGCCGGTATTCAAGCGACGACAAGCCGGAGCCCATCGATCCGATGCTGCCCGTTCCAACCTACTGGATTCGTCCGCCGGCGATTCCCGCCACTACACCTGGGTTGCATCGCTTCGTTTGGGACCTCTGTTATCCGCCCCCCGATGCTGTCGGTCATGAATATCCGATCTCGGCCATTTATCGCGATACGCCGCGCTATCCACAGGGAGCGCTGGCGGTGCCCGGCGAATACTCGGTGAAGTTGACCGTCAATGGAAAAAGCTACACGCAACCGTTGACGGTGAAAATGGACCCGCGGGTGAAAACTCCACTGGCCGGGTTGCAGCAGCAGTTCGCCCTGGCGCAGAGGATCGTTGGTCTGATGCACCGAACGTTCGCGACAGGGAAGGCTGAGCTGGACGCACGCAATCGCGAGCTGACCGCGCTGCTGGAAATGGTGGAGGGAGTGGATGCGGCTCCGACGGCTGCGATGGTGAGCGTGGTGGATCAGTTGGAGCGTAAGAAGTAGGTTATTTTTTCGGTATTGTAAGCGACTCCAGCTCCTCCAGCGTTCGGGGCCAATCTTCGCGCATCAGACGCGACAGAGCGCGGTCGGCCAGCAGCTTTCCGCCGGTCTGGCAGTTCGCGCAGTAATTGGTTTCGTTCGAGGCGTAGCGAATCCGCTGCACCTTGGCGCCGCATCGCACGCAGGGCTGCTTGTAACGGCCATGCACGGCCATGCCTTCGCGGAAAGCCGTCACTTTCTCTGGAAATCCGTCGCCGGCTTCCGCGCGCAAGGCTTCCACCCAGCGGAGGAGAGTCGCGCGGATCGTATCAAAGAGCCGGCGGATTTGTTCGGCGGTCAGCTTTTGGGTTAGCGCTACGGGCGAGAGGCCGGCTTCGAAGAGAATCTCGTCGGAATATGCATTGCCGATGCCACTGAAGGTTCTCGGATCGGTGAGCGCGCGCTTCAGAGTGTGATTCGAGGATGTTAAAGCTCGGGTGAAACTCGCGAGGTCGGCCGTCAGTACTTCCAGGCCGCCAGGGTCCAGGGCGAGGAGTCCGGCTTCGCCAGCCACCAGGTGCAGCGACGCGCGCTTCTTCGAACCCGCTTCCGTCAGAAGGAGGCTACCGTTTGGAAAATCGAAAGCTGCGAGACCACGGGGGCGCGACACCTTGACGCCGCGGGCGCGCCAGTGGAGGCGTCCGGCGATCATGAGGTGCAGCACCAGCCACAGATCGTTATCCAAGCCTATGGCGATTCGTTTACCGACTCGCCGGAGTTCCCGAACGGTTTTGTTTTCGGCGCTATGAAGAGGCGGGTCCGCCGTGCGTAGGAGAAAAGGGCTGGCCAGCCGGATATGCTCCAAGGTCTGGCCGAGGATGCGCTTTTCGAGCGCTTCGATGTAGACGACGATGTCGGGGAGCTCCGGCACGGGGATCTTAGAGGTGTGACGTCATTACTACGACTTGACTTCACTATGATACTCGCACGCCGCTGAAAAGGCAGACGCAGACGAGAGTGTCTGCGACACATTCGTTACTCGAAGCGGAGCGCGATCAGTGGGTCTACCTTGGCGGCGCGGTGGGCCGGGATATAGCTGGCTACCAGCGCTACGGCGATTAGAGCCGCGGCTGCGGCGGCCACGGCGATCACGTCGTGACTCGAGACACCGAAGAGCAGGCTCGCCAGGAAGCGCGTCAGCGCCAGCGCTGCCGTCAGTCCAATCGTCGTGCCTGCCACTGCCAGCAGCATTCCGTGACCCAGGACCAGCCGAAGGATATCGCTCTGGCGGGCGCCTAGCGCGGAGCGAATGCCGATCTCGCGGGTCCGCTGCGACACCCAATATGACACCACTCCATAGATGCCGATACTGGCCAGCAGCATGGCGCAGCCGGCAAACGCGGCCAGCAGGACAGTAGACATGCGGCGACCGGATAGAGAATTCGAAACCACTTCCTGCATGGTCTGGACATTGAATATGGGCTGTTCTTTGTCCACTTCAGCGACGCGCAGTCTCACGGCTGTGGCCAATGTTGCGGGATCGGAGGTGGAGCGAATCACCAACGCCATCGCACTCGCCGGTATTTGACGATGCGGAACATAGATCTCGGAAGTGGTGGAGGCGTCCAGGCCCTGGCGTCTCACATCCGCTACCACGCCGACGATTTCCTGCCAGTTCGCCTTTTCGCCAAGTCCGATATCCAGACGCTTGCCGATGGGATTCTGGTTGGGCCAGAAACGGCGCGCCAGTGAATCGTTGATGATGGCCACGGTGTGCGAATCCCGGCCGTCCTGCTCGGTGAACAACCGGCCGCGCAACAGCCGCACGCCCATGGCGCGGAAGTAATCCGGAGTCACGATACATTTTTCAGCGATCGGTTCCTGGTGGAGAGGGAAGGTACGGCCGTGGATCTGAAAGTCACCGTTCATGCCTCCATCACCGAGCGGGAGATTGATGATAGCGCCAGCCGATAGAGTCCCAGGAAGAGCGCGGATGCGGCCGATCAAATTGTCGTAGAAGGCAACGATCTGCGGATCGGTTTTGTATTTAGACGATGGAAGAGAAATATCCATGGTCAGGACGTTTTCAGCGTGAAACCCGGGATCCACGGCCAGCACTCTGGCGAAGCTACGCAGCAACAATCCAGACCCAACCAAGAGCAGCGCGGCGACAGCGATTTCGGAAACTACTAACGCGCTGCGCAGCCGGCCGGATGCTGAACTGCTGGGTTGCGACCAACCGTCCTTTAATGTTTCGTTGAGGGCGGACATGGAAATCTGCAGCGCGGGCGCGAGACCGAACAGTGCGCCAGAGAGCAAGGAAGCCAGCACCAGAAACGACAGTACGCGCCAGTCGATGGAGAAGCTTTCGGGGCGGGGCATGGACGGCGGCCAGACGAGCCGCAGCAGGTCCGAACCCCATAGCGCCAGCAGAAAGCCGGCCAGGCCGCCGAGCGATGAAAGCAGCAGGCTCTCGGCCAGGGTCTGGGAAATGAGGCGGCCGCGTCCGGCTCCCAAGGCGGCGCGAATGGCGAACTCCTTGGCGCGCGCGGAAGCACGGGCCAGCAAAATGTTCGCGACGTTGGCGGTGGCAATCAGCAGCAGGAAGCCGGAGGCACCTAAGAGCAGGAGCAGGCTCAAACGCACGTTGCCGAACAATTGTTCGCGCAGCGGAGCCACGGTGATCCCGTGACCGGTTTTGTATTGGGCGTCTAAGCGGTGCGCTAAAACTTTAAGATCCGAACGGGCCTGCTCCACGCCGACGCCCGGTTTGAGCCGCGCGATTACTTGCAGAAAATGCGTTCCGCGTTGAGTGTAAGGCACGGCGCGCTCGAGCGGGAGCCACAGCGCGGCATTGCGCGGCCCCAGGGTTTTGAGGGCCGCGCTATCGACCACGCCAACCACTGTGTAACTGGTTTGGTTTAATGTGATGCTCTTGCCAATCACGTCGCTCGCACCGTTGAACTCATGCCGCCACAGCTCGGCGCTGATCACCACTGCCGGGTTCGCTCCCGCGCGATGCTCCTCGGCCTGAAATATGCGTCCAGCGACAGGCTGGACGCCGAGCATGGAGAAATAGTTTTCAGAGACCAGGGCGCCCTGGACGCGCTGCGGTTCCCGGCGGCCAATCAGGTTCAGGTTCTCCGGAAATTGGCCGGCTACCTCGGTGAACACCTGGTTGCCCTTGCGCCAGTCGTCGAATTCCGGGAACGATGCAGGCGTCCGGTCGTTGGGAGGTTGCAGGTCGGTGAGAGACACCAGCCGTTCCGGGGCGCTGAAGGGGAGTGGCCGCAACAGGTAAGCGTTGACTACGGTGAAAATGGTCGTGTTGGCGCCGATTCCGAGCGCTAGCGTCAGGATGACCACAATCGCGAACGCTGGTTTTTTGGATAGCGTTCGAAATGAATACTTCAGGTCGTTGAGCAGTCTTGGCATATACGGCCTCCTTGCAGCATACCGTCCCCTTGCTTACGCGCGGGGCTACATCGAACCCGCGTTTGCACAACCGCACCGCATCGAACCCGCGTTTACGCAGACGCACCGCATCGAACCCCTCGTTTACGCAACGGCAACGCGTCGAACCCGCGTTTACGCAACGGCACCGCATCGAACCCGCGTTTGCACAACCGCACCGCATCGAACCCCTCGTTTACGCAATGGCACCGCATCGAACCCTCGTTTGCCCAACCGGACCGCGTCCCATCAGCACGTCGCCCCGCGCGTGAGCAAGGGGACAGACTCCAGTTAGACGTAGGATACCCCGTGCGGATAGGGCAGAATTGAAGGATGCGGCCTCTCCGCGGTTCCTTTTGGGTGTTCGTGCTCTACGACGTGGCTGAGGAGATTGAGCTGGGCGAACTGGGCGATCTGGTGGGGGCGCAGCCCGTTCCCCAGCAGCCTGGTTTCAAACATCCCACGCCGGAGTACGTCCGCTTCGAGCGGCCTCCCGCCGTGGAGTATCCGGCGCCGCTCACGCTTGGAACCGGCGAGCAATTTGAGGTGCGGATCAAATATTTCGATTACGGCGTAGTCAGCATCGAACTGCAACTGAACTTTGAAGCCGATTGGAAAGAGCTGGTGCGTCTGTCGAATCGATGGATACTGGCGCCGGAGTTAGAAGGGCGTACCGCGGAGCTGCTTCGTAACAGGTTGGAGCGGGCCGGCGCTGCGTTGACCCAGCCCTATTCGCCACGGCTCAACGAGGATTACTATATCATCCACTTGCGCGAGGCATTGGACGAATCCGGTCAGCCGATGGCCGCGCCTGCGATGCTGGCAACGCGGGGCGAGGAAATTTCGCAGATTGTCCGTGGCGAATCCACGCCGCTGTCGGATGGCGAGCGTAACGAGGTGCTGCAATCCAGCCTTTCTTATTACCCGAGCGACTTGTTAGTTGTTGGATGGGTGGCTGCGCTGGTGTACGATACCGCCGCCGGCGCCGCGCCAACCATACAGTTGCTCGAGTACGCCAATACCCAGCTACTCGAATTTCGACATTACGACGATGTGCTCACGCGTGTGCTACAGGAGGTCTACAAGAGGCTGGAGGGCCAAGGGGGCTTCTTCCGCCGCTGGAGGATGGCGCGCGAAGCGGAACGGCTCAATACATTAAGACTGGACGTGACGGAATTAACGGAGCGGACCGACAATGCCATCAAATTCCTGAGCGATATGTTTTATGCGCGAGTTTATCGGATAGCGGCGACCCGCGTGGGTGTCACCGATTATCGCAACCTGGTGGAACAGAAGCTGCGCACCGCCGGCGATCTTTACCAGTTCATGACCAACGAGTTTCACCAGGCGCGCGCATTTGTGCTGGAGGCGTTGGTGGTGATGATTCTGGTGATTGAGCTGGTGCATCTGTTTCGCGGGGGCTGGTAAGGCCGAGGGGCTGGGGATTCGGGGTTAGGGACTGGCGGCCGTTGCGGGTTAGCCCCCAGTCCCTAGCCCCCAGCCCCTCGGCCGGGTAAAGTTTTCCCTCAATTTGGCCGATAGTTCCACCGTGGGTGACCTGTATCTCGAATCACGCCTGGACTTTCTTCGCACTACCCAAAATCCCGATGGTGGGTGGGGCTACTTTCCCGGAAAACAGTCCTGGCTGGAGCCGACTACATATGCCACGCTGGCGCTGCACGGTACGCCCGGCGCTGACGCTTCGTTTGATCGCTCCTGGAAGCTGGTGCGGTCCTGGCAGACCTCGGAGGGCAGCTTCCGGCCCAGCGGTCAGGTGCAAGGGGGAACTTGGGTGACGGCGCATGTGGTGACACTGGCGTCGGTTCGCGGCGTTTATGACGACGGTGTGCGCCGGTCTGTCGATTGGATGCTGAGCGTGGTAGGCGCTGAGCACACATTGTTGATGCGCGCGGCATCGTTCATGCACCTGCTCAAAACTAAATTGGATGTCTCGCATGAGGGCTGGCCATGGCGGGAAGGAAATGCCGCCTGGATTGAGCCGACGACGCACACTCTGGTGGCGCTGAAAAAAGTTTCCGGCAAATATCAGGGCGGGGAACTGCAGCATCGCGTTCGCGACGGCGAAGAGCTGGTGCTCAGCCGGCGCTGCAGCGATGGCGGCTGGAATTGCGGCAATCCCAATGTGTTGAATTTCGATTTGCCGTCGTATCCGGAAACAACTGGGCTCGCGCTAATGGGGCTGCAGGGACGTAGTGCGTCGGAATTAGCGGGGCCTCTCGATGTTGGGCAGCGTTTTCGAGAGGAAACCAAGTCGTCGCTGGCCAAGGCCTGGCTTACGATCGCGCTGCGCTGCCATGGCCGGAATCCGAGCGCTCCGGCGAGTGAAAGCAGGGTATCCAACGACATCATGCTGGCGGCGCTGGAGGCGCTGGGGCATCCGGATGGCAATTACGGGCTGTTACGCACCGGAGGCCGCGCATGACTCGAAGACAATTTATCCCATTGGTTGGAATAGCGGCCACCGCTTCCTATGCGAGTATCAAGCTGCAGAAGCCTCCTAAATTATCGGACGGTCCAGCGGGGAATTCGGCGGTCGCAATTATACGTGCGCGTTCGTATTCGGAGGACCTGGTCAGCCGGATGCTGGAAGGCGTACGCCAAACGGGTCTGGATGCGCGCGGCAAGCGTGTGCTGCTGAAGCCGAATCTGGTGGAGTTTGAATCATCCACGGTAATTAATACGGATGCTACGATCATCGCCGCCGCGGTGGAGCTGTTCCATCGGCTGGGTGCTTCCGAGGTGCGGATCGGCGAAGGGCCGGGCCATCGCCGCGACACCCTCGACCTGGCCGACGATGCACGCTACCGCTCCACTATCCCGAAATTCGAAACCATTTTCACCGATCTCAACCGCGATGACGTTTCGCCGGTCAAGGGCTTCGCCGATGAGGCGGAGTTTTATTTCCCTAATACTGTTCTGGGGGCGGACCTGATTGTCTCGCTGGCCAAGATGAAGACGCACCACTGGGCGGGAGCCACGCTTTCCATGAAGAATCTGTTCGGGCTGGTGCCCGGCGCAATCTATGGCTGGCCCAAGAACAAGCTGCACTACATCGGGATTCCACGCTCGGTGGCGGAGTTGAGCCGCAAATTCCGAAACACCTACGCGATTGTGGATGGCGTGGTCGGGATGGAAGGCAATGGGCCGATTCAGGGCACTCCGAAACCCGCCGGAGTGCTGGTGATGGGCCATGACCTAGTGGCTGTTGACTCCACTTGCTGCCGCATTATGGGAATCGATCCTGAAAAGGTGGAGTATTTGCGCTTGGCGGCGGATCTGGGTCATGTGCATCCCGCGCGGATTGAGCAGCGTGGCGAGACTATCGCTTCGGTGCGGACCAACTTCGCGTTGATTGAGGAATTCAAAGGCTTGCGGCTGGTTTGAGATGGCAAGTCGGAGACTTGCCCCACGGGGAGCCTGGCTGGCGATACTTGTGGCGGGGTTAATTCCGCTGGTGGGCCGCGGGCTGCTGATTCCCGTTCTAGGAGTCCCGAAACCGGCCATCCAGGACGAGTTTGGCTACCTGCTGGCCGCTGATACTTTCGCTTGCGGACGGCTCGCCAATCCCACCCATCCCCTGGCGGAGCATTTCGAAACGCTGCAGGAGATTTTTCATCCCACCTATGCTTCCAAGTATCCGCCTCTGTCCAGTCTGGCGATGGCGTTCGGCCAAAAGTTTTTCGGCGAGCCCTGGATCGGGGTTTGGCTGGGGATGGGGGTGCTGTGCGCAACACTCTGTTGGTCGCTGATGGGCTGGCTTCCAATGATATGGGCCATAGCGGGGACACTGGTGGCGGTGGTGCGGATCGGAATCGTCAGCTATTGGACCGAGACATATTGGGGAGGAACCTGGGCCGCGATCGGCGGCGCGCTAGTGATTGGGGCACTCCCCCGGCTGATTCGGGGGCCACGCGTCCAGCATGGGCTGGTATTCGCGGCGGGGCTCGGAATTCTGGCCAATACGCGCCCGTTTGAGGGATTGCTGCTGGCTGCAATATGCGTAGGTTACTTGAGCTGGTCATTCGCACGTCGAAAGGTCGGACTTCGGCAGCTGGCGAGAACTTTGATCTTGCCGGCGGCCGCGCTGCTGGCACCGGTGTTCGGCTGGATGGGCTACTACAATTTCCGCGTCACCGGACACGCGCTTGAGATGCCGTACGTGGCGCACGAGAAGCAATACAACGTGTGGTCGGTGTGGTTATGGAACAATAACCCCGGCCCGGCGCCTGCTTACAGCAACCCGGTGTTGAGGGACTTCTGGCTGAACGCCTTCGGCAAAGAGAAACAGTTCACTGCCGATCATGTTTTTAAAACCCACGTTTCTGATCTATTGGGGCTGTCGCGGTTTTTTCTGGGTTGGCCCATTGTACTTTCCATGATGGCGGGAGTAGTTCCTTTGTCGAAAAACCGGAAGGCGCGCCAGGTTTTCCTGCTGGGTGCGCTCTTCTATGCCGGGTGCGCCATGGACGCCCGCCTGTTTCCCCAATATGCTGCGCCCGCCACAGCTTTGGTGTACCTGCTAGCGGCGCTGGGATTGCGCACGGCATGGCGGCACGCGCCAGGCTCGCCAGGCGAACGGAAGATGCTGGCGGCAGCGGTAGTGGCCTTGTTGGTAGTGACCACTGCGGTGGGCTTGTTTACGCCAAAGGGGCGTTTCTATTTCAGCGCAACAGATTACCACGTCAAAGCGAAGTGGGCGCGGACAGAGGAGCAATTGACGCATGAACCGGGCCAGCACTTAGTACTAGTGAAATATGGTCCGCGGCATGATCCTTGGGAAGAACTTGTCTATAACAGAGCGGATATCGATGGAGCGAGAATTGTGTGGGCGCGCTCGCTGGGAGCTGAGGAAGACAGCCGGCTGATTCGCTACTACAGTAACCGTACGGTGTGGCTGCTGGAAGAGGACGGCGAAGTGAAACTAAAGCGCTATTTGGCTAGTACAGAAAGTACTACTCCCACTCTTGTTGGGAGGGTCGTGCGCTAGTCGAATTTAGGTTTGTTCTAAGTGCTTCTACCGATTTAACCATACCGGCTTTAGATGATAACTTACTCATAGCGATGGAAGAAATCCTTCGCAGGGAGAGGAGAATTAAATGACACGGATCACCAATCTGGTTTGGAAGCTGCAAATTTGGAAGGACACTCGAGGCCAGGACCTCATTGAGTATGCTTTGATGGCCGGTTTCGTGGCGGTTGCCGCGGGCGCTATCATGCCGGGTGTTGCGACCAGCATCAGCACGATCTTCAGCAAGATCGCCAGCACCATGACCGCTGCCGCAGCGACCAGCTAACAACGTCTTTTGGTGGGTAGGCGAGTGGATGACCCTCTTCCTCGCCTACCTCCATTAGATTTTTGTACAGGGCAATGCGCTCTGTATTTCAAGACGACAAGGCTTCGGCCTTGTCGGCTTCCACCGAAAGTCCTCGTAAGTTCCCCGCCTCGTCGAATTCCAATTCTTCCGCCGGCCCTACAATTTCCAGCATCGAATTATTCCGGATTTCATCCCGCAAATTCTCGCTTAACTTCAAATTGCCCAGCTCCAGCGAATTCTTGATCCAACCGTAAGTTACCTCCGCGAGATCCAGCCGGCCGACCGTAGGGGCGATGCGTGCCAGGCATTCCCGGTCGGTAGGAAAATGAATCGGAGTGCGGATGGCGGAGGGTGTGGATGCGGTGAGCGAATTGATCCAGGTGGCGTTCCAATCCACTTTTTCAAGCAGCCGGTCATGGATAACGTCGGCCATTCCCAGACCAACCGCGTTGCCGTAGCTGTGCGGGCTTAGGTCGCGTACGAAAACGCGCTCGATGCGCGGCTCATCCGGCCAGGGATTGTAGTCTCCATACACGCTGCGGTTTACCACCTTCGTATCCATGCCCGCGCCGCTGACATTCTTGCCGATTTCATCCAGGATCAGAATATCCAGCGGCAGGGGGACGCGGCCTTTCCAGCTCTTCACCAGCTTGAGCAGCTCTTCTTCCTTGCGCTCCATTTGTTCCACCGGCACCGCGGTTACCTGGCCGGTGTTGTGGTTGGCATCTTCGAGAATCGCGAGTCCGCCCAGGATCTTTCCGGATTTGAGCACCTGCCGCCCGACGCTGCGGATCATTTGTTCGAGTCCAATTTTGTAGGCATAGGTGTGGTAGCGTTGAGCGCCCGCGAATTTGCCGAGGCCGATGGCCATCATTTTGAAAAGCCCGCTTTCGATGCCGCCGGCGAAGTCGGTATGCCATTTCACGCGGCCGATCATCATCACGCCGTCGCTTTGATAAGCGTTGTGGTCCATGAAAGCTTCGATGCCGTCGGGGGTTTTGCCGAGCGAAACCACTTCAAGCGAGCTGCGGACGGGACAGTCCATGGTCGCTTCGTGGATGCCGTAGTGC
>Ga0210388_10003481_pt1 | contig 12329 bp, 15 predicted proteins | sample IncBWC19OmetaG_FD_155485 | JGI IMG/M metagenome (GOLD analysis project Ga0210388, IMG submission 155485) | Forest soil microbial communities from Barre Woods Harvard Forest LTER site, Petersham, Massachusetts, United States - Inc-BW-C-19-O ... | reverse complement strand
GTCTTAGTGCTGTATCTGGAGCGCCCCGCCACGCAACCTTGCGCAGCGGCATGCTGCCAGCGGGGCGCTTCTGATACAGCGACTTGAAGGAAGCCGCCCCCATGGAAGGCTATGCAGTTTGAATGAGTCTGAGCGGGTGCAGAAGGATCAAGAGGAGACTGAGTTGGGTGGAATCGGGCGGGTGTGAACGTCTGGGGGGGCGGCGCGGAGGGTTGCCGAGGGCCGAAGTTGGGGCTGAGAGCCATGCATGCGAGGGGTTCTGGCCGGATGAGACAAAGGATCTGCGAGCGTGCCGGAGCACGGTTATAGGCCGAGAATGTGTATGGAGCTTCATGCTGCGCACCTGTCTGGTTGAGGTGGTGAGCGAAGCAGGAGTTGATCGGCGGAGAGCCGTTCGACGACGCGCATGGTTCCACCACACACTGGGCAGTTCCAGAGTGAATGGGTCTTATCTGTGGACGGCGACGCCGGTGTAGCTCTGTTTTCCTGTGATCCGCCGAGCAGTCGAAGGCACCGTGGCAACAGCGTGGCTCGCTTCCTGTTGGCGAGGAAGCCGAAGTTGCGGATGCGCACGAATCCCGGCGGCAGCAGATGGAGGAGGAAGCGGCGCAGGAACTCATCGACAGTCAGAGTCATGAGCCGTTTCTTGTTGCCGTGGGCGGAATCTCTCCAGCGAAATGTAACGTTGCCTTCCGAGAGTGCGACCAGCCTGGAGTTCGAGATGGCGACACGATGGGTGTAGGCGCCGAGATAGCGCAGCACATGTTCCGGTCCGCCGAAGGGCGGCTTGGCGTAGACGACCCAGTTGTGGCGGAACAGAACCCGCAGCCATGGAGCGAATGCGCGCGGTTGAGCTAGCGGCAAAAGCTCGCCGTGAAACTGAAGCTCACCTCGATGGAAAGCGTTGCGAAGTCCGGCGACGAACTTGCCGCGGAAGACACGGCTGAGCACGCCGATGGGAAGGAAGAAGGATCGCCGTGCGGAGATCCATCGTGAGCGATCCTGTGCGAGACCGCCGCCGGCAATGACGCAGTGGATATGCGGGTGAAACTGCAAGCGCTGATTCCAGCTATGGAGCACGCTGAAGAAGCCGATCTCGGCTCCGAGATGCCGCGGGTTGCGGGCTACTTCGAGCAAGGTCTCAGCGCTGGCGTGAAAGAGCAGGTTGTAGATGAGCCGTTTGTTCTGCAATGCGAGCGGTGCCAGTTCCCGCGGCAGAGTGAACACGGCATGGACGTAGCGAGTGGGCAGCAGTTCCCGTTCGCGCGCCTTGAGCCAGTTCCGGCGCGCGTTGCCCTGGCATCTGGGGCAATGTCTGTTTCGACACGAGTTGTATGAGATGGTGGCCGTATGTCCGCAGCCGGTGCAGCGGTCGCGATGCCCGCCCAGCGCGGCAGTTCGGCACCGCACGATGGCCAGCAGCACCTTCCGGTGTTGCCAGTTGATCCAACTGCGGCTGTGTTCCAGAAATGCGTGTCCAGCACAGCGAACAATATCGGCCATCTCCACGAGAGGCCGGTTGTTCAACTGTGCTTCTGTCCTCCTTGAGAAGAGAACGTGAGTGCATCAAGCGGGCTGGCGGTCGCGCTCAGATGCCGTTGGGACAGATGCAGGTAGACCGTAGTTACTTCGAGGTCGCGATGGCCGAGAAGAATCTGGATGGTGCGCAGGTCGGCGCCGGCCTCAAGAAGGTGGGTCGCGAAGCAGTGGCGCAAAGTGTGGGGATGAATGCGCCTGTTGTCGAGGCCAGCGCGTTCAGCGGCGATCTGGCAGGCAGACCATAGGACCTTGGTGGTCACAGGCTGGATGGATGTGTGCCAGCGGTTGCCTGGAAAGAGCCACTCCTTCGGCTTGCGCCGGAGACCTCGCCAGTAGACGCGAAGTTCATCGAGCAGCTTCGGGCTGAGCATCACATCGCGGTCCTTGCCGCCCTTGCCCTCGCGGATGTGAACCACCATCCGCTGGCTGTCGATGTCGCTGACCTTCAGATGGGCCGCTTCTGCGCGGCGTGCGCCGGTGGCATAAAGCGTCATCAGCAGGATGCGATGAAAGGGTGTATCAGCGGCATCAATCAGCCGCGCAACTTCTTCCTGACTGAGTACCCCTGGAAGGCGACGCACCTTCTTCGGATAGGGCGTCTCGGCGATGCTCCAGCCGCGCTTCAATACGTGAATGTAGAAGAATCGTAGCGACGCCAGCCGCAGGATCACAGTGTTCGGGCTGAACTTCAACTTGGTGAAAAGCATGGCCTGGTACTTGCGAATGTCTTCAGGGCCAAGCTGATCGGGCGGCCGCCGGAAATACCGGCTGAAGTGCGTCACACCGTGCAGGTAGGTGCGGATGGTTGTGGCGGCGAAGTTGCGGCGCTGCAACTCCTCAAGCATGAGCTGACGTAGTTGGTTCACAGAGAATCCTCCTTCTCTGCGAACCAAGCTATCCCGGCAGCCTCAAACGTTGGATCAGCGACACGCGGATGCGTCCGCCGCCGTAGCGGCTTCGTTCAAGTCGGCTTGTGGGAAGCAATAGAGAGGGTGCCCTCGCTCCGACCCTAGTTAGCAATACTTTTCTCGATGCGGGGGTCTGGTAGCAGCCACATAATCGCCACGAGGACATAACAGCAGCAGGCGATCCAGGGTCGAACGAACGCTAGAGGGATGGCAATTGCGTAAACGGTGACGCTGATCATGCCCTTTCGATCCCCTCCTATGGAGAGTGCAAGGGCAGAATCTTTTCCATGGCTGTGAACAAGGCTCTTGGTCAGGACGAAATAAGCGATTCCCGCGAAGAGCAGCACGACGCCATATAGAGCTACGGGAGCCGGCGCGAAGTTTTTGCCCATCCACGCGGTTGCAAACGGAGCGAGGGAGAGCCAGAAGAGTAGATGCAGGTTGGCCCAAAGAATTCCACCACTTACGTGCTCCGAGGCATGCAGGAGATGGTGGTGGTTGTTCCAGTAGAGTGCGATGTAGACAAAGCTCAGGACGTAGCTCAGAAAGATGCTGAGATCGGCCAGCAGTGCTGTGAAAGTGCCTCCGTCTGGCACTTTCATGTCTAGGACCATGATGGTGATGATGACCGCAAAGACTCCGTCACTGAACGCTTCCAGACGATTCTTGCTCATCGGCTTTCCTCCTACCGCTGCGCGGTTAGTTATGTGATCGGGTCAGAAGTGCAGCCCCCTTCGATATGCAGGGAAGCGATCATGCCGCTTTGCTCAAGAGGGAGAACGCCCTGTCCGTGGGTTCGCAGGCCACCCTGGATGCGAATGCTTTCCGCCGATCCCCCGGGCTTAATGCTGAGGGCAGTCGCAGGCAGTTTCATCACGACGCCTTTCACGAGAGAGTCGCCGATTGATCCGTGTGTCTCGATGCCGCGGCGGACGATCATGGTCCCTACCGGCTGACTGATTTGCACGCCAACAGCGCCGTCGGCGTGAGTGACGATCCGATCGAAGTCTGCGAAGCGGACAGTTCCGGTATAGACATTGAATCCACGAGCGCCCTGGCCAAAGGTTTCGATAGGTGCGTCGCTACACAATTTCCCGATGTATCCGAAATTGACGAAACCCACGCCACTTGGGCCAAGTGTTGTGATCTTGTCCTTGATAATCCAGCGCTCAACAACGCCCCAGTTGTCGAGGGCCATATCGTTCGGGCCATAGGTGGTGACCGGGCCGGAGGTTTCGACCCAATCGACACGAGCGCCATACACGACGAATACGCCGCCCGATATCAGGCCCGCCGTGCCCAGCTCAATGCGCCCATCGCTATAAACAGACCCTGTCCAAAGATGCTGCACTTCCAGTCGCCCGCCGACATCGCCGGCGCCGCTTACAAATATGCCACTGCCTAGCACCGGCGCGCCGAGACGACCAACCGAAAGGCCGAGTAGATCGGCCGTAATAACAACGTCATTGTCAGAGTGCATATTCCAGAGGGTGAAAGCGCCCTGCAGCACATCTACCCCGTATTTATGCGGCCTGTCTTTTTCAGCACGAGCATCGGCCGAGACGATATCAAGGTCTTCGACAATGACGTGTCCATGGCGGATGTTTCCGCGAGCCAAAATTCGTACACGGCCCCTTGTCTTCAGGTTGCGCAGCTCCAGCACGCCCAGACTGCTTGCCGACTCATCATTCCAAATGGCGCAACGTTCATCAGAGGTTCTGAGGTCGAGGTTTGCGACTGCGTTGTTCGATGAAAGACAAACTCCGTCGGCATCTTTCGCAAACCGAACTTCTGCCCGAGCTCCGATTGACCCCCGCAGAGCGGTTCCCGGCGAAAGGCGAATGCTTGGAACGTCAGATAAGTTTGTCTCGATAATGACCGTCTTTATCGAAGGATCGCTGATTGCGTCGAGAAGGTCCTGGACGGTATCAACAACTCTTTCCTTGTCCGCACTCGTGGTGTTGGCGATAGGGGTTGAGTCTGACATGACATCTTCCTCCAGCAGGTATAACGGGGTGGGTTGGAACAGGAGAGATGAACTCTTCCTGTGCATTTCCGCAGGCCAGATATGGCGCACGGGCGGAATCGCTAGTTCAGCCGTGATTCCCAATCGTCCGGAACTCTTCCAGCCGGACCGGGAACGGGTTGGTCTTCGGGATGCCAGCGCGGAGGGGCAAGCCTCTCTCCGTGAATCATCGTTCCCGTCCGATAGTCGTAAAACCAAGTCTCGCCTGGCTCGAAGCTCGCCGCGACGGGATGGCCGGTGCTGTGAAAGTGCTTCGTCGCATGCTGGCTGGGCGAACTGTCGCAACAACCCACGTGACCACATTCCGCGCAGCGCCGCAGATGGAGCCACCATCCTCCCGAAGCTAGACATTCGACGCAACCATTGCCGCTCGGCGGAATAGCTGGATTAACACCACTCTTCTCTTTAGGCATCATTCACCTCTCTATGAACCGTACTCATTTGGATATCTTGACGTCAAGATGTACGTCATTCATATTGGAGAAGCGCCGTTGGTTGGCAATTCACGTGTGCGGCTGTCACCATGAATTGCAGTCTGTGGTGCGCAGCATGGGCATCATCCGCTCGGACAGGAGTTATTATTGTGCTTCCCCCGTTACCGAATTTTGGCGAGTGGCCCGATCTTGAGTGGGAGCAGTGGAAAGAATCTGCTGAAACTCTCCACATGTACATGCAGATTGTGGGCAAGACACGGCTGACCTTAACGCCGCTACAGAACCACTGGTGGAATGTTCCACTCTATGTGACTGCGCGGGGGCTCTGGACTTCGCCAATGCCCACACCAGACGGTCAACTGTTGGATGTTGAATTCGACTTTCTATCTCACGAGGTTGTCTGCCGCACCAGCGTTGGTAAGAACCGCAGAATTGAACTCAGCTCCAAGCCAGTTGCCACCTTTTTCCGGGAGTTCTCCGAAGCGCTCAGCGCCCTTGGAGTCCATGTCACGATCGACCGGATGCCTGTGGAAGTGGCGAACCCCATCCGCTGCGACATCGACACAGTTCACTGCACCTACGACAGGGAAGCTGCTTGGCGCTTCTGGCGGATACTCACGATTGCCGATACGTTGTTCAAGCGGTTCTCGACAAATTTCTATGGCAAGATCAGCCCGGTCCATTTCTTCTGGGGATCATTCGATCTTGCGGTGACGCGCTTCAATGGAAAGAAAGCTCCCCCTCGCCCGAACGTTGACCCTGTCCAAGCTGAGGCGTATTCGCATGAGGTCATCAGCGCCGGCTTTTGGCCCGGCAACGGCGGCTACGGGCGCGCTGCATTCTATGCCTACGCAGCACCGGTGCCGGAAGGGCTGGATAAAGCCATTCTGCAAGGCAAAGGCGCCTACAACCCGACGATGGGGGAATTCCTGTTGGATTATTCCACCGTGCAACGAACGGCTGATCCGGCCGGAACGGTTCTCCAGTTTCTTGAGGAGACCTACTCTGCGGCAGCTGATGTAGCGGGCTGGGACCGAGCGAATCTCGACCGCAGCATTGATATCGCGGGCTCTCGATAAGCCGGAGCTTCAGGTCAGCACGACAATCTTTCCTCCAGCCTTGTTCTCTTCCATCGTTCGATGCGCCTCGACAATTTGGTCCAGGTGAAAGACTTTGCCCACCTGCACCGGCAATTCACCGGAAGCGATCTGCTGTATCAAATCGTCGAGCGGGGTCCGCATGAAATCCTCTAACCCGCCGTCATAGATCGTCAGGCAGACCGCCGTCGGGATGACCTCCATGGGCGCAAAGTCGTCAAAAGACCATTTGTTGCCGACCATGCCTGTCATACAAACAATCCCGCCTTGCCTCGCGCAGCGGAGTGAATCCTTCAACGACGTGGTGCCAATCAGTTCCAGCACCTTGTCGACTCCAGTGGGATACACCTTACGAACGTCGTCCGCTATGGTGCCGGAATCAATGAACACCTGATCCGCACCGCTTTTCCTAAGAAGGGCTTCGCGGTCTGGATTGCGGGTGGTCGATGCTACTTGCGCCCCAAACTTTTTCGCAATCGCAGATGCGGCAAGCCCCACTGAGGTCGTTCCTCCACGCACCAGCAGCCGCTCCTCTTTCTTTAAGGCCAACGATTTGAAGACCGAGCCCCATGCTGTCTGGAGCATTTCTGGAATCGCTCCCAAGGTCTCCCACGGAAGCTGGCTGTGTACCGCTTGTACCTGCTTTGCCGGTACGCAGGTGTACTCCGCATAACCACCATCAAACTGGCGGCCCATGCCACCCATTACGGTGGCCACAGTGTCGCCCTTCTGAAACTCACCGCCCGGAGCGTCTTCGATAACCCCAACGGCTTCGATGCCAAGGATGCGCGGAAAGCTCACATCGGGGGAATAGCCCTGGCGCGTGAACAGCTCTGAGCGGTTCACGCCGAATGCCTTGACCCGGATGAGAACCTGCCCGGGTTGAGGAGTTGGTATGGGCCGGCTCTCGACCTTCAAAACCTCAGGTCCGCCCGGCGCATACATGACTGCGGCTTTCATTGTGCCCATGGCTCTACCTCCGAATGTTTAGGGGCGCGCCTTACAGGTTTTGCGGGTTAGTAGTCGAGAAGCTGTAGCGCGCTATTTTGAACTTGCCATCTCGATCTTTACGGAAGATAAACAACTCCTGATTTCCTTCGGAGCTGGTCTTGCCCGTAGCGTGGTTCAACGTGGTCCCGGCGGAGTTCGTGCGGGCGAAGACCCAGTCCGAGGTCATCTCAACTATTTCCGCGACGTTGAACTTCACCGTGAGTTTGATGGCAGCGAACACGGCATCGTAGGCGCGCCGCACAGCTTCCAATCCGATGGCCGATGGGCTGAAAGGGGGCATAAACACGCCATCGTCTGTGTAAAGTGGCATGACAGCGTCAGTATCCGCCGAATTTAGCGCAACATTGTAGGCATTCAGGACATCTGCCACAGCTTGTTCATTTGCGGTCATACAAGACTCCTTGACATCAAGATAAAGTGAAGTCAAGTGTTCGGTCAAACTAGGAAAGGCTGGCATCAACGCGATTGTTCATCCGCTTCGCCCGCTGCATGAGCGCTCAATTTATCCAGCAATTCGGCCAACGTGTTGCGCTCATCTTGCGACAGGCAATTGAAGAGTTCAGCCATATCGGCTGCAAACTCGGCTGAGGCTCTTTCGATTAACTTGCGTCCCTTGGATGTGAGTTCGACAAGTCGGATACGGCGATCATTCGGACGTCTTTTGCGAACGACCAGCCACTTTGACTCCATACGGTCGACCGCGGTTGAGATAGACCCGGTTGTGAGGCCGATGAGCTCACCGATCGCATTCACTGGTAAAGGCCCTTTGGCCAGCAGGACTTCCAAGACCCGGAAGTCTGAGTCTCCCAGGCCGACCTTATTTTTGCTGCCGTGAACCTTTGCGAGTGTCGTACGGTAGGTCTTTTGCAGCACCAGAAACAGGTCGATTGCCGCGGTCTTTTTCGCCGCAATGTCTCTCATAGGCTCTTCCTAGAAAATTGTATAGTTGCGGGACGCACGGGCACGGTATCTTGACGTCAAGAGACTATTTGTAGACACTGGTTTCGCTGGCTTTGGTTGATTCGGGGTGAAAGCGGGCGGCTGAAGGAGGACTGCAATGAAGGCAGTTGTCATGCGGCAATATGGTGGGCCAGAGGTGCTGGAGTACGGAGATTTTCCCGATCCAACGCCCGGTCCAACGGAAGTGCTCGTCAGGGTCGCGGCTGCGAGCATCAATCCGGTGGATCTGATGCAGCGCGCAGGCGCAACGAAGGATTATTTCCCGCTCGACTTCCCAAATGTCATTGGATGGGACGTATCTGGAACTGTAGTCAAATTGGGCCCCGGTGTTGTGGACTTCGCCGTTGGGGATGAGGTGTTAGCGTGGGCCTTCCACACCTACGCAGAACTCTGTGTCGTAAAGACAGCGATTCTTGCAAAGATCCCGGAAGGCTTGGACCTAGTCGAAGCCGCCGCGTTGCCTCTCGTCACTATGACTGGAAGCGAACTCATCTCAAAGGCCAGCGGCGTCAGCCAGGGACAGACGATTCTCGTTTCCGGCGCGGTCGGTAGCGTCGCTCGCGCGGCTATCTGCACAGCCAAGGACAAGGGCGCCATCGTGATCGCAGGGGTGCGCAGGGATCAGGTTGCTGAGGCGAAGCTGCTTGGAGTTGATAACGTCGTGGCGCTCGATGACGATTCCGCCTTCCGGGCACTTTCTCCGGTCGATGTTGTGGCGAACACGGTTCGTGGAGCCACCGCTGAACAACTCCTAACGAAGGTTAAGGACGGTGGCACGTTCGCTTCCGTCACGGGAATACCAGACAAAGCAAAGGACTATCCTTCCGTCCACGGCGTCGCATTTGTTTCAAAGCAAGACCCGGAGACGCTTTCGTACATGGCGAAGGCTGTTAGAGACGGACGGATGAAGATACCAATCACAAAGACGCTGCCTCTCAAAGAAGCGCGCGAGGGCCACGTCGCCATGGAAAAGGGAGTCGGCGGAAAGATTCTGCTGGTCGTTTAGGAAGCTGGAAACTGGCTTCCGCGTTAACTGCGCCCCACTTCAATAGTGGGCTACTGAAGAGGAGTGAAAAAATGTCATCAGTTGTAATGGTTGTTTCTGGTGCCAGAACGTGGACGATGAAAAATGCCAAGCCTCACCCAACTGGTTTTTGGTCTGAAGAATTTGTGACCCCTCATCGCAAGTTTGCCGAAGCGGGACTCAAGGTCACGATAGCGAGCCCCAATGGCGCTATTCCGACCGCTGACCCATTGAGCTTCGATTTGGCATACAACAACAACGACGCGAGTAAGGTTGCAGATCAACAAGACTATATGAAGCGCTTAGGCTCCGCACTGACATCGCCGATGCGGGTCGAGGACATCGACCCCGACAAATTCGATGTCATCTTTCTCGTCGGCGGTCACGGACCGATGCAGGATATGGCCGTGCACAGTACGCTCGGTGCCGTTCTCGTTGCAATGCTCGACAACCCGAAGAAGACCGTTGCAGCCGTGTGTCACGGGCCTGCAGGTCTTTTGACCGCATCCCGAACGGACGGATCGTGGGCTTTCAGAGACCGCGAACTCACGGGCTTTAGCAATGAAGAAGAGACACAGGCAGGTTTCGCAGGCAACGCCCCGTGGCTGTTGGAGGACCGCCTTCGCATCTCGGGTGCCCGCTATGTCGCAAAACAGGCGTGGACGCCTCATGTCGTTGTTGACGGAAACCTCGTCACCGGCCAACAGAACTACTCCGCTGGCGTGACGGCAGACGCTACCTTAAAGCGGCTTTCGATTGCCGTGTAACGTGCGCTTTTCGACTTCCATCCAGGAGTCAAGACCGCTGCGCAGGGAATCGCAATTTGGGGGGGCGAAATGGCTACTTCTGAGAACGACAATTCCAATGACCGTGAGCTTATGTCCGGCACGAGCCAAATTTCTCGTCGGCGCATCCTGAAAACCGGTTTTGCGTTTGCGGGTGCGCTTGGAGTTGGAGTTGGGCCCAACTCAGCCGACGCGACGACGACCGTGGGTGAAACACATGAGATGTTTGCGGCTGGTGGAGCTCCGGAGTTTGGCTCAGGAACCCTAGATCCAGTCGCCGAGGCAAAGAAGATTGCCTTCGACCGGGTCGGAACTGGGGAGAAGGTCTTCTTGATATCAGGGTTTCCACAGACGCGGAGATCGTGGAACAAGTTGATCCCATTGCTCTCAAAACGGTTTCAAGCGATACCAGCCGACCTACCTAGTTTCGGCGATTCCGGATTCCTCGCAGCGCCGGCGACAACGGAGAATGTCGCAAGAGTCTTCCACGAGTTCGTCAAAGGTCTCGGTGCACCACTCCACGTCGTGGCGCATGACTTTGGCGCGTGGTGTGCATACAGTTGGGCGCTCCTCTTTCCAGGGGATTTCAAGTCGCTCACTCTCATCGAGGCGGGAATTCCCGGCATCACGCTGCTCAATGATATTCAGCTTTCCGACTACAAGAGAAAGTGGAACTTCATCTTCCAGATGCTTCCTGATTTGCCGGCCGAACTCACCAAAGGCAAAGAGGACATCTATGTGGGGTGGTGGTTCAAGAACAAGGTCTATCGGCCCGGCGCCGTGCCCCCAGACGATGTTGCTGCTTACGTCGCGGCGTATGCCCGTGAAGGACGAATGGATGCGGCCTTTGACTATTGTCGCAAGATCGTGGACGACATGGAATTCAACAAGAAGCAGTTCACCGCGAAGCTTCCAATGCGTCTTTTGGCAGTCGGAGGGCAACATTCCATTCCAACGATGGGTGAATCGTTGCTGCCATATTTCCAGAAGGTCACGTCTCTCGTCGTCCCCAATGCGGGGCATTTCGTACCCGAGGAGCAGCCAGAAGTTCTAGCCAAGTCTCTAATCCCGTTTCTCTCGGCGGCTAGCTAATCGTGCAGGGTATGTAGCCGCGGCTTCCATTAGAAAGGAGGACTCCGATGTCACAGTCACTCAGCGATTCGCTCCCTGAGACTCTTAAAAGTGTCAGGACTCGGCCGCTATTTGTACTGAAGGAGGCGGTGCCGCCCCTATTCGTCGTCGGGCAAACTCCAAATGGATTCCGGCGCATTGGTGTTGTACCCGGAGGTTCTTTCGAGGGTGAACGGCTCTCGGGTGAAGTCGTTAGCGGCAATGACTGGCAATCTGTGCGGACGGACTCCTGTATCAAACTGGATGTCAGGTTGCTCCTCAAAACGACTGACGGCGCACTGATCGTGATGACGTATACATGCCTGCGCGCGGGCTCGCCGGACATTATTCAGAAACTGGATAAAGGTGAACATGTCGATCCCGCCAGCTACTACTTCCGCATGATTCCGATCTTTGAAACGAGCGCACCGCAATACGACTGGATCAATCGTATCGTTTCAGTAGGGGTCGGCCACAGGTTAGCCGATGGACCGCTCTACAGTATTTTTGAGGTTTTGTGACTTCTAGGGTTAGACATTGGCATCGAGGGACATTTCAAACGAGGAGGAAATGACAATCGTGACTAGTTTTCAAGCGCATATTCGCCCGCTCTTCACAGATCGGGATATTCAGGCGATGAGCAAGGCTTTCAATTTGGCCAGTTACGACGACGTGAAGGCGCACGCAGCCGTCATCTACGACCGCATTCGAGGCATAGGCGGGGCCGTGATGCCACCACCGCCGCCTAGGGGAGAAGGGCCTTGGCCGCAAGCTCAGATTCAGTTGTTCGCCCAATGGATGGCGGATGGATATCAACCCTAGATCGAGGAAACTTTGGGCCAGAGGCCGAACGGGAGAGGAATGATGATCGCTGTAACGGGAGCAACAGGACATCTAGGCCGCCTTGTGATCGACGAGTTGCTGAAAACGACACAGGCGAACAATATCATTGCGGCTGTTCGTACGCCTGCCAAGGCGACCGGGCTCGCAGATCGGGGTGTTCAAGTGCGGGAAGCTGATTACTCGCGGCCAGAGACCCTCGCAGCCGCTTGCGATGGAGCCAGCAGGCTCCTGCTTATCTCGGGTAATGAGTTGGGCAAACGCGAAGCGCAGCACAAAGCCGTTATCGACGCGGCGAAAGCGGCCGGCGTCACCTTCCTCGCGTACACGAGTCTTCTACATTGCGCTACCTCACCTCTCGCACTGGCAGAGGAACATTTAGCGACTGAGGAGTACCTGGTGGCGAGCGGGCTGAACTACTCTCTCTTGCGGAACGGCTGGTACTTCGAAAATCAGACCGCCGCTATTCCGATGGCCCTCCAAAAGAGTCTGTTACGAAACTCTTCCGGTTTGCCTGAATAGATGAGAAGATGCCCTTGCGAGAGCGAGGGCATCTTCGTTTATGGGATATATCCGAGGGGATGGGCGCAGTCAG
>Ga0210388_10003480_pt1 | contig 12332 bp, 12 predicted proteins | sample IncBWC19OmetaG_FD_155485 | JGI IMG/M metagenome (GOLD analysis project Ga0210388, IMG submission 155485) | Forest soil microbial communities from Barre Woods Harvard Forest LTER site, Petersham, Massachusetts, United States - Inc-BW-C-19-O ... | reverse complement strand
TACTCAATACTGGATAGGACTTATTAGCAGAGGCATTGTGGTTGTTTATGGTCCGGTATTCGACCCTAAGGGCGGTTATGGCTTTGGTGTAGTAGAGGTAGATAGCGAAGACGAGGTGAAAGCAATCGTTGGAAGTGACCCTGCAATACGAATCAATAGGTATGAGTATTACCCAATGAGGGCAATTGTACCTAAAAGGTAAGATATCATTTTACAGGGTAACTAATATTTTTGTCATGCTGAGGCAGCGCCGAAGCATCTATTCCGCTAGATTTCCACGCATTGTTGCTTCACCTACTTTTGGGGGCCATTCTTCCAAAATGTCCGTATTTAAAAATCGCCATTCGGGATTTGCAGATATAATTAATTCTACTTTCCTTTTCTCTTTTAATGGCCTTGTCAACATATTTAAAAGTTTCGAAGTATAGCAAATAGTGGCATTTGTATTTAGCTGCAAAAGAGTTTTGGGTATCACGGTTAAGGTAATGCTCTATAATTCTTTGGGGAAGATTATTAGTAATTCCGGTATAAAGAACCTTTTTAACTTCATTTGTAACAATGTACACGAAGTATTGGTGATGCTTCATGTATCAAATATAAAAGGAATAGATTCTTCGCTTCGCTCAGAATGACAAAAATTGCTTTAGGCGAATAGACTAGATGCGGATTAGATACTTCGGCGCTGCCTCAGTATGACAATAAGTCTTCACTTCGTTCAGAATGACAGAAATTCTTTGAAGGCGAAAACTACATCAATGGAATAGATACTTCGGCAGCGCCTCAGTATGACAAGAAATCTTCGCTTTGCTCAGAATGATAAAAGCACTTATAATCTCTTTAGCGCACCAGCCATATCAGTCTTCTCCACCACAATCTTTTCAACTTCAGCAACCGGAATCCTGTCTTGCTTCATTGTATCACGCTCACGTATAGTAACTGTATTGTCTTCTAAAGTCTGATGGTCGATAGTAATGCAATATGGAGTACCAATAGCATCTTGCCTGCGGTAACGCTTACCAATTGAGTCTTTCTCGTCGTACTGGCAATAAGTAGCTAATTTAAGTTTGCTGAATATTTCCATTCCCTTTTCTGAGAGTCCATCCTTTTTGGTGAGTGGCAATACTGCGCATTTTACAGGGGCTAAGAACGGTGGTAACTTAAGCACATCACGGGTTGTGCCATCTTCCAATTTTTCCTGCTGTAATGATGACGAAAGAACAGAAAGAAACAACCTGTCTAATCCCACAGAAGTTTCAACTACATAAGGAACATAGCTGCTATTCAGTTCAGGATCGAAATATTGTAATTTTTTACCTGAAAATTTTTCATGGCTCTTCAAATCAAAATCAGTGCGTGAGTGAATGCCTTCCAATTCTTTGAACCCAAATGGGAAAGCAAATTCAATATCGCATGCAGCATTGGCATAGTGCGCCAACTTAGTATGATCGTGATAACGGTATTTATCATGTGTAAAACCGAGGCTATAGTGCCATGCAAGTCGCTTTTCTTTCCAGTATTCATACCACTTTAGTTCGCTTCCGGGTTGAACAAAGTATTGCATTTCCATTTGCTCAAATTCGCGCATACGGAAAATGAACTGCCTGGCTACTATCTCATTACGGAAAGCCTTACCCGTTTGTGCAATACCAAACGGTATTTTCATGCGGGCGGTCTTTTGCACATTTAAAAAGTTCACGAATATTCCCTGTGCAGTCTCAGGCCTTAGGAATAACTGGTTCGATGTTTCTTCCATAGCACCCATGCTTGTGGAAAACATAAGGTTGAACTGCCTTACATCCGTCCAATTTTTTGTGCCCGATATAGGGCAAACTATCTCACAATCAACAATTATTTGCCTTAAATCGACTAGGTTATTATCCTCCATAGCCTTTTTAAATCGGGCATGCAGGGTATCTATATTATTTTTTATCTCGGTTATTCTTGGGTTGGTTGACCGGTATAATGGCTCATCAAACTTTTCAGCAAAACGCTTTTTGGCTTTCTCTACTTCCTTTTCAATTTTATCTTCCTGCTTGGCTAAATAATCCTCAATAAGCACATCAGCACGGTATCTTTTTTTAGAATCCTTATTATCGATAAGCGGATCGTTAAAAGCATCTACGTGGCCCGAAGCTTTCCAAATAGTAGGATGCATAAAAATAGCTGAATCAATACCTACAATATTTTCATGCAACTGCACCATGGCCTTCCACCAATAGGCACGTATATTGTTCTTAAGTTCAGCGCCATAGCTGCCATAATCGTATACTGCGCTAAGCCCATCGTATATTTCGCTGGAAGGAAATATGAAACCATATTCCTTGCTATGCGATATTATATTCTTAAATAATTCTTCGTTATTCATAATAAGCGCAAAATAACAGCAATTTTTGAAACTACAATGCATCACATTATAATGCTATTAATATGTTAAAGCCTGTTAATGGTTTTGCATGGTACGGGAAAATACCTACATTTGTTTATTATAAACACAATTGACATGAAAAAACATTTACTTATTGTAGCTTTATTCTGCTTAGGAGCTATAGCTTCAAAAGCACAATCGACACTTATTAATCCAGGATTTGAAACATGGACTAATGATGCTGTTGCCACTGGAACAATGGACCCTAATACCGGTACGGGAACAACAGGATGGTGGGATTTTAACTTTTTTAACAATACTACTTTCTTTGGTACTCCTCAAAACCCTGTTACAGTATTCAGGAATTCTGATACAGTTCATTCAGGAACCTATTCTGCACTTATTGAATCAGGTGTGTATAACACTTCAACTTACAGCACAATTAAATCGTTAGGCGCAAACTATCCTGATACCCTTGGAATATTAATATCAGGTAATGTAAATGCAAGCTTTTCGGGTATAGCTGTGAAATTGGGCGAGCCATTTTCCAACCGTATTACCAGTTATACTTTTAACTACCAATATTATCCTCACATTAAGGATACTGCTTCTTGTTCTGTTGTACTTTCACACTTTAGCGGAGGCAAGCGCAATACACTTGGTGCGGGCTATATTAAAATGACTGCTGTTAATACCTGGACCTTAGGTACAGTTCCTATTTTCTATGATAGCACTACCGGTAACCCCGATACTATTTTTATTGTATATAATGCTTGTTCAACACTTCGCTCAAGTATACCTCAACCAGGCAGCAAATTGTATTTAGATGATGCAGGGGTGGTATTGGGTATTGATAATATTAATGCCCCTACAGTAAATGTAAATGTATATCCTAACCCTGCTTCTACCGAGGTTAATTTCCAGGTTACCAGCCCTGCTACCCAAGTTACCCGTGCCGATATATATGATATTACCGGCCAAAAAGTAAATAGTTATGATGTTCGCAATAACTTCCTTACCATGAGTACCCAAGGTTATGCTTCTGGTTTATATTTCTACCAACTTTATGATAAGGATGGTGTGATGGTAAAATCTGGCAAATTCAGTATTGCGGGTAAATAAACGGCCCCCTCTAAATCTCCCCATTAGGGGAGACTTAATTAAACTAAAAAAGCCCCATGAGTACTCATGGGGCTTTTTTATTACTCTATCCTTTGCTTTCCCCTAACTGGAAAGGCATTTCACCTACAATTAATAATCTACTTTTGAAATATAAATAACTTAAAAAGGAACACTCCTTTAGCCATTGCGCTGTATGCCTCCGAATCGGTAGTAACAACGAAATTCTTATACACAGATTTCGGCATATAGAAAGGAAGCTTCTCTACATTAAATTTTACGTGGTGGCGTGCCTGCATAATTGCTTCTGTAACATTACGTTCAGATATTTTAATCATGCCTGCAGCCATTAGGGCATTCGTGAAAGATTCAAAATCACGTTCAACGAGCAAGTCACCATAAGCGAAATATCCTCCAGGTTTGAGTAAACGCACCACTTCACTACAGAATTTTGTATCTCTTGCCGGATATCCATGAGATGATTCGAGATTTACGATAATATCGAATGCTGCATTTTTAAAATCAACATTCTCTGCATCCATGGCATAGAATTTTAAATTCGGGATATTGTAATTTTCGTTGCATAATAGAATATTTTTATCTGCTAAGTCTATACCAATGACTGATGCAGGTGAATGGTACTTCGTCAAATAATAACACCCTCCTCCTAAGCCACATCCAACTTCCAAAACATTCTTATCGTCAATATTTACTGTCTTTAATAACTCGTTATACAATTGAAGGTTTAATCTGTGGGGTTCATCTTCCGGAGATAAAATCATCTTTTCATTTGTAACATAACCCAAATTCATAAAACGATCACTTTTGTGATGCTTCTTTAGCCCTTCAGCATACCTATTATTTGTATAGCGCCTCATCTTTTTCTTGAGTCCAGCAGGAATCATAGAAAGTATTTTAGTAAAAACTCCAGCCATACTGCTTCTGATTATAATTAAACTCTTGGTTCGATTTACTAGTGTAAATGTAGTAAAAAAGACCCCGCAATGATGCGGAGCCCTTTTATCAATACATCAAGACTTAATTTATTTAACACTCGCTTGTTGCAGATTTAATGCCCTTACTAATCTTTTTAATTCTGCAATTTGTTGCTCATCATTAACCAAACGAACCTCTTGTTTGTTTTTTTTTTCAGCTTGTGCAATAGCCATTTCTGAAATTTTAGTTTTCAATTTCTCATTTTCCACTTCTAGTTTTCTATTTAAAGCTTGCACTCCGGCAAGTGCAATATTGCCAGGATCTAACGTTGAGATACTAAGACTATCATTTCCCACGTGAAAAACTTTGTAAAAGTCTTGTGCCATAGGGCCAATATGCTGAATCGTATTTGGGTCGCACTTATAATTCCACCTTGTAATAGGAATAGAATCAATTTTCCGAAGCAATAACTCACCATTAATTGCAGTAAAATTCTCTTTCTTATTTCTATCGGAACATGCATGCCAGTTACCACTATTATCCATATAAATACCACCGTTAGTATTTACTGCAAAAACTGCATTAGCATTACAATTGCTTGGGCATTCACCAAAACCCCACGTTGTAACGCTGCTGTTACCAAATACCATTGAGTTACTAGAACAAACCTGCGCAGTATTACCAATTGCTGCTGCATTGGTTAAGCCACTTGAAGTGGCATCTGCCCAATAGCCTACAAATACATTATCTGTTCCACTAGTGTTTGTATATCCAGCACTATCACCTAATCCGGTATTAAAACTGCCGATTGTATTGGTAAGACATATTCTTCCAATGGCGGTGTTATCTGAGCCAGTTATAACATTGGATAGTGAACTGTCGCCTAAAGCTGAATTGTTACGACCTGAAGTATTCTCTAAGAGAGAATGATGACCACAAGAAGTATTATGTTCACCAGTAGTATTTTCGGAATTTGCCTCATATCCAACAGCTGTATTATTAAATCCAGTCGTGTTAAATCTAAGTGCTTTACTACCGATTGCTACGTTAACATACCCTGTTGTATTGAAAAAAAGTGAGTTCGTCCCTAAAGCTGTATTTTGATTTCCTGTAGAATTAGTATAAAGTGCACAATGTCCAAAAGCAGAATTACCAAGACCTGAAGTGTTAGAGTATAAAGCACTATCACCAACTGCAGTAGAGGCACTTCCAGTGTTGCTATATAAAGCAAGGTATCCAACAGCAGTATTATTCTTACCCGTTAAATTAGAACCTAATGCTAAATAACCTTCTGCAGTATTCCGCGTTCCTGTGGTATTATTTACTAAAGCACTATCACCGACAGCCGTATTGAAGCTACCTAATGTATTATCATATAATGAATAATTACCCATTGATGTATTGCAGGAAGCAGTAGTGTTAGCTGATAGAGCCTGGTACCCATTTGCCGTATTATTATTACCAGTTGTATTAGAGTAAAGTGCAACACTGCCGGAAGCTGTATTATTAGTACCTGAAGTATTATCAACTAATGTCTTATATCCAAACCCTGTATTATAATTCGCAGCTGTATTAAATAATGCTTCGTATCCTACTGCAACGCAACCAATTTGTGAGCTAAGATTAAGTAATGCGTCGAATCCAACCGCAGTATTTTCATTGCCAGAAGTTGCATCTCCTAATGCACCTGAACCTACAGCCGTATTATCATAACCACTTGTTAAAATATTCAATGCTTCATACCCAAAAGCGGCATTATCTACATTAGCAGTGTTTGTTCCTATTGTAGAAAGAGCAAGATCCCCATATCCAGAATTCCTAGAACCACTGCCGGCAGGACCGGCACTGCAACCAAATGCATTAGTACCAGCACATGCATCATGTGTTACATGTGTGCCCATAGCATTATCATCTGTTAAGAGTTGTATCCAGTTTGGAGCAATTGCTGTACCTGCATTATAATAATACCCAGGTACAACATTATAAGGTGCAATTCCTGATGAATCAGTATTATATACAAGCATTCCTGTTTGGGGACTATCAAATGGAGCTTGAAGATTAGTTCCAATTAAAGCTGCTTTTACCGGAAATGTTGGCATATTACCTGCATTTGCTGCATATAATGCATAAGGCACCGATAACATTTGAGAAGAGCCCATATAGGTATAATCGCTTCCTCCTTTAGGGTCAAACTCTATTTTTGCAAAAAAAGTTCCATTTCCCCATTTAATAGAATCAAACTGACCTGATATAACTGTTCCCTTTCCAATAGAAAGATTGGCTAAACCAAACTGGTTGGTAGTTGCTGTTTGGGTTTCTTCATAAACAGCAGTTCCATTTTCACTTCCTTCTATTATACTTATTCTAAAGGAAACAGGTTGGTTGGCAATGGCATTGCCATTTACATCTCTGGCCACAGCTTGGTATTTTATGGCTTGTGGAACTGTTGATTGTGGTGTTTGTTGAGCAAAGCTTACTGACGACAAACCTATTGTCAAAAGTGCTGCAACTATAATTCTTAACTTTTTCATTGTGAGGTGTAATTAATTGTGATTACTTGATCTTGTCAATTTTCAGGGTTTGTATTAATTGGTTATCGGTATTATATACCCTTAAAAAATAAATACCGTTTGAGAATTCACTTAGGTCGAACTGTTCTTGTTTATCAGTAATAGTCCTTTTGAAGATCTCTTTACCTGACATACTCATTAGTTCAACATTCAGTGTTTTTCCTTGATCATTGTTTTGTATAAAGACCGATGCAGAGGAAGGGTTAGGAAATACGGATACATCTCCTCCCTGTGTTTGCTGCTGGTTATTTACACTGGTAACAATAATTGAAGTGGGTTGCTGGAACCCTTGGGTTAAGGAATTAGCAGCGTAAGTATCTGTTTCAGAAATAGGCTCACCCATTGTCCAGTTAAGTGAACAGACTGAATTACTGAAACTACTTCCTGCGGAGGTAATTACTTCAGACGATAGCGCCTGCGCCATGCAGGTTTGCCCTCCTAAGGCAAACAAACCTGCAATTAGCATTGATTTAATTTTCATGTTGTTTTTTAATTAATTGTTTTGAAATTTGATTGAATTGTTTTGTTGTTTGATAGCCTCCTTTTTTATTAATTGAATTCGGATAGATTTCATACAGTCAAATCTATATGGGAGATTTAAGAAAAACATCAGTATAAATACCTAAAATAAAATGGTGATTACTAGGTATTTATACCTAGATATAAATACCTATACTAAGTCTCAATGCCTATACTAGGTTAGTTAAATAAGGGGTTGTTGAAAATATTATTAATTTTTTATTACATATATTAAATATAGTAACGAAATTTGCAGTATTTAAATTACACAGTATGAGTACAATTATTGAATTAAATGAGCGCATAAGCGAATTAGTAAAGCGTATTGAAAAAGGAGAACCCAGTGGAGAATTAGTTACCGAACTATCTGCTAAATGGAATGTATCGGGAAGAACGGTTGAACGATATATTGCCCACGCTAAAGACATTGTAACGGGCAATATGAAAAAACGAGATGCCATAATAGAAGAGGTAAGGGCTGAAGTAATTACCACTGAAGCAAGAGAATCTTTAATGAGCAATCTTGAATTGGAAGCCAAACTTTGCCAGATAGTAGAGGGCAAACTGGAAGCAGAGAAGCTAGTACACACCAAAGAGGGGGTTATACGTGTGCCCTGCCTGCCCAGCCATAAGGATATAATACTAGCCATTGACCACTTATGGCGCCGAAGGCGCGGTTATAGTAAACCCGACCCGGCAGAGTTAACCGGGAAAAGAGAAGTTGTGATAGTTGTAAATAGTGAAGAAGAAGCTGAATTAGTAAGAAAGATACAAAATCAGGATTTGGGAAGATAAGGCCCGACATAATTGTATGAATAATTTAAAACCGACAGTTTCCGACACAATAAGTATTAAACCATTGAATAACAATAAATTACACAATGAAAAAAGATTGTCGGAAATGGCGGAAACCGACAAAATATGACGGAAAATGAGTAAAATAGAAGAGATTGTTAGCCTGGCTCAGAATGGCAATGACACTCTCCCATTTGGGGGAGGGTAAGGGGTGGGGTAGGCTTTTTAACAATAGGGTACTGAAAGAATCTTTCAAAAACCTTCGCAGATATCAAAATATTATTTAGCTTTGCACCCCTTTAATAAAAAAGGTAACAAACATATTTAATCAATATAACGTGAATACGCCAACTTATAAGACCCTTTCCGTAAACAAGGAAAACGCGAAAAAAGAGTGGTTTATTGTAGATGCCGAAAACCAGATTGTGGGCCGCCTCGCTTCAGAAGTAGCCAACATCTTAAGGGGCAAACACAAGCCATCTTTCACCCCTCATTCTGACTGCGGAGATAACGTGGTTATCATCAATGCCGAAAAAGCAAAATTTACCGGCAAAAAGTTTGAAGACAAGCAATATGTAAGACACACCGGTTTCCCGGGCGGTCAACGTTTTGCTACCCCAAGGGAAGTTTTCCAAAAGGATGCTACCAGGGTACTTACACATGCTATTAAAGGTATGTTACCTAAGAACAGATTGGGCAGGGAATTGCAAACCAACGTATTTATTTATGTTGGCACAAAGCACCCACACGAAGCTCAGCAACCTAAGGAACTTAAATTCAAATCATAATACTATTACATGAGCGAAATTATCCATTGCATAGGCAGAAGGAAAACAAGCATAGCCCGCGTTTACATGAAAAAGGGCAAAGGCAACATTACCGTTAACGAAAAGAATTACACTCAATATTTCCCTACAGGTACATTACAATTCCTGGTTCAGCAACCTTTTTCTATTATAAAGGAAGAAGCCGGCCAGCAAGATGTTAATGCAGTTATAATTGGTGGTGGTGTAAAAGGCCAGGCAGAAGCACTTCGCCTAGCTATTTCACGTGCACTTGTTAAGCTTAATCCTGAATACAAACCGGCATTAAAGGCTGCAAGCCTTATGACACGTGACCCACGTATGGTGGAACGTAAGAAGCCTGGCCAGAAAAAAGCGAGGAAGAGATTCCAGTTTACCAAGCGCTAAACAATATTTCAGATTTAAGATATATGATATTAGATTTTTTAAATGCTTATCAAAACTCTTAGATCTTACGTAATAAATTAGTTAAATCAAAAATCAGAATTCTTAAATCTTAAATTAATTTCATGCCAAGAACCTCGTTTGACGCACTATTAGAAGCAGGAGCACACTTCGGTCACCTGAAAAGGAAATGGAACCCAAATATTGCTCCTTATGTATTCGGAGAAAAAAATGGTATCCATATCATTGATCTGAACAAGACACTGGTTAAGCTTGAAGAAGCGGCCAATGCTATGAAACAAATAGCAAAATCAGGCAGGACAATACTTTTCGTTGCTACCAAAAAGCAAGCTAAGAGCATTATAGTTGAAAAGATAAAAGAAGTAAATATGCCTTGTGTTACCGAAAGGTGGACCGGTGGTATGTTAACCAACTTTGCTACCATTCGTCGCAGCGTACGTAAAATGGCTGACATGAACCGTATGGCAAATGACGGTACACTTGATACCCTTTCAAAGAAGGAAAAATTACAATTATCTCGTCAGAGGCTGAAGCTTGAACAACAGTTAGGCACAATAGCTAACATGACCCGTTTGCCTGCTGCAGTATTTGTAGTTGATATTTCAAAAGAACACATTGCTATTTCAGAAGCACGTAAGCTTAACATACCGACTTTCGCTATTGTAGATACAAACTCAGATCCTAACGAAGTTGATTTTGCTATCCCTGCAAACGATGACTCTTCTACATCTATCCGCGTGGTAGTTGATAGTTTAATTCAAGCTATTAAAGAGGGTCTGGAAGAAAGAAAAGACGCACAAGTTTCTAATACTAAAGAAGACAGGCACAAGGAAGCTGAAGTGGAAACAGAAGAAGGAACTGAACATGTTGAAGCTTCTGCAGATGAAGATGCTAAATTAACCGAAGAAGAAAAGCGTTCTAAACAACAACAACACCATAAAGGCCCTGCAAGAAAAGGACCTGTTGGCGGAGGAAGTGGAAGGAAAGCACCAAACAGAGTAACAAAATAATGAGTACAGCAACAGTGAATATTACAGCTGCTGAAGTAAATAGATTACGTCAGCAAACCGGCGCCGGTATGATGGACTGTAAAAAGGCCCTGACCGAAGCTAATGGCGATTTTGAAAAAGCAATAGATATACTCCGTGAAAAAGGGCAGAAAGTTGCTGCTAACCGTAGCGACCGCGACGCGAAAGAAGGTGTGGTAATTGCTAAGGTTTCAACCGATGGCAAAAAAGGAATTATTGCAGTGTTGAACTGCGAAACTGACTTTGTTGCACGTAACGAAGACTTTATAAAGTTTGTTGATACTATAGCTAACATTGCATTGAACGGTAACTTTAATTCAGTTGATGAATTAAAAGCTGCTCCAATAGCTGATGGCCTTAGCATTGAAAAGAAGATTGTTGAGTACGTAGGTAAGATTGGCGAAAAAATGGAACTCCGCTACGAACAAGTTAAAGGAGAGAAAGTATTCGCATACAACCACCCGGGCAACAAGCTTGCCAGTATTGTAGGTTTTAATAAAGATACAACCACAGAAGTGGGTAAAGAAATATCAATGCAGATTGCTGCTATGGCTCCTATAGCTATAGACAAGAGCGATGTAAGCAAGGAAACCCTTGACCGCGAAATGGCTGTTGCAAAAGAACAAGCCCGCCAGGAAGGTAAGCCTGAAAACATGCTTGAGAAGATTGCAATCGGCAAAGTAAATAAATTCTATAAGGAATCTACATTGCTTAACCAGGACTTTATAAAGGACAGTAAGAAGACAGTAGCACAGTTCTTACAGGACAATGATAAAGAGCTAAAGATTACAGGTTTTAAAAGAATAGCACTAGGCTAATAATTAAAAATCCTCCTATCGGAGGATTTTTTTTTGCAATATTTGCAGCATGAAATATAAACGTATCCTCCTAAAACTTAGCGGCGAATCCCTGATGGGTAACCAGCAATTCGGTATTGAACAGCAAGCTGTGCTGCATTATGCCGAAGAGATTAAAACCGCTAAAAGTGCAGGAGCTGAAGTGGCAATAGTAATTGGAGGAGGCAATATATTCCGTGGGATACAGGCAACGGCCAATGGTATTGACCGCGTTCAGGGGGACTATATGGGAATGCTTGCAACTATCATCAACAGTATGGCATTGCAGGCATCGCTTGAGAAGCTAGGCATTCCTACAAGACTTATGTCAGCTATAGAGATGAAAGAGATATGTGAACCCTTTATCCGTCGTAGGGCAGTACGCCACCTTGAGAAAGGCCGCGTAGTAATTTTTGGTGCCGGAACTGGTAACCCTTACTTTACTACCGATACCGCTGCCAGCCTCAGAGCTATTGAAATAGAAGCTGATGTTATTCTGAAAGGTACCCGTGTAGATGGTATCTATTCTGCTGACCCGGAAAAGGATAAGAACGCCAAGCGCTACGATACTATTACCTTTGATGAAGCCTATAACAAGGGTTTACAGATAATGGACCTTACAGCCTTCACCCTTTGCAAAGAGAACAAACTACCTATCATCGTATTTGATATCAATAAGAAGGGCAACCTTAAAAAGGTGCTTCATGATGAGAAGATAGGCACCCTTGTAAGTAACTAGTCATAGGGCATTCCACCGCTTTTTATAATCATTTTATGAAGAGATTTTTTCAAGTTCTATTTATACTTCTTCTATTTTCAACTATATCTACCGCTCAAAAGGCCGATAGCACCAAGCACCAGCTATGGAAGCATGTTAAGAATGGTCGCTTCTATGGCTCTTGGGGGTACAACACCGAGTGGTATACCAACAGTAGAATCCACATAGTACAACCCAG
>Ga0210388_10003478_pt1 | contig 12335 bp, 9 predicted proteins | sample IncBWC19OmetaG_FD_155485 | JGI IMG/M metagenome (GOLD analysis project Ga0210388, IMG submission 155485) | Forest soil microbial communities from Barre Woods Harvard Forest LTER site, Petersham, Massachusetts, United States - Inc-BW-C-19-O ... | reverse complement strand
CGAAAATCGCCTCCCGGAAAAAGACGAAATCGCCACCTGCTCTCCGTATCTTTTCCGCCAGCTCGGCGTGATCTCACCGAAGGTAATCTGCGCCCTCGGCAGCTGCTCGGCCCAAACAATGCTCCAAACCACGCAAGGCATCTCGCGCTTCCGCGGCGAATGGTTCGATTATCACGGTTCGAAGCTGATTGCGACGTATCACCCGGCCTACTTGCTGCGCAATCCGCCGGCCAAAAGCGAAGTTTGGAAGGATCTGCAGAAAATCATGGCCTATCTGGGCCTCGAGCTCCCGAAAAAACGCTAGCGCGCATGCGGAACCGTTCTTGGAAATCCTCCTCGGAATATCGGCGGCATTCGGCTGGGGTGTAGCGGATTTCTCCGCACGCTTCGCCTCGCGCCGCATCGGCGCATTCCGTACGCTGATGCTCATGCAATTTTTCGGCTTCACGGCGCTCAGTCTGTATCTGTGGCTCACAGGCGGGTTTTCTCGCAGCGTCGCGCCCGGCTGGACGCCGTGGGGCTTCGCCATCATCGCCGGCCTGATCAACACGATTTCAGGCCTCGCGCTCTATCACTCCTTCGAGGTCGGCCTCATCAGTATCGCCGGCCCCGTTTCTTCTTCCTATCCCGCGCTCACCGTCGCGCTCGCCCTGCTCAGCGGCGAACGGATCCATGCGCTCCGCGCCGCCGGGCTCGCGCTTACGGTTTTCGGAATGATTCTCGCGGCCATCACTCGCGCGCCGGATGTCGATCACCCCAGTCGACGGGATCACCATGCCGCCGCACATCTGTCGAAAGGCGCCGCCTTCGCGATTGTGGCCGCGTTGGGCTACGGTGTCCTTTTCTGGTGGCTCGGTTTTCATGTCGTGCCTCTCATCGGCAGCGGTCTTTCGGTTTGGGTCATTCGTCTCACCACGTTCGGTGCGCTCCTGCTCGTCGGCCTGCCGTCAGGTCGCGCAGTCCCTCTGCCGCGAGGCAACGTATGGTGGCTCCTGTTCGTCACCGGCCTGATGGACACCTCCGCCTTCGTCGCCAACAATGCCGGCCTGGTCTCCGGTCACGTGGCCGTCGTCAGCGTCCTCGCCTCGCTCTACGGCGCCGTAACAGTCCTGCTCTCGGCGCTCTTCCTCCGCGAAAAAATCGAACGCACCCAATGGCTCGGCATCACTCTAATTTTCGCCGGAGTAATCCTCGTCAGCCTCTAGCGTCTTCGCCCTAGACTTGAAAGTAGCGCCGCGGCCTCCCGCGCGGCATCTTGCAAACGTCGCCCACCCTCGACGTTGCGTTACAATTCGATATGCCTCCGAAATCGGCGGCCCGTCTGCGCGACCGGATTAGCGAAGATGGCTTCGCAATCATTTCCCACGTAATTCCGGCCCGCGCAGTCGGTCGCTTGCTGGATGGACTCGCTCACAACTCTTTGTCTCGAAGCAGAGCCGGCTTCCGCCATGCACTCCGGCATCCCGCGATCGCCGATTTCGCACGCCATCCGGCCCTGTCGTCGCTCGCCTCCAAAATCTTCGGCACCGACGCGATACCTTTCCGCGCCAGTCTGTTCGACAAATCTAGGGCCTCGAACTGGCTCGTCGTTTGGCATCAAGATACCGCGCTCCCGATCCAGTATCGCAGGGATGTTCCAGGCTGGGGCCCGTGGTCTTTAAAGGACGGCGTCACGTACGCGCATGCGCCCGCTGAAGCTCTCGAAAACATCGTTGCGCTCCGCGTGCACCTCGACGATTCGACAATTGAAAACGGCCCGCTGCGGATCCTGCCCGGAACGCACAAAGCCGGCGTCCTTGAAGACGGCTCCATCCATCGCCTCACCTCCGAGATAGAACCCGTCGATTGCGTCGCTGGGCTTGGTGGCGTGATCGCGATGAAGCCCCTCATCGTTCACGCATCTTCGAAGTCGCAGTCGCCGCAACCGCGTCGCGTACTCCACATCGAATACGCCCCATCGCTCCACTTGCAAGAGGGTTTAAAGCTCGCGGTCGCCTGACTCCGTGCAATAATTCCAAGAATCTTTGTGGGTCGCAGCTTTAGCTGCGACATAAGAGTCGTCCGATTGAATCGGCGTTAGCCGCTGAAGTTCCCCACAGAGCTAAACATCGCCCATGCCTCGTTTCTGCGAAGTCGCGCTCCCCGTCCCCCTCCGCACCACCTTCACCTACGCGATCCCCGCTGCGTTCAATGGCGAGCCGCTCATCGGCCGCCGCGTCGTTGTCCCTTTCGGCCGCCGCGCCATGACCGGCGTCGCCCTCACCGAATCCGATCGCCCACCCGACCTCGCCCGCATAAAAGAGATCGCCGAGGTGATGGATCCCGTTCCCGCTCTTCCGCCCAGACTCATCGAACTAGGCCAGTGGATCAGCCGCTATTACGTCGCCCCCATCGGCGAAGCCTTCCGCGCCATGCTGCCGCCCGAGATCGAGCTGCGCCACGACCGCGAATACTCACTCGCCAATTCCGGCCGCGAATACCTTCGCAATCTTGCCGCTGCCGAAGAGCTTACAGACGACGAGCGCGCCGAATTCGGCCTCTTGCGCCGCATCGACGAGCATGAATCGCCGGCGCCATCCGCAGGCATCAGCCGTTGGCCCGGCGGCGAAGTACTCGCCGAAAAACTCGTCCGCCGCGGCTATCTAACGGCGCGCGAAGTCATGCGGCACCGAAAAACGCGCACGCAGCAAATCGTATCCTGGCGCGCGGATGCCAAAGGCGTTCCCGCCGGTGAACCGGAAGCCCGCATCCACGAAGCCCTCACCGCCGCGGGCGCCCCGCTGCCGCTCGCGCGTCTGCTCGAAAAAACGAAAGTATCGCGCGCGGCAGTAAAACGCCTCGAACAATCCGGCTTGGTCAATACGTGGGAAGAACCGATAACGCCCGGCGAAGATCCCTGGGACACCGACTTCACGCCGCCCACGAGGGTCCTCAACACCGAACAAAACGAAGCCCTCGCCGAAATCTGGCGCTGGCTCGTTTCCGACAAATTCACCGCTGGCCTTCTCCATGGGGTAACCGGCAGCGGAAAAACGGAAGTTTATCTCGGCGCCATCCAGGCGGCCCTTTCGCGCGGCAAGACGGCCATCGTCCTCGTCCCCGAAATCGCGCTCACTCTCTGGGTCGGCCGCCTCGTCCGCGCGCGCTTCGGCGATTCCGTCGCCGTGCTACACAGCGGCCTGCCGGATATCGAACGCGCTCGCGAATGGTGGCGCGTCCGCCGCGGCGAAGCCCGCGTCGTCGTCGGCACGCGCTCTGCCGTCTTCGCCCCGCTCGAAAATCTCGGCCTCATCATCGTCGATGAGGAACAGGAATCCGCCTTCAAGCAGGAGGAAACGCCGCGCTACAACGGCCGCGACACCGCCGTTTATCGCGCGCGCCTCGAAAACGCCGCTGTGCTCCTCGGCTCCGCGACGCCGTCGCTTGAGACCTACCACAACGCCCGCGCAGGAAAATACAAGCTCATCCAGCTCACTTCGCGCGTCGAAAATCGCCCGCTCGCCGAGGTCCGCATCATCGACCTGCGCGAGGATTTTCTGCGCCAGCACAGAGTCGCGCCGATTTCCGAGGCCCTGCGCGTTGCGATCGCGCTGCGCCTCGAGGAAAAAACACAGGCAATGGTCCTCATCAATCGCCGCGGCTATTCCTGGTCGATGCTCTGCCGCGGCTGCGGCGCAATGGTGCAGTGCGAAAATTGCAGCATCGCGCTCACCTACCACAAAAGCCGCCAGCGCCTTGAATGCCACTATTGCGGCTATACGATCCGCCCGCCCAAGCAGTGTGGGAAATGCCAGGCCGGGTACATGTACTTCGTCGGCGACGGCGCCGAGCGCGTCGACGAATACCTCCGCCAGCAATTCCCAGCCGCCCGCATCGGCCGCCTCGACCGCGACACCGTCCGCACCAAGCGCGAATTCCAGCAAGTGCTCGGCGCATTCGCGAAAGGTGAGATCGATGTCCTCGTCGGCACGCAGATGGTCGCCAAGGGCCACGATTTCGAGCGCGTCACGCTCGTCGGAGTCGTAGCTGCCGATCTCGCCCTCGGCCGCCCCGATTTTCGCGCCGCCGAACGCACCTTCCAGCTCCTCACCCAGGTCGCCGGTCGCGCCGGGCGCGGCCAGCTTTCAGGCGAAGTCCTCGTCGAGACCTATTATCCCGAGCACTACGCGATCCAATTCGCCGCGCAACAGGATTACGTATCCTTCTACGAAAAAGAAGCGCACTTCCGCCGCCTCCTGCACTATCCGCCATTCACTGCGCTCGCCACCGTCCTCGTCCGCGACCGCAAAGTCGAAAACGCTGTCCGCTGGTCCCGCGCCCTAGCCGCCTGCTTCGCGCCCTTCGAAAAACAAGGAGTAAAGATCCTCGGCCCGGCCGCCGCCCCCCTCGCCCGTCTGCGCCGCGATTACCGTTTCCAATTCGTGCTGAAATCCCCGCACCGCAGCGCCCTCGGCAAAGCCCTGGCCGCGGCCATCAACTACTGCGCCAAAAAGGAAATCCCCGAAACCGCCACAATCGTCGACGTAGATCCCCAAAACTTGTCCTGACGACTGTGACGGAGTAGCGCCCTGAGGCTGGGCGAGGCGTGCGAATGATTCGCCCGAGGCTTGCTGGGCGGATCGGAGGCAGTGCTGTCGCGCGAATCTCGCGTCGCCGAATCCATCACCGAACTCCGAATTCATGGCCACACAGAGAAACGCTGATGCCGCGCATTTCCGGCCGGGCCAAAGTCTTAATGCAGCGTCACTGGCCACGGCGTAAAACTCAGCACAAAAATCGCCAGCGCCCCGAAAGCCCACAATCGCCGCGCCGGATCGATCGGCTGCCACGGGTCATACACAGGCGGATGCTTAAACCGCAGCGACAAAATCAGTAAAATAATTCCCCAAGCGGCCCACCCGTTCCAGGCCCCGATTCCGAGTCCAATCAGCGCCAGCGCTGCCGCCAGCGACACGCGCGGATGCCGCTCGCTCGCCAGGCTGTACATGATGTGCCCGCCATCCAGCTGCCACGCTGGCAGCAAATTCATCGCCGTCACGAGCAATCCCACAATCGCGGCGCGCCCCACTGGATTCAGCAGCAGCCAGGTCACATCCACCCGCGGATGAAATTGCGCGCACAACAGCCTCTCCAACAGAGGATGCCCGAACACAACGGCCGAGCTCGCCTCCGCCCCCGGCACAATCCGCGAACTCGCCACGCCATACGCCAGCGCCGGCAGCGCCACCAGGAATCCCGCCACCGGTCCCGCGAGTCCGACATCGAACAGCGCCCGCCGCGTCGTAATGGGCGAACGAATCCGGATGAACGCGCCGAACGTCCCGAAAAGCGTGGGCGCAGGAATGAAATACGGATAGCTCGCATTGATCCCGTAAATCCGGCACGCCACGTAATGCCCCATTTCGTGCGTGAACAAAATCAGTAGCAACGTGAACGAAAACGGAATCCCCATGGCTAGCAGCGCCGGATGCTGGAACGGCAGCAGCATCAGCGCAAATGGATTCTGGTAGCCGGAGAACGGCTCGCGATTCTGAGCGTAGGAAAGCCCGAACTCCGCGCCGACGGCTAGCGTGGAAACGACGGTGAGTAGGAACAGAATCAGCGCAGGCCACAACGCATCCTGCGGCGGCTTCGGCGGACGGTAATCCGGCGGCGCCGCAAACGGAATGTCGAGTATTTCGACCGGCGGACGCGTCCGGCCGTTCCCTTCGCTCATGTCCATGCGCTCATACGGAAAACACAACTGAATGCACCCGTGCGAAAACACGACGGACGGTGAGTCAACGGGTGCAATCACGATTATCGCGCGGAAACTTCGCAGCGTCGCGCCGATATTGCCCTACTGCTACTTCACGGTCTTGCAGCGCGCAACTGCTCAGGACTTTGCGGCAGGAGTAGGAAGCGCTTGAAGTTCCTTGCCAGGTTTAAACCGCACAGCCTTTCCCGGGGGAATATTCACCTGCTGGCCCGTGCGCGGGTTGCGCCCGATGCCGGTCTTGCGCGGTTTTACGTTAAACACGCCAAAGCGCCGCAGCTCGATACGCCGCCCGCGCCCCAGCGAGTTTTTCATCGCCTCGAAAACCGTTTCCACCGCCTGCTCGGCCTTGGTTCGGGTAATATTCGTCTTCTGTACGATCGCGTTTACGATGTCGAGCTTGATCACAAATCCCTCCGGAAACTCCCGTTGATGGGCCGGAAATCTATGCTAGTCAGTAGGTTGCGGGTTGTCAAGGGAAAGGCCCGCGAATGCCGTTATCCGCCCTGGCGTTTCTCGCCTTCCTCGCCCAGCCGTTTTATCCCCCTTGTTTCGATTCCTCGGACCCGCCTTTGGGCCACACCGGCCTGGCGAACTCGATCCGCCGAATCAGTCCCGCCCTCGAACAGTGGTCCCTCCGACTTCACGAGAATCGGCACCTCGCCCTGTACGACCGAAACCTGCGAATCCGGTGGCTGCTTCCCCACACAATCGGCGCCAGAAATCAGTGCAGAATCCCTTGCGAATGGGTCACGGCAACTTGCGGCGCCGCCCGCAGCGCACAAATCGCCACCGCGGCAGCACAAATCACAGCAAACGCGAGGACCCGCGCCAGGAATTTAGCCATACATTCCTCCGATCATCGGCTTGGGTCTCAAAGAGGCGCCGCTTGCCGCGCCCGGCATACTTTCCTGGCGCGATATCGTCGGGTGATCTCGATCGATTGCCGCAAATGTTTTTTCTTTTCGCACGAGAGGGCGGGGAGCCAGCCAGGGGCAACTTCCGTGGCAGTCAAACTGCAAAGTCCTGCCTGGGGTCGCCGTGTGCAGTCACTCTCCACAGACGGAGACATGGCCGGCCCTCCGAACCCATCGATCCTCGCGCTCGAAGCCCAAGCCGCTCAATCAGGTAGATCGTGTAGCGAATTCAATAGATCACGACCAGCCCGCCGTGTCGGAGCGCGTCATCGGCTGATTCACTTTTTTCAGGAAAGGACGGCAGAACAGCCGGTGCTCCACTCGTTCTGTCGTTTGTGTCATCTGTGGTCGGGAGAACTTGATCGCACAAGAAAAAGGAGAGAATTTCGAATCTCATGCTTCGCGGAGGTGTCTTTCAAGGGAATCCGCCTGAGCGCCATTGCCCACTCGACCCACCGCGCAGATCGCGCCGGAAGGGACAGCGCACGCGCTTTCTATCCGACAATTAAACGGGGGGCGTCGCAGGCGATTCTCTAACCACTAACCACTTGCCTGAGGGATTTGAACCTACTTCTGCGCGGCGGCCACCTGCGGCGCTGCCGGCAATCGCACCAGTCGCACGTCCGTAATCGAAGGAAGCGCGCGGATCTTCTGTACCACGGACGCGTCCACCGCGCCGTCGAGTCCAACAAGCGCCAGCGCCTCGCCCCCTCCGCCGGGCGCGCGCCGACCCAGTGCAAAGGTCGCGATATTTACGCCCAGCGAGCCCAGCTCCGTTCCGATCCGGCCAATTACGCCGGGCACATCGACATTCCGCGAGAGCAACAAGGTGCCCTCGAGCGGCGCTTCCAGTCCCATGCCGTCCAACGCCACGATGCGCGGCGAGCCGTCCTGCCCCACGGTTCCCTCGAGCGCGAATTCGCGGTTGCCGTCGACGACAGCGACTTCAATCGTGTTCGGAAATCCGCGCTCGCGCCGCCGGATCGTTTCTTCCACCTGCAAACCGCGCAACGCCGCCTCGCTCGCCGCGTTCACCAGGTTCACTTTCTCCGGCAGCACCGCGTTCAGCGCGCCAATCAGCACGGCGCTGCGGATCATGTGCGACCCGAGCTCCGCCGGCTCGCCCGCGTAGCGAATCAAGATGCGGTTGAAGCTCTTCGTCGGCGCAGCTTGGCCTACGAACGCGCCCAGCCGCTCGCCTAGCTCGAGATACGGTTTCAGACGACGGTATTGGTCCGGCGAAAGCGCGGGCATATTCACGGCGTTTTTGATGACGCCGTCCGCAAGATAGTCGCGGATCTGCAACGCGATCGCCGTGCCAACTTCTTCCTGAGCTTCGGCAGTAGACCCTGCGATGTGGGGCGTGGCGATCAGATTTGGCAGGCCGACAAGCGGAGAATTTTTCGGCGGCTCCGTCGCAAACGTGTCTACCGCCGCGCCGGCCAGCGCGCCCGATTTCAACGCTTCTGCCAAAGCGGCTTCGTCGATCAGTTCGCCGCGCGCGCAATTGACCAGCCGCGCGCCCTTTTTCATTTTCGCGATGGCTGCCGCATCGATCATTTTCTCGGTCGAACCGCTCAGCGACGTGTGCAGAGATACGACGTCCGCCTGCTTCAGCACCTCATCCAGCGGCAGCAGCTCGACTTCCACCTCCCGCGCCGCCGCCGGAGTCACGAACGGGTCGTACGCCACCACTTTCATCTCGAGGCCTCGCGCCCGCCGCGCCACTTCCGTGCCCACGCGTCCCAGACCCACCAGACCGATCGTCTTGCCGCGCATTTCCGTGCCGGAGAAAGCCGACTTTTCCCACTTCCCCGCCTGGATCGAGGCGTTCGCCTGGGGCACCGCGCGCGCCAGTCCCAGCATCAGCGCAATCGTATGCTCGGCCACGCTCACGGCGTTGCCGCCCGGCGTGTTCATCACCAGCACTCCGCGCCGCGTGGCCGCGTCCATGTCCACGTTGTCCACTCCCACGCCCGCGCGCCCGATCACGCGCAGCTTCGGCGCCTTTTCCAGCAGCGCCGCCGTGGCCTTCGTCGCGCTGCGAATCACCAGCGCATCGGCGTCCGCCAGCTCACTCGGCAGCGACGCGGCCGCCGGCATCACTACGTTCCATCCGGTATCTTTCAGGAGCGCAATTCCGCGCTCGCTGATCTTGTCTGCGATCACGATTTTCATGGGGTAACAAGGTTATCGGTCGCGCGCCTCGCTGTCAATTCGCCTCGCGGCCCGCAAGGCGTGTGCTATGATTTTTGGCCGGGAGAAACGCCGCATGAGCTATATGGACCGCATCGAAAAAGATCTGACCGCAGCCATGCGAGAGAAGGACGAGCTGCGCCTCAGCGTTCTTCGCATGGTCAAAAGCGCGCTGATGTACAAGCAGGTGGAAAAAAAGCGCCCTCTGGACGATCTGGAGTCGCTCCAGGTGCTCCAGACGCTGGTGAAGCAGCGGCGCGAATCGGTCGATCAATTCACGCGCGGCGGGCGCAAGGATCTCGCCGACAAGGAAACCAAGGAAATCGGAATTATCGAGGGATACCTGCCGGTCGCGCCCAGCGACGCGGAAATTCAGCGCGCCGTAGAGGAGGCCATCGCCGCCGAAGGCGCCGATTCCCTGAAGCAAATGGGCGCCGTAGTGAAAGCCGCGAAAGCCCGCCTCGAAGGCAAAAACGTCGACGGCAAACTCCTCAGCGACAAAGTCCGCGAACGCCTCAGCGCAAAGCCCTGAGCGCCTTCGAATGGCTAGCGGCCCGGTTATGGAGTTGTGGTCGTACGCCGCAGGAGCGCGGACGCTTCCTGATCCTGCGCGATCTGCTTCAGAAAACCTCTGATCTCCGGCAATTTCTCCGTGGGAACCTCGACGTCCTTGATCTCAAACGATCGGTGATAGTGCAGGACACCGTCCGCCACTTTGATCTCGCTGTGATAGGAGCCATAGGGGCAATCCGCCTGCACATCGGGCGGGACTCCGTCGAGCACGAATCCGGTCGGCAGCGTGATGTCGAACACATCGTCCTGCCGCGTGGCCTCGCGAAATTCGATGGGGTACGTGCGCGGCTTCTGCTCCGTGAACAAACGCAGAAGTCCGGTCTCGTTGTCGCCCACAACGCGCGGGCGAAGGAAGAGCATGTCGCCCGAGGCGGTGGCGTATCGCGGCGCGACGAATTTGTAGGTGAGCCCGAAATTCTGATCGTAATTCTCCAGGTTGCCCAGCGACGCACCGGTAAGCACGTAGTTGCTCAGAAATCCCCCGAGAAAGCCTTCGATTATCTCGGCACGTTTCGACGGCTGAGCCTCGAGGAACATTTCCCGATAGTCCGCAGCGGGACCGCCCCAATGCACTTCGTTGACTTCGCCGGAGAGATCACCCGTGGCGGTCAGCGTGAGAGTTCCGGTGCGAAGTATGCGATTGGTCGCGGGCGCCGAAAGAGGCATTCGAATCAAACTGCCTCCCTGGTTCGTGACCACCAGCCCGTCGTTGTGCTGGAGATACCAGGGCAGGTAGCCGAGCGGCACGTATTCGTTCGTGGGATCAAAGAAGAGCAAGCGTCCCAACTTCGGGTCGTTCACGACCGCGTAGAACAAGTTGCTGTCGACTGCGTCCGGCAACTTGATGGCAACGATTACGTGATCGGAGCGGATCGAAGGATAGTCCGGCCGCACCACTCCCCGCTCATGGTCAACCACAACGAGGTACGCTTGGATTCCGATTTCGTGCAGCATCGTGACCAGCAACGTGGCTTTGTCTTTGCAGTCGCCGTATTGGTGCACGAATATGTCGCTTGCCAAGTGGGGTTGATAACCTCCGATGCCCAATTCGATTGCCGCATAGCGAATCTTTCGCTGCGCGAAATCGGTGAGCGCGCGCATTCTTGCCACGGGATCTGTCAGGCCGGAGGTAAGCTCAACGACTTTCTGTTTAATCTCCGGCGAAGGGTTGCGCGTCGATTGCGCCAGTCCGTCGTACCAAAGACCCAAGTCACTCCATGAACCGGTCGTTCGCGCGCGCATCGCTGGGTCGCGCGGGAAATATTTCAGTCCCACCCAACCTTCGACAGCCGGATCGGGAGGCATTTCGGCCTCCACATCGACGGCGGGAACGTCGCTGACTTCCCATATGTACTGGTTACCGGAGATTTGTGGCGCCTGTTCGGCGTAGTTGAACCATCGGGCGCTGTATTCCCAACCCGGCGGAATTTGCAGGATCAGTCGCCCGTGCTTCAGCGGAATTTTGGCCTGAAATTCCCAGTCGTCCTCGAAAACAAAAGGCCGCTGTTTCTGAACGCACTCGTAACCGACCACATTGCCTGGATTCGCATCCGTGAATTTCTGAAGTTTCGCCTTGTCGTCGGAATAAACCTCGAACGTAGACGTTCCGATTTCGAAAGCGTCCTTATCTTTCAGCGCGTATTCGTGGCCGTCGGCGGTGATGGTCCAGGCGTTGAACGAAATAATCTTCGTCTCGTTGTCGAACTGCACGCCGGCAGCGCCGTAGCGGTCCCGGGCTTCGGGACGCAGAAGCTTGTACGCAACTCGGTGCCGTGTATCGATTTCGCCGCTCTCCATCACGGTCGTCTGGTATTCGTCGAGCAGCTGGACGGCGATGGGGTTGTCCGGATAGTCGGGGAGTTTTTCGCGCGCGAGCGCGCGCAGCCAGTCCGGCGCCGAATCGGCAGCGGCGCGTGGCGCGGCGCAGAGGAATAGCATAGCGGCGCCCAGGATCAGCCGCGCGACAAAGCGAAATCCGCCGGAGTTACCGGCCCGATTGCAGCATGAGCGGCGCAGAGTCATCGGTTTTCACAATGCTGAAGAAATTTCGGAGCCCGGGATAGGACTCCTTCGGATACACCGTGCCCTTAACCTCGAGCTGCCGCTTGATTTCGACGCTGTCGGGCTGCGCAACCGCCGAAATCTGATAGCTCAAAGGACCGGGCGCCAATTTCTGAGGATCCGGAACGGCCTGGGGCTTGTAGCCCAGCGGGAGGTGAATCGTCAGATCATCGACCTGCTGATATGGATAGGGAAAAACCACGATGTTCGTGCGCTTTTGCGATTGAAAGTAGCCAACTTCCGAAGTTTGAAACAGATCGAGCGGCAACAGCATCCGCTGGACGCTGCCGGTGGCCGCCGCGGGTACCTTGATGGTGCCCTCCACGTGAAGCGGAGCTTCCACATCGTCCCAGTTGGTGATGCTGCTGACCTCAAAAGTCGAATCCACTGACATCCAGCCCCTGATCTTCTCGCCCAGAACTTTCTTGCGCCCGGCTTCGTCTTCATCGCGGTTATAGAAGCGCAGGCTCCCTCCCTCGAGTCCGGTGAAGTCGACCGCAAGCTTGCCATTGATCTCCATGTCGTTGTCGACGGTCACATCGGCGTGGCGAACGATGGTGGCCTGAGTCGGATTCGGCACGGGGGTCGTGATCATCTCGCTGCCGTCCTTGCCGACCCGAACGCCGTCGGCCGCCGATTCATACCACGGCAGCACATTGAACGGATAGTAGCGGGTGGCCGGGTGGAGGTAATACACCTTGCCGCCAGCACGAACCCAAACCAGCTCGGCATTCAAATCGGAGGCGGCTTCGCGGCTCGGAATGAAAATCATTCCGTTCCGCGAGGCGACGCGAACATCGGCCGCCTCGAAGCCGGCTGCGCGGGCAAGACCG
>Ga0210388_10003476_pt1 | contig 12338 bp, 11 predicted proteins | sample IncBWC19OmetaG_FD_155485 | JGI IMG/M metagenome (GOLD analysis project Ga0210388, IMG submission 155485) | Forest soil microbial communities from Barre Woods Harvard Forest LTER site, Petersham, Massachusetts, United States - Inc-BW-C-19-O ... | reverse complement strand
CCAGGACATGAAGGTGTTGATGTTGAATTTCTGGTGGTTGCTCTTGCCGGGCGTCGGCATCTTTATTACGGTTATGTCGTTTAACATTTTGGGAGACGCTCTCCGCGACATCGTGGACCCGAAAATGAAAACCCGCTGATTGACCATGCCCGACCCGAACCCAGCGCCGCTCCTGCAAGTCGAGAACTTGCAAATCCGTTTCCACGGCCGCGAAGCCGTGGTCGAGGCGGTGAAGGGTATTTCGTTCCAACTGGGCGAAGGGCGCACTTTGGCGGTGGTGGGCGAAAGTGGCAGCGGCAAATCCGTCACCGCGCTGGCGTTGACCCGCCTGCTTCCCCCGCCTCCAGCCTGCACGGTCGCCGGGCGCGTGCTGTATCGCGGCCGCGATGTGCTCGCGGCCTCGGCGCGAGAATTGCAAAAAATCCGTGGCAAGGAAATTGCATATATCTTTCAAGAGCCGGGCAGCTCGCTCAATCCGGTGTTTTCGGTCGGCTGGCAGATTGCCGAAGCGGTTAAACTGCACCTTCCGGAAGTCAAAGATGTGCAGGCCCGTGTGGTCAAGGCGCTCCGGGATGTCGGCATCCGCGATCCGGAAAAACGCGCCGCCGCCTATCCCCACGAATTGAGCGGCGGCATGCAGCAGCGCGTGATGATCGCGATGGCGCTGGCATGTGAACCGCACGTCCTCGTCGCCGACGAGCCGACCACCGCGCTGGACGTCACCATCCAAAAACAAATTCTCGATCTCCTGCGCGAAGTGCGCACCGCGCACCGCATGTCCATCATCCTTATCACGCACAACTTCGGCGTCGTGGCCGGTTTTGCGGACGATGTGATTGTGATGTTCCGCGGCAAAATTGTCGAAGCCGGCCCGGTGGCCCAAGTGTTGCGCGCCCCACAACACCCGTACACGCAAGCGCTCATCGCTTGCATCCCGCGCCTCGGCCACCACCAGGAACGCCTCACTACCATTGACTACGCGAAGATTGAGGCGCTGGCTTAACCATTAACCGCTCGCCACTTTCACCGACCTTTTTTTCCATGGACTCCCTACTCCAAGTCACTGATCTCCACGTGCATTATCCCATGCGCGGCGGGGTGTTCGGCGGCGCGCGCGGGGTGGTGCGCGCAGTAGATGGCATTTCCTTCGGCGTTCCGCGCGGGACGACCGTCGGCCTTGTCGGCGAAAGCGGCAGCGGCAAGACCACCACCGGCCGCGCGCTCACGCGCCTCGCGCCCATCACCAATGGCTCGATCAAATACGACGGCGTGGAACTTTCCCGGCTTTCCGAACACGCATTCTTCCCCTACCGTAAGCGTATCCAGATGATTTTTCAGGATCCGTTCAACTCCCTCAACCCGCGCCTGACGATATTTCAAATTTTATCCGAGCCACTGGAAATTCATTTTTCAAAAATGTCGCGGGCCCAACGCGAAACCCGCGTCAGCGAACTATTGAGTCTCGTGGGCCTCGAAGCCGCCCACCGGCACCGTTACCCGCACGAGTTTTCCGGCGGCCAGCGCCAGCGCATCGGCATCGCGCGCGCCCTCGCTGTCGAGCCGGAGTTCATCGTGTGCGACGAGCCGGTGAGCGCGCTGGATGTGTCCGTGCAGGCGCAAATCGTGAACCTGCTCCTCGACTTGCAACAACAGCTCGGACTGACCTACCTTTTCATCGCGCACGACCTTGCCGTCGTCGAGCATGTGAGCGACGAAGTGCTGGTGATGACCGGCGGAAAAATTGTCGAGGCCGCTCCCGCCGCTGAAATCTACGCCAACCCGCGCCACGAATACACCCGGCAACTCATTGCCGCGGTGCCGACCCTCTGATTGCCACCGTGCAGCGCCGACCCGACAACGCCCGCGACCTCTTCGCCAACTATCAACCGTTGCGCGACGAGATGTGGATGGCCTCCGGCCAGCCCCGCGCGGATGTGGCGAAGTTGTTTGAGACACTCGACCGCTTCAGCCGCGAAGAATTGCTCGACCGCAGCACCCGCCTGACCCGAGCCGCCCGCGAACTTGGCGCGCACTTCGCCGTCGTGGATGACCAACCCGTCGATGACCAGGAGTGGGGCCTCGATTTGCTCCCGCGCGTCATCGCCCCGGCAGAATGGAACCTTCTGGAACGCGGTTTAATCCAACGCGCGAAGGCCTTCAACGCCTACATCGCGGATATTTACGGCGCGCAGCGCATTTTGCATGAACGCGCCGTGCCGCACGAAATCGTCCTGAGCGACCCGGCCTTCCACCGCCAGCTTATCGGCCTGCCCGTGCGCGATAATTTGTATGCCCCGCTCGTCGCAGTGGACTTGGTGCGCGACTCGGCCGGAGGCTGGCAAGTATTGGAGAATCATTTTTCCACGCCCTTCGGCATCGCCTACGTGTTGCAGTCGCGGCGGATGCTCGCGCAGGCGTTTCCGGAATTGTTCGCCACAGTGGATGTCGCGCCCGTCGCGCCGTTCGCCGCGCAATTAGCGGAGCTCTTGCGCGCGAGCTCGCCCCGGCCTAATCCGCACGCCGTGCTCCTATGCCGCGGGGAGGACAACCAATCGTATTTCGAGGAAAGTTTTCTCGCCCGCAGCCTCGGCATCGCGATGGTGCAGCCGGGCGATTTGCTTGTGCGTGAAAGCCGCGTGTTCATCAAAACCATCCGCGGGCTGGAGCAAGTGGATGTCATTTACCGCCGCATCGAAAGCTCCTCGATTGACCCGATTGCCTTCGGCCAGTCGCGCTTTCAAGGCGTGCCGGGCCTGGTCAATTGCGTGCGCAAAGGCAACGTCGCGATCATCAACGCCATTGGCAGCGGCGTGGCGGACAACCGCGCCATCCTGCGCTACTCCGACCGCATCATCATGTATTACATGCATGAAAAGCCCTTGCTCAAAACGGTGCCGACCTTCACCTGCCGCGATGTGGACCAGGCCGCGCACGTGCGCCACAACCTCGCCAACATGGTGCTCAAGCCCATCCACGACTTGAACACGATGCAGAAGTATTACGGCAAGCAACTCAACCTCTCCAGCGCGCGCGACTTGCGCCCCGCGCTGGAAAACCATCCCGACTTACTGGTGGCGCAACCGCTCATCGAGCCCAGCCACGCCCCGCGCTTTCACGAAGGCGAATTTGTCTCCCGCAGCGTGTTCCTGCGCGCCTTCATTCTTCTTGGCGAAACGCCCGTCGTGCTGCCTGGCGGGCTGACACGCCAAGCCATCGACCGCAGCGAAAACCAGCGCCTAACCATCATGACCGGCGGCATCAAGGACACGTGGGTGCCTGCGTCCGGCCCCGGCGCGACGACCTTTGCCGCCGCGGCCGCCGCACCCGAAGCCATTGGCGAGGAATTTTCCATCGGCAGCCGCGTGGCCGAGACGATGTATTGGATGGGCCGCTACCTCGAACGCGCCGAAAACATCGCCCGGCAACTCAACACGCTCGACGCTTTGCGGTGGGACTCCCTCGGGCCCGAAGCCCAGCGCCTTTACTGGCCGTTGTGGCGCGCGGTGGCCGTATCCGCCGACCAATGGCCGCGCACGAACATCGATCCGCCGCCGGATTTGCCGGACTTGAATCGCGCGCTCGTGCTCGACCACACCCAGCCCGCCTCTGTTCACGCCTGTGTGCGCTCGGCAATCAACAACGCAGCTGGAATTCGTGACATTGTGACACCGGAATTGTGGCAGGCGCTCAACCAGCTGGGCTTGCGGCTCATGGATGTTGGCGCGCGCCCGAAAAATGTGTCGCGGGCCCGCTTGCGCGAGATTTGCCAATTTGTCGTCGAAGAAAGCCAGCGCGTCAGCGGAGCAGCGGAGCGGACCATGCTGCACGACGAGGCGTGGCAATTCTTCCGCATTGGCGGCTGGCTCGAACGCGCGATTGACACGCTGGCGATTCTGCAGGCGCTCGTCGGGCCGGAAGGCCGCCAATTGCTCGGCCGCCTGGAGCATGAGACCGACCTCATCGCGCTGCTGCGCCTGCTGTGTTCGCTCGACGCCTACCGCCGCACCTACCGTTCGCGCGCGTATCTGGGCCGGGTGATTTCGCTGATGCTCGGCCATGCTGGCAACCCGAGCGCCGTCAGCCATTGCCTGACGCACCTGCGGCACGCGCTCGCCAATTTGCAAATCCACCGCGACCTCGGCCCGGCCAATCCGCTGATTGACGAAATCGCCGTGATTGACGAAGCCTGCAAGCACCTTGACCCGGAAAAGGTCCTGGCCGCCGACAGTAGCGATTTGCTTGGTGATTTGCGCCGGCAGGTCGAGGCCCTGCACCAACGGCTCGAAGACACTTACTTCAGCCACCAGCACACATTCGCCAAGGGCGAGCAAACAACTATCGAATTCCGCTAAGGACTTCGTATATACTGCCGCGCCATGCGCTTCCGCGTCACTCATCGCACCGAATACGCCTACGTCGCCCCGGCGTCGGAAAGTTTTGCCGAGCTCCGGGTGTGGCCGCGCGACACGCAGACGCAAAAAGTCCTTGCACGCCAACTGACCATCGAGCCCCGGGTGCCGGTGGACAATTACGTGGACTATTTCGGCAACCATGTAGAATTTTTTTCCGTGCCCTTCCGCCACCAGCGCCTGGCCGTCGAGGCCAGCGCCGAGGTCGAGACGTATCCCGCGCCCGATTTGCGCGAGCAACTCGAAGTGAATGTCGCCGAGGCGCGGCAAATCGTCCACAGCCAGATGTACAAGCTCTTCGATTTTCTCCAGCCGAGCGACACCGTGCCGCTGGGCGATGTGCTCCGCCCGCTCAAACAGCGTTTTTTCGATCCGGGCGCGCCGCTCGGCGAGTCGCTCCTCAAGTTGAACCGCTTCATTCACAGCGATTTCGCCTATTCTCCCGGGGTGACGGATATCAGCACGCCGCTGACCAAAGTCATCCAGCAACGCCGCGGCGTATGCCAGGATTTCGCGCATTTGATGCTTTCCGTTTTGCGCACGGCGGGCATCCCCGCGCGCTACGTCAGCGGCTATATCGAGCATTTTGATCCGGAAAAGACCGACCCGGCGCTCGTCGGTGCGGCAGCCAGCCATGCCTGGGTCGAGGTGTTTTTGCCCGGTGGCGAATGGTACGGCCTCGACCCGACGAATAACCAGGCGGCGGGTGAACGCCATGTCGTCACCGCTGTGGGCCGCGATTACCACGATGTCGCTCCCATGCGTGGCACATACAAAGGCGCGCACGACCAGCGCCTGCAAGTCATCGTCATGCTGAAGCGGCAGGCGCTCAACGGCACGGGTGAGAGCCATACGAACAACCCGTTCCCGATGGAACAAAGCCAGCAGCAGACCCAGCAGATTAATTAATTTTCGCCGCGCACTGCCATGTCCGCCACTGCTTCAAACTTGAGCCGGATTATCGCCGCGGTGGGCGTGTGCGTACTGGCGCTCACGCTTTGCGCCTGTGGTCGACGCGAAACCCCGGTGGAAATCGCCAATCGTGAGGGAATTTTATTGGTGAGCAGCGGCGGCGACCCGACTTCAATCGATCCCCAGCTCATTGAAACGCTCAATGATTCCCATATCAGTGTCGCGCTGTTCGAGGGGTTGACCGTGCCCGACCCGGTGACGCTTGAACCGCGCCCGGGGGTCGCGACCAGTTGGGAGTATGACGACAAGACACTGACGTGGACATTTCACCTGCGGCCCGAGGCCAAGTGGTCGAACGGTGACCCGCTGGTAGCGGGAGATTTCGTGTTCTCCTTCCAACGCATGCTCACGCCCGAACTTGGCGCGGACTATGCAAATATGCTCTACCCGATTAAAAACGCCAAGGCCTTCAATGACGGCACGCTGAAGGATTTTTCCCAGGTCGGCGTCAAAGCGATCGACGACCACACATTGCAAATCCAACTCGAGCATCCAACTGGTTATTTCCTCGAGCTTTGTTACCACCAAACGTATTTGCCGGTCCATCCACCCACCATCAAAAAGTTCGACGCCATGGCGCGGCGCGATTCGGGTTGGGACAAGCCGGAATCCTTCGTCGGCAATGGGCCGTTTGTGCTCACCAAGTATGTGTTGGGCGATGTCGTCGAAGTGAAAAAAAATCCGTTGTATTGGAACGCCGCCGCCATCCGGCTCAATGGCATCCGCTTCTACCCCATTGCCGATGTGAATGCCGAGGAACGGGCATTCCGCAACGGCGCGTTGCACATCACCAGCACCCTTCCGCCCCCGCGCATTCCCGCCTACCGCGACACCCATTCGCCCTACCTGCGCGTCATGCCCGTGTATGGCAGTTATTTTTACACCATCAACACGCGCAAAGAAAAAGGCGCATTGAATGACCCGCGCGTGCGCCTCGCCTTGAACATGGCCATTGACCGGCAGGCGCTGGTGGACCACGTCACCCGCGGGGGGCAAATACCCTCCTACACGATGACGCCGCCTTCCGCGCAATATCAACCTCGCGCGCATTTTACCGAAGACGTGGCCGCCGCGCAAAAATTGCTGGCCGAGGCTGGCTACCCCGGAGGCAAGGGCATCCCACCCATTGAGTTGTTGTACAATACGTCCGATGCCCATCGCGCCGTCGCGGAATATTTGCAGGCGGCGTGGAAAAAAAACCTGGGGGTTGACGTCCACCTCGCCAACACCGCCGTCTCCGCCTGGTTGGATCGTCGCCACAACGCCGACTTCGACATCATCCGCGCTGGATGGTATGGGGACTACCTGGATCCTTCCACCTTTCTGGAACTCTTCGCCAGCGACAATGAAATGGAGCAATCCGGCTGGAAGAGTGACAAGTACGACGCCTTCATCGCCGACGCGCAAAAAGAAAGCGACCCCGCCAAGCGGATGGAGGATTTCCAGCAAGCCGAGGCCATTCTCGACACCGATGCACCCATCATCCCGCTCTATTATTATACCACCATCATCTTGATCCGGCCGGAAGTGCGCGGTTATGAAAATAATCTTTTGGACCAACATCTCTACACCAACGTTTATCTGGATCCGACGGCGACCACCCCGGAACCACAGCAATAACCACCGCCCATGCATCCCGTCCTGCGTCGCGCCTTGGTGCGCCTGTTCGAAATCATCCCCGTATTGTGGGTGGTGGTGACGCTGACGTTTTTGATGGTCCGCTGGGCGCCCGGCGGCCCCTTCGACACCGAGCGCGCACTGACCCCCGAAGCCAAAAAGCACAATGATGCCTATTACGGCCTCGATAAACCGCTATTCGTCCAATACGAAAAATACCTTTCCAATTTTCTCCATGGCGATCTGGGCACGTTGTATCGCCATCCTGATTGGTCGGTGAATGAATTGTTGGCGCAAAAAGCGCCGGTGTCCGCCGAATTGGGCCTGTGGGCCACGCTCGTTGCGCTGGTGATTGGCCTCGGCACTGGCGTGATCGCAGCGTCGCGCCCGCGCTCCAAACGCGATTACGGCACCATGGCCGTGGCCATGATCGCCATTTGCCTGCCCAGTTTTGTGCTGGGGCCGATTCTACTGCTCGTCTTCGGCTTGAAATTGCAAATGGTCAATGTCATGGGCTGGAACACGGTGGGCGACCGCGTGCTGCCTTCCCTGGTGCTCGGATTATACTATGCCGCCTATATCGCGCGGCTCACCCGCGGCAGCATGCTGGAAGTGCGCGCGCAAGATTTCATCCGCACTGCCCGGGCCAAAGGCAACGGCTCTGTGCGCATTCTGCTCGTCCATATGTTGCGCAACGCGCTGGGGCCCATCATCGCCTATCTCGCGCCCACGGTCGCCGGTTTGGTCACCGGGTCATTCGTGGTTGAATCCATTTTTCAAATTCCGGGCATTGGCCGCATGTTCGTCGAGGCCGCCCTCAATCATGAAGATCAATTGCTCCTCGGTGTGACGGTGCTTTTTTCCGCCATCCTGCTGTTCTGCAACTGGCTCGGCGATGTGCTCATCACCGCGCTCAATCCAAAGGCCGCCATTGAGTGATTCCCGTCCATTACACATCGTCGCATCGTCCAGCCTGTGGGCCGATGCGTGGCGGCGCTATTGCCAGCACAAGTTGGCGGTGGCGAGCCTCGCGCTGCTGATGCTGATGACGCTGGCGTGCGTGGCCGGGGTGATCGGCGTAACGCTACGCACGCATTTCGGCTTCGGCTGGCCGTATGGCTACGAGGAGCAAAATGTTGAACTCGGCGCACAAATGTCCTCTGCCGCGCATTGGCTTGGCACGGATTTGCTCGGACGTGATTTGCTGACGCGATTGCTCGTCGGTGGTTTTGTGTCTCTCACCGTGGGCATGCTGGCCACCGGGATGGTGGTGCTCATCGGCGTCACCTACGGCATGGTCGCGGGTTATATGGGTGGCCGAGTGGATCGGTTTCTGATGCGCGTGGTCGATATTCTCAACGCGTTGCCCTTCACGATTTTTATCATCTTGTTGATGGTCGTGTTGGACAATCCGCTGAAATCCCTCTTGCTCAAGCTCAACCTCGCCAACAGCCAGCCATTTATCAAACTCTGCCTCTTGTTCCTCGCCATCGGCGCATTCGAATGGCTGAACATGGCCCGCGTAGTGCGGGCTCGCACCATCGAATTAAAATCGCTCGCCTTTGTCGAAGCGGCGCGCGCGCTGGGCCGGCGGCCCCGGCAAATTTTATGGCATCACCTGCTGCCCAATCTCGCGGGCATCATCGTCATCTACGCCACGCTCAGCATCCCGGCGGTCATTTTGCTCGAGTCCTTTATCAGTTTCCTCGGCCTCGGCGTGCAACCGCCGCTGACTTCCTGGGGCGATTTGATCAACCAAGGTGCGTCGAACATGGAGCTTTACCCCTGGCTGTTAATCTACCCCAGCCTCTTTTTCTCGCTCACGCTCTTCGCGCTCAACTTTGTCGGCGATGGCCTGCGCGACGCCCTCGACCCCCGCACGGACAAAGGCCCGTAGCCTCATTTGAAACGAAACAGCATCCGCACGGCATCCAATAGATAGGCGCCGATTTTGGGGGTGGTGGCTTTGCCAGTGGGGAAAAGCAGCGTGTCGCGGCAAGTGCAGCCGATGAATTGCGCTTTATCGTCGCTTAGGATTGCCACCATACCAGGTGCACCGAGGCCCAATGTGCCGGGCGGCAGCGGCGTCATCGTCTTGGGCATGCCATACCAGGTGAAATCAATATCCCAGCCCGTGACACCGCCGGACGGCACCGGCTTGGTGAGCAGCGCGGGGTAGCGCTTGGCGAAATCGGGTATGGTCGTCGTCGTCACGCGCAAGGTGAATGCCGTGGGGATGGCACGGAAGTAGTCGGCAAAGTTTTTGAATTTACCAGAGCGCACCGCCTCAAAAAATGCCTGGGGGTCGGAGCCGAAGAGATTGATGCCGTTGTAATTGCCGTGCTCGTTTTTGCCGGGATATTTTTTATCGATGTAAAAGGACTGGAAATCATCGCTCAGTCGCAACCCGATTTCAAAATGCAGATGGGCGCGCTCCAGCGGAATGTCCTCCGTGCCGGAATGGCCCATCGTACCGATGACCTCGCCGGCCGCCACTATTTTGCCGACCTTCAGGCCCGGCGCAATGGCCGAGAGATGCGCGTAGAGCGTGTACACGGCGACATCGGCGCGCGGGTGCTCGAGTACGATATAGCGTCCGTAATCGCCATTGCCCGCGACATTGTTGAAATAAACCACTTCCCCGTCCATGACCGCGGAGACGGCGTCCAGCGGATTCCCTTTTTTGTCGCGTTCAATGCATTTGATATCGATGCCTTCGTGGAATCGGCTGTCGTTATCACGCACACAGCCAAACAAACCCGAATGCGGGTCGCCCGATGCCGTGGGCTGCACCCAAGTGGAAATGTCCCCGCCGTCCATGAAGGCTTTGTTCGGCGTCGGCCACAGGATATTGATGCTTCCCGGCTTGGCTGCCACCGTAACTGTTGGCGACAGAGTGACTTTCGCCGATACCCAGGATGGAGACGGTGCTGGTGTGGGAGTCACCCCCGACGGCGAACCGAGCACTGGCAATTGGGGTAGAGGCGCCAAGTCCGCCCCGGTCGCGAAACTCGCCGTCATCCAAACTGTCAGCGCGGCGACCGCGCCCCACATTGCCGGGAATCGGGCAGATTTCATGGTTGCTTACTTTTTGTTCTTGAGGGCCTGGAACTTGTCCACTGAATCCTTCAAGTCCGCGACGTAGGCCTCGAATTTCGCCCGGTCTGTCAACATATCTGGCAGCGCCAAAAACATGAACAGCGGCCCATCGGAAATCATCTGGTCAATCGGCCGCACGCCGATGGGCTTTTCCTCATATTTACTGGGATCGCCGCTCGAGGTGTCGGCCGCAAACAGGTAAATCTTTTTCCCAAAGTTGGTGGAGATGGTGTTGAATTGCAGTTGCCGCTGCCCTTCCGCGTCGAGGGTGAAAAACACGCACGGGGTTGTCCGCTTCTGGTCGTCGGCCAACACCACATCCACCGTCCCCGGCTGGACATCCAGCACATTGGCGATGGTCATGAACGATTCGTTTTTGTGGTATTTGATCTGCCCGGTGTCTTGCAACTTGAACTCCTTCGCGCCGCCTTCATCCGGCGTGGTTTCCAGGAAAAATTCCAAAAACTGCTTGGGCTGCTCCTTGGCGGTGTTGCAACCGGCGGAAACCAGCGCAAACAGCAACAACGCGGCGAGGCCCAGCCTGCGCACCGATGGAAGTGTGGTTATTGGGATAAGACGCATGACCGGAAGCGTGGCCTAAAAAGCCAAATGATGCAACTGTTCCCGCAAGTGGCCTACCAGCTCGGGCGTCAACTCCTGATGCGGGACGGAAAACTCCTGTTGCAGCCGCGGGTGCCAATAAAGCTGCTTCCCATTCGCCGCCGCCCCCTTTGGGCGGAGGATGCGCTTGCGCTCAATCAGCAACGCGAGCAGTTGCAGCAGCAAATCCTTGTCCGGCCCGGCGCCTCCGGGTTCCTGGCTAAGGGCGAGGAAGACCTCCTCCGCGGACGCGATGGCCGTGCGGCGCCTGGCGGCGGCAGACTCATCCTCCGCCTTGCGCGTCCAACGGCCGAGCATCTCGCCGGGGGGCTTCCACTCCCGCGCCTCATACTCCGTCACGTCCGCGCGGGCCAGCCCTTCCGGGCCGCGAAAGATGACACAAGTGACCTTTTCACCCACGACAAACGGGTTGCCGGAGACAAAAGACGTGCGGGAAAGCGTTTTTATTGTCCAATCCACCTTTTTTGATTTACGAACTGCACGGCTTAGCGCAATGAATTTCGTGCATGGGGCGCATAATAGTTATCGGCGATGTCCACGGTTGCCTGGTCGAATTGACCGACTTGTTGCTCAAGCTCAACGTCGCCAAGGACGACCAGTTGATCTTTTTGGGCGACCTTGTCAACCGCGGGCCGGATAGCCATGGGGTCGTCAGCCTCGTGCGCAGCCTCCCCAACGCCGTCTCCCTGCTCGGCAACCACGAGCTCCGGCTCCTCCAATACCGCAAGGAGCGCGACCCCAAGGTGCTGAAGGACTACGACTGGCCGACCGTCCGCCAGTTGGACGAACAGGACTGGAAGTACCTTCAAGACATGAAGCTCACTTATAATCTGCCGGAATACCAGACCGTCTGCGTCCATGGCGGCTTTTTACCCAACCTGCCGTGGGACAAGCAGGGAGCGGAAATCGTCACCCGCATCCAGGTGATTGATGACGATGGCAAACCCCGCAAACGCACCGAGGCCCCCTTGGCCCGCAGTTGGGCCGACCGTTGGGAAGGACCACCATTCGTCGTCTATGGCCACACACCCCGCCCTGATGTTTACCGCCGCCCATGGTCTCTCGGCCTCGACACTGGCTGTGTGTATGGCGGCAACCTCTCCGCCTGCATCCTCCCCCAGCGCGAAATCGTCCAAGTCGCCGCCCATGCGAAATATGTGTGATTTTTCCCCATGAACGACACCTCCCCACCGCTCGGACTGGTCTTGCTCATTGTGGACGCACAGGATGTTTTTTTTCGCTTGCTGCCCGCCGCAGGCACGCCACTTGTCCGCCGGTGTGCGTTGGCGGCATCCGCGGCGAAGTTGCTGGGCATACCCATCGCCCTTACCGAGCAGGCGCCCGCAAAATTCGGCGGAACGAACGCCACGGTGCGTGAAGCCGCCGGGGCAGATGCGCCCGCTTTCGCCAAAACCGCGTTTTCCGCCTTTGGCGCGGAAGGCCTCGGCGAATGGCTGCGCGCACAAGGCGCGACCCACTTGCTCGTCGTCGGATTTGAAATTCCCATCTGTGTTTACCTGACGGTGCTCGATGCCCTCGCGGGGGATTATGAGGTCACGATACTGGCCGACGCCATCGGCGGACGCCGACCGGAAGATTTTCCTTCGGTGATCCACATGA
>Ga0210388_10003475_pt1 | contig 12339 bp, 9 predicted proteins | sample IncBWC19OmetaG_FD_155485 | JGI IMG/M metagenome (GOLD analysis project Ga0210388, IMG submission 155485) | Forest soil microbial communities from Barre Woods Harvard Forest LTER site, Petersham, Massachusetts, United States - Inc-BW-C-19-O ... | reverse complement strand
CAAGGGAAGGTAACGGGGTCGCACCTGCCGCGACCCCAATGCCCGAACTCTGTCGGCGTTATTTCTGGGGAGCAGGCGCAGGAGCAGGCTTATCGGCGGGCTTGTCCGCGATCTTATCCCCGACCTTCTTCAGCCCGTGCCCAGTATCCTTGACGCCCGTCTTTACACCGCTGCCCGTCTTATCCGCAACCTTCTCGGTGCCCTTGGCCGTGTCTTTCGCCGCCACTTTGGTCGCGTGGCCGGTTTTATCGGCAGCTTTCTCCGTGCCCTTGGCGGTGTCTTTAGCTGCCACTTTGGTCGCGTGGCCAGTCTTATCGGCCGCTTTTTCCGTGCCCTTGGCAGTGTCTTTGGCCGCCACCTTGGTCGCGTGCCCGGTATCCTCGGCGCCCTTCTTCACATCCGTGGCCGCGTCCTGAGCCAGCAAAGCCGGCACGGCGCTGAGCAGCATTCCAGCGAAAACTGTCTTCAGACAGAACTTCATAGCGTCCTCCTCTGAAACGGTGTTGGGATCGGTCTTGGAGTATGCAACATCCGAACGGCTGTTGCCAAGTACATCTTCGTAATTAGATGCGCCGAAACGTGCAGGAGAGGCCCTGCTCCGCGCTGCCCGAAGTCAGGCGCTTTCGCTTTCCAACTCAGTCAAGGTTTCCTCATCCACATCCCACTTCTTCAAAATAGAGAAGATGGTCTTCGTCCCGAACCCTCCCCGCGCCAGTTGCCGGAAAACGCGAGCCGCCTGTTTCTGATCTTTAGGTTTCACCAGCCGCTTCTTCCGGAGATATTCGCGAGCCTGCGCCTCCTCGCTCACCCCGTCAAAAGCCGTGTCCACAGCCTTGGCGATCACATCGCCGTGCATGCCCTTTGCCTTCAGATCGGTGACCACGCGCAGCCTGCCAAACTTCTGGTTGTCGCGCCGCAGCGAAGAGAAATACGCGGCGTACTGCGCATCGTTCAAATACCCGCGATCCTTCAATCGCCGGACGATCAGTTCCACCAGCGTCTGCCCGTACTCCGTGTCGGCCTCCACACGCATCCGCAGCAGACGCTTCAACTCGGCCACGGTCCGCATCCGCCGCGCCAGCGCTCCTACGGCATATTCGTACAACTCATCTTCGGAATAGAACCTTCTCTTGGGACGCGGAAATGCCATACCGTCAACGATAGTCCAATTGCAGGCGGAAAAGAAGAACACTCAGCCGGGCGGCCTGCTAAACAAAAACGGGCGCGCCGCAGGGCGCGCCCAACCCAAGAAGGAAGAAAAGAAGCTAGATCGAAGCCGAATCCCGCCCGACTACCGTCCGCCAAATCCAGCAGACTGCATCGACTGCCGCGAAATGTCGGCCGTCGACGCAATGCCCTGCATGCGCAGCTTGAAGTCGTCGGCGTTGGAAGCGTTCTCCAGCGCGGTTTCGTAGGCCACCAGCCCCGCCTGGAACAGATCCCACAACGATTGGTCAAAGGTCTGCATGCCGTATTGCGACGTACCGGCGGCAATCGCGTCCCGCACCGACCGCGTCTTTTCCGGAACCAGCACGCATTCCCGGATGAACGCCGTATTGATCATCACCTCAACCGCGGGCACGCGCCCTTCCGTATCGCAGCGTCGCACTAATCTTTGGCTCACAATTGCCCGCAGAACTGCTGCCAGCTGCAACCGAATCTGCTTCTGCTCCGGCGGTGGGAAAATCGAAATCACGCGGTTAATGGTTTCCACCGCATCCAACGTGTGCAACGTCGAGAACACCATATGGCCGGTTTCCGCCGCGTGCAGCGCCGTCTGAATCGTTTCCAGATCGCGCATTTCGCCCACCAGAATCACGTCCGGATCCTGACGCAAAGAAGCTCGCAACGCCGCGCTGAACGAAGGTGTGTCCACCCCAATCTCGCGCTGGTTCACGTACCCCTTCTTATCGCGATGCAGAAATTCGATGGGGTCTTCAATCGTAATAATGTGTTCGGCTCGCGTGGAGTTTACGCGATCCACCATGGCCGCCAGCGTGGTCGACTTACCCGAGCCGGTCACGCCCGTCACCAGCACCAGCCCGCGCGGCATTTCGCAAATCTGCTCGACCACCTTGGGCAGGAACAATTCATCCAGCGCGCGTATCTTGGTTGGAATGACGCGCAGCACCAGTCCCACGTTGCCGCGCTGTTGAAAGATGTTCACACGGAACCGCCCCAGCCCGGCTACGCCGTAGGCCATGTCGATTTCCGTGGTCTCTTTGAATTTCTGTTTCTGCCGCGCCGACATCATGCTGAACGCCATGTTCAGCATGTCTTCCGCGCTCACCCGCGGTTGCTCGGTCAAGGGCGCCAGTTCGCCGTCAATGCGCAGGTGCGGATAGTTCCCCACCTTCAAGTGCAAATCGGAAGCTCGCCGTTCCGTAGCAATCCGCAGCAGATCGTCAATATTCATTGGAGAGGTTTCCTGGGAGGCCGTCAGCCTCCAAGCTCTCCCTATAATCGCCCGGATCGTCACCTTCCCCAAGATGACCTAGGTAACAACCGCACTCCGGCAACCGGACAGCACCTTACGTTCAGAGGGACTAGAATCGCGACAAGAACACGGGAAACACAGGAGAACACAAGGTAATTCTGCTTCACCCTGTGTTCCTCCGTGTCCCCTGTGTTTAAGGTTTTGATCCAGGGCCGACCGCCGCACCCTAGAAGACGAAGCGCAGAGCGAACTGCATGAACCGAGGTGTGCTCAGCGTCGTAAGGTATTTGCCGAATTCTGACGCGTCATAGGAGAGCGAGGGTTGAGCCGAGTCGCCCACCGGCCCCCGCACGTCGTAGCGCACCGAGTTGGTTGCGTTGAACGATTGCCAACTGAACTCCAGACGCTTCTGCTCCCCAAAAGAGAAATCTTTGCTTACTCCGGTATCGATGTTGAAAATGCCGTCGCCAATCACGTTGTTACGCACCCCTGATTCGCCCGGCCATTCTGGGCGGAAAGCCGCTAGCGCCGCTGCCGGATTTTGGAACATATCCGGGCCGATGCCCACCCCATTGACCATGGCATTCTTGGTGGTCGTCGCCACCGGAGCCGGCCCATTTGGCTCGGCATCGCCCTCAATGTTCCAGTTGGTTGACCAGGTGAAACCGTTGTCGATCGTGATGGGGAAGCCGCTGGTCCAGCGGAACACGCCCGAGACGTGCCACCCCCCAACCAGCGCGTTCAACGCCGGGCTCGCGTTTCCCAGCATCCTCTGGCCTTTGCCGAACGGGAGGCGATAGACCAGGTTCGCGTTGACTTGATTGAAAGCGTTGAAATCCGAGAGCCCGCGCAGCGACAGCGGATCCCAGGAATTAATCACAATGCCGCCACCGTTCAGATCGTTGCCCGTTCCTCCGGTTCCTTCATAAGGGCCGACGCGTTCCGCTGCCGATGCCTCGTCCAGCGATTTCGAAAAGGTGTAGTTAAACTGCCCCTGCAGGTTTGCTCCCCAGCGCGCTGTGTAGGTCACCTGCAGCGCGTTGTAGTCGGACGTACCGATGTTGCGCCAGGCGTAGAGCGAAGCGAACTGATCATGAAAGAAGCTATACGGACCGTTCTTGCTGTTCGGAAGCGCCGGGCTCAAGCCTGTAATGGAGTCGGGCACATCCAACTGGAACAGCGAGAACGTTTCGTTGTGCGGATAGCAATTCCAGAGCTCATAGATGTTCTGTGTGGCCGTTGGATTGGCCGGGGGGGTGCCGTTTGCGCAAAGCAGGGACGCGCTACCGGGAGGAGTACCTTGGCTTGCGAGATTGTTCTGCGTCGTCGCGCCAGCCCAGGCAGGAAACATATTCTCGAAGAATGGCACGGGCTGGATCTGATTAACATCCGTACCGACTTTGCCGTTGGATTGCGGGACTGCAGCGGCCTTCGAGAGAATCGTGCCCGACTGAAAATACGTTGTCTTCGACGATGGATCCGTCAAATTGGCGGGCATGGCTAGGTCGACCTGCATAGGCAGACGCCGGCCGACGCTGCCCACATAAGCAATCTGAAGCGATGATCTGGACGTGATTTGCCGCGAGAGCGAGAAATTGAAGACGTGCGTGTAAGGCGTCTTTAAAGTTTGGTCCAGCCCCCAGTTGATGGCGAATGCAGTGTTGCTTGGAGTAACCGGGAAAGAGCCCGACGGCGTAGGACCGAGCAAGCAGCCGGGATTGTTTAGATTCGCGCACGGGGTCGGCAGGCAGGACTGGCCGGACGTTCCCGGTACGAGGCAGGTGAAGCGCGGAGCATTCTTGACGGTCACCACTCCAGCGGGGTTTCCTAGATCCGTGGAAAGGCCGAATGAACCGTGCTGGTCAAAGCTGTTCACGATGGGAACGCCGAAGTGATCGTACATGATGCTGTAGCCGCCGCGAATCGTGAACTCGTCTTTCTTCCCCAGAATCTTTGAGACCCAGCCGTCGCCGGTGTCTGGCGCCCAGGCCACGGCTATGCGCGGTGAAAAATCCTTATGGTCCCAGTTCCACAGGCCCGGGCCGTTATTCTTGGGTCCGCCGAGGATAAATGAAATCTCTCCGGCGCTGTTGGCCGACATTCCCTGCGACGCCAATTGCGCCGTGTGGTTGAACCAGTCGGCGACGTTTTGCTTGGTGCAGCCACCGCCTGCAGCCTCCACGCAAGGCGCAACTTGTAGTCCGTTGGTTTCGTAAGGCGGAGCTTCCAGCACCCAGCGCAGGCCGTAGTTGACCGTCAACCGGGGCGTCACCCGCCAGGTATCCGCCCCATAGAATTCGTAGTCGTTGATTGCGTAACGGCGGCCGATGGGCGCGCCCTGGGGCAGGGCGGTGCCGTTGCGCTGGAAATTATATTTGCCGTCACCCTCAGCAAAAATTCCTATTAGTATCGCAGCCGCCGCGTCGTAGTTCGGACCGAAGTTGCTATCCACAGCCGGATAGCCGTTATTGGCCGGATCCAAGGGGCTAGGAGTGTTGGCGATTCCGCCGGTGTTCAGATAGACCGGGTTGGTCTGGACGTCGGAGAACGAGTTTTGGTAACTGGTGCTGTTGTTGCGAATCAGAAAGAAATCGCCGCCGAACTCAAACGTGTGGTTCTTGCGCGTCCAGTTCAAGCTCTCGGTAAACTGGTTGCTGGGCACAAAGTAAATGACGGAGCGCGTGAAAGGCACAAAGTTATCGAGGTTGGTCAACAGAACGGCCGGATACTGCGAGGTACCGGCGTTATTCGTTCCCTGCCGGATGAAGCCCCAGCGAAAACTGTTGATCAGCCTCGGGGAGATCAGCGAGGTGAGTCCCACTGTCATACCTTTGCTGTCGTCCAGAAAAATCGTAGAAGCGCCCTGGCCAGGGAACTGCTGCGACCCCGGCTCCTTGAAGTTTTGCATTTCTCCGCGCCAAAACAGGGTTTCCGATCCATTCGCCGTAATATGGTAATCGAGCCGCGTAAGGTAAGTGTTGTAGCTGGAATCCGCATTCGAGGAAAACCGGTAACCCAGAATGTTCAGGCCATCGCCCGCATCTTCATTCGCAGTTGGATACTGCTTAAGGAGGCTCTCCATCGCGGTACTCGCTCCGATGTGGAGCGGGTCCATCGCTGTGATTTGGTTATTCCCGTTGACAATCCCAAGGGCGTAGTAACCGGCCTGAGCCGAGTAGGTGTTCCCATCCGAGCCTAGAACACTGTTCCCGGGACAATCTTTCGTATCCAGACTGCCATCCTTGTTTACCTGACATTGGTACTGCAGAACGCCATTCTGCAGTGACGTGCTCGGCACGTCACGCAATACGCTGGTGCCCTGTGCGTCACGCCGACCTTCATAGTTAGAAAAGAAAAAGAGCCGGTTCTTCCAGATCGGACCTCCCACCGCAGCGCCGAATTCATTGCGCAGGAGCTTCGGCGCGGTGTTCGATTCCCCGCTGGTCAACTGGGAGTTTTCCAGGAACGGGTCGTTGGCGCTGAAAATGGTATTGCGGTTGTACTCGTAGACTGACCCGTGAAAGTTGTTGGTGCCGCTCTTGGTCACCAGCGAAACCTGGGCTCCGCTGGAATACCCGGTATCGGCATTGGAGTTGGCGGTGGTCACCCTGAATTCTTCAACCGAGTCGGGCGGTACATTCAACACACTGGCAAACGCGTAACCGTTGTTCTGGTCGTTGACCCCAATGCCATCGAGCGTGACGTTCGATTGGTCGCTGCGTACCCCATTCACTGCGCCGCTCCGCGTGTCCGTATCTTGCAGCGACGTACTCTGTTGGCCCATGTACGTCACCCCGGGTTGCAGGCTCAGCAACTGAACTACGTTGCGGTCGGCAATCGGCAATTCCGCGATTTGGTCTTGCTCAAAAGTGTTGCCGAGCGATGCGTCGGTGCGATTGATGAGCGGCGCTTCGCCTTCGACGGTTACCGTTTGTGCAACCCCCGCCACCTGCAACCGAATCAGGAGAGTGGAGGGCGTGCTTACAACCAGTGCGATCTTCGAGACCTGATAGGTTGCAAAGCCGGTCGCCGTTGTCTCCAGCCGATATTCTCCCGGGGGCACGTCCAGGAACTGGTAGAGTCCTCCTCCGTTGCTTGTCGCTGTCCGCTGCAAGCCGGTCGCCGGATTGGTCAAAGTAATCTTCGCGCCCGCAACGCTCGCGCCAGACGGGTCAGTAACGCTGCCGTTCAGCTGGCTGGTTGATTGGGCCATCACGAACGAGTTCAGGAATACCAACCCTACGAAGACACAAATCGCGCGCCTAGCACCCTTCCCGCATCGAATGTCAAACCAGCGCGATCGCTCATGCTGCGCCCGGTCTGCTTGCTGATAGATTCGCGTCATCGATATGGCCTCCCCGCACGTCTCCGTCCAAGTGCCGCGAATTATACTCGAAGGCCGCGCATTTGGAGCATTCATAAAAATGCGATCGCAGAACGGTTTCTTAAACCGGCGCGCGGTAAACGATAGAAGCCGCCATTGCTGGCGGCTTCTTCAACATCGTCCGCTGAATCTACGCGGCGGTTTCGTCTGACACCGGAGCTTGGAACGGCTCGTCGTAGCTGCCCCCGTAGATCGACGGCACCTTCGATCCCATGGGACGCAGATAGGTCGCGAGTTCGCCGCGATGGTGAATGCTGTGGTTGATGAGGAAGCCCAGATACAGAACTGCGGGAAGATTGAAGACGTTGTAGAAATTGATGGGCGTCATCAATTGCTCCGGCGTCATCTTCGCCACGCGAGCTACCCCGCGCTTCATATTCTCGTCGTACCACGTCACAACATCGGCTGAGGTTTCGGGCTTGCGCTCGGGGTTTGCCATGTTGAACTTCAGGTCCGCAATTCCATCAAGGAACTGAATGTCGGTGTTGGCGATGTGCCAGGCCAGTTCCTTCGCCGTCCGCGCCTTGGGATCGGGCTTGTAACTTGAAGCTGCATCGGGCACGGCTGCTATAACCTTCTTGGTGATCTCCGCTTCGCGCAGGATGCCGTCGAGCGTCATCGCGCAGTAGCCTTGAGCGAATTCCGGTGTCAACCCTTGCTCGGACATTGTTTTCTCCTTGTGAGGCTGTTATGTATTCCGTGATCTAAGAAGCCGAAAGGGGCGCTGGATGCGCCCCTCCGGTTAAGTCGATTCGACGAATTATACTCCGACGGGCTGCTTGCTGCGCACCGGCACCGGTGTCAGCCAGCCGTGGCGATCGGTTTTCTCTCCGCGCACAATGGCGTAGAACTCTTTCTGAACGGCCTTGGTGATCGGACCGATTGTGCCTTTGCCCACTTTGATTTTATCGACCGTGCGGATCGGGGTGACCTCAGCAGCCGTTCCGGTGAAGAAAGCCTCGTCGGCGATGTAGAGCATTTCGCGTGGAATCATTTGCTCGACGATCGTGATGCCGAGGTCGCGAGCGATCTGCAGCACTGAATCGCGGGTGATGCCGGGCAGCACTGAGTTGCCCAGCGGCGCCGTGATCAGCTTCTCGCGATGCACGATGAATACGTTCTCGCCCGAACCTTCGCTCACGTAGCCGTTGATGTCGAGCGCAATGCCCTCGGCAAAGCCGTTGACAATGGCTTCCATCTTGATGAGCTGCGAGTTCATGTAATTCGCGCCGGACTTGGCCATGGCCGGCAGCGTGTTCGGCGCAATCCGCGTCCAGGAGGAAACGCAGACGTCGCAACCATCGTTCTCGCCTCCCAGATATTTCCCCCACGGATAATTGATGATGTAAACCTCGGTGGGCGAATTGAACGGATTCACTCCCGCCTCACCATAGCCGCGGAGAATGATGGGCCGCACGTAGCAGGGCCACGCGCCGTTGCGGCCAACCGTCTCGAGCATGGCCTTCACCAGTTGCTCGCGCGTGTAATCGACATCGATGCGGTAGACCTTGGCGGAATCGAGCAGGCGCTGAATGTGCTCGTTCGCGCGGAAGATTGCCGGCCCCGAAGGCGGCGCGTAGCAACGGATCCCCTCGAAGACAGAAGAGCCGTAGTGCACAACGTGCGACATCACGTGAATCGTGGCGTCATCCCAGGGGATGAGTTTGCCATTGTGCCAGATAAATTCCGATTTCTCGATCGCCATGCGAACTCCTTGGGCTGGAAACTGGTGAAGTTTGTAACGAGGGCTGAATCTTTCCTCTGGCACTTACAGGGGAACGAGGCGCGAACCCAACCAGCGTTACAGAACATTATAGCTGAAGGCATTGTGAACCCTGGGGGGCGTTTTCATCCCGAGCGGCGGCGCACGAGGTTGCGGGCCGGCGATGCGGGCTTGGCGCGGGCGGGCGGCTTGGGGCGAGCGGGCTGGGATTGCGCGGCAACGATCGGAGGCTGTGGGCGAGTGATGCTGATTGGCTTGGGGCGCGGGATTCGCGCGAGGGCGCCGGCCTGGGTGAGGGCGGCCGACGCGGGCTTAGGCGCGGCGGGGGCCGCGGGATAGTTGGGAACTTCGTGGATCATTTCGTCTTTGTAGATGTTGAAATGGACGCGGGGGGAATTTTTCACGGCGATGTGGAGGGCGCGCAGGATTAGCTGGGCGCGGCGGAAGTCGATGGTGTTGCGGACGAGGGCGTTGATGACCTCCATGAGCGAGGCCTGGATGCCTTCTTCGTTTTCGATGAGGGCGATAGGGTGAAGGCGCGACTTGGCGGGAGTGCGTACGCCGCGGATCATGCGCTGATGGAAATAGCAGAAGATTTCGCCGTGGAGGGCAGGTGAGCCGCAGGGGACTCCGTTGACTTTGATGTGAGTGCAGACGCGGATGTTCTGGTTTAGCGGCATGAGGTTTACACCTTTCGGATCCAGATTGAAATTTTTTTCAGATCGAGTTGGTAAATTATTGATTTGGTTGGAGTTGGAGTCGATGATCTGGAGGGAGTCCGCGCAAAATCTTGATAGCCAAGGGTTTGCACGGAAAATATTGAGAACATGGGACTTGGCTATGGCTAGTTCGGTCGGGTTCAGGGTGGAGAGGTATTCGGGAAGGGTTGTTTTGCGGCGAACCATACTACTGCCAGTTTAAGGAGGGGGTGCAAGGTTGGATGTCACATGGGGGGTGTGGAAATCATAGGTTAGGCCTGTGTTAGGAAAAGGTTCGGGGCGGTGTCCGGAGACGACAAAGTTCTCCCTCCCGCTGACACCTGCATTCATCAGCTGCGCAGGAACAGACGTAACTTGATCGTCTTCCGATGGGAATTAAGATTTAAGAAGGGGTTCCCCGCCATGGTTTGGAAACGGACGATAGCGACAATTGTTGGTGTGATTGCAGCTCTTGTGAGCATCGTCGCCTTTATTTGCCCGGTCGGGGGATTGGCGTCGGGAGCTGCAATCCTCGCGCACGTCATCATGTGCTCAATTGGGCTTGTCGGCGCCGGAATGGGGGTACGTTTTCTACGATTTGCATGGTCTGGTCAATACCGCGAAAGTAGCGGCTGGATGCGTCCGTTGGTTCTTGGGATGGGCTGCTTTTTCCCCGGATTTATGTTCTCGCTGCCAATCACGATGGTCTGGGCGGGTTACAGGCGTGCACCCGGCGATGGAGTTAAAATCAGCTTTTACGTTGGCTTCTTAGCCACAATCATCTGCTGGATCGTGCTGTTGAGGAAACGTAAAGCCCAGCCGCTGTCATGAGGATCTCCAATTAACAAATGAAACGACGCCTGAACATTGGGATAGCGCTGGTCGTTCTTGTGGGCACTACTGTGTTCCTGTGGTTTTCATACGTTCCCGAACATTGGCTAAGGCATGTGAGTAGTTTCGCACAGGTGACGGTGGATGATCGCCCCGCCAAAGCGGAAGCATACCTTGGGAATCCAACCGACAACGAAGCCGGAACCTTCCTGTTGGTGAACATAAGTGGCGTGGGGGACTACCTTTTCAATTTCGAACAGGAGTCATATCGGCAGGTGTCAAGCCGCGAATTTGTTCGCTTGCGGGGCGGAGCGCTCACGTTCAAGCCGATGAACAAGGGGAAGTGGCTCCCGCCCCTGCCGTTCCGCAACGTTAACGAGTTTCGAGTTGCGTCACCGACGGGCCGTCTCATAATCGTCCGATTCTGAGATCACCAGCACTAAGCAACTGGCAAGGGCTGAGTTCTGGAAAGTCAACTGGGCATAATATTGCCATTGCACTCATTGCAAGCGGCGGCAGCTCGATACACCCGGGCCGCCTGGACGGCCGAGGGCGGCTGTACCTACATGAGTTTGCGTCGGCGGTTCCTCAGGGGCTAAAGCCCGCGTCCTTTTAGCGTTTAGCGGCACGGCTGAAGCCGTGCCCTTTCCGAGCTTTACGCGGCGCTGAAGCGCCTCTCTTCCACGTTCGTGCGGGCTTTTGTAGCGGGCGCCCCGGCAGGAGTCGTGGCGCAGTCCGTGGCTTTCCCGGCTTGGTGGGGGGGCTGCGGCCCGATACAACTGGGCCGCCGGACAGCCGAGGGCGGCTGTCCCTACGTGAGTTGTTGCGCTGCTGAGGAACAGCAGGTTCCTCACCGGGCTTGCGCCCGGTTCGGAATGACAAAGAGTTCTAGTGGCTTCCGGCCTCTGCTGTTGGTGCGACGGCTGCCGGGGTCAGGCTTGCCTTGATCGTCGCGCCTGGCAGTTCGTCGCCGCGGAAGAATTTGGCTTTATCTTTTGATCCCTCTTTCAGGTCCGCGGCGCGCATCTCGGGCATGGCTTCGTAGGGCTTGCTGTAGTCGTTGGCGGCGTTCCAGAACAAGAAGCCGATGCCGCCTTTTTCTTTGGCTGTGGCTACCTGTACTTTGATGTATTCGCGTGAGTAGGTTTTGGTGCGCCAGCGGAAGGCTTGCAGCCAGGGGCGGATTACCACTCCGCTGCCTTTTGTAATGAGTTCGAAGCGCTGCATGGATTCGCCGATGAAATGTTCGGGGGCGTCACCGGGGTGCTCAATGTTATCCATGCCGAAGAAGTGTGACGGGTAGATCATGGGCGAGAGCACATCGCAGTATTTCGCCATGCCGACGATGTCTTGTCCGGTGTGAGAGAGATCGACGGGCCGCTGCCAGGCCATCACGCCGAAGACGTCGAGTGAAAGCAGGACGCCGGTGGGATGGAGTTCGGCGTAGGCTTTTTTCAGGAAACTGACGATTACGTCGGAGCGTTGCAGGGTTCGAGGGGGTGCGCTACATGCGGTCTTTCGCCCCATCGGGGCTTGTTGGTTCTTTCCGTCTGTCCCACGGCTTACGCCGTGGGCTGCATTCTTTTGCCCCTTCGGGGCTGGGCCGGGGATTGCATCGGCTTCTGAGCACGCCGATGATTTGTTCTCAGCGACCAGCTGCGAAACAGAATCCTGAACTGCTTGCTCGGTCTGGAATACGAAGCTGGCGTCTTTCTGGTCGCCTTCGGCGGGGAAGCGGACGTAGTCGAATTGAATTTCATCGGCGCCGGATTGGGCTACGAACTTGGCGAGGGCGATATTGTAATCCTGAACTTTGGGATTGGAAGAGTCGGTCCAGACCAGCTTGCCGTTTTCGCGCCAGGGCTGGCCGGTTTTCTTCGACTTCACTGCCAGCTCGGGATGCTCGACTACCATGCGCTCGTCGCGGAAAATGGCGATGCGGGCAATGGCGTGCATGTTCTCGGAATGCAAGAAGTGGACGAACTTCGGCAGGTCGTGGATGTAGACCTTGTGCTGGCCGAGCAGCGGATGCTCGAAGGCAATGTTGACGCTGCCGTCGGAGTCTTTTATGTCGAAGACTACGGCGTTGCCGCCGACTTCGCGCCAGTGACGGATGATGCGGAGTCCGTGGTCGCTGGCGGCCATTACGCCGGTGAGGTAGATCGCGCGGACTTCAAAATCTTTGGGAACGGGAACCGTTTTTTCGACGATGGGCGCGGGCAGGATTCCGGGGATGGTGATCTGTTCGCCGTTTTTCAGGATGTTG
>Ga0210388_10003474_pt1 | contig 12340 bp, 9 predicted proteins | sample IncBWC19OmetaG_FD_155485 | JGI IMG/M metagenome (GOLD analysis project Ga0210388, IMG submission 155485) | Forest soil microbial communities from Barre Woods Harvard Forest LTER site, Petersham, Massachusetts, United States - Inc-BW-C-19-O ... | reverse complement strand
AGACGGCAACGCCGTCAGCTGCTCGCGGCTTTTTCGAAAGTGCATCAGAGGGAATGCCTCATCCAAATTCGAGTAACCAGCTTCCCTATTACAAGCTGGCCGTCATCGCAACAGCGGTGCTGATCGCCAGCTTCATTTTAAACGATCAAACACCGGCTTCGGTTACAAGCGAGCCGGGTGGCACCGTTTCGGCTATCGGCGCTCTGGGCAAGAAAATCTTTTTTGACGTTTCGCTCTCTCGCTCCAGACACATGTCCTGCGCAACCTGTCACAATCCTTCTTACGCCTACGGGCCGCCCAACGGGCTGGCGGTACAACTCGGCGGGCCAGAAATGGACCAGCAGGGGGCGCGCGCGGTTCCGTCTTTGCGCTACGTCCTGAATCGCACGCCGGTTTGGAGCAAGGAATTCATCGCAAATCCAGCGGAACGCATTATCGAGGGAGAGGAGCCGCCAACTGGCGGCTTCGGCTGGGATGGCCGCTTCAACACGCTACACGACCAGGCCGCCTTTCCATTGCTAGCGCCGAATGAGATGGCCAACGCTGAGCCTGAAGAAATAGCGGCCAAGCTGCAGCGCAGCTCCTACGCGGACGAATTTCGGAAAGCATTTGGCGCGCAGATTTTCGACGATCCGGTCAAGGCGTATGGCCAGGCGCGCGCTGCCCTGGAACGCTTCGAGCTGGAAGACCCAAGCTTCCATCCCTACAACAGCAAGTATGACGACTTCCTGGACGGCAAGGTCCAGCTAAGCGAGCAAGAGAAGCGCGGGCTGGACCTGTTCGATGATCGGCGCCGCGGCAACTGCTCGTCCTGTCATCTGGACCGCAAGGGCGCGGACGGTTCCCACCCGCTTTTCACGGACTATGAGTTCGAGGCGCTGGGAGTACCGCGGAATCCGGAGATTCTGGCCAATGCGGCCCACGATTATTTCGATATGGGCCTGTGCGGACCGCTGCGCACAGATCAGACCGGCCAACAGAAGTATTGTGGGTTGTTCAAGACACCGACGATGCGCAATGTGGCAACGCGCAGCGTGTTTTTCCACAACGGGCGCTTTCATACCCTGAAGGAAGCATTGCGTTTCTACGTGCGGCGCGACACGGATCCGCGGCTGTGGTATCCCGTATCCGCCTCCGGCGCTGTGAATAAATTCGACGATTTGCCTTCGCTATTGCGGGGCAATGTCGATGTCATAGACGAACCGCTGACGCGGCGCGAAGGGGCTTCGCCGGCTTGGACCGATGCGGAGATTGACGACGTGATCGCCTTTCTGCAAACGCTGACCGACCGCGACGCGCTACGCCTCAATCATTAGGGGCTGACAGAGCATTCCACCTGCGGCTCGGACCTGCCGATCGCTCTTACTCAGCTATTATTCACTTGCGGTAGTAACCCAATCCACTATTTCTTACGGCTTGGATCGTCGTTTGGATTGACGTAGTTGAATTGCAAGGGAGCTGTGCCATGGACCTGGACCACGACTTCTCCGCTGGCCATCGCGTAGTGATGCATATCAGGATCGAGAAACGCAAAGCTTCCGGCTGGGAAAGCTCCCATCTTACTCTCATCAAAGATATCTCCCATGCCTACCTTGAAAGTCCCGGAGATAATCGTGACGTTTTCGCGTTGAGGATGCCAATGAGGCGCGATGCGGTACCCGTCGGGCATCTTCAAGCGCACGGTGTAGTCTCCGCTTGCTGCGCCGGGGTTACCCTCGAGAACGGCAAGTTGCGCGCCAGCGGCGACAAATGCCGGTGCCGGACCATAAGGAATGCCATCCGGCATGAATGTATGCCTCTCAGAAGAAGCGGGTTGCGCACCAATCGTAACAGCCAAGCCCACCCCGCACAGCAATCCGACAATCGCTACCTTAACATGTACCTTCCGTCTCATGATCTTACCTCCCTCGCAGAGCTCTACTTCATGAGGATATTCCTCCAAAGAATACCTGTCAGCAATTGATGCCAGCTAACTTTTCCATATCTTTTATATATCTTCGTAAATCACTCAATCTTAGGGGATAATTCCGAAAGCAAGCCCCATGCGCAACGCACAACAAGCGACCACTGAAATCGAATTGGACCTCGGGCGCTACGAACTTCGGCGCCGCGGACGCCGCGTCAAGCTCGAAAAGAAACCCATGGAACTGCTGATCTTCCTGGTTGCTCGCAGAGAACAGCTGGTTTCGCGCAAAGATATTGTTACGAAATTATGGCGGTCGGATCTTTTTATCGATACCGAGCCAAACATCAATAACATCGTACGAAAAATCCGTTCGGCCTTGGGCGACAACTCCGACAAACCGCGCTTTCTGGAAACGGTGGTCGGGAAAGGATACAGATTCATCGGGCCGGTGCGCGTGATCGATGCCCGCTTCCCGCAATCCCATCACGAACGAAGCGCTTCGGATGAGCCCGACCGTGGGCGAGTAAACATGCGAACCGAACGTCCATCGCTGGCCGTCCGACCACTCTTTCTCCTTGGAAAAATTCACGATGACCAGGGCGTGTGTCTCGGATTTGCGGATGCACTGGCGTCGCGCCTCGGAAATCTGCAAGGGGTGGATGTCTTGCCGACATCAGCGATGCTCAGCGTGCCGGCCGAGATGACCTCTTCCGATGTCGGCTCACGCCTCGGTGTCCGCTTCGTGATTCATGGCGCCATTCAAGAATCGAAGAGCCAATGGCTTCTTTCATTGGAGATGTTTGACACGCATTCGCAGACCTCGGTTTTCCGGCGGAAGTGCAATCTCGACGTCGAGCATCTGTCCGATCTTGAAGACGAGATTGCCAAACAGATCGCTGCCACCTTGAGCAGGCCTTTGTATCCATTGGGAGTCCCACGACGCCCTCGCTATAGCAAAGATCCCCTCGCTTATGCGGAATTCGTGCGCGGCTACCGCCTCAGCTCGTCGGGCGACGACTCACATTTGGAAGAAGCAGCCCAGCGTCTGACCACGGCCGTTACGCGCGATCCAGGTTTCTCACTCGCTCATGCGACCCTTTCCCTCGTCTGCGCGAATCGTCATTTCGAGTTTGACCCGGCGAGCATTTGGCTGGAGAAGGCAGAGTTTCACTGCCGTCGCGCGCTGGAAGTGGATCCGGATTTGCCCGAAGGTCACGTCGCGAATGCCTTTCTACTCTGGGGACCATCGAAAAATTTCCAGCATCTCGAAGCCATTGCCGAGCTCCGTCGCGCGCTTGCCCTCCAGAAGAATCTGCCCCACGCTTACAATCGTCTTGGCACAATTCTGGCGCACATCGGCCTATTGGACCACGCTCGAGAAATGTACGAGAGAGGTCGCCCCTTCCAGCCAGGAAAAGCTGTCAGTCACAGCATCGTCCAGGTCTATGTCTGGAATCGTGAGTATGATCTGGCGCGGGAAGAGATTCGCGCATGGCGAAATGAAAACCCTGGCAACAAGTATCCGCTTTATTTCGCGCCGCAATTGGCGATGATGACGGAAGATTGGAGCGAAGCAAAAGTGTTGCTCGATCAAGCGGTCGAGCTCTTGCCCCAAGAACCGCTGACCATCAGTCTGCTGGGTGTCTACTATGCTTTGAGGGGTAAGGATGCGCCGGCGCTTGAGTGCCTCACCCGGGCCTGTAGTACGGCGAAGTCCTTTGGACACGCCCACCATACCTATTATCAGGTCGCCTGCATCCTCTCCCTGTTGGAACGCCCTATCGAAGCCTTTGAATGGCTCGAGCGTAGCGTAAGCACTGGATTCGCGTGCTGGCCATTTTTTCTGAAGGACGCATGTCTCCAAAATCTCCGCAGTCTTCCCGAATTTGATGTCTTAGTGAGCGCCTTGCAGGCCAAGTATCCAGACCATCTCGGACTGCTTTAGCGTCCAACGCTGTTCACTCAGCGTGAACAACCTTCTGTTGGCTGACGTTTTGCCCGTCGCCGCTTTTTAATTTGCTAAAAATGACGGTGGACAGAATTGTGAACACGCCAAGCACAAGCAATGCCTTGTGCACGCCATGAATCATTTCCGCCGGATTGGAATGCACACGCGGCACGAAAAACGCTGTCGCGAGGCCCGCTGCCGCGACACCAAAGCTGATGGACATTTGCTGCGTTGTGCTCGCAATGGAGCTCGCGCTGCTTGTCTCTTCTTCGGTCACGTCGGCATAAACGAGCGTATTCATGCTGGTATATTGCAACGACGTGAATGCCCCATAGCAAAACGCCTGAATCCAACAAGCCCAAGATTTCGCCTGTGCTGAGCTCATGTTCGCCGAAAATCTCCAGCACATAAGACAGCAACGCGATGCCGGAACCGAACAGAATGAGCCCCACAATATCGAGAGGGTGTGTTTTCTCGCGGTAGTCGGGTAGATGCCAATAGACCATCAACAAACCGATGAGTCCTATCGGAATATTCACGAAAAAAATGAACCGCCAGTGCAAATATCCAACGATCAAGCCCCCGGCAATCGGCCCAAGCATGGGGCCGACCAGAGCGGGAATAGCCACAAAACTCATAGCTCGAATGAGTTCGGATTTTGCAAACGTTCGTACCAAAGTGAGCCGCCCTACGGGCACCATCATGGCTCCGCCGCAGCCCTGCAAAATGCGGCACGCCACCAGTAAATGGATATCGCTCGATATGCCGCAAAGAAAAGATCCAAGCGTAAAGAGCCCGATCGCCGATGCGAAAACCCGTCGCGTTCCGAACCGGTCCGCCATCCACCCGCTGATCGGAATGAAAACTGCCAGGCTCAAGGTGTAGCTTGCCAGCACGGACTTCATACTGAGCGGAGCCACCTTCAACGCTTCCGAAATAGCCGGCACCGCCGTATTGAGAATCGTCGTATCCAACGATTCCATGAAAAATGCCACAGCAACCAGCCACGGCAGGAGACGTTTGCTCGAAGCCGTCGGCGAGTTTGGCACCGAAAGTGATTTGCCGGATTTGTTGGACTTCGGGGGACTTGGAGGCATGGAGTCGAGTAATCACTCTACTAGCGAACCGCAAGATTTGCTCGAATGAACCGCGAGGATGCAAATCCTCCACTCATTCCCGTTCGATTCCTTTTGAAGGGCCTTTGGTTCGTCCCGCTCGTAATCCTTTGTGCAAACGCGCGCCTCAATCCCGTCCCCTTCGCTCCTTTCTTGCTACGATAAAAAGAACCTAGGTCATAGCTCCCTTTGAAGTTAGGACTGCTCGCTCGAACAGGCGAGAGCTGTCTGCGTAGAACATGTCGCCATCAACGGCGACCAAGGAGTCTGACGTGAAAAAGGCATCTTTTTATCTAGCAATCGCGAGCACTCTAAGCATTGTTGCCACGCCCACATTCGGACAAGCACCTTTAGCGGCAAGGCCGCAAACGCAGGCTGCTTCTGCCCAAACTGCACCTGCTGCACCGGTTGCCGCACCCCCCACAGTCTCCCGCACCACCAAGGCCGTGAACTATCGCCGCGCCGGAGGCACTACCAAGATTGATTTTCAAGGTACCGAGCTCATGCAAGGCGCCACAGGCGAAGCCAAGGTCGAAAGCAAAAGCAATCGGATGGAAATTGAAGCCAAGTTCCAGGGCTTTGAAGACGCCACCAAATTTGGCCTCGAATATCTCACTTATGTGATGTGGGCCGTCTCTTCGCAGGGTCGCGCGGTGAATCTCGGCGAAGTCGCTCTCAAGAACGGCAGCGGGCAAGTGAAAGCCATTTCCGACATGCAAACGTTCGGCATGATCGTCACAGCAGAACCGTATTTTGCAGTCACGCAGCCGGGAAACATGGTCGTTCTTGAAAATGTTCTCGGCCCTGCCACACAGGGGAAAATCGAAAACATCGATGCCCAGTACGAACTGCTGGGACGCGGCATCTATTCCTCTTCCAACACAAAAATCGAAAACGCAATCTTCGGCATCGACCGCAAAACGCCTCTCGAACTCTTCGAAGCACGCAACGCCGTTCGCATCGCTCGTATTGCGCAAGCCGATAAATACGCCGCCTCCTCGCTGGCTAGAGCCGAGCAGCAACTCCAAAACGCGGAAGATGTTTATCGCCGCAGCAGCGAGAAAAAATCTATCGAAGCCGCCGCGCGTGAAGTCGTCGAAACCGCGGAAGAAGCGCGCGTAATGGCCGTAAAACAAAAAGCCGAACTGGGCGCGCAAGCCAAAGGCGCCGCCGAGAAAAAAGCCGCGGAAGAACAAGCGGCAGCAGAAATTAAGCGCCGCCAGGACGCGGATCAGGCTCGCCTACAAGCGGAAGCCGCCAAAGCCGAAGCCGTCCGCATGAAGCAGGAAGCGGAAAAAGCCGCTGCCGACGCCGCGCGCCAAAAACAGGAGGCCGAGCAAGCTACAGCTGCCGCGGTAGCGCAGCAGCAAGCCGCGCAAGCAGCCGCCGAACAAGCAGCGCGGGACAGAGCTGCCGCAGTCGATCAACAGCGCGCCGCGGAAGCCGATGCCGATAAAGCGCGACAGGCCGCCGCACGCGCCGAAGCAGAAAAAGCGGATCTTCGCGCGCAGCTTCTGAATCAGCTCAATTCCATTTTGCAGACGCGCGACTCCGCTCGTGGACTCATCGTGAATATGTCCGACGTGCTTTTTGATACCGGCAGTTACACGCTCAAGCCGGGCGCGCGCGAAAAGCTGGCGAAAATTTCAGGCATTCTGCTCGCACACCCGGGCCTCACATTGCAGATCGAAGGCCACACGGACAGCGTGGGCACCGATGAATACAACCAGCAGCTTTCCGAGCGCCGCGCCGACTCCGTGCGCGATTTTCTCGCTGAGCAGGGAGTTGGAGGCTCGACAATCGCCGCGCGCGGCTTTGGGAAAACGCAGCCCGTTGCGACGAATGATACCGCCGACGGCCGCCAGCGCAACCGGCGCGTGGAACTCGTTGTCAACGGCGCCGCCATTGGAAACGCGTCGGCGGCGAACACTGTCGCCAATCAGTAGCCAATTCGGAATCAGATTGTCCGGGCCATATGGAGGAGACTTACTCCTTGGAGCTCCATGTGTTTCGCGCTACGCATGCCATCGCTCCAACGATTCCGAACATCATGGCGAATGGTACGCCCTCGTTGGGAATGAATCCCAGATTCCCTCTCCCTAAACCTAATGCGTACCCGAGAGCGAGCCCTGCGCCCATGCAAGCCAGGATAATAAGCGCGTTCAGGACTTTCCACTTCGCTCCCTGTCCACTCGCGATCGCGAATGCCGAGCCCAAAATCAACGCCACCAGCCAGATCACGGCCATTGCATTTTCCTTCCTTGACCTGAACATGTGACTACCGGCGGGTGTGCCGGGATTCTTTCTCTGAGCTGTTTTTCAGTTTTATGAAAGGTCATCACGGCGAATATAACATGTTCGTAGTTGAAGGGAGGGTTAGAGGATTAGCTTGTTGGAGGTGGAGTGCCCGAGATAGAGTGCTCCATCCACCCTCCACAAACGCAAATGCGCGGGAGTCTGCTACCCGGCGAAAATATGCTCTTGTGCTGCCGAACTCAAGAATCTAAAATTGCTCTCCCACCCGAACGAAACATGTGCGCAGAACTTGACGCTTTAAAACGTGATGCGGGTAAGGTGCTCCGCGAGCTGAAGAATATTCGCAGATCCAGAGATGTGTCATTTTATGAAGATGCGGAACTGAATCGCCGGAAGCGCGAGAGCCTCAATGCGGTGCTTAAGCATTTGCTGGTTGGGCATGACGGGAAGCCGTGCCCCGCGGGTGACAGACCCATTGTGCGTCCCGTCCCGTATCGCAGGAAGAGCTGATAGGCCTAATAAATCCTTGCAAGGCAAATGAAACTATAGAGGACGATGGCGGAACCTTTCGACGGCTGATCAATGAGGCGGCTTCGAGAAGTCCACGAACATTAAACTGAAGAGAGTGCACTTCCTACTAGCTTTGCAATGCGGACAAAAAACAGTTTTATCTTGCCAGCCTTGATGGGAAAGAATATTTCGCAGGTCAGTTAATTGCTCATCACTTTCTAAATCGATTTTTCCGATCTCAAACAGTTTTGCGCACTGGGAGCACAAAGTCCCGTAACTCCTAATTTTTCGCACTTCGCCTCCCGGAATGCCAAGGATATCTATTTCGCGGGTGGCCAATAATCGGCTAAACCCAGTATTTTAGTCCTCCGTCATCCGTGCACGATAGTGCATTCGGGCGTAGCTGCAAGAAAAATCCATTTGACAGAAAAATGCGTCGCTTGCTAATAAATTATTATCCCCCAAAGCCCACTCCGTTCGGAGATGCCATGAGGAGCCACGAGTCTAGTCACGTTCAAATGCTGATCGAATGCCCAAAGTGCCACAAGAAAATGGTTCTGCACATTGGATTGGTCCCAGACAGTGCCAATAACGTGCTCGAATGCCCCAACTGCCAGAACACTCTTGTCCCTCTGGTGCCCGGGCCAATTATTGGCGGGCCTTTTTCAGTGGACTCTTGATTATCTTGCAGGTCTTCAATCCGGCGAGTATCCGAAATCCAAATTCAATCCCCTACACTATAATCAGGAAATGGGTTTTTCGTTTGAGATCGATGAGGAGCATCGCGTCGGCCGTTGGTCTCTTGACGGCCCGGTGACTGACGATTCGTTTCGCGACAGTCTGAAGATCGTGAGCGGGATTCTAATTGGGCTAAACCTTAGGGGCGGGATTGTGGACTTTACCGAAGTCACGTCTTTTGATGTTTCCGTGGATATGTTGAAACGACTCGCGAACACTAACCCGGTTCTGCCAGGCGACATGCTTCGGTTAATCGTAGCCCCGGACAACAAAGCTTTTGGAATGTCGCGGACATTCCTCGCGCTCAGTGAATTGTCTCGACCTAATTTGTTCGTCGTTCGGTATCTGGAGAAGGCGTATCACATTCTCGGAATCAAAACACCAAACTTCAAACGACTAGCTTCATCGGACTGAATCCCTAGTTTCGCACTTGGAGCGCCGAGTGGGGAATTTTCGCGCGGGCAAAAAAAGAGGAGGCGGGCCAGGTCGTCCCGCCTCCTCAAATCCCCTTTCGGGGATGTCCGGTCAGCCTGACGGAGGGCGGCTGGCCGGTCGTGTGTTGGCCTACCTATTAATCCCGGCAGCGCGAAAAAAGTTCCGGTAAAAATAAAAAAAATGACTAGAATCCTTGTGGAAATGTAACCCTGTGCCGGGGTGAATCCAGCTTATGCCGCGTCCTTCATCGCTAAGTCCAGATAACATACTTCGTTTTCTGCAAGTTACGGGAGAAGCAGCGTCTGCCAACGAGATTGGGGCGGCCTTGCATATTGGCAAGGCTGGCCGCAAACCCCTATTTAACATGTTGATGAAACTGAAAAAGCGGGGAGCGATTGCGGAATTGCCTGGGGGACGCTACCGGCTTGCGGGTCGGAAAGGAGGGGAAGAATCGCGGAGCGAGTCGGCTCGTTCTGGTGGCGACGGGGCTGGGGTTGCTGGCTCGGCAGGGAGTGGCTCAGCGGGGAACCTTGCGCGATCTCCGGATTCCCATTCTTTGGCGCGCGACGAAGTGCGGGGACGGCTCGTCTTGCATCACGACGGTTATGGATTTGTGGTCCTGGATGTGCCGATGCCGCAGTTGGATGGAGATATTTTTATTCCGCGGGACGCGGTGGAAGATGCGATGCATGGCGATCGCGTGGTGGCGAAGCTGCAGCGTGTCAGCGATTCTCGCGGACGAGATTTCCGGGTTGCGGGTTCGCGTGGCGGGCAACGGGCGGAAGGGCGAATCCTGCGCGTGCTGGGACGGGCGCATCCTTCGGTGGTGGGATTGTTTCGTTACGGGCCGCGGGGAAATGTGGTGCTGCCTTATGACAATCGGATCCAGCACGAAATCCAGATACCGCCCGGCGATGAGCTGACCGCGGCGCTGCGAGAAAAGTTGGGGTTAGACGGAGATGCGAAAGATGCGGGCGCGCGAGGCAAGCGGTTGCCGCAGTTGCCCGAACTCGATGGCGCGGTGGTGAATGTGGAGCTGTTGCGTTATCCGCGCGGGGGAGCGGCTGCGACTGGACGCGTGATCGAAATTCTTGGCCGGCCCGGGGATCTCGGAGTGGATATCGAGATCATTATTCGCAAGCATCATCTGCCGCACGAATTTTCTCACGCTGTCTTAGAGGAAGCGGAGCATCGGGCTGCGCCGGTGAACGAGATCGAGCGCGAAGGGCGGGAAGATTTTCGTCAACTGCCGATCGTGACGATTGACGGTGAAACGGCGCGCGACTTCGACGACGCTGTTTACGTGGAGCGGCGCCCGGATGGCGGGTGGAATTTGCAGGTGCACATCGCGGACGTGGCGCACTACGTTCGAACGGGGACGGCGCTGGATCAGGAAGCGCGATTGCGCGGGACTTCAGTGTATTTTCCGGACCGCGCGGTGCCGATGCTGCCGGAGGCGTTATCGAATGGGATGTGCTCGCTGAAGCCGCGCGAAGAGCGACTGGTGATGAGCGCGCTGATGGAATTTGATGGCGCGGGAAATATGCAGAGTTCGCGGATGACTTCGGGCGTGATCCGCTCGGCCGAGCGGATGACCTACACCGATGTGAACAAGGTGATTGAAGGCGACCCGGACGCGACCGTGCGTTACTCGGGCCTGGGGGGGCATTTTCGCGACATGAAAGAGCTGGCGCTGCTACTAAACAAGCGGCGCAATGAACACGGCTCGATTGATTTTGATTTGCCCGAGCCGGTGATTGAGTTGGATGAACAGCAGCGCATGACGAATATCGTGCGGAGCGAACGAAATATTGCGCACCGGCTGATTGAGGAGTTTATGTTGGCCGCAAACCGCGCGGTGGACGGGTATTTGCTGAAGCGCGGAATCTCGTCCTTGCATCGCGTGCACGAAAAGCCGGATGCGCGCAAAGTGCTGGAATTCGAAGCGCTGGCGGGAGCGTTTGGTTATTCGCTTGGCGTTGCGGATTTGCATCAGCGTGAAGTTGCGGTGCGGCATGGGCGTGTGCCGGCGCCGGCAAAAGCAGGCCGGCCGGATTCTTATGGCCACGGGCGCGAGCGTGGGATGAGAGTGGCGCTGCCTGGAGCTATGGAGCTGAAGATTACGCCGCAGCATTATCAGAGACTGCTACGCAAATTGGCAGGCAAGCCCGAAGAACGCATCGTTTCTTACTTGATGCTGCGCTCGCTGAAGCAGGCGCGTTATGCCGCTGAGCCCCTTGGCCATTTTGCTTTGGGCTTTGACGAGTATACGCATTTTACTTCGCCGATTCGGCGGTATCCGGACTTGATCGTTCATCGAGTATTGAAATGGGCACTCGAACATCCACAAATGACTGCGCCGGTGGCAAGCCATGCGGCGCGAGGCGTGGAAGCAACGCTCTATTCGCAAACGCAGCTTGAGGAGATCGCTTCGGAAACTTCGGAGGCGGAGCGCCGCGCCAATGGAGCTGAGCGCGAGTTGATGGATTGGAAGACGGCGCAGTTTATGGAGGCACATCTCGGCGAGGAATACGATGCGTTGATTATTTCGGTGCAGAAATTTGGTTGTTTTGTTGAGCTGTTTGAAGTTTTCGTGGAAGGGCTGTTGCCTATCAACGCTCTTGAAGATGCAGCGGGCACGCGCGTTGTGTTCCGCGAGCGTGATCACGCTATTGTCGCGCTGTCCGTAGGCGAAGGGCGGCGCGGCGCTCCTGGATCTCGCCGTGGCCGCGGCGCAAAACCCAAGGAGCTCGCGTGGCACCATGGCGATCGAGTACGCGTGCGCGCCGAGCGCATTGATCCGATGCGGCGCCGGGTTGAGTTCGCCATAGCAGAGCCGGCATAAGGAGAGTATCTGGTATCAATACTATGAGTCTTAGCTATCCGGCTTTTACATTCGCCACGTCTGAGTTGAGTTCAAAGATAGATAAGGATGGTTTTGCGACCGTAGCCTCCTGCCTGGACGACCACACTATCAAACGGCTTTCGCTTGGCCTTGATGACACGACGCACGCTCAGAGAAACCTCTTATCTATCCCAATCGTTCGCGAGCTTGCGAAATCGGAAGCTGTCCGAAGTCTCCTCCGTGCCGTTCTCGGTCCAGACTGCTTTGCCGTGAGAGGAATCCTGTTTAACAAAACCAGGAGATCTAACTGGAAAGTAGTCTGGCATCAAGATCTCACAATCGCAGTTCGCGAGCGCAGAGAAACCGATGGGTTCGGTCCATGGACCCTTAAGGCTGGCGTCTTACACGTGCAACCAACCGCAGAGGTCATGGCGCGTCTTCTGGCCGTCCGAATACACCTGGACGATAGCGGACCAGACAATGGGCCACTGCGTGTTCTTCCTGGCTCTCATAGAGAAGGCCGCCTTTCCGCGGAGCAGATCGCAAAATGGCAGAACAAAGAGTCAGTCACTTGCACCGTACCCAGA
>Ga0210388_10003473_pt1 | contig 12341 bp, 9 predicted proteins | sample IncBWC19OmetaG_FD_155485 | JGI IMG/M metagenome (GOLD analysis project Ga0210388, IMG submission 155485) | Forest soil microbial communities from Barre Woods Harvard Forest LTER site, Petersham, Massachusetts, United States - Inc-BW-C-19-O ... | reverse complement strand
CTGCGGGTTCGTCGCGGCGCTGCGCCGGAGGCCCCGCGCGATCCTGCTCGTCTGGCTGGCCTCCGTCGCCGTGCTCACGCTCGTCACGGCAGGCGGCGTTCTCTACGGACATTTCCAGTACCTGCTTCCCCTCCTGCCGCTCGGCTGCATCTATGCAGGCGTCGGTTTCTCCTGGTTGCGTGACCGGCTCGCGCGCGCGATCCACGCTCCTTCCACCCGCTACGCTCTCGCGACCGCGTGCCTGCTCCTCTTCACCGCGAACACGGCATGGGCGACGCGCCGGTTCGAGCTCCTCGATCGGGGCCTGACCAACGCGGAATGGCGCAAGCGAGAGGTCACGGGTCGGCTGGTCAACGACCTCACTCGGCCGGACTCCTTGATCATCGTCGTCGACACGCAGAACGACGATCGAACGCCGGAGACGGGCATGGTACCGCCGGACGTCTTTTACTTCGCCGATCGGCGAGGCTGGTACGTGTCGCTCGCCTGGTTGACCGACGACGAGATCGAACGACTGCGCGGGCGCGGTGCGAGCTACGTGGTCGTTTCCGGTCAATCCGTCCCCGACTTCGAGCTGCGCCAGCGGGACCTCTTCGGATCGCTGTCGCGCAAGTACCGGACGATCCTCCAGAGCGACGACGGCATCGTCATCGACCTGAGCGGACAGGCGTCGCAAGCGAGCCTCGCCCGGACCGCTCCGATGAGGCAACAGGGCGCGACCGTCGTGCAGTGACGGGCGCGAACGCGGATTGCATCCGGGCGGCGCAAACCCGAGCCTCCCGGAGGACTCATGAACCGCCACGAGAACCGCCACGAAAACCGGCGTCTGAGCGGCATCGAGCTGCTGCACGATCCGCGATGGAACAAGGGCACGGCGTTCTCTGAAGACGAGCGAGAGCGCGAGAAACTCGTCGGACTCCTCCCCGAGGGAGTGGAAGACATCGAGCGGCAGAGGACCCGTGTCCTCCAGCAGCTCGGCAACAAGTCGAACGACCTCGAACGGTACCTCTACCTGGTCGGCCTCGCCGATCGCGACGAGAGGCTCTTCTACCGGGTGCTCATGGCCGACCCGGCGCGATTTCTACCCATCGTCTACGACCCCACCATCGGGGAGGCGTGCCTCAAGTTCGGACACATCTATCGGCGTCCGCGCGGGATGTACGTCTCGATGAAGCGCAAGGGTCACGTGCGGGAGGTCCTCAAGAACTGGCCGGAGCGCGACCTGCGCTTCATCTGCGTCACCACGGGAGAGCGCATCCTCGGGCTCGGCGATCTGGGCGCCAACGGCATGGGCATCCCCATCGGGAAGCTGCAGCTCTACACCGCGTGTGCGGCCGTACCGCCCGAGGGGCTCTTGCCCATTCTCCTCGATTGCGGGACCAACAATCATGAGCTCCTCGGCGACCCGCTCTACCTGGGGCTCCGGCAGGCGCGCCCATCGACCGACGAGCTGGATGCCTTCGTGGACGAGTTCGTGCAGGCGGTCGGTGACGTATTCCCCGGCTGCTGCGTCCACTTCGAGGACTGGAAGGGCACGGACGCGCTCCGCCTCCTCGCAAAGTACAGGGACCGGATCTGCTGCTTCAACGACGACATCCAGGGCACGGGCAGCATCACCGTGGCAGGATTGTTCAGCGCCCTGCGCGCCACCGGCGCGAAGCTGAAGGACCAGCGCGTGCTCTTCCTCGGCGCCGGATCGGCCGGCATCGGCATCGCCGACATGATCGTCTCGGCGATGAAGCTCGAGGGGCTCGGCGAGGGCGACGCCATCGATCGGATCTCGCTCTTCGACGTCCACGGCCTCATCGAGCCGTCGCGAAAGGACCTGAACGCGGATCAGCATCGCTACGCGCACCGCGCGGCGCCGTCGCGCGACTTCCTCGCCGTGCTGAAGGCCGTCAAGCCGACGGCGATCATCGGCGTCAGCACGAAGGCCAAGGCGTTCAACCGCGAGGTGATCGAGGCGATGGCGCGGCTGAACGAACGGCCCATCGTCTTTGCGCTGTCCAACCCCACGGATCACGCGGAGTGCACGCCCGAGGAGGCGTACGGCTGGTCTGGAGGCAAGGCCATCTACGCCGCAGGCGTGCCGTTTCCTCCAATCACCCTGCAGGGGAAGACGTTCCACCCGAGCCAGGCCAACAACTTCTACGTCTATCCCGCCGTGGCGCTCGCGGTCTACGCGACCCGGAGCAAGCGCGTCACCGACGAGATGTTCATCGAAGCGGCGCGCGCCACCGCGGACCAGGTCACGGATGACGACCGGTCCCGAGGGATGCTCTTTCCGCCGCAGAGCAACGTGCTCGACACGGAGGTCCGCACCGCCGAGCGCGTCGCCGCGGTCGCGTTCGAGAGAAAGCTGGCGCAGGTCGACCGTCCGAAGGACATCCAAGTCTGGCTTCGCGGCATGCTCTACAAGCCCGAGTACAGGCAGGTCCAGCCGTGAGCGGGCTCGCAGAGACCGCAGGGACGCGCGTGCTCGACGTCCCGATCGGGACCGGCGAGACGGGCAGTCGCGTCGAGAGCGACTCGATGGGCGACGTGGCAGTCCCGGCGGAGCACTACTGGGGCGCGCAGACGCAGCGCTCGCTCCTGCACTTCTCGATTGGCGACGACCGGATGCCCAAGGCCGTCTACCACGCTTACGGTTACGTCAAGAAGGCTGCAGCGCTGGTCAACGAGGCCGCGGGACGTCTCCCCGGATGGAAGGCCGAGGCGATCTGCGCGGCCGCCGACGAAGCGATCGCAGGGAAGCTCGACGACGAGTTCCCCCTCTTCGTCTGGCAAACGGGTTCGGGCACGCAGTCGAACATGAACACGAACGAGGTCGTCTCGAACCGCGCCATCCAGCTCCTGGGCGGCAAGCTGGGGAGCAAGCGGCCCGTGCACCCGAACGACGACGTGAACATGGCGCAGTCGTCGAACGACACCTTTCCGACGGCCATGCACCTCGCCGCGGTCCTCGAGCTCGAGAACCGTCTCCTACCGCAGGTCGACCGCCTGGCGCGGGCCATCGAAGCGAAGGCCGAGACCTGGAAGGAGGTCGTGAAGATCGGCCGAACTCACCTCGAGGACGCCGTCCCGCTCACGGTCGGCGACGAGTGGTCGGGCTGGGCAGCGCAGCTGCGCGACGCGATGGCGAACGTACGAGGGAGCATGAAGGGCCTGTACCGGCTCGCCGCCGGAGGGACGGCCGTGGGGACGGGCCTCAACGCGCCCCGCGGCTTCGGCGAGCAGATCGCGGCGAAGCTCGCCGAGCTCACGGGACTGCCGTTCGAGACGGCGCCGAACAAGTTTGCGGCCCAGGGATCGCTCGACGCGATGGTGGCCGCGATGGCCGCGCTCCGCGGAGTGGCGGTGGCGCTGATGAAGGTGGCGAACGACATGCGCTGGCTGGCTTCGGGGCCGCGATGCGGGCTCGAGGAGCTCGTCTTGCCGGCGAACGAGCCGGGCTCGTCGATCATGCCCGGCAAGGTGAACCCCACGCAGTGCGAGGCCATGGTGATGATCTGCATCCAGGTCATCGGCGAAGACAATGCAGTCGCGCTGGCGGGCAGCCAGGGCAACTTCGAGCTCAACGCCATGCGCCCCATCATCATCGACAACTTCCTGCATTCGGCGCGCATCCTGGGCGACGGCTGCGAGAAGTTCCGGACCTTCTCCGTCGAGGGGACACAGCTGAACCGCGAGCGAATCACCGAGCTCGTGGACCGCTCGCTGATGCTGGTCACCGCATTGAGCCCGGTCCTCGGCTACGACAAGGCGTCCTCGATCGCGCACGCGGCGCTGGCCGAAGGCACGAGCCTCAAGGAGGCCGCGCTCCGAACCGGCTGGATCGACGCGCATTCGTTCGACTCCGTCGTCGATCCACGGAAGATGGTCCGGCCGGGATAGCGATAGCGCCCCGGTCTCCCGGTATCGCCAGCGCGACCGGCGCAGGATCGCGCTGGCGCTGACGGCCCCGACGGCGCGCCGATGAGCCGGGAAGGCCTGACCGGTGGCCCTCCCCTTGCCTCGGTGACTGCCCATCATGAAGTCGACTCGACTCATTCCCGCCGTGCTCGGTCCCCTGGTAGTCGCTGCGGTTCTCCTGTGCTGCGGAGGCTCCGGTCAGAGCTCGGGCGTCACGAACGTACAGGCGCCCGGCACCCCGGGCGTCGCACCGGGAGCGCAGTGCCTGGCGCGCGGCACGGAGTGCCTCACGGACAATGACTGCTGCAGCGACTGGTGCGCGAGCGGCGTCTGCGCGCGCAAGCAGCCGTGAGGCGGCACAAACGCGGGCGCCAGGGCGGCAGCGGAGCGCCCGAGTCAAGGCTTTCCAGCGGCTCGCTGCGATCCGGCGGAGTGCGCGGAGGGTCCGGCCCGCTCGTATCGCGAGGGCGGAGCTGATAGGAGTCGGCTGGGGAGGTCTCCACATGAGCGTGCGCGAGGTCATCGGGACGCGCTTTCCCTTCGCGCGATGGTCGGTCCTGCGAATGGGATTCGGGGCGCGCAACCTTCTGAAGAACTGGCAGGTCGGCGACGGCCGCGAAGCGGCCCTCCAGCGCTACGTGCTCGACAACGCGCGTCGCGGCGATCTCGACGACGCGATCCGCGCGATCGATCGATTCGCCTACACGAAGAGCTTCCTCATCAACGTCGGCGACGAGAAAGGCGCCCTGCTCGACGCGGCAATCTCACGGGCGAAGCCGAAGCTACTCCTCGAGCTCGGGACGTACTGCGGCTACTCGGCGCTGCGCACCATCCGGGCTGTGCGGAGCGAGGCGCATCTCGTCACCATCGAATACAGCCCCGACAACGCTGCGATAGCGAAGAGCATCTTCGAGCACGCGGGCATCGCGGACCGCGTGACGATCGTCGTTGGAACGCTGGGCGACGGTGGGAAGACCGCGGCGACGCTGCGCGAACGCCACGGCTTCGGCCGAGGCGCGGTCGACTTCGCGTTCATCGACCACGCCAAGGAGGCGTACCTGCCGGACCTCGAGCTCATCTTGCGCGAAGGCTGGTTGCGCCACGGCGCGGTGGTCGTCGCCGACAACGTCAAGGTGCCGGGGGCGCCGGAGTACCACGCCTTCATGAAAGCGAACGAGGGCACGCTCTTCCGGACGCGCGAGCACTCGACGCACGTCGAGTATCAGACCCTCCTCAAGGACATCGTCCTCGAATCCGACTTCCTCGGCGGCGAAACACCGCTCGCGTAGCTCGGGACTCTACCGCGCGACCCTCCGGATGCGCATCCCGTCGGCGAAGTACACGGAAGCAGTGTTCGTGACGAAGGGGCCGCCGCTCGTATACGCGAGGTGGTCGCGCGGGTTGCCGCCTGCGGGGAATTTCCACAAGTCGCCCGTGGGGCCACCGAAGCCCTGGGAGTACCAGAACACGTCGCCGCTGGAGGGATAGAGCGCGTCGATGGAGCCGCCGCTCTCGGGGTTGAGCGGATCGCTGACGGTACCGAGGTCGACCTGCATGCCCGCGTCGCCCGGATAGCTGTGGACCTCGTCGAAAACGGCCCAGTACACCTCGTGACCGTCCGCGTGGTGGGCAAGCACGAGGGTGCTCACGCGGCCGTTGGTCGAGACGGGCTGGAGAGAGCCGGCCTCGACGGCATCGACGGCCGCGTCGGCCGGGCCCGCGCTCGCGTCGCCCGCGACACGAAAGACGTTCTGGAGGAAGTTGGCTTGATCGACGACCAGGTACACGAAGCCATCGACGGCGACGATGACGCTCTCCGCGTTCACGCCGCGCACGAGCGCGCTCACGGCGCCACCGGACGTCGGCACGCGATCGATTTCCCCGTTCGTGTTGTCCCCGGTGGGCATCGTGTCGACGTAGAGCGAGTCGCCGTCGAGGGAAAGGCTCCCCGGCGAGTTCACGCTTGCGAGCATCGTCACGGCCCCGCCGTCGCCGAGGGCCGACGCGAAGACGCCGCCCGCGGACCCGAAGGTGGGCTGGGCTTCGTCCCAGTACACGTTCGATGCATCGACTGCGATGTTCCCGATCGACGCCCCCGCGATCTGCGGCGCAGAAACGAGGGTAACCGGCGCTCCGCCCGCCAGCGGCATGCGCATGATCCGGCTCCCGCCCGCGACCCAGTAGAGCGACGTCGCGTCGATCTGCATGTCGCCGATGCCCGCGGTCTCGACGAACACGACGCTCGGATCGGCGGCGTCCGCACCCGCGTCGGGCACCGGCACGGGCACCCCGGTCTCCGGTTCCGGCGCTCCGTCCGGAACCGTCTGGCCACCGTCGTCGGTGCTGGCGTCGGCGCCATTCGCGGCCGGCGCAGCGCTGCTGCTGCTGCACCCGAGCGCCAGAATCGATGACCCGATCAAAAGCGGATAAGTGATTCGCATTCTTGCCTCCTGGGGACGGAAAATGCCCGCTCGCCGCGCTCGCGACGATATCGCTCCGCGGATACCCCGCGGCGAAACCAGGGTGCCACAAAAAGGGGTCGGGGTACTCGAACGGTACTCGAAAAAGGCCTCCCCCTCCCCGGGCGGCCCTTCCAGGTTGGCTACCTTGGCGCCCGTGCTGGGCTCCGTGTCCACCTTTGGTGAGCCGCCTGGGCCCCCAGCGGTCACTTGGGGTCGGAGGGAGTATCATCTCGCTGTGGACGGATGGAGGGCGGCAACGGGATTCGTGCTGCTCGCGTTCGGCCCGATCGCGTGTAGCCAGCTCGAGGGCCTCGCACAGTACCGGGCGTGCCTCGACTGCGCGGGCAGCAGCCCGCCGGACGAAGCGGGCGCCGTAGACGATGACAGCGAGGACAGCGGCGACGGTCCGGTCCGTGCTCCCGATGCTGGAAGCGATGGGAAGGCGGCCGGCGGCGACGCGGCACCCGACGGTCCCGAGGTCCGCGACACCGGCACAGGGGAAGCCGGCGACAGCGGACCTGGCGACGGCGGCCTTGCCGAAGCAGGCGACGCCGGCGACGGCGGGACCATCTCGGCGGGTCTCGTCGCGTTTTACCCGTTCGACGAGACGAGCGGCACGAGCGCGAACGACGCCTCTGGCAACGGCCACACGGCCACCCTCTCCGGCGGAGCGACGTTTGCGAGCGGCCTGCAGGACAATGCCGTGTCGCTGAGCGGCAGCAATCAGTACGTCAGCTTGCCGAGCGGCATCGTGAGCAGCCTGTCGTCGTTCTCGATCTGCACCTGGGTCAAGCTGAGCACCGCTCCCCCCCAGTGGGCCCGTATTTTCGATTTCGGCACGGGAACGAACACGTACATGTTCCTCACGCCGAACAGCGGCGCCGGCACGCGATTCAGCATCACGACCAGCGGCAACGGGCAGGAGCAGCAGATCAACGCCCCCGCGCTGACCACGGGCACCTGGCGACACGTCGCGGTGACCCGGACCGGAAACACCGGCACGCTCTACGTCGACGGGGCGGAGGTCGCGCAGAACACGGCCATGACGCTCTCTCCGATGAGCCTGGGGACCACCACGCAGAACTGGATCGGGCGCTCGCAGTTCCCGGTCGACCCGTACCTGAGCGCCCAGATCGACAACTTCAGGATCTACGATCGCGCGCTGAGCGCGGCGGAAGTGCAGACGATCTACGCAGGGAACCTCTGATCCGAAGTCGCGAGGCATCGCGCGCCGGGCGAGAGCGACGTCTCATTGCCATCTCGCATGGCAACGGAGCGAACCGCGAACGGGCTCCCGCGACACTTCGACTTGCCGATGCATAGAACCACTCAGCGGCGACGGCACCCTGCGGGGGCAGCCGTATCGCAAATATCCTCATCGTCGAGCGTGGACTCGACCGAAGCGGGCTGCCGCGCCGCCGGCGTCGCGGCCATGGCGCTGGCGTGCGCCGTCGGATGCGGTAGCAGCAACGCAGGCGCCACCGCCGATTCGCCGGGCGATATCGACGCGAGCGCCGCGGGGTTGCGCGACGCGAGCGAGTCCGACAGCAGCGTCAGCGCGGTCGATGCGACGGTGGCCGACGACGACGGCGCGGCCAGCGACGACGGCGCAACCGGCGATGCCGCCGAGGCCCCCGATACGAGCGCCGATGGCGCGGGCCCGGACGGTCCATCAGGCGTCGACGCGGGCCACGCCCAGCTTCCGGGCGACATCGCCGCCAGCGCAGGCACTCCGCTGGTGGCCGCGCACAGCATGATGCGCGCGCTCTTCGCCGCATACGGCGGCAAGCTCTTCCAGGTCCGGCGCGCGTCGGATGGGAAGACGCAGGACATCGGTCCCGCGAGCGCGGGCGGCGCCGTCGACCTGACCGCGTTGAGTTCCTTCTGTTCGGGGACCACCTGCTCGGTGTCGATGCTCTACGACCAGACCGGAAATGCCAACCATCTGCCGCAGGCGACCGCCGCGAACCAGCCCAGCGTCATGTACTGGTCGACGTCGGATGGCACGAAGTGGCCTATGGCCGTCACGATGAACCGCCAATGGCTTCGAAACAGGACACAGACGACCAAGATCCCCAAAGGTGCTGCGAGCCAGACCGAATACATGGTGGTCCACGGAAACTACTTCAACGGCGCGTGCTGCTACGACTACGGCAACATGGAGTCCACGGTTCACGACGACGGCGCCGGAACCATGAGCGCGCTGTATTTCGGGTCGAGCACCGACTGGACGAAGGGCGCCGGCAGCGGGCCCTGGGGCATGTCGGATTACGAGAATGGCCTCTTCGCGGGCGCGGTCGCCGATCCCGGCGGCACGAACCAGAACTATCCATCGATCAAGTATCCCGGCAATAACCTCGTGACCGTGCTGTCCAAGACCAACGGCACGACGAAGTGGGCGCTCAAGGCGGGCAACGCCGGGACCGGCGCGCTCAATACCTACTGGAACGGGGCCCTCCCGAGCGGCTATAACCCGCTTCGTCAAGAAGGCGGGCTGTCGCTCGGCGAGGGCGGTGACGGCTCGAACGGCGGCAGCGGCGCGTTCTCCGAAGGCGTCGTCATCGCGGACATGACGAGCGACGCCACCGACGACGCCATCCAGTCGGACATCACGGGCCTGTACGGGAAGTGACGCGTACGAGACCGAGGTGTTCGTTGCGAAGAGCGTGGGCGTGCTTGCACCGTCGAGAGACTCGGCGGCGAGGCGCACCTACAGGGACCGCAGTCGACCGCACGCGATGATGGCCAACTCTCGGTAATCTTTCGCGCGAGCGCGTCTCGCTTTGGCTCTAAGCTCGAGGCCATCGTGCAAGAGATTCGATCGGTCGTGAGTCCAGCGGGAAGAGCAGGTACCTCGGCGCTGCTCCTGGTGATTGCCGCGGGGTGCGTGGGCTGCGTGGGCAAGGAGCCGAGCGTCGGAGACGGTCCTGCCGGAAACGCAGGACCGTCGGGACCGGCCGGAAGCACGGGCGCGACGGGGCCGGCAGGTCCGGCGGGACCGGCCGGCCCGCAAGGACCCGCGGGGCCCGCCGGACCCGAGGGCCCGACAGGGAGCACGCCCGACGCGGGGGCCGGAGTGTGGGTCAAGATCTACGAAGCGAAGTACGACGGCAACGGGGTGCAAACGATCCCCGTCGCCAGCGGCGGCTTCACCGTGCGCATTCTCTTCACGGGCACGGTGACTCCTTTCAGCGGCCCCGCCCAGTGGATCGCCCGGACGAGCGCCGGGGGTACGACCGGCTACCAGAGCTTTCTCAACGGCGAAGGCGCCGTGTCGGTCGCCAACTTCCCGCCCACGCAGCAGGGGTTCATCCTGGCCAAGACGGCCGACGACAACCCCGATCCCGTCGTCTCGTTCGACTACGTCTTGACGGAGCAACCCCCCGACGCGGGGGCCTCGGGAGCGGTCGGATACGGCCAGGGCACGGCCTCGACCACCGCGGGGCCGATGATCTTCCGCACCGGCGGACAGAACCTGTACGCGGGCAACTCGACCTCGATCTCCATCCAGTTCTGGAACACGTCGAACGTGACGGGCCAGTTCGTGGTCCTCCAGCTCATGTGAAGGCAGGAGGAGCCGTGCCCAAGACCGAGAATGCCCTCGAGCTCCCCGCGCCCGGCGACGTCGTTGCGGGCAAGTATCGCATCGTTCGCGCCATCGGCCGGGGAGGCATGGGCGTCGTCTTCGCGGCGACGCACGAACTCTTGCACCAGACCGTAGCCCTCAAGCTGCTGCTACCCGACGTGGCGGCGCATCCCGACGCCGTCAGCCGCTTCTTGAACGAGGCGCGCGCGGCAGCGCGCATCCGCAGCGAGCACGTCGCCACCGTCATGGACGTCGGCCTGCTCGACGGCGGCATGGCCTACCTCGTCATGGAGTACCTCGAGGGGGGCGACCTCGAAGCACTCCTTCTTCAGAACGGCACCATGTCGCTCGAAGAAGTGGCGCATTGCGTGCTCGAGACGCTGGAGGGCGTCGCACAGGCGCACGCTCTCGGCATCGTTCATCGCGATCTCAAGCCGAGCAATCTGTTCCGCGCCGTCCGGCCGGACGGATCTGTGTCGATCAAGGTGCTCGACTTCGGCATCTCGAAAGCGCCGCGCCCGGAGGACGACGGCACTGCGACGGCCACGCACGCGATGCTCGGCTCCCCCCTCTTCATGTCGCCCGAGCAAGTGCGCAGCGCAAAGACGGTCGACGCGCGCAGCGATCTCTGGTCGCTCGGCGTGATCATGTACAGGCTGCTCACCGGCCAGCCGCCCTTCACGGGCAGCAACATGGGCGAGGTGCTCGCCGCCATTCTCACGGAGCCCCACAAGCCGATCGCCGAGCTCCGTCCCGACGTGCCGCACGGGTTCGCGAAGATCGTCGACCGGTGCCTCGAGCGCGATCGGGACCGGCGGTACGCGAACGCCGCCGAGCTCGCGATTGCGCTCGAACCATTCGCCGGCGCGCACACGGACAGCGTGGCCCGCATTTGCCGGGTGCTCGGGATGCGCGCACAGAAGAGCGACGCGACGGCGCCGGGTCCCGTCATGTCGACGCAGCTGGCCCCCGAAGTGACGCCGGTCGTCGCGGGTTCGACGGTGCTCGCGCCGCAGACCGTCGCGCTCCCGGACACGCCCTGGCCGGCGAGCGCGCAAGCTCCCCGGGTGGCGACGCCGGAGACGATGCTCGGACCCTCGGCGGGACCGTGGAGCGCGACCGGCAACGACAAGGCCGCGAGCTCGCGCCGGAGGCTGCGCATGGCCGCCGTCGGTATCGCGCTCGTCCTGGCCGCGGCGGGCGCCATCACCCTGGCCCTGCGAGGTCACTCCCCTTCCTCGATACCGACGTCCGCATCGGCGCCGGCGGCAGCCGAGCCCCTGGCACCCGCATCGACCGACCTCGCGATGCCCACGATCGGCATGGCGCCCGCGGCGGTCCTGGCTCCCTTGCCGATGGCGCAGAGCGCCGAGTCGCCTGCCTCCGCGAGCTCCTCGCCGGCCGCGCCCCACGCGCCGTCCGCCGCCGCCGTCCCACCCATCCGGCCACCGCCGGCCGCGTCCGCGCCTCCGCGTGCGCATGCGCCGGCCGGGCCGACCGCGTCGGCACGGCCCATCGCCGTCGACAACATCCTCCTGCAGCGCAACTGACCGAAAGAGAGGCGAGCTTCGTGCGACTTCCGACCGCTCTGACGATCGCCCTTCCCGCGGTCCTTGCCGCCGTCGTCCCGGCCCCGGCGCGCGCCCAGACGAACGAGAACACCACGATCGCCGAGTCCCTTTTTCGCGACGCGCAGACGCGCCTCGCGGCGGGCGACGTCGTGACCGCGTGCGACCTCTTTGCGCGGAGCCAGCACGTGGAAGGGGCCCTCGGGACCCTCCTCAATCTCGCGGCTTGCCACGAGCGAGAGGGCAAGACGGCGAGCGCATGGACGGAGTTCCAGGACTCGATCAGCTGGGCGGTGCGCATCGGCGATCACGCGCGCGAGCAGTACGCCCGGGCGCACGCCACCTCGCTCGAAAAGGGCCTGCACCGCATCGTCATCGAGGTGACCGAGCCCACCGAGGGGATGCAAGTCCGGCTCGACGGCGCGCCGCTCCCGCGCGAAGCGCTGGGAACGGCGATCCCGCTGGACCCGGGCGAGCACTCCATCGAGGTCGCAGCCAGCGGCAAGGCGCCTTGGGTGCGCAAGATCAACCTGGGGCCTGGGGCCGGGACCGACCGGATCGAGGTGAAGTTCGAATCGCTCAATCCGGCGCCCGAACCGCCGGCCGCGCCTCCCCCGCCGTCGGTCGATTCGACCGCTCCTCCCCCGACGGCCGCGCCGACGCCGGAGGCGCGTGCGGCTGCGCCGACGACGCAGTCGGCCGACGCACCGGCAAGCGCGCCTCACCCCGCTAACGCCAAGCGGATCGCCGGCTTCGTCGTCGGCGGCGTCGGTGCCGTCGGCGTGGGGGCGGCGGTGGCGCTTGGCGTCGCCA
>Ga0210388_10003471_pt1 | contig 12343 bp, 11 predicted proteins | sample IncBWC19OmetaG_FD_155485 | JGI IMG/M metagenome (GOLD analysis project Ga0210388, IMG submission 155485) | Forest soil microbial communities from Barre Woods Harvard Forest LTER site, Petersham, Massachusetts, United States - Inc-BW-C-19-O ... | reverse complement strand
AGTAAGAAGACCGTGTGGTCGTCCCGCCTGAGGTACTCGCCCGCAAGCGTCGTGCTGTTACGAGGCTGTTCCATTGGTCAGCGTGACGGTCTGAAGGGCCGTTCCCTTATCAAGGATCGTTACTGTTCCGGTCGGCGTGTTACTGGTTGTTGAGGCGACGTTCGCTGTGAGCGTGATGGTTTGATCGGCGGCGGCGGATAAATCGTGACGCAATTAAGGATGGCAGCGAATGCCACTGCGAACTCAGCTTCTGACAGGGTTAGGTCAAAGTTAGAGTGGCCGCTCGCATGCGCCGGTACGCCCACAAGCCGAAGCCGGCACCCCCCAAAACAACTGCATACCTCGGAATGTGGACAGCAGTAGCAAATGCCGTTAGCGCCACGAGCGACAACCACGATGAGGCTGCGCGCCAGGCTATTGGTCTTGGTTTGCCCTCGAACCTCTGGAGAAAAAAGAAGACAATCACGAACGCCGCCATACCCACACATACCGAGCCCATATGAGCTCGCCAGCTAGGCAGCAAAGGGGTATTGCCGGCCGTTGAGTCTCGGAAGGCTCGATACACAAACTCCAGCGAATAAAGTACGCAGATTCCGACGAAGCAAGCGACCATAAGGGTAATGGTTGTTGGATCAATACCGTACGTTTACCTCTTTGTTTTGCCATCTGGTCCCATTACCTCAACTTATTCCTAACCTTTTCTCGCTCAAGGAACACACCACGAACGGACCTTTAGTACTTCTCTCGATCATCTTGGAATTCTTAGCGCTTTTGCGGGTGCATCTCGCTCCTCTTCGACCAATTTGTCATTGGCCGCCTTCTTGGAACTGCTCTCGGACGGAGTTGACTGATGGGACGTCACGCGCTCCTCGTTACAAGCGGAGGTTCTGGGACAGAACCCAAGGAGTCTAGACCTCAGACTCCAAGAGTCTTCGCTGAGTCTTGCGAGCGTATCGAGAAGCGTTTTCGACGGAATCTGATGGTTCACCACCTCATCGTAAAGATAGTCTTCCAGCGCCGCCTGTGCGTTTCCCAAGATGAGGATGCGCGCAGAGGGCCACTGCCTCCTGACGAACTCAGCGGCGGCCCGAAGAGCCAGTTCTCCCAAGCTGTCATTCAGAACTGCAAGACGGAATCCTATTTCGCTACGCAAACCAAAGATTTCGCGATAGCTGCTGGCTGGTGCAACGGTGTAGTTGAATCTGGATAGCAGCAAAGACCGAGCGGCAAGCACCTCCAAATCTGGTTCAACCAAAAGTACCCTTAGGCGCGTGGACTTATCGGCAGAATTGTTCGGACTAGTAGGATTCACAGAGTTCATGACGCCACCATTCTGATCGAACTCAAATCGTGAGGAGGCCTTCTATGAGGAAAAGGTCCCGGTCTGTGTGTAGCGCGCCTACCTGTTTCAACAAGGAAGGGCCGAATCCGTCCGGGCTGCAAATGTAGATCTTGCTGTCGCCTGGTACCCAAGGGATACACTTTTCCAACTCGCGCAGCGTAATGCCCACTCGTTGCGGCGACGTGTCGCCCTTTTCTTTGACCGCTTGAGAATCCTGAAGGCGGAACAGAACCTGATGCGAATCCGATTCACGCAAGTCAGCAAACTGCTTTCCGTCCACGAAGTAAAGGTGGGGGGTCTTGGAGCGATCCCTGCCATCCACCTTAGTGTCTTTCGTGTTGGTCGCATTCCTCGTTGCACAGTAAGAACCAAAGAGCGCAGTGACTATCGAGAGCGCCAGTAATATTCCTAGAAAGTTCATCGGGTCTCTCCCGGAGATCGCTCGCGTCGACTCGCGATTTCCTTTCGGATCCGGATGCGGAAGGCAGTCCGGCTCTGGCCAGCAAAATATGCCCAAATACCGGGCCGCGCAATGCAGATGCCCAACAACAGCCGCTCGACAACGCCTCCGCTTACGTTGTCGAGTGGGACTGAAGAGCCACCCGGATCGTTCCGCTCCCACAGTCAATTCGAAGATTGCTGCATTAGGTGGACTTTGTAGTCATTTTCGACGGACGTGCGACGGATCACGGTCAGTCCCTCGCTGCCCAGCAGAAACGTTGTTCCAGTGTTGCCGTTCACCACTTTGTGTTTTACCTGTTTAACCGTTGCCAGCACCACCGGATCCGAAGGCGCCGAAATGTCAATGACCTGATAGTCCCGCGGAACCGCGCGAATAATGGGGTTGTAGGGTTCATTGGCCATCAGGAACGCCGTCTCGCCGAGCGGTTCCGTGGTGCCCGATTCGAACAAGCTTTCGATCATTCGCATCGATGGCTTCTTCGCCTTCTGCAAATCCAAGACAGCGACCCCTCGGTCCTCACGAAAACGAACGAGCTCTGCCCGACTGCCTAATGGTCGCACGAAATCGAATACGCCCGGACCGTTCAATGAGATTGAAGACGCCAGTTTGATTTTGCTCGGATCCGTTACGTCGAAAACGGAAAGTCGCGCACCTTTTTGCTGCTCGACATAGAGGTAGGTCGAGCCGTCGCCGTCGGAGTACAAGAAGCATGAATTTCCTGGAGTGTGCGCTTGTTCTGGCAAATCAGAGAATACCTCGACTATGAGGTCCCTGGTTTTCGATCGGATCTCGCCCGACAATGCGTCATTCATTGTTAACAGCATGCCTGCGAAAAGACATGCATCAATCAACCTTAATGAAGCTATGTTTTTCATAATCGTACCTCCTTCATAGAAGACCGGCCTATATGGGCCGAACGCTTGTTCCTGCATCGAGAGTGGGATGAAACGTCTCGCTCTCCTTACCGTAGTAGTCTGAACTGTTTGCCGCTTGATGATTTCGCGAGTCTCCTTTGATAAGCCCAACTTCGCCCGAACTGCAGCGTTTTAGAGTCCAAACTTCCGTTTTGGATCGAGTCCACGGCTTGTCATCGTTTTTCGCGACACAGATTACTCTGAAGCCGTCATCGCTCGGTTTGCTCAGAATTCCGATTAGGACCTGTACTGCGCTTTCGGATTTCCAATCGCCTGCGTTGGCGGCCTTGGATAAGGCTGTGACGCTAGAAACGGAGTGTGTGCGGTGGACGCCCATGTTGGCGGGCCTTTTCTTGCCATTCCGCATCGCTATAAAGGCAGCACAAAGGAGAGATGCGATTGGCATACCGATAAAAATCCATATTAAGTACATGGCGCCTCCCGTTTGTACCAAGCCTCGCAGAGCAAAGTAACCGTGCGTATGAAACTCCGACACTCATTGCACCGCTCAGGTTAGACGCGAAAGTGTAGCCGAAAAACCGGTAAGTATTAGAAAAATGAATTGATCGCTGCTAAGAAAAGATGCATGTATGATCTGGTGGATTCTCTAATCTTCAATAGCCTAGAAGTCGCAAAAGTAATCCGGCATAAATCTCATCGAAGGTTCAGATATCTAGCCTGAATCAAGTGCATCCAATGGACGGTTGGTCGGAGTTTAACGGCGAGGAATCTCATGCGGTCTAACGGAGCGTGGGTCTGCGGAATGATCGTGTTGAGCCTGATCAGTATCGCAAGTCAATCGACAATGCGCGAGGGCCCCCTACGCCAGAGCCGAAATTGATACTCAGCCGCAGAAACCCCCTTCACCACCGGCCCTGCTTAGACCGTAACCATTCTAGATTTTGCTGTCGAGCAGAAGCGGTGTAATCATCGGAAGGGTAACCAGGTCCTGTTATCGCCTGGTCTCGGGACGGTTGAGGTGAGGCATGGGGGCCAATTGTTTTAGCTATCTTCCATAAGAAGATTTGTTTGCCACAAACTTAAGTCTTCATCAATAATGATCTCGTGGCCTGAGTTTGCATCCTATAGTCAAGCCGCTTTGGCTGATGAAGTTGCTAGACCCTATGAACCCTAGAGTCACAAGACGTAAATTCTCCGAGCTTATGGCCGCGGTCTTGTTAGGACTTGCCATATTTTTTTGGGGTTTGGGTTATAAACTGTCGCTCTATGACCTTCCCGGCAGTCCGTCAACTCACATGGCGCAGGCAAAGCTGCTGTCTCAGAAGGAACGTCCACCTGCTGCCCACGGACTGGAGCAGTTCTCCACGAAAGCACCCCAGTTTTCGGTGGTTGTCATTGCAGTATTTCTGATTGCGGCTTACTTTAGCGCATTTGCGATTCAGATTATTAGGATACTGCTCGCCTCCAATGTTGGCGTAAGGCGCTGTGATGATTTTCTTTCCACGGTTTTCGCGTTTCGCCCCCCTCCCGTATCGCTCCGATACAACTAAGCTCTCTGTCGGATCTCCAATGATCCCCTAACGCTCCCCTCTGAGCGGCCCAATCTGTTGGGTAGAATCCTTAGCCATAAATCCGATGAAGGTGATTTAACATGTCTATACGATCTCGAGCGATCGTCCTTAGGGCTGCGCTTTTGACTGCGCTTTCTTGCCCTCTTTTCACAGGGTGCCGAGACAGCCGACAAGAAAAAGCCCCTGTCCCAACGGCATCGGTCGCTCTAGTAACGCGGGGTGACCTGTCCAGTACGCTGGCCGTAGCGGGTGAGTTCCAGCCGTATCAGGAGGTCGATCTTCACGCCAAAGTGTCGGGTTATATTCGGCGCATCAACGTTGATATAGGGGATCGAGTCAAGAATGGCGAGGTGCTGGCCGTTCTCCAAGTCCCCGAACTCAATGCCCAGGTCGCTGCGTCGAAGGCACAGATCCAACATAGCAAATCGGAAATTACTCGAGCTCAGAGTGAAGTCACCTATGCTCAAGCGGATTATGTCGCGGTTCATGCTGCTTATACACGCTTGGCGGAAGCAGCAAAACGCCGGCCCGGCCTCATTGCAGAGCAGGAGCTCGACGACGCTCGCGCAAAAGATCAAGACGCAGAGGCGAAGATCAACGTCGCTAAATCAGCACTCGAAGCGACAGAGGGCCAGCTCGCGGTCTCAAAGGCCGACAATCAGCGCGTTCAATCGTTAGAGGACTATTCGATCGTGACAGCTCCTTTCACGGGGGTCGTCACGATGCGTTATGCCGACGTAGGCTCCCTGATTCAAGCCGGCACCGCTTCGGAGACGCAATCAGAGCCTGTGGTGAGAGTGGCCCAGAGTGACCTCTTGCGCCTTCGCATGCCTGTTCCCGAGGAAGATGTGCCCTACATCCATATCGGCGGTGAAATACAAATCAGAGTCAAGGCGACGGGAAGAACATTTACCGCAAAGGTAATACGGTTTACTCGTGAACTGAATACCTCGACTAGGACCATGTTGGCCGAAGTTGACGTTCCGAATCCTGATCTATCCCTTACTTCCGGAATGTACGCAGAAACTACGATCACCCTTCAGCATAAGAGCAATACTCTGATCGTCCCTGCGGGAGCCGTTGTGAGACAAGCCGGGAGTTCATATGTTCTCGTGGTCGACAGTCAGAACAGGGTAGTAAAGGTTCCCGTAGTCGTCGGCATCGAGGGGCCCAATCGAGTCGAAATTTCCAAAGGGCTTTCTGAAAACCAATCGGTGATTGTATCCGGCCAGTCAAACTACGAAGTGGGGCAGGTCGTTCAACCCAAACCGTTTGCGATCTCAATGCCGGATCAGGAGGAGGACGAGTAATGTCTTCCTTCGCGATCAAATATCCCTTTTTCATCTTGATGATGTGTCTGTTTGTGATTGTGGTTGGAATCACCACCGTCACACGCATGCCCGTTGACCTCTTCCCTGAAGTCAATATCCCTGTAGTCGTTGTTGCGACCTTCTATTCGGGGATGCCTCCGGAGCAGATTGAATCGGATATCACGGATAGTTATGAGCGCTTCTTCACACTCGGGAGTGGGATCGACCATATCGAATCCCGTTCTCTCACAGGTGTCAGCCTCATCAAAATTTACTTCCAGCCGGGCACAGACGCCAACGCCGCCGTAAGCAACATTTCTAATCTTGCGATGGCGAACCTTCGCCGCCTTCCTCCCGGAACCCTGCCTCCCGTGGTTCTAAAGTTCGATGCAGCGAATCTGCCGGTCTGTCTCGTTACCCTCAAAGGGGAGGGTTTGAACGAAACTCAATTGAAAGACTTGGCGCAGTTTGCCGTGCGCAATCAAATTGCTAACGTTCCTGGTGCGTCAGTTCCTCAGCCATATGGCGGTCGTTATCGACAGATCATGGTCTATATCGATCCCATCAAGCTCGAGGCTCATGAGATGAGCGTGATGGATGTGGTGGACGCTCTCAACAAATCAAACCTGATTCTTCCCGCGGGTGACGTTCGCATTGGCATGAAGGACTACAACATCTATGCAAACAGCCAGGTGCCAATCGTTGACCAAATCAACGACCTTCCGCTCAAGAGCGTGAACCACACCTCGGTGATGGTCCGAGACATTGGTCACGCCAAGGATAGTGGAGCGCTTCAAACAAACATCGTTCGAGTTGATGGTCAGCACTCCGTCTACATTCCCATTCTAAAGCAGGGTGGCAACTCGAACACCATCACGATTGTGAACGGCATCAAAGAGGCCGTCCGCAATTTACTCGATATTCCGAAGGTGTTAAAGACCAACGTGGTCTTTGACCAGTCCGTCTTCGTCAAGATTGCTGTTAAGAACGTAATCAACGAAGGGACCATCGGCCTCTGCTTAACCGCAGTTATGATTCTGCTATTTCTCGGCAATGTGCGAGCCACGATTGCGGTGCTCCTTTCGATTCCCATATCGTGCCTGGCGACTTTCCTGGGCCTGAATTTGGGTGGGAGTTCAATCAACACGATGGTCCTAGGCGGATTGGCGCTGGCGTTATCTCGTCTGATCGACAATTCCGTGGTCGTGCTCGAGAACATCTTCCGTCACATGGAGATGGGCGAACCCCCGGTGGTTGCTGCGGAACGGGGAGGCAAGGAGGTACAACTTGCTGTTCTCGCTGCAACATTTAGCACCTGCATTGTCTTCTTTCCAGTCGTACTGCTCTATGGCGTAAGCAAATACCTTTTCACCGCGCTTGCCCTCGCGGTTGTGATCGCACTTTTCTCTTCGTACGTGGTTGCAATGACAGTTGTGCCATTGTTTTGTGCGAAGTTCATCAAGGTTGATCCAGGCCACATGCATCACGGAGTTGAGGAGGCCGCAGAAGCACCCCATTCGTCCAATGGCAGCAAAAGAGGATTTCGACTCTTCCAGGTCGTTGTCGACAAGTTCAACCTCGGCTTCCACAAGGTGCAAACAAAATATGAAGGTGCCATCGCGATATGTCTGGACCGTCCCGTTCTGGTGGTCTCGATTTTTACTCTGTTCGTCGTTTGCAGCTTTGCCCTGTATCCGTTTCTGGGAAAGGCCTTCTTCCCTCGAACTGATCCGGGACAATTTGTTGTCAATGTAAAAGTGCCCGCGGGCACCCGAATCGAGGTTACTGACGACTACATCGCCAAGATGGAGAAGGATATTCGAGATATTGTTGCCCCTGATGAGCTCAACATGATCGTCTCGAATATCGGAATTACTCCAGACCTCTCCGCGATTTATACCTCCAATGCGGCGATGAATACCGCTTTCATTCAGGTCAGTCTCAAGGAAGACCACAAGACGGGCAGCTACGAGTACATGCAGAAAGCTCGCGAGCGGCTGACTCGGGACTTTCCAGACGTCCAGACCTATTTCCAGGCAGGTGGCCTGGTTGACTCTGTGGTCAACCAAGGCAAACCGGCCCCGATTGACATTCAGATCGGTGGCAACGATCTGCAACAGGCTTTTGACATTGCACAATCGACTGCGGCGAAGCTAAAAAACTTAGGTTCCGTGAATGACGTGCTCATTCCTCAAGACCTCGATTATCCGGGGTTGGAACTAAATATCAATCGTGAGCAGGCTGGGTTACTCGGTATAACCCCCGAGAACGTAGTGGATAACGTCATCACGGCGCTGACTTCAAACGGCCAGATTGCACCGAGTTATTGGATTGATCCCAAGACCGGAAACAACTATATGCTGACGGTGCAATACCCCCTGAAGCAGATTCAAACGATGACGGATTTTAGACAAATCCCCCTTCGTTCACCCGGCAATCCGAACACGACTCCCTTGCAATCTGTTGCAAATGTCAAAGACATCAACACGCCAACAGAAGTCGATCACTATCAATTGCGCCGAGAATTTGACATCTACGTGATGCCAAAGAAGGAAGACCTCAGCCGAGTCAACGGTGAGGTCGAGAAGATCGTTGGCCAGATTCAAAAGCCCGACGGAATCACAGTCAGGGTTCGTGGATCTGTGAGGGACATGGATAGCTCATTCTCCAGCTTTGGTATTGGGCTCATTTTGGCAGTGGTCCTCGTCTACCTCATTCTCATGGCGCAATTTGCCTCCTTTTCTGATCCATTTGTTATTTTGCTGGCGGTGCCACCAGGTCTATCTGGAGTGCTCATCTTCCTCTTGGTTACTGGAACCACGCTAAATGTTATGTCTTTGATGGGTGTTGTCATGATGACCGGCATCGTCGTATCCGACAGCATTTTGATCGTTGAATTCGTTGGTACCTTGCGACGCGAAGGCAGCGAGTTGAAGGAAGCCTTGACTGAAGCCTGCAAGGTTCGCCTTCGCCCGATCATGATGACGACTCTTGCTACGGTACTCGGTCTTATCCCAATGGCATTAGCAATCGAACCTGGTAGTGAACAGTATGCTCCGCTGGCTCGCGCTATCCTTGGCGGACTGACCGTGTCCGGCATCGTAACCGTCTTTCTAGTGCCTACGGCTTACCTGCTCATCCATCACAAGGCAGTCCGCGCAGCAGCTGCCGAGGAGGTGTAGCCGTGCGATCACATGTGAGGAAGGTTCTTTCTATCCCCGCAGTTCTCTTTCTGGCTGCCTTAGAGTTAGGAGCTCAAACCAATTCTAACCAGCTACCCAATGCACCACGTCTGGCCCAGCCTCTTTTCCTGGCTTACGAACAAAACAGTACCCCTCTATCAGCACCTCCACCACCGTTGTCTGGTGGAGTCCCAGCTACCCTCACTCGTCAACAGGCCGAGACAATCGCGCTGACCAACAATCCACACATCCACATCAGCCAACTCGTCGCGAAAGTGCAACATCAAGCAGTAAGAGAGAGACGTGCGGACGAGCTGCCCAATTTGAATGGCAATGTAACCGCAGTGGAGGCCAATGACGGGAGCCGCCTCTCGAGCGGTTCACTCACTGCATCCAGGCTTCTCACTCACTCAGGCGGAGGGGTCTTCCTTAGCCAACTGATCACCGACTTCGGACATACGTCTAATCTTGTCGCATCGGCAAAACTAGAGGAGAAAGCACGTATCGCAGATGCAGAGGCAAGTCGGGAAGACATTGTCCTCGCAACGGACCAGGTATTTTTTCAAGTCCTCGAAGCTCAGCAGACACTGAAGGTAGCGTTACAAACCGTCGCGTCAAGGCAGAGTGTCACGGACCAGGTTACAGCTCTGACATCATCAAAGCTGAAGTCTGACCTCGACCTGAGCTTTGCCCAAGTCAACTTATCGCAGTCTAAACTTCTGCAGTTGGACGCACAGAATGACCTCGACGCGGCGAAAGCTGCACTGAGCGCGGTATTGGGTTACGACAGAGAGATCGACTATCAACTTGTCGACGATTCTGACACGTTGCAGCCGCTCCCTCCCGACCCTGATTCTTTGATCGCGGAGGCCATTCAAAATCGGCCGGATCTACAGTCCCTACGCTACAGCGAACAAGCTGCCCTAAAGTTCAGCAAGGCTCAACACGACCAGTTACTCCCGACAATCACTACCCTTGGCGTCGTCGGAGCAATCCCTACGGGATCGTCCCAAGATTTCACTAGCAATTGGTACGGTGCGGTAGGAGCAAATGTAAGCGTGCCCATCTTCAATGGCTTCCGCCTGACGGCGCAAGCTTCCGAGGCGTCATTACAAGCTCAAGCAGCTTCTGAGCAGACACGCGCGCTTCGGGACCAGGTCGTCCGAGATGTGCGGACCGCCTGGCTCAACGCCAACACGGCGTTACAACGAGTAACCGTCGCCGGACAACTTCTCAAGGAAGCGAACACCGCCTTAGATCTTGCCAAAACCCGCTATGACCTCGGACTGAGTTCTATTGTCGAGTTGAGTCAAGCTGAGTTGCAGCAAACACAGGCTGCCATCGGGGATGCGAACGCAAGGGCGCAATATAACTTCGCCATTTCAACCATTAACTTTCAAACCGGGGTGCAGCCATGATCGAAAATTTCAAGCTGCATGTTTTCCGCGTGGTCGCCGATACACTAAGTTTCAGCAAGGCGGCAGAGGAACTTCATCTATCGCAGCCCGCGGTAACGTCACAAGTGCGCACACTTGAGGAAGGGCTAGGTATCGCCCTATTCGATCGCATCGGCCGTAACGCAAAACTGACGCCTGCCGGTACGACGCTCCTGGAATACGTTCGTCAGATTGAAACGCTTACGAATGAAGCGGTAGCTGCACTCGCGCCCTATGGCGTGCAAGAAGGCGCTGAGCTTAACATCGGAGCTTCTCACACCATAGGGGTTTATGTTTTACCCAAACTGCTCCCCCAGATCCTACGTGACTGGCCAAAATTACGAGTCCATGTCATCAGCGGAAGCACCATCGAAGTGTTGAACGCCCTGGCCAATCACCAAGTATCACTCGGGCTGATTGAAGCGCCCGCTCATCGTCCCGATTTCAAGATCGAGCCTTTCATGGACGATGAACTCTGCCTCATTCTCCCGCCGAATCATCGTTGGGCGAAGAAGATGGTACTGCGCGCCCCAGAGATTGTGCAAGAACCAATTCTTCTCCGGGAGTCTGGGTCGGGGATGCGCAGATTTGTCGAAGAGTACCTGGAGAAAAACGGCGTGCTCAGTCAACAGTTGCGCACAACGGTAGATATGAACTCAACCGAGGCTATCCTTTCTGCCGTCGAAGCGGGACTGGGAATTGGCTTTGTTCCCGCGATGGCTCTGGGAAAGGCCCTACAGGCAAACAGCGTGGTCGTTATCCCCCTCGAGAATGGACCGATCAAACGGCAATTCAGCATAGCCATGTTGGGTGGCCCCATAACCCCCGGCCCGGTCCGCGACCTTCTGGCCCTCCTACGTCAGGTGTCACCACCGTCCACCGGCCTGCCAAGAAGTAAGACTCTTCGAGGAAAGCGCCCATGAACGTTTTAGAGTTCAGTAGCCTGCTCTTCGGTACGTCGACCTTTGCTGGATTACTCGGGGCACTCACCGGTTTGGGGGGTGGCGTTGTCATCGTACCTGCTCTTGTTCTGCTCTTTAAGGTCGACATTCGTTACGCGATCGGAGCCTCTCTGGTGTCGGTGATCGCAACTTCTTCCGGCGCGGCCGTAGCTTATGTCCGCGAGGGACTCTCGAACATTCGCATCGGCATGTTTCTCGAAGTTGCGACAACGGCAGGTGCCCTCCTAGGCGCATATCTCACCACCAAACTCTCAAGCCACTGGATTGCAATCGTTTTTGGTGTTGTCCTTCTTTATTCTGCCTATCCATCATTCACCAAAGAACCAGAAAGTTTATCTGCTTCTAAGCCAAACGCACTCGCCACGAAACTAAAGCTCAACGGAAGTTATGCAGGTTCGGTTTCGCAGGAGCGCTACTCCGCACAGAATGTGCCCGTAGGCTTCGGCATCATGTTCGGCGCGGGTACCCTGTCGGGTCTTTTGGGAATTGGATCCGGAGCGATCAAAGTACTAGCGATGGATCAAGGCATGAAGCTTCCCTTCAAGGTTTCCACAACGACGAGTAACTTCATGATTGGAGTGACGGCCGCGGCGAGCGCGGGGATTTACCTATTCCGGGGCTACATTGATCCTGGAATTGCGATGCCCGTAATGCTTGGGGTGTTGATTGGCTCGCTCGTCGGCGCAAGGATCTTGGTGAGGTCTCGAGTCACCACGCTCAAGGTTCTCTTTAGCATGGTCATTATCGCGCTTGGCATCGAAATGATCTATAGCGGGTTGCGAGGAAGAATTTAATGGCCCCCATCACTGACAAGCAACTTGAATCAGCCATCGCCGATATCCTTCGCTTTGGAGTTGTACTGGCGGCCATCGTCGTACTTATTGGGGCCTTAATGTATTTGCATCATCCCTTGGTGGCTCCGCCTGACTACTCTCATTTTCATGCTATGCCCACCGAACTGAACACAGTCGCCGGTGTGCTTCACGGTGTATTGCGGCTTGACGCAAAAAGTGTGATTCAACTCGGCATACTCTTTCTCATTGCAACCCCCGTTGTGCGGGTCGTCTTTTGCATTATTGGTTTCACCCGTCAGCGGGACGTGCTCTATATCGGTGTCAGCACGACCGTGCTCATCATCCTGACGTATAGCCTCTTCCGGGGAGGAAGATAGATGCCCATTAACCGTTTTTGAACTGAAGCCG
>Ga0210388_10003470_pt1 | contig 12344 bp, 5 predicted proteins | sample IncBWC19OmetaG_FD_155485 | JGI IMG/M metagenome (GOLD analysis project Ga0210388, IMG submission 155485) | Forest soil microbial communities from Barre Woods Harvard Forest LTER site, Petersham, Massachusetts, United States - Inc-BW-C-19-O ... | reverse complement strand
GTTCTGGCGCAGGAGCCCTCCAACGATCGGCCGCCGATCAATCTGCCGACCAGCAAGATGCTGACCGTGCCGTCGCCCGGGCGCATTGGCAGCACCAACAGTTTTCCCGTGACGATGGTGTTGAGTCCGGACGGACGCTACGCCGCGTTGCTGAACGATGGTTACGGAACGCAGGAGACGCTGGCGCATCAGTCGGTTTCTGTGCTCGATCTGAAGACCAATCAGATTATCGAGTACCCGGACGCGCGGCTGAGCGACGAGGCGCATCAGAGCTACTTCATCGGCCTGGCGTTCAGTTCCGACGGCAAACATCTGTATGCGTCGATGGGATCGTTGACTGATCCGACGGGGGCGAAGGCGGGGAATACCGGGAACGGGATTGCGGTGTACACCTTCTCTGCCGGGAAAGTTGCGCCGGAACGTTTTATACCGATCGCGCTGCAGCCGCTGGCGTCGGGCAAGAAACTGGCAGTCGGATTGACAGCGCCGCCTCGCACCGCGATTCCATATCCCGCAGGGATGGCGCTCATTGCCGCTGGTGGCAAGGACAAACTTCTCGTCGCCAACAATCTTTCTGACAACGCGGTCCTGCTCGATCCAGCGACGGGAAAAGTTCTACAGACTTTCGACTTGAGCACCAGTAATTTAGTGCCGTCGTCGTATCCGTATACATGTGTGGCGACGCGCGACGGTCGCAAAGCGTGGTGCAGTCTGTGGAATGGGTCGGCAGTCGTCGCCCTCGATCTGGTCACGGGCAAGGTTTCACGAACTTACCATTTCAACTTTCCGCCGGACCCGCTGGCGCCGGGATCTCATCCTACGGCAATGCTACTGAGCCCGGATGAGAAAACGCTCTACGTCGCGTTGTCGAACTCCGATGAAGTCGACGCTCTGCCAGTTGGCCCAGACTTCGCGCCTGAAGTCCAGTTCCAGACCATGCTGGACAAACACCTGATCGCGGGGTCGTATCCAACGGCGCTGGCCGTCTCGAACGACGGGAAAGAATTATTTGTGGCCATGTCGTCGCTGAACGCTGTCGCGATCTTTGACGCTTCACCTCAGCCGGGAGGATGGAAGGAAGTACAAAAAGGGTGGGAAGCCTCGGCGCTCGGCTTTATTCCCACCGACTGGTACCCTAGCGCGCTCGCGGTTCATGGCGATGACCTGCTCATCGCGACCGCGAAGGGCGAAGGCACGCGCGCCAATAAAGACATGGGGAAAACCTCTTACGAGATGCGGCACCGTGACCACCCTTACATTGCGACGCTGATGCGAGGATCGATTGCGCGGCTCGACATTCCGTCGACTCTCAAGAAACTTCCGCAGCTTACGCAGGTAGTGGAGCACGACAACCTGCTGCACGCCGATCCCGGCACGATTGCTTTCGCCGGCGGACAGAATCCCATCAAGCACGTCATCTACGTCATCAAGGAAAACCGCACCTACGACCAGATTTTAGGCGACTTGAAATCCGGGGAGACGAAAGTCGGCGACGGCGATCCGTCGCTGAATATGTATGGCACCGACATTACGCCGAACGAACACAAGCTGGCGTTGCAGTTCGGCGTGCTCGACAACTTTTACGACAGCGGGGAAGTTTCCGGCGATGGTCATCTCTGGTCAACCGCCGCCATTACATCCGATTACAACGAAAAAACCTGGCAGATCGGCTACCGCGGACACGAGCGCACCTACGATTTTCAGGGCCAGAATGCGGAAGAATATCCGCTGGAACACAAGCTGCCGGATATTGACGATCCTTCCACCGGATATCTCTGGGACAATCTGGCGCGTAATCATGTGAGCTACCGCGACTATGGCGAGTTCGTGAGCGCGGAATGGTGCAACGAGAAGCGCAAGGCCGCGACTCCCAAACAAGGAACTCCGTCGGGGCAGCAAGCTACATGTCCGCGAACCGAAATGAAGCAGGGCGAGCCGCAGCCGCCGAATGTCGGCGATCCGCACGCGGGGCCGAGCCCGTTTCCGTGGGCGGTGCCGTTGTTCAGCGGCGTGAAGGCGTCGAAGGCCGTGCTGCGCGATCACTTCGATCCGCTCTATCCGGATTTCAATACCGAGTATCCTGACCAGCTTCGCGCCGACGAATTCATGAACGAGTTCGAGGCCTATGTTCGCGCTCGCGAGGCGCATGAGGGTCCAGAGTTTGAAATGCCGTCATTCATTTTGCTCTATCTGCCGGATGATCACACCGGAGGCACCCGGCCCAATTTTCCGCGTCCGGCCGCGTCAGTCGCCGACAACGATCTGGCCCTTGGCCGCGTGGTCGATGCGGTTTCGCACAGCCCTTACTGGGATGACACCGCAATCTTTGTTCTCGAAGACGACGCGCAGGACGGCGCCGACCACGTCGATGCGCATCGCTCCATCGCGTTCGTGGTCAGCAAATATTCGCCGGGATCGGCGGCTGAGCCCTACGTGGAGCATCGTTTTTACACCACGGTCAATGTCGTCCATACCATGGAGACGCTGCTCGGCCTGCCGCCGATGAATCAGAACGACGCCTACGCTCCGCTGATGGGGATGCTGTTTTCCGGCGCCGGCAATCAGCCGGCATTCAAGGCCGACTATCGCAATCTGAAGAACGGCTTGATCTACGAGACCAACCGCCGCGAGGCTCCGGGAGCGAAGATCTCGTCGAAGATGGACTTCTCGCGTCCCGACGCCGCCGGCGCTACCAAGCTGAATCGAGTGTTGTGGCGCGACCAGATGGGGGCAGCGCCCATGCCCAAACCCAGGCACACCGTGTTTCCGGCGGGAGATGCAGACTAGGCGGCCGGGAATTCAATTTGTCGCTTCGATCGAAGACAGTATTTTATACAGCCGACGCATTGAGATTTGCCGACTTCGAAAGTCAAAAGCCCCACTTCTCCCGCATAGAACGCGGGAGAAATGGGGCACCCTTCCTCATCCTGTCCGACATCATCCGATCCGCTGAGTTTTATTTCAGGCTGACGGTTTGTTTCAACGGCAAGTCCTGCGAAGATCCTCCGGCCATGAAGCCGTAATCTCCGGGGAGCAGCTGCCAGCCGTTTTGTTCGACGTTGAAAATGGAGAGATATTTCGGGTCCACGTCCACCGTCACTTCCTTGCTCTCTCCGGCGTTGAGTTTCACTTTGCTGAAGCCGACCAGGCGCTTGGGTGGTTCTGCCGCCGCGGCGGGCAGGGACGCGTAGACCTCCGCGACTTCGGCTCCGGCGCGACTCCCCGTGTTGGTGATGGTGAAACTCACACGCGGAGTTTTTCCTGGAGTGACTTTCAGATTCGAATAAGAGTATGTGGTGTAGGACAGTCCGTATCCGAAGGGGAAGAGCACGGGCTTCTTCTCCGCGTCGTACCACTTGTAGCCGACTTTCACGCCTTCGTCGTAGGTGACCTGGAACGCGGTGAGGCCAGCGGCGATCTGCTTCCAGGGTTCAGGCGACATCTCGTTAGGAATCGACTCAGGCCCCGGCTTTATCACCGTGGGATGTGGCAAGTCAGCTTCGCTGCGGGGGAAAGTCATGGGCAGCTTGGCGCTCGGGTTGACGTCGCCGAAAAGAATATTCGCGACCGCGTCAGATCCGCGGCTGCCGGCGTACCACGCTTCCAGAATCGCGCTTACCTGGCCGGCCCAAGGCATCGTCACCGGCCCGCCGGACTCGACCACGACCACGGTATGCGGATTCGCCGCCGCGACTTTTGCGATCAGATCGTCCTGATGGTCAGGCAGTGACAGGCTGCCGAGGTCCATCCCTTCGCTTTCCCACTGGTGCACAAACACGAGGGCGACGTCGGCGGACTTGGCCAGGGCCGCGGCTGCATCGAGGTCCGAGCCGGAATCGAACTGCACGCTCGCGGCAGGCGCCTTTGCGCGAATCGATTTCAGCGGTGAGGTCGGGAACCAGACGTGGTCTTGCCAGTGCGTATTACCCTTGCCCGGGGGCATGATCGCGTTTCCGCCGGGAGGATCGACCTGCGCCGAACCGCCGCCCGAGATCATTCCCACATCCGCGTGCGGACCGATCACGGCGATCGTATGAAGTTTTGAGGCATCGAGCGGAAGCTGTGCCTGATCGTTTTTCAGCAGGACTGTGCCTTGCTCGGCGATTTTCTGCGCCACCTCGAAGCCGCCCATCACATCCACCACACTCCTCTGCGGCGGATCATCGATGACGCCGGTGGCGAACATGGCCCGCAGAATCCGGTGCACGTGGTCGTCCAGCTGGGTGGCCGGGACTTTGCCGGACTCGACCGCCGCTTTCAGGTCGTCACCGTAAAAAATCCAGCCCGGTTGTTCATGATCCATGCCCGCGGCCGAGGCCTTCTCGACGCTGTGTGCCGCTCCCCAGTCGGAGATCACGAATCCCTTGAAGTTCCAGTCTTTCTTCAGGACGTCGGTCAGCAGATATTTGCTTTCACAGGCGTAGTCGCCCCAGGCGCGATTGTAGGAACACATAACAGCGGCGACGTCGGATTCCTGTATTCCGATTTCAAACGCCAGCAGATCGCTTTCTCGCGCCGCGCGCTTGTCAATGGTGATGTTGACCGCGTTGCGGCCGCTCTCCTGATCGTTGAGGGCGTAATGCTTAATGTCGCCGAGCACATGCTGTGCCTGCAGACCCTTCATCACCGATCCGACCATCTTTCCGGCCAGAACGGGATCCTCGCCCAGATATTCGAAGGTGCGTCCGTTGCGCGGTTCGCGGGTAAGGTTGACGCCTCCGCCGAGCGACATGTTGTAGCCCTGCGCCCGCAGTTCGCGGCCAATCAGCGCGCCATATTGATACCCGCTCTCCAGATCCCAGCTGGCGGCTCCGGCTACGTCGGAGGGCAATGCGGTCGAGTAGCGGCCATTCTCGCCACTGCTGCGGATGCCATAAGCCGCATCCGACATTTGAATGGCAGGAATGCCCAGCCGCGGAATGCCGACAACATATCCGGCGCCGCCGTTCGAGTGAATGGCGAGCGGGCTCATCGGGCTGAGTCCCGGCATGCCCGTTCCGTGCAGCAGGGTGATCTTTTCGTCGATGGTCATCTCCTTCACCACCATTGCTGCGCGCTCGTCCGGAGAAAGGCTGGGGTTGCTCCAGGGGTGAGCCTTGCCCCCGGATTGAGCGAAGGAGGCCACGGAAAGGGTGAGCAGCGGAATTGTGAGGGCGAGAAGGCAGAGGCGCGCGGGCTGTCTGCTGGCTTGCAGGGGCATGATCCAACCTCCGGAGTGAGCGCAAAATCGTTATTGTAGCAGCTTTGCCATAGGCACTGTCCAAGGGAAAATCTTCACCGAAGCCGCCTTCCCAACATCGGCAACCCGCCTGCCTGTGCAGGACGCGAGGGCTGGCTTTACACTAGAGGAGTGAAGATTGCCCTCGGCCAAGTCAATCCCACGGTCGGAGACTTCTCCGGCAACGCCGCCAAGATCGTTGATTTTTCCCGGCGGGCGCAGACCGCGGGCGCCGGTTTGATTCTCTTCCCGGAGCTGTCAGTCTGCGGCTATCCTCCGCGCGACCTGGTCGAACGCCCATCCTTCGTTGCGCGTAACCGTGAAACCGTCGAACAGATTGCTGCCCAGACTGCCGGAATTGCCGTCATCTGCGGCCTGGTCACTCCCGCCCATTCCGACACCGGCAAAGCCGTGATGAACTCCGCCGCGCTGCTCATGGAGGGCAAAGTCGCTTTCACGCAGTCGAAAATGCTGCTGCCCACGTATGACGTCTTCGACGAGATGCGGAACTTTGCTCCCGCCAGAAGCCAGGAATTGTTTTCCTTCTGCGGTAACCGCATGGCGCTCACCATCTGCGAAGACGCCTGGAATGACAAGCGCTTCTGGCGCAAACAGTTGTATACGGTTGATCCCGTCGAAGCGCTGATCCGCGCCGGCGGAAACTTCGTCCTGAACATTTCCGCCTCGCCATTCTGGATCGGCAAGCGCGAGCTCCGCCGAGACATGCTGGCCAGCATCGCCCGCCAGCATAAGGTTCCGGTGGTGCTGGTGAATCAGGTGGGCGGCAACGACAGCCTGGTGTTCGACGGCTCCAGCGTGGTGCTCAATCGCGAAGGAACCGTCATCGCGCAGGGCCGGTCATTCGAAGAAGACCTTATCTATTTCGATTCGACGGACCTATCCGGCGAGATGCACGAGCAAGTCGCCGGGGATGAGGCCAGCGCCTACTCCGCCCTGGTGCTGGGCACCCGGGACTACATGCACAAGTGCGGCTTTCAAAAAGCCATCATCGGCTTGAGCGGCGGCATCGACTCGGCCCTGACCGCTGTCATCGCCGCCGATGCCGTCGGGCCGGAGAACGTGATCGGCGTGGGCATGCCGGGACCATATTCTTCGCAGGGATCAATCGACGACGCGCGCACCCTGGCACAGAATCTCGGCATTCGTTTTGAGCTGCTCTCGATCAATCCCGCTTATGAGGCGTATCGCCAGACGCTGCAGGGTGTATTCGCGGGGCGCAAAGAAGACGTGACGGAAGAGAATATTCAGTCGCGGGCTCGTGGCACCATGCTGATGGCGCTGTCGAATAAGTTTGGCGCAATCGTGCTCTCCACCGGCAACAAGAGCGAACTCGGCGTCGGCTACTGCACACTTTATGGCGACATGGTGGGCGGCCTCGCAGTCATCTCCGATGTTCCTAAAACTCTGGTCTACCGCCTCAGCCACTATGTGAACTCGCGGCGCGCCGTCATCCCGGAGGCTACGCTCGAAAAGCCGCCGTCCGCCGAGTTGCGGCCCGATCAGAAAGACAGCGACTCGCTTCCGCCCTATGAAGTGCTCGATGCTGTGCTCGAAGACTACGTGGAAGATTCCCACGCCGCCGAGCAGATCGCGGCGGACCATGGGTTCGACATCGAAGTCGTGCGCCGGGTGATCCGCATGATGGATCGCGCCGAATACAAGCGCCAGCAAGCCGCTCCCGGCCTCAAGATTTCTCCCAAGGCCTTCGGCTATGGACGCCGGCTGCCGATCGCCGCCAAGTGTGAGGCCTGAACTCAGCGCGTATTCTGAAAGTGCAGTATTCTGAAAAGTATTCTCAACAGTATTCTGGACATATTCTGAACAGCCCCTTGCAGACTTTTTCATCCCGACCAGAACTCGAAAGGAAACGCATGCGCAGTTTTCTGAACTCGATCGTCCTTTGTCTGTTTGCCTCCAGTCTGGCCGCGGGCCAGGCTGCGGCTGCCAAACCATCCGCTTCCAAGCCAGCCGCGAAGCCGGCAGAGAAGGCTGCGGCATCGTCCTCCGGTCTTCCCACTGAGGCCACCGTTGATGCGTTCCTGAAGCAACAGTTCGGCTATGAAGCCGATTTGACCTGGAAGATTTCGAGCATCAAGCCGTCGCCAGTGCAGGGATTGGCGGAAGTCACAGTTGTCCTCGCGAGTCAGCAGGGCCAGCAATTGACCCATTTCTACGTCGCCCCTGATGGCGAACATGCGCTGGTCGGCGAGATTATTCCCTTCGGCGCCCACCCCTTCGATCCGGCGAGAAAACTGCTGGAGAAGGGAATCACGGGCCCGGAGCGCGGGCCGAAGGACGCCCCCGTTACGATCGTTGAGTTCGGCGACTTGCAGTGTCCCGCCTGCAAAGCGGCGCAGCCTACCATTGAAGCGCTGGTAGCGGCCGAGCCCAACGCGCGTTTTGTCTTCCAGAATTTTCCCCTCGAGATGCACAACTGGGCGGCTAAGGGCGCTGCGTATGCCGACTGCGTCGGGCGCGCCTCCAACGAAGCCTTCTGGAAATTTGTTTCCAAGACTTACGAGACCCAGGCCGACATTACCGCCGCGACTGCTGACGAGAAACTTACCGCCATCGCGGACGGAGCTGGCGTGAAGGGCGCCGACATTGCTGTCTGCGCCGCCAAGCCCGAGACCAAGGCTCACGTCGATGCATCTCTTGCCCTGGGCAAGGGAGCGGACGTGACCGGAACTCCGACTCTGTTCATCAATGGCCGCAAGATCGGAAACTTCGATGCGCGTCTGTTGGATGTCTACAAGAGCCTGGTTGAATTTGCCGCCAAAGAAGGGAAGTAAAAGCGGCTTCTGGCTCCCGCCGTTCGGCTTCCGAGTAAGTGAAAGTGAAAAGATGCCGGAGCTTTTCCGGCAGCCGGAAGCCCGGAGCCGGAAGCCGAATTTACTTTTCGCTGATCCAGATCTCCGGCGTGCTCACATTGATGTTGGCCAGCACGTGCGGAGTGATGATGATCATGAGTTCGTCGGAATCGCTCTGCTTGGTATTGTTGATCATCGCCTGATTCAGCAGCGGAACGAATCCAAAACCGGGAAGACCGGTCATCGACAGCGTGTCGGTCTGCGACACTTCTCCGGCCACCACCGCCGGTTCGCCATCCTTTAGATTGATGCTGCCTTTGTATTCTCGGTTCGAGATCAGCGGAACGCCATTGTCGGATTGTCCGGTGAGCGAACGGACCTGCAACTCCAACTGCAGGCTGACATCGCCGTCGGCGTGAATGGTGGGCTTGGCTTTGACCGTCAAGCCAAGATCCTCATAGCTGACGGATGGGAACGGCGCAACGTAGGAATTATTGCCCAGCACCTGCGAAATCTGCGGCGAATTGTAAATCGGCGCGTAGCTGGCGTTCATGATCGGATAGCGTTCTCCCAGATGGAAGGTGGCGTCGCTGCCCTGGCCGGCGCGCATGGTGAGGTGCGAGAGGCTGCGCGACCAGGATTCGTTGGTCGAGAGCGATGTAACCAACTGGCCGAGGCTCAGGCCCATGAACGTGAGGCCGCCGCCGAACGTGGTCAGCGGCTGGCTGAAAATAGAGCTTGTCTGGCCCCCGCCGAGTTGGGCCAGCAGGGCAGAGAGTGAAGTTCCACCCGCCTGGTTGATGCCGCCGGAAGAAATCAGCTGGTTGATAAGGCTCTGGATATTCTGCCCGGCCAGCCCTGCCAGCGCCGCGGTAGGAATGTTGTACAGATTGAAGGCGGTGGGTACGTTCACACCGAGATTGCGGGTGAGCTGGTGGTCGATCTGGAAGATGCGAACGTCGAGCATCACCTGTGGGCGCTGGTTGCTGAGTTGATCCAGCAGCTTGGTGCAAGCCTCGAGAATGGGTTGTGATGCGCGCACCTCGAGCGTGCCCGATGCCTGCCCCGGACTGAGAAAGCGCAGGTCGAACATGGTCCGGAGCGTGGTGGTCATCTCCGTGACTTCCTGCGGGGTGGCATGTGACGGCAGCACAAAAGTTCGCAGCGACATGCGGTCGAACTGCTTGTGGTTCTCAGGATTGTCGGCGGCGAGCAGAAGAGAGTGCGCGTCCAGCGCCGACCACATGGCCTTGTCGACCTGGCAGGCCAGCTTGATCGCGGTGAAGAAGTCTACGTCGCCGACGTAGAATTGCACCTGCCGGTTCGGCATCGAGTCGTCAAACTGCGCTCTCACGCCGTAAGCACTCGCCAGTTGCATGAAGAGCCCGCGGGCATCACCCTCGAAATGGAAAGTGGCTCGTTCGTTCTTGGGTTCGAGATGGATCTCACCGGTATCGGCCAGTTGTGTGGACCCGACCGTCGGCGCGTCTGGCACAGGTTCGAGGCTGGCTTCACCGAGGCGCTCACGCGCGAACGGGTTGTCCGGGTCGAGGTCGAGTGCGGCGCGGAATTCGTCCCCGGCCCGCGCGCGCAATTCCTCCGACAGAAGTAGATTGCCCTTCTGGACGTGGTTGAAAACCAGCTGCGCCTTCACCATCTCGCGGGCGCTCAGGAACTGCACACTTTGCGGCACCAGCTGCGAAGCCAGTTCGAACTGCGCGAGCGCGGCCTCCAGCTGCTTTCGGTCCAGCAACTTCGTGCCGCGAACGTAGGCTTCGTGCGCCTCCTTGCGCTCTCGCTTGGTGACAACGCAATTGACGCCGCCCGGAATTCCGCTGCTGCAGAAGATGGGCGCAGCGGCGGGATTGTCGCCCGCGTGGGCAGGCAAGGCCGCAAGGGCGCCCACAAGAAGTCCGGCCGCGAAATTGAGGGGCCACCGCATAGGTGTGATTCTAACTTGATTTCCGGGAGATCGGGCCACGCCAATGGACCTCGTACCTTCGGTCACAACGGGCCGAATTGGCTTCGACGCCCATGGCGGCCCAATCCTTGAACGTGCGATTGCTTCCGGCTTGCAAGATTTCACACGTCATAGAGACGTAGCTCGCTACGTTCTACGACAGCATCAAGCGCTCGATCTGCCGGGCCTTGCCGGTCGCCTCGTCACAATCGATCACCACCGCGCACAGCCGAACATCTCCGGTCGCGGGCTCGAACCGCACCGGCATCCCGTTGAGAAACTTGCCCATAACCAGTTCTTTCTTTACGCCGATCACGCCGTCGTAAGGTCCGGTCATGCCGACATCCGTGACATAAGCTGTGCCGTTGGGCAGCACGCGTTCGTCTGCGGTGGGCACGTGAGTGTGGGTGCCGACTATCGCGGTCACGCGCCCGTCAAGATACCAGCCCATCGAAATCTTCTCCGAAGTCGCTTCAGCGTGGAAATCGACGAAGATCACCGTAGCCTCAATCTTCTTCAGCAGTTGATCGACGGTGCGAAAAGGGTCGTCATTCGACGCCATGAAGACGCGTCCCTGCAGATTGATCACCGCATAAGGAACTTTTCCTTTGCGTCCCTCATAAAAGCCGCGGCCAGGCATATCCGCGGGATAGTTGGCCGGGCGGAGCACGCGTCGCGCCGGTCCGTGCCCGTTCCCCTCGACCATCTGAAAATAGTCGATGATCTCGCGCTTGTCCCAGACATGATTGCCGGTGGTGATGACGTCGATGTTGAGCTCGAACAGTTCCTCGGCCAGCGACGGCGTTATGCCGAACCCGGCAGCCGAATTTTCGCCGTTGGCGATAATCAGATCGACGGCGTGCTCGCGGACGATTCCCGGCAGCCGGTCTTTGACGATGTTCCGCCCCGGCCGTCCAAAAATGTCGCCGATAAAGAGGATGCGCATGATGTCAGGATGAATTTCGATGGTAACACGCAGGCGCGCAACATTATGTGGAGAGAATGCGGGACACCTGTGTGAGGACAGCCGCCCTCGGCTGTCCGTCGAGCGCAGCTCGACTGGTTTCTTGCTTTACTGCGCCAGTTCCGCCGTCCGCAGGAAATCGTAGTTTCCCGCCGGGTTCAGCTTCAAATTTCGTACCCGCCGGGTATGCACCAGCACGTTGTCGAGATACCACAAATTGATGTAAGGCAGATCGTCGGCCAGAATCTGCTGCACGTCGGCGTACATCGGTTTCCTTACATTGGGGTCGACTTCGCGGCGGGCCTGATCGACCAGTGCATCCAGCTTCGGGTTGGAGTAGAAGGCCCGGTTGGTGCCATTCGGCGGAAATCGCGAGGAATGAAACGCATAAAAAATATCCGGATCTTCGTTCCCGCCGATCCAGCGCAGCCCGTACATCTGGAATAATCCGTGCGTCACGTCCGAGAAAAAAGTAGCGAACTCGAAGCTGCGAATGTCGAGCATGATCCCGACTTCGCGCAACTGCTGCTGCATCACCGCCACCATAAGCCGCGTATTTTCATCGGTTGAGGTCTTCATCGTGATGTGAAAGCGCACGCCGTTCACAGCCGGATATCCCGCGGCGTCGAGCAGTTGCTCGGCCTTCGCGGGATCATGATCGTAGGGTGGAACGTTGCCGTTATAGGCCCAACTCTGCGGCGGCAGTACGCTCCGCGCCGGCCGGGCCTGCCCGCGCCATAGGTACTCGATCATCGGTCGGCGGTCGAGGGCATAGGCGATGGCCTGCCGCACCCGTGCATCTTTGAGAATCGGATCGCGCAGATTGAAGCTGAGGTACGCCAGCCGAGTGCCCTCGCCGCGCTCAATCAACAGATTCTGCTCCCGCTGCAGCGTGATCACCGTGTCGGGAGCAAACGCGCCGTTGATGACCACATCGGCGCTTCCTTTGCGCATCTCGAGCGCCTGCGTGGTCGCATCCGGCACCACGGCAAAGCGCACTCGGGCAAGGGTGGGTTTTTCGCCCCAGTAGTCGTCGTTTCGTTCGACCACCACGTCGCGGTCCGTTTCCGCACTGACAAACTTGAACGGACCGGAACCGACGGGATGGCGCGTCATCTCATCGCCGCTGCCGTAGGGGACGATGCCCACCGCTCCTTCGGAAAGATTCCACAGCAGCGCGGAGTCCGGCTCCTTCATGTGAAAGACAGCCGTAAAGTCGTCTGGCGCATCCACCCGATCGACAAACCGGTAAGCGGCCGCTCTCGGACTGCGAATCTTTCCCGTGAGCAGGGAATCGAAGGTCCACTTCACGTCCCGCGCGCTCAGCGGACGCCCGTCATGAAACTTCACTCCTCGGCGCAGGTGAAACAC
>Ga0210388_10003467_pt1 | contig 12346 bp, 6 predicted proteins | sample IncBWC19OmetaG_FD_155485 | JGI IMG/M metagenome (GOLD analysis project Ga0210388, IMG submission 155485) | Forest soil microbial communities from Barre Woods Harvard Forest LTER site, Petersham, Massachusetts, United States - Inc-BW-C-19-O ... | reverse complement strand
TCGAATTGGGTGTCGAGCGTGGGTTGAGGGTCGGGCATGCTGTCAGTGCGATTTTTGTATGACTGTTAATCCTCTATTGTAGCCGAGGGCGAGACTTTCTCCAAACGCGGGGCGCGTGTTGCGGCGTCAGAGTTCCGGAGGCATCTCGACGTTAAACCTCGGGACACGCACGGATCTGGGCTCGCCCTCGAGCGGAGTCGGGGGAGGGGCGAGATTGTTTTGCTGCTTGATCGCGGCGGCCATTTCGGCGAGAACGCGCTCAGGAGTGCGCGAGGATTGAATTTCCAAGGCGTCGGAGATGCGCGCCAGATAGAGCATCAGCTCTTCGGTTACGTCGGAGTGTTGCAGGGCGACTTTGCGGCGGCTGCTAAAGATGAGCAAAAACGCTGCAAGCACCAGAAGAATCGCAGCAGCGAGAATGAGGTCGCCACTCGAGAATGGGTAATCGAACCAAGAAATTGTGTCTGACTGCATAGGCCCTCCGCGGTCCAAAGAGTCGGTTCCATGTGGTGCCAAAATTTGAGGGCTGAAGAACGGGCAGAAACACCATCGTGAAGATTAGATGCGAAGTGAGGCGTCGAATGTAGCCCAGAAAGACTTTAGAAACGAGTGGAAATTGCTGTAGACGTTTAGCGGCTCCGACGATTCGCAAGAGCGCTCGGAGGTAGGCGTTCTTTGCGTCCGTTGTTTCGGTGCAGTACACTGAGAAATTCACAACGCATCTGAGGAATGCACCATGCTGATTGTAATGGGTTCGCACGCGACGGAGGAGCAGGTTCGCGCGGTGTGCGAAAAAATTGAGTCGCTAGGGTTGAAGGCGCACCCGATTCCGGGGACGATTCGAACAGCGATTGGGATAACGGGGAATAATGGCGCGGTCGATCTTGGCGTATTGGAATCGCTGCCAGGAGTAGTGGAGTGCATTCCAGTAAGCAAACCGTACAAGCTGGTGAGCCGCGACGCGAAGGAAGAAGACAGCGTACTGCGGATTCCCACCCCGTCGGGGGACGTGCTTGTCGGCGGAAAAATGATCGCGCTGGTGGCTGGACCTTGCGCGGTGGAGACGGAAGAACAGTGTCTGGCGATCGCGGAACGTGTGAAGAAATCTGGGGCGAGACTGTTTCGCGGCGGAGCATATAAACCGAGGACATCGCCGTACAGCTTTCAAGGGCTAGGTTTGCCAGGCTTAAAGATTTTGGCGAAGGTGCGTGAGGCGTATGGGTTTGGGATCATCACTGAGGCGATCGACAACGAGAGCCTCGATCTTGTCGAGGAATACGCCGACGTAATTCAGATTGGCGCGCGGAACATGCAGAACTTTTCGCTGCTAAAGCGCGCGGGCCGGGCGAAGAAACCCGTGCTCTTGAAGCGAGGAATGTCGGCGACATTGGATGATTTCTTGATGGCCGCGGAATATATTTTGTCCGAAGGAAATTACAACGTGATGTTGTGCGAGCGTGGAATTCGTACGTTCTCCGATTTTTCGCGCAACACTTTGGACCTGGCGGTTGTGCCTGCGGTCAAGAAGCGCAGCCACCTGCCGATTTTGGTCGATCCGTCGCATGGCACGGGCAAACGGCATAAAGTGTTGCCGCTTTCACGCGCGGCGATCGCTGTGGGAGCAGATGGATTGCTCGTCGAAGTGCACCACGAGCCGGATAAAGCCCTCTCGGACGGAATGCAGTCGATTCTGCCCGAGGAGTTCAACCACTTGGTCGGAGAGGTACGCCAAATTGCCGCAGTTTTGGGGCGCGAAGTAAATTGAAAATGCGCCACTCACCTCGGTGTGTTTAAGCAGTCAGTCAAATACGCGTGACCCTCTCAGATGGAACCAATTCTATTTTGTGAGCTCATGTTTCCAGCCAATTCGCGGATTCTGGCTAATTCCACGGACAACATGTAACAATCCAACCGACTTATGAATCGGCCTCGAAACTTCCGTGTCTACATTTTGCTGATCATCCTGCTGATCGTGGGCGTGACGGAGCTTGTGCGCGAGCACCGGCCATCCTTTCTGAGGCCAGGTTTGCGATTGTGCGCCTATGTTTCCACAGCCGACGGAAGCGTGACGGTGATCGATCTAGTGAGGCTCGCCGCTGTGGCGCGCGTTGCGGTTGGTCCAGGTCTATCGGGGATGCGCGAACATCCGACGCGCGCGGAAATTTGGGGCGTGAGTTCTGAGGGCGGATATGTGTGGGTGCTCAATGCGCGGGTGAATCAGGTGACTGCGCGCATTCCCGTGGGCCCGCTTCCCTACGCGATTGATTTTTCGCCCGATGGCAGCCGCTTGTACACGACGTCCGCTGGATCGGACACTCTCCTAGCGATCGATTGCCAAACTCGTAGCGTGCTCGCGAAGGCCGGGACGGGCGGCGAACCAGTTCTAGCGCACGTGACGCCTGACGGCAAGAGCGTGCTGGTACTTAATCATCGCGATGCCACGCTGGGGATTCACGACGCGGCCACGCTGACGCTCCGTAGCATGGTTGGAATTGTCAAACAGCCTGAGAGGGTTGTGATACTTCCTGACAGCAGCCTGGCGTTTGTTCTGAGTAGAACGGAACATCGCCTTTCCGTTGTCGATCTGCGTAGGAGCGTGTTGGTAACGAACCTCGAACTGGATGGTAATCCGTCGGACATGCTGCTCAAGCAGGACGGCGGCGAGCTGTACGTTATTTCACCCGAAGCACACGGCTTGCAGGTCATTAACACGTGGACGCATGAGGTCGGCGACTACATGGTCCTCGGCTCGGCCCCAACGCGCGGCGTTCTGAGCGCCGATGGAAACACGCTCTACGTTTCGGACAGCGCCGCGGGCCACATCATCCCGGTAGATATTGCCAACCGCCGGGTGATTCGCGATCCCGGCACCGGTAAAGAATTCCCGATTACTGCAGGTCAGTCCCCCGGCGTGCTGCGCTTTGATCCTGATGAACCTAATGAAAATCTGCTGATCGTGGTGAACGAGGGCTCGGGAGATGTTGCCATTATCCGCGTGCGCACCAATAGCCTGCTCACCATGATTCCCGTCGGAGATAAACCGCAAGATCTGGCAGTAAAACTCTTCTAACTGAGATAGCGATCCCAAATCGTGAGCCCCTTCTCATCTTGGGGACCATGAGTCCAACTTTAATGTACGTCGTCATTCGTGCCTTAACGCGACAAGGGGATCGAGGTGCGCAGCCCGTCGTGCGGGGATCCAAGACGCCGCAAGCGCGACGGCTGCCAGCATGGCACCGGCACAGCAGTACGTGAAAGAATCGGTTCGGCTGACACCGTAGAGAAAGATTCCTGATCCGCTCCAGCCAATCGGGCCGGTGGGAAAGAAGCGCGTCAGCGCAAGCGCGCCAAGGGTACCCAATGCCAAGCCTGCGATCGTGACCGCGAGCGTTTCACGGAGCACCATCCTGGCAACTTCCCCGGGGGCTGCACCGAGCGCAACGCGAATGCCGATCTCTCGCGTGCGCTCCGAGACCGAATACGATGTCACTCCGAAGACGCCGACGATAGCGAGCACGAGCGCCACGCCGCCGAATGACGCAAGAAGCAAAATCAGCGGACGGCGCAGAGTGAGCGATTCGGAGTCGTGGATCAGCTGTTGCATACTGCCCAGTCGCCACTGGAGTTGCGGATCCACTAGACGAAGGCCGTTGCTGAGGTCTGCCGCCATATTCTTCCCATCAAAGGACGGGCGAACACGCAGCGCCAAGCTCCAGCCGCCATTGGGCAGCGTTTGCGCGAATGGGAAGTAGGCGAGGGCTCTCGTATCTTCCTCGGGATTGCGTTGTCGAAAATCGGATACTACCCCCACGATCTCTCTCCAAATCGTAGGTGAGTCTGCGAAGGCAACGTGATAGCCGATGGGGTTTGCGGCTGGGAAATACTGCCTCGCGAAAGTTTGATTGATGATGGCCACCGGTCTGGAGTCGTACGCGTCCGACTCTTGGAAAGCACGGCCCTCGAGCATGCCGACCTTCAGAGTGGCGAAGTAATCCGGGCTTACGGAAAGAAACCAGATTTCCTCTTCGGCAGCGGTTTTGGGAAAAGACCTCTCGATCTTGAGTTGTGCGCTGTCCGCGCCTTCCATCGGAAGAGAGTCCGTGATGCCTGCAGAGTCGATGCCCGGCATCGAGCGGAGACGGTCGAGCGTCTCACCCATTAAACGAGTTCTTGCGGATACGTCTGCGTTAATCGAAGCCGGTAATCTGACGGTGGCTGTGAAAACATTGCGCGGGTCGTATCCCAAGCGCGCGGATTCCACGTGCAGCAGGCTTCGGAACAATAAGCCGAACCCTACGAGTAGCACCATTCCGAGAGCGATCTGGAACCCGACCAGAAGATTGCGAGACCTCCGGGATCGCGAACCACCCGACGAGTTTGGGGCCACATCTTTCAATCCGTCATTCAGATTCCCGCGAGTCGCCTGCAATGCGGGGATGATGCCAAAAACCAAAGCGCTCAGAAGCGTTGCTCCCAGGCTTACCACCAATACTCGAATATTGATTTGTAGATAAGCCCCTGAAACCATGCCGGAGGCAACCTTGGTGATGATTTCCTGCGACCATAGGGCAAGGATCAACCCGAGACTTCCTCCACAAAGAAACAAAAGCATGCTCTCCGTAAGAAGCTGTCGAATCATCCGCAGACGTGAACATCCGAGCGCCGCGCGGAGCGAAACTTCACGTTGCCGTTTGACGGCGCGCGCCAGAAGCAGGCTCGCGACATTGGAACAAGCGATCAAAAGCACGACGCCCGCTGCACAAGCCATCATCCACAGGCCACGGCGAGCGTTTTGCGTGGTCGGTCCGGGATGCCGGAACTCTTCCGAGAAATCCTCGACGACGAGGTGGCCGCCTCGGTCGGCGGCAGCGCGCTCGCCTCTGAACTGCTGCGCAATCATTTCTGTTTCGGAACGAGCTTGAGCCAGTGTTACTTCCGGCTTAAGCCGCGCCACAATCTCGACTCTGATCTTCCCTGCCCTGAGTTGTCCGTGACTCGCGTACTTGTCCAGGACGAGAGGGGCAAATATTTCAGTGTTGTGGTAATAGGGCTCCAGGGATTGCGGTAGGACTCCAACAACGCTGACCGCCCGGCGATTCAAGACGATTTGTTTACCGATAATACTCGCGTCGCCGCGAAATCTGGTTCGCCAGCAACGATAGGAAAGAATTGCAACGGTGTCCCGGCCTGCGGTCTCTTCGTCTTGAAGAAAGTTCCGGCCGAGGATCGGTTGAACTCCGCGAACGAGCAACCAGTTTTGGGTTACAAGAAGACCGGGCAAATCTTGCAAGCTGGCGTCATCGTCCCCATAGAAAAAATCAGCCCATCCGTTGGCCGAGACTTGTTCAAACGCCTGACCGTCCTTTCGCAAAGTCAGATATTCCGCGGGCGAAGGTGTGTGTTCCTCACCGCTTGCATCTGTCGTCCAAATGTGAACTAGCCGCTCCGGTTCGTGAAATGGGAGTGAGTGCAAGAGCGCGGAGTCCACCAATCCAAAAATGGCGGCGTTCGCCCCGATACCGAGGGCAAGTGTGAGGACAGCGACGGCGGCGAAGCCCGGACTTTTGCGAAGGACTCGCCCTCCGTAACGCAAATCCTGGATCGCGGATTCGATCAACCTTACAGCGTGAGCCTCGCGGCCTTCTTCTTTGACGCGTTCGATGCCGCCAAACTCGATGCGAGCCCGGCGCGTCGCTTCCTCTCGCGGCACTCCGCCGCGCATTAAGTCTTCGGCGAATTCCCCAATGTGAAAACGCAGTTCCGCGTCCATCTCGCTTTCCATTCGAGAACGATGCAGCGTTGCGCTCCACCAGGATCGAAGCCGGTTCCAAATCGTCATACTTCCTCTGGCTTGTTATCTGCAATTCTCACGATGATTCGCGTCCTTATTCGTTTCTCAGCGCCACCATGGGATCCACTCGCATCGCGCGCCGCGTGGGAATGTAGCAGGCCAAGAGCGTGACGGCCGTCATGAGGGTGGCAGCGGCAATGAAAGTGGCGGGATCAGCGGAGCTGATACCGTACAGTTCGCTGGCTAGCAGGCGGGTGATTCCCAGTGCGCACGCTAGACCGAGAGAGATCCCGACGAGCGAGAATTTCGCGCCTTCCTTCATGACGAGCCACAGGACATCGCGGCGCTGCGCGCCAAGGGCGAGCCGGATGCCAATTTCGCGAGTGCGCCTGGAGACAAGATAAGAGAGAACTCCGTAGATGCCGATTAGCCCGAGGACGAGCGCCAGAGCGGCAAACGCAACGAAGAGAACAGTTGTGGAGGCAGGAGTGGACACAGATTCGGAGACAACGGCACGCATCGGTTTCACTTCGCTAGCCGGCACCTCTGGGTTGAGAGCGGCGATGGTGCTCCGAAGAACATTCTGCAGCTGCGATTCTTCCAAACTAGATTGAGTGACAAGGGTCATGTCAGACGGCACGCGGCCGCCTTCGAGCGTGGCGTTTGTGGCGTACGGAAAGTAAATGGTGCCGTTGATCCAATCAGGAACATTCTTTTGCAAGTCATACGCACGGACGTCGGAAACGATCCCCACAACGGTCCGCCAGTCCTTATCGCCGCTTAAGCGAACATGTGAGCCAAGGGGGCTGCGGCCAGGCCAAAAGCGGCGGGCAGTCGTTGCGGTGATGAGGGCCACAGGAGGATTGCCAGAATCGTTCGCAAGAGTGAAACCGCGGCCAGCGATGACGGGAATCTTCATGACTTGAAGATAGTCGGGTGTCACGACGTCCATCCAGAAAAGCGGCATGGCTTCGCCGGGAGGCACAGGCTGATTTTCGATTTCGAGAGAGCGCTTTGCGACGCGGCCGCCCAGAGGCAGCGTATTGACGACGGCGACAGAATTGACGCCGGGAACGGCGTGCATCCGGTCCAGGAGTTCGCGATAGAAAGAAATGCAGCGTGAAGGATCGCTGCAGAAGGCTTGATTGGGAGTGACCCGTGCTGTGAGAATCCGCTCGGCGCGAAATCCAGGATCGACGCGCGAGAGCGCCACAAAACTTCGGATGAGCAAACCAGCAGCGATAACGAGAAGCACCGCGAAAGCGACTTCGGCGATCGCCAGAGCGCTGCGCAATCGATGCGAGATGGAAGCACCTGCACCGCGGGTTGCCGCGTTGAGCGACTGGGCGAGAGCGGCCCGCGAAGACTGAAGCGCTGGTGTAAGTCCGAAGAGAAGACCAGTGAGAATGGCAAGCCCGCCGGTGAACGCAAGAACTCGCCAGTCGATATGAGCATTGGCAAGACGAGGCGTGTCCACTGGAAGCGCGGCTTTGAGAAGATGCAGACCTTGGGTAGCAAGAATAATTCCGAGCCCTCCCCCTAGCAGAGCGAGCAAAACGCTTTCCGTCAGGAGTTGACGGATGACGCGACCGCGTTCAGCGCCCATGGCGGTACGCACCGCGATTTCTTTTTCGCGCGTGGCAGCGCGAGAAAGCGCCAGATTGGCCACGTTCACGCAAGCAATGAGAAGAATCAGACCGACTGCGCCCAGAAGCAGGAAGAGACGGCTGCGCACGTCGGCGACCATACCGTTGCGCAATTCCACGACACTGATGTCTGCGTTCCAGTCCGCAGGCATAGGCCACGGAAACAATTTGGGTACACGCGACTGAAACATGCGAATTTCGGCCCGCGCCTGAGCAATCGTTGAGCCGGGACGGAGACGGCCAATGACGGGCATGAAATCGCCGGCCCAATACGAGATGGTGTCGCGAGGATCGTTGTGCAGAGGCAACCAGACCTGCGTTCTCGCCGAGGGAAAGGCAAATTCGGCGGGCATCACGCCCACAACTTCGCGATTCACGCCCTCCAGGTCGATGGAGCGGCCAAGAATCGAGGGATCGCCGCCAAAGCGCTGCTGCCAAAGGGAGTGACTCAGGATGACGTAGTTGTCCCGCCCGGCGATGTCATCTCCGGGATAGAAACCGTGGCCGATCTCGGGACGAGCGCCCAAGACGGAGAAAAACTCAGCGGAGACGAGCACGGCGGACAGCCGCACTGGATCACCACGGCCCGTTAGATTAAATTCGTGGCCCTCAAAGTACGCAGCCGTATCGAGCGATTGCACTTGCTCACGCATGGCGACGAACCCGCCCTTCGGAAAAGTGCCGCCAGTGCCGGTAATGCTGACGAGATTTTGAGGTGCGGCGAACGGAAGTGGGCGAAGCAAAATGCCATCGACAAGACTGAAGATGGCAGTATTCGCCCCGATGCCGAGAGCAAGCGTCAGTACCGCGACGCAGGTAAAGCCGGGGCTCTTGCGAAGCATGCGCGCGCCATAACGCAAATCCTGCAGCAGAGTTTCCATGATTTTGACGCCGCGAGCTTCGCGCCCTTCTTCTTTGACACGTTCGATGCCGCCGAATTCAATGCGTGCGCGCCGCATGGCTTCCTCCCGCGGCACTCCGCCACGCATCAAATCTTCGGCGAACGTTTCGATATGAAAGCGGAGCTCTGCGTCCATCTCGCTTTCCATACGAGAGCGCCGGAAAGTTGTACGCAACCACGAACGAAGCCGGCTCCAAATCGTCATACTTCCTCCGGTTTGCTATCCGCAATTCCGATAATAATTCGCGTAATCATTCGTTTCTCAACGCCACCATGGGATCCACTCGCATCGCGCAACGCGCCGGAAGGTACGATGCTGCGGCCGACACGATGACCAGCAGCAAGAGCACCCCCGCGAATGTAAGCGGATCCGTGGGACGCACTTCATAAAGCAAACTCTGAAGAAACCGCATCAAGACAAGCGCTCCCGCAGCGCCCAAAACGATTCCGATCGCCGTAACGCGCAAGCCTTGACCCAACACTTGTCGGACCACGTCGCTGCTTCGTGCGCCCAGCGCCATGCGCACGCCAATCTCGTGCGTTCGTCGGGCGACCGTATACGCCAGCACCGCGTAGATGCCGATTGCCGCTAGCACGAGTGCCAGCGCTGCAAACGAGCCAACCAGTACGAGGCTGAAGCGCCGGCTCGCCGTCGACCGACTGATCACCTCATCCATCGTGCGGACACTTCCCAAAGCGAGTTGGGGATCCAAGTCCCTCACCGCGTCGCGAACCTCGGCAGCGAGTCCTGCCGGGTCTCCTTGCCCCCGCACGGCAACTCGAAGTGAAAGCGGTACCCCGAGCTGGGCGTACGGTTCGTAGGTATGTGCGTCAGTCGCCGTCTCGAGCGGCCCCTGTTTCACATCGCCCACCACGCCGACAACGGTCAGCCAAGGATCTGACGATTCCGCTGGCCCCCATTTCAGGCGTTTGCCCAGAGGATCTTGACCGGGCCAATACTTCTTGGCCAATGCATCGCTGACGATGAGCACGTGCGTGGACTTTGGCCCATCCTGCTCGGTGAAATTCCTGCCGCGAAGCAGCGGAATGCCCATGGCCTGGAGATAGTCTCCGTAGATGACGGAGTGATTGTCCAAGTTCAGTTGAGGGCCCGAGGGCGGCTGATACCCTTCCACCGTGAATGCGTGTGTCCAGCCTCCAAGAAGAGGCAAGTCTGTGGAAGCTCCCGCAGCGGCAATGCCGGGCGTCTGGCGCAGCTTTTCCATCAACTGTTTGTAGAAAGACGCCACCCTTTCGTTTTGCGAGTAAGACTCCGTTGGCGGCAGATCGATCGAGGCGGTCAAGACATGTTCTGGGCGAAAGCCCGGATTGGTACTCAAAACTCTCTGGAAGCTGCGCACCAGTAGCCCCGCGCCTACGAGCAGCATCACGGATAGCGCAACCTCGACAATCACAAATGCAGCGCGCAGTCGCTGATGGTCTGGGCCTTGCGAATTACCGCGGCCACTTTCTTGTAAAGAAGGGTTGAAATCAGTTCGCGATGCCCAGAGAATCGGCAAAACGCTGAAGATAAGTCCCGCGAGGGTGACGATTAGGAAACTGAAGAGCAGCACTGTCCAATCGAGTTCGATGGCATGGAACTGGGGAATATTGGCCGGCATATGAGCCGCCAAAATGTCCTTCAACCAAACGGCGAGAGCCAAACCGAGCCCGCCTCCGGTGAAAGCAAGCAACATGCCTTCCACTAAAAACTGACGCAGCAGCCGAAGCCTGCCAGCGCCGATCGCCAATCGAACCGCTATCTCCTTCTGGCGCCCGACGGAACGCATCATCAGAAGATTTGCCACGTTCACGCACGCTATCAGCAGCACGAATCCCACTGCGCCGAGCAACATCAACAGCATCGGCTTCAGCGGGCCAGTCACCTCATCGCGGAGGGGCACCGAGGCCATGCCGAGCCGGAAGTCACCTAGCGGCGAGTTGGCGGCACGCGACCATTGTTTGTAGGTCTCCAAAACTCCTTGAGCTACAAGCTGTAAGTCAGCATTGACCTGCCCTGGTTGTATCCCTGGTTTCAGCTTGCCCACCACGGTGTAAGAAAAATTGTCTCCGAAATCGGCTAGCTCTTCCTTGGATAACCCGAGTGGAACCCAGAGATCAGCCGCGACTCCCTGCATCATCCCGGGGAGTGGAAAGATGAAACTCTCCGGCATCACACCGACGATCGTGTAAGGCTTGCGGTCCAGATTGATCGTCTGGCCTAGGATATTGTGCTGTCCACCGAATTGGCGCTGCCAGAAACCAAAACTGAGGATGACAACTTGATTCCCGAACGGCTCTTCTTGCCGCTCGAATGCACGTCCTACAATTGGCTGAACGCCGAGTACATCGAAAAGATTACTGCTTATGCGGTCGGCGGTGACACGGGCAGGTTCGCCCCTTCCGGAAAACTCAAAGGTCCACACTTCAAATCCGCCGACGTCCTCAAACACATGATTCAGTTTCTGAATCTGGGCGATGTCCGGTCCAGAGACGTTGAACGGTTCGGCTGTGATGTTGGGCAACAGCTCTTTGACCAGCATTAGACGATGAGCATTCGCGTAGGGCAGCGGGCTAAGAAGTACTGCGTTTACGACGCTGAAGATTGCGGTGTTCGCGCCAATGCCGAGCGCAAGAGTGAGCACGGCGATGGCAGTAAAACCCGGGCTCTTGCGAAACATCCGTGCACCGTAACGCAAATCCTGCTTCAGTTCGTCAAGAAGGCGGACGCCCCGCGCTTCCCTACCTTCTTCTTTGACGCGCTCCATACCGCCAAACTGGATGCGCGCTCGGCGCGTCGCTTCCTGACGCGAAACGCCGCCGCGTACCAAATCCTCCGCGAACGTTTCGATGTGGAAGCGAAGCTCCGCATCCATTTCACTTTCCATACGCGCACGCCGCAGTGCTGCTTTGCACCATGAACTAAGCCGGCTCCAGAGAGTCATGTTTCCTCGAGACTCCTGCTCGGAGTTTCTACGACGAAGTAGTCCATCATTCGTATCTCAACGCGACAATGGGATCGACCCGCGTGGCGCGGCGCGCCGGGAGATAACCAGCGATCAGGGCAACGAGCAACAGTAGTAGCGATGCGGCTGCAAAAGTAATTGCATCGGTGGAATGCACGCCATAGAGCAAAGAAGAAAGCAGTCGCGTCCCCAGCAAAGCGCCGGCAATGCCAACAGCTAGCCCGATGCCAGCCAACCGCACAGCGAAGCCGAGAACGTCCCACACAATTTGTCTCTGCGATGCGCCGAGCGCCATTCGAATACCGATATCGCGCGTCCGCTGCGCAACGATGTAGGAGAGCACTCCATAAATTCCGACCGACGAGAGCAGGAGCGCCGTACCGGCAAAGATCGCCAGGAGATATGTGTCGAAGTGCGAGCGTTCGAGCGTACTCGAGATTTTCTGCTTCATGCTGGAGAGCCTGTAAATTGGAACTTCAGGCGCAACGGACGCCACTGTGCTTTGCAATTCACGCAAAGGAACTTCGCTTCCGCGAGTCCGCACCACCAAGTCCATGGTGCGGCCAATCCAATCCCAGGAGGCAGGCGGCATTTGAGCGATGGGAATGTAAAACGCTGGCTGGGCCTCGCGATCAAGGCCTTGGGCGCGAATGTCTGCCGCCACGCCGACCACTTCGTGCCAAACAGGATCGTAGCGCCCCTTTGGCCCGGCCTCGCAGCACGCGAACCGTTTGCCGATGGGGTCTTCGTTAGGCCACATCGTACGAGCGAGAGTTTCATTGATGATGGCGACGAAAGTGCGCTCTCGCGTATCTTGCGGAGTGAAATCACGTCCAGCTTTCAGCGGCACACGAGCAGTGGATAAATAACTTGGCGAGATGATTTGCAATTGCGAGTTCACGAGGTTCGCAAGATCGAGCGGCCTGCCTTCGGCGAGCAAGCCATTGCTGCTGCCACCGCCTGCAAGGGGAGCGCGAGAGACAACGGCTGCCGACACGACCCCTGGCAAGGCACTGGCAGCGGTGATTATGCGCTCAAAAGT
>Ga0210388_10003466_pt1 | contig 12348 bp, 6 predicted proteins | sample IncBWC19OmetaG_FD_155485 | JGI IMG/M metagenome (GOLD analysis project Ga0210388, IMG submission 155485) | Forest soil microbial communities from Barre Woods Harvard Forest LTER site, Petersham, Massachusetts, United States - Inc-BW-C-19-O ... | reverse complement strand
CGGTATCGTTGTATTGCACAAGCTGCCCAATCTTTTCTTCGAGCGTCATCTGGCGTAGCAGGCGATCCACGCGCGCCTCGATGTTTGGATCGGCGAGCTGGGCATTCGATGGATGGATAACTCCACCCGCATTTTGTGTTGAAGCCGGCTTCGCGGCTTGTGCCGCCGCATTCGGTTCGAACCCAACCGTCACCAAATAAACGACAGCGCAGAAAAGAAGATCGCGGAGGAAGCATTTCGAATTTAATCGCGGCATTAATTCTCTCCAATGCTCCTTTAGTGGACCACGCTTTGATGATCATCCAGCATTGAGCGGCTGGAATCTGACCAGGGGACCTTGCGGCCGCGCGAGCAAGCAGCCGTCTCGATAGCGTGGAACAGGTAGCTTACCGGCAGATGCCCAAGGGCCTGCGCTCAATGATTTTCTCATTCTTCTCAATTAAGAAGTGTCAAATGGGAAGAGCAAATGCATCATGCTGGTCTCGATAATCTTGAAGTCCCTTGTTTTAGACGGCAAAGTTCGTGCGTGGGAGTGGTCGCAGCCCTCTAATTCGCGCGGCGTTGCGTCTCACAAGCTGTTGTCGTGGTGCAAGGCAGGACCAGACTCGGCAGAACGAAAGAAAAACAATCGACCGGCGCTGGATGCTGAACCTCCGCTCCGAGCTGGTTTGGAAGACTTTTATGCACGACAAAGAAATTGTCCGCGCCATGGAGCAGGCAGGCTTTCATCGCCATGACTTGAAAGGCTGAGTCACAAAGAAATGGTGCTTCGAATGGAAATACAATCCATCCGAAGCACCAGGTCCACTTAAAGCACCAGCCAGGGCCGTGTTCAGAACTGAAAGCGCGCCGTCAATTCAAGCACGCGGCCCGCGTCGCCACTCTGCGCTTCGCCAAAGGTAGCGCTTTGAATGTTGGAACCACCGCTATTGAAGCCAATCGGCGCCAATTGAAGAATGTTGAAGATGTTGTAGGCATTCACTTGCAGACGCAGCAGCACCGGATGGTCGAAGGTATTGAACGTCGTCTCCTTGGCGAAGCTCATATCGGTGTCGAAGTAGCACGGGCCGCGGAAACTGTTGCGGCCGATCCCCGGCACATAGAGCGGAGCGTTTACGCTCGTCGGCGGAGTTGTGTTGAAGTAAGCGGGTCCGCCCTTGGGGAAGTTAGATCCCGTTTGCCACGCACTGTTCGAGCAGCTTGAACCGGCGCCTCCGTAGTAAGCCAGCGGACGCGTTGGACCCACCAGATTCGCGCCGGTGATCAGCTCGTTTGCCTGCAGATCATAAGTTACCGGCGTCCACGGGAAGCCCGTGTGGTAAGTCATGATGCCATTGGCCTGCCAGCCGTTGGCTACCGCCTTCACCAGGTTGCTGCCGGAATGGACATGCGGAACTTCATATACTGCCGTGACAACGATGTGTTGGCTCACGTCGTAATCGGAGGGTCCCCATTCCGACGCATTGTTGGCGGGATTGGTCTGGTTGGCGCTGGCATCTGCCGCATCGCCATTCGAGACCTGATCAAGTGACTTCGACCATGTGTAATACACGGAGAGATATAGGCCGTGTGCCGTGTGCCGCGTGAAATCTACATTAAGCGCGTTGTAGGACTGATTGGAGTCTGTCTGCGCAAAGTAAGCCGCATCCACCGGTGTAATCGTCGTTGTGCCACTGCAGTTTGCGGTTGCGGGAAAACACTGTGAGTAAATGAAGTTCTGATTTACCAGTCGCGCAAAATGACGGCCAACGCTGCCCGTATAACCCACGGTGCCGACAATGCTGTAGGGCAATTCATATTGCATATCCAGAGAATACAAATCGCTCACCGGCTGTTTGGTGTTGGGCAACGCGCCATAGACCTCGTAGCTCTCATTATTTACAACGCAATGCCCTGGGGTAGAGCCGTAATCGCAGGGAAATCCAGTAGCTGGATTGATACCCAGAGCCAATGCTGGATTAACCGGGTAGCTGGACGGCGACGTGCTGGCCCCCATTTCATACTTCACGCCCGCGGAGTTACCATTGCCGGCGCAGCACAGACCGAAGTTGGCAACGCCGGGCCCATCTTCGAGTGCGTTGTTGAAGAGTGCGATGTCAAGGTGATTGTAGGCGATGGCAAACCCGCCGCGGATGACCAGCTTCTGCTTCAGAGCAGGCGGCAAATACGCGAAACCTACCTTCGGAGCAAAATTATACGGTTGCGAGTTCCAAAGGTTGTTGCGTAGCTGGAGCGTGATGCCGCTTAGCTGCTGACCCGGTGCGGAGCCGAGCACCGGATAGTTGATCATTGAACCCTTGTTGTGTAGCGGCGTGAAATATTCCCATCGCAGGCCCATGTTGATGGTGAAGTTGGGGGACGCCTTCCAATCGTGCTGTACATACCCAGCAATGTCCTGCGAGCGGAAGTACCGTTGCGTCAGCGGAGTGCCGCCGGTCAGCGGGTTGGCCTCTATGGATTCATAGATGGGCGCGTCGTTGGCCATCGTCCACAGGCCCTGCATGGCGTAGGTCGGCCTCTGATCGCCGAGCAGATTGTCGTTGTCCTGTTCAAAGCGTACTTCCGCGCCCGTACGGATCACATGCGTACCCCATGTGTGCGTCACCATGTCTCGTGCTTCATAGGTGTTCTCCGCATAGAGTGAGGGCGTTGTCGATCCTGCGTATGCGCCGTATTGAATCGGCCAGGGCAGCGTCTGCACATTGATATACGGAATGCCGAAGTTGGTCACCCCGGCCGCGTCCCTCACTCCGTTATCCGCAAAACGGGTGCCGTTGGCGCGTGCTTCGTTCAGCCAACTGGGCGAGAACGTGTGAATGTAAATCGCGGTCGCGGCGGAGTTGAGCGGCTTGAACGGGATGTCCCCTTCCGGCCGCGATCCGTCCGCGCCGCTGATGCCGTAGTTATCCAGCTTGGTAAAGTAGACGCTTCCCGCAAGGTGGTCTCTTGACGTCAAATCGTAATCGCCGCGCGCGTTAAATTGGTTGCCGCGGCTGTGGGCGGGCACGTAAAGCTGCGCATTTTCAACATCGGCAATACCGTCAAGGCCGCCTCCAATCTGATTATTCGCCGGAAAGACCCCAATCTGCGATGCGCCTCCCGGAGTGAGCGAGCCGATATCCAGCCCCCCTGTCACAACATTGCAGTTCACTCCCACGGTCAGGCCGGCGCAACTGGGAGTCAGGATGGCCAAAACACGCGGCACCACAATCGGGGCACCCAAAATCGCCGCGCTCACTCCACCGGCGCGATTAGCCACCACGGCTGAGCGATATGCCGGAGTTTCCACATAGGCAGTCGTATAAGAGTTGTTGGCGGTGGTGAAACCTGCCCAGGAAACAAAGAAGAAAAGTTTCTTGCTGACAATCGGGCCGCCCAGAGAAGCTGCCCAGCTGCGCTGATCGTTGTCCACAACCGTCGGCAACGCGCCCGAGGGACCGCCCCACTTGTTCACCGAATTCAGCCCCGCTTCGTCATACAGGCCAAACAGCGAGCCGTGAAGGCTGTCGGTGCCGCTCTTGGTAACAATCTTGATTTGTGCGCCGGAATTGCGGCCGTCGGATGCGTCGAAGGAAGTGGAGACTATGTTCATCTCACCGACCGCTTCCTCATTGGGTGAAACCACCGCGGAGCCGCCGTGTGTGAGTGAGTTCACGCTCACGCCATCCACCATAAAGTTATTGTCGGCCTGTCGTTGGCCAGCCGCTGCGATCTGAACCTGATTCTCAGTCTGAAAAATTCCGGAGTTGGAGCCGCCCGGGCCGGCGCCATTGGGAAGAAATACTGCCTGTCCCGAGCCGCTGCGAGCGCCATCGCCGGTGATGCCAGGCGCCGTGCGCAAGAGTTCATAGGGGTCAGAGCCAATGGTGGGCAAGCGCTGAATCTGCGCGCTGTCAATGGTCGTCCCGATGCTCGCATCCGCTGTTTGAAGCAGCGGAACAAGGTCGCCGTTCACCTGAACCGATTCCGTGGTCGCTCCCGGCTGCAAAGTAATATTCACATTGCGCGGGGTTTCGGCCTCCAGGGCCAGATTGGTCACATTGTTTGTCTTGAACCCTGCAGCTGCAGCCACGAGAGAGTATTGCCCCGGCGCCAACTCGCTGAAGTGATAAGCGCCCGTGTCATTCGTGGTTGAGACTTGAATCGCCTGCGTCGCTGTGTCGGTCAGCGTTACGGTCGCATTCGGAATGCTCGCCCCTGTCTGATCGAGAACAGTGCCCGCGAGGCTGGCGCCAAACTGGGCATGAACCGGCAGAGCTGAGATGAGAAGAAGCAAGAACGCCCCTCCCCAGCAAAAGATCGTGGCGGGTAGAGGTCTTTCCTGTCTCTGGTTCCGAATTACCGAACTCTTTGACTCTGTCGATTGCATGGTCGCCTCCTGGCAAGTAGTCGCTTTGGTTCTATTGGGTCCGCCGCATTTGTTTCTTGCGCGCAGTATGTTCTTTCGCAATTCACGCGACCATCTCCATAACAGGGGACGGACGCCGTTCGCGGGAATTCGCGTCTTGCCTCTTTAGTTCGATCGAATCTCTCTGAACTCTCAGATCGAAGCGGCGTGAGAAGTGCGCGCGCAATTTCGCGTTGACGCCGGACGCGTATTTGGATGCATAGATGTATGTACTTGGATTTCCGGCGAGAATCTGTATCAAATAGCTCAGTCTCAAAAGAAGACGTCGCACAGAATGTGCGACTTGGAGGCGTTTGGGGGGAACTCGGCCCGGGGAACTCGGCTAATGGAGTGCAAAAAAACCACTTTGCGCCCGTATTGAGGCTGGTTCCGCAGGGATTCCGGCCATGCGGAACGGTTCACACTCGAAGATTGCGCAGATACTCGGCGTCGATGCGCAACGCCTGTATAGGATCGATGTCAAACTCTTCCTGCTCAATGAAGTACTGCTTGAGCCCGGTTGCAGCTCGCAGGATCGGCGCGTAGTCAATCTGGCCGCGCCCCAATTCAGTGGAATGCATTTGTCCGTTGCCGCCCGGAATCATATCCTTTACATGCATCAACGGGAAGCGCTCAGGAGTCTTGCTCAGGAAGTCGACCGGGTTGTGCCCTGACGCATAGACCCAGCCGCAGTCCATTTCGAAGACGACGAGCTTCGGATCGGTAAGCCGCAGCAATTCGTCGTACACCAGCACGCCATCGATCACGGCAAACTCCGGCACATGATTGTGCACGCCGAGAGTCATTCCCGCCGACTTCACTTTTTCCCCAATGCGGTTGAGCTCGTTTGCAATCCAGCGCCAATCGTCGAGCGTTGGCGGCCCTTTGGCCGCTGGATCGCGATGCATGCCCCCCGATGACGAGCAGACCATGTACTCGAGCCCAATAGTATGGCCGTAGTCGAGCCACTGGTCGAGTTGCGTCTCAAGCACGTTCAGCGCATGGTGAGTGCTGATGCATCGCAGGCCCGCCGCGTCGATTGCTCGGCGAAAATCCGCAGCCGGCCGGTCGAAGTAGCCCGCTGCTTCAACAACCGTGTAGCCTGCCGACCGCACCTGTGCCAACGTACCGGCGAAATCCGTGGGCAGTTGGTTGCGAACGCTATAGAGTTGCAGCCCAATGGGCATCCGCAGCCGTTCAGGCCGCCCTCTGGCCTCGACACGCGAGGCAACGGCAACTGCCGCAACCGCTCCAGTTGCTTTCAAGAAATTTCTCCGTGACGTTGTGCTCATGTGCAGTCTCCCCGTGTGAATCGAGGCTCAGCCTTTGATGGTCTTCGTGTCGGAGTCCCAGGTTGCCACGCTGCGACGGAAGTAGGAGTAATTCGCCATGTGGCAGGCGATGGCTGCATGGTTGCCGAAGATTTCGTTTTCCACTACCGGCTCGCGCGTGTCTACGGCGTTGAAGAAGTTTGCCAGATGGTCAGCAGTATCGTCATAACCCGGCGTAGTGGAGTACGTTTCGACTTCAGCTAATGCGGGGGGCGCTGCTGGATGCGCGTTATTCCAGTCGTCAAAATACTGTTTCTTCGCCGCGGCAGTCCATCCGTTCAAAGAATAGCCCTCAGGTTGAGGACGCGTATCCTGCGGCGCCACGGTGAGCGTGTTGCCGTTGATGGTCATCGTAGCTTCCTTGCCGTAGAAAATGATCGGCTCGCCCTGCGCACTGTTCTGGTTGCAATGCAGGTTCACGGTCATACCGTCGTATTCGTAGAGTGTCGCCAGCAGATCGGGGAAGTCGCGCCCATCCTTGAAATATGTGAGGCTGCCGATTGACTGCGCACGCTTCGGCGCTGCGTTGATCCCGCTTACGCACTGGATCCCCGACAGCAAATGCACATAAAGATCGCCGGCCACGCCTTCACCGTAATCAGCAAAGCATCGCCAGCGAAAGAACCTCACCGCGTCGAATGGGCGCTGCGGAGCATCCCGCAGAAAAGCCTTCCAATCAATGTTCTGCTCGCTCGCGTCCGGCGGAATGGGATAGACCCATGCCCCCGAGGGCGAGTTGCGGTCGGAATGACCTTCGATATAGGTAACTTCGCCCAGTCGGCCCGACGCATAAATCTCTTGCGCTTTTCTGTAAACGATGTTGCTCACCCGCTGGCTGCCCGCCTGAAAGATGCGCTTGTTTGCCCTCACTGCTTCAACCATCGCAAAGCCGTCGGCGACGTTATGCGACATCGGCTTCTCGCAATAAACATCCTTGCCGGCCGCGAGGCAGTCGACAACGATAGCCCTATGCAGATGATCTGAGACCGCGACGATAACCGCATCGACATCTTTGCGATCGAGCAGCGTGCGGTAGTCGCCAGTGGTAGGCACGTCCGCGCCGTATGCTTCAAGGCCGGCTTTCCGGTGCATTTCATAAAGGTCGGCGGTGCCCACCAGTTCGCAACTCGGCACCTTGCGTGCGGAGCGCAGCAGGTCGCATCCGCGAATCCCGGTCCCGATCGAGGCAAAGCGGATCTTGCGCCCGCTCCGGATCGTCTGAGCTTCGAGGGCGGCCGGTTGAAGCGTGGTCGCTTTAGCCGCTGCGCCTACTACCGCCGCGCCCGCGCCCAGCCGCACAAAATCCCGCCTCGTCAATGCTGCTGTTTTCACCTGAATATCCTTTTCGAAAACATTTTCAGGCAATTGTATCGCTCTAACGCAGTGCGTATAAGATGGCCAGGTTCAAGCCCACCATAAGCACAGCTGAGATGGGGATCACCAGCAGCGCCTTCTTCAGCCGCAGCGGGTCACCACCGGCAATCGCACCAATGACGCGCGAGCTCACGGCGAGGCCAATCCAGCCGCAAGTGATGACAAAGCCGAGCGCGGTGCTGGTCATCCGCGGAAAGGCGTCCGCGACGATCGCCAGCGTAGTGGGAAAGACAGGCGCCATGGAAAGTCCGGCGAGAAAGACAATCGCAAATGCAGCCGGTGGTCGAACAGTTCTGAGCATCAAGAGAGTCGTAACGGACATAGCGACGGATGCGGATAGAGTAACAGTGATTGGCTGTACGCGGATAAGAATAGGCGAGACGCCAACGCGGCCAATAAGCAAACCGAGCGCAAATCCGAGAGACAGGATATTGAGCGCGCGCGATTCCGGAACACCTTGGGCGATTAGATGCCTCGGAAGCCAATTCCAAATTCCAACTTCGCAGGACACATAGAGAAAAAGGAAAAGACCGAGCATGAAGAGGAGTGGATGACCAAGAACGGGGGCCGCATCAGCAAGTACGAAGCGCCCTGCGCTCGTGGGCGATGGCATTTTCGTAACAGCCTGAATCACCAGCGTGACGACAGTCAGAGACGCAACCGTGTAGCAGAGGCGGACCCAGTTCCGCGCGAAGAGATTCGCAGAGAGAAACGGAGTTGCAAGACCGCCGAGGCCGAAGAAGAGGTTCACGAGGTTCAGCGCGATTCCTCGGTGTGCCTCGCTTACATCGCTCACCAGCGCATTTGCGCCCGTCACCACGATGCCTCCGCCGACGCCAAGCACGAACAGTATGACCAGGATGCTGCCGAAACCCTTCGCGCGCGGAAGGGCGTAAAGCGCGAGGGCGATAAATGTCAGGCCAAGAATCAGGCCAATCTTTTTACCTTCGCTATCTAGTAACGGACCAACCCCGACCGAGGCGATGATGAGCCCCAAGGCCTGCGCAAACGCGATTTTTCCATTCTGTGCAGGCGTGAGCTGGAAACGGTCTGACAGGTCGGGCAGTATGGTGCCCAGCATGGCGGCAATCATTCCATAAACGAAAATGGCGACGATGGCAGCGAAAATCAGCACCGGCGAGATTCCTTTCGATTTCCGCAATTAAAGTGCAGGGACATCGATCCAGCAGCAATGGTATCCAATCCCCGGATAAAGTAGTAATAAATAGGAGCAGCTATGCACCGTGCCTTATGTTTTCTTTTCGTTGCCATCGGTTGCACCACTGCTCTCCCTTGTTCCTCCCAGACAGCGGATCTGCCTGGAACCCAGCCGACAGCAATGCCAGACCCGCCGGATCCTGCGGACCGCACCTGGCACGCCTCCTGGGTCACACATCCCACGGCCCCACTGCGCGAGCCTTTAGTACTGCACTTTCGGCGTTCGCTTGAGCTTTCTGCGGTTCCCCCCAGCTATCAGGTGCGCGTAAGTGCCGACAACCGATTCATTCTTTACGTGAATGGTCGCAGAGTCGGTGACGGACCAGCCCGCGGCGACCTTAGCCACTGGCGCTACGAGCGCTTCGATCTCGCTCCTCTGCTGCACGCGGGTCACAACCTGATCACGGCAACAGTGTGGAACTGGGGCATTTTCGCGCCCATCGCTCAAATCAGCGATCGAACTGCATTTTTACTGGAGAGCGAAGCCGCCGGCGCTGAGGGAATCTCAACTCCCGACGGCTGGCAAGTCGAGATCGAGTCCGGTCATCGCGCGCTCGATCGCAGTTCGGTGGACGTCCCAACCTACTTCGCCTCTGGCCCAGGGGAGCAGATTGATGCAGAACTATACGACTGGAATTGGCAGTCGGACTCCAACGCAAATTCGAATTGGGTGGCCGTCGCTTCTCCTATGCGCGACGCAATGAGCGCCTCAGCGAATCAGGCTCACTCTGCCGACACCACCGGAGACAACAACTGGGGGCTGGTTCCGGATGCGCTGCCTCACATGCAGTACGCACCCTCCAGGGTGGGAGAAACTGTTCGAGTCGGCACTCCGGCCAGCAAACAAGCGGATCCGAGTAATTTTCCCGAGCAGCCATTGACGGTGCAGCCGGGAAACAGTCTTCACATTCTGCTCGATCGGAAAACGCTAGCCACCGCTTATCCCATCCTAACTGTCTCCGGGGGAAAAGGAGCGAAGATCTGGTTGACGTACTCCGAGGCCCTCTACGACAAGCAGATGCACAAGGGCGACCGCGATGAAGTGGGCGATCGGGACGCACACGGACTGAAGGACAATTTCCTGCCCGATGGCGGTCAACATCGAACCTTCGAGCCGCTCTGGTGGCGCACCTGGCGCTACCTCGCTCTTGACATCGAAACTGCAGACGAGCCGCTGACGCTCGAATCGCTCACAGCTGAATTCACGGCGTATCCGTTCGAAGAAAAGGCGACCTTCACCTCGCCCGACAACGACCTCAAGCAAATATGGGATATAAGTTGGCGGACGGCGCGGCTGGATGCGCACGAGACCTACATGGACACGCCTTATTACGAGCAATTGCAGTACGTCGGAGATACGCGCATCCAGGCGCTGATCTCCTATGCCGTGGCCGGCGATGACCGCCTGGCGAGGCAGGCGCTCGAAGCCTTCGATGCCTCACGCTTTCCTGACGGGATTACGCGCAGCCGCTACCCGAGTTCGTTGGCCCAGACCATCCCCACTTTCTCCTTGCTGTGGATTGGGATGGTGCGGGACTGGTGGAGCTATCGGCCCGATCCGGAGCCGGCGCGCGCTTCATTGCCAGGTGTACGGAGCGTGCTCGATTGGTTTGCGCGTTACGAACAACCAGGCGGCTTGCTGCGGAAGCTGCCATGGTGGAGCTTTATCGATTGGGTGCCGAAGGGCGAGATTCCCACCTACGATGCGAACGGTGAGTCGTGCACCACGACGCTTCAGTACCTCGGCGCACTCGAAGATGCTGCAGCGCTGGAGAAAGGATTGGGCGATCCGCTGGTAGCCGTGCGTGACTCGCAGAGAGCCGCGCATGTGCGCTCTGCACTCGCGGCGAAGTGCTGGGATGCCAAACGGAATCTGATGGCAGAAACACCGGAGCACAAGGGCTACAGCCAGCAAGCGAGCATTCTCGGCGTGCTGTTCGACGTGGTGCCGAAAGCGAGTCAGCTCGTAGTGATGGAGAACGCGCTAAAGATCGAGCCGGGCGCAAAGCTGGGCGATGTGTTGAGCGCGTCGTACTACTTCCGCTATTATCTGGCGCGTGCGCTGGATCATGCGGGGATGGGCGACCGGTACTTGGACTCGCTCAAGCCGTGGCGTGAGTTGCTTCCTTTGCACTTTTCTACCTGGCCTGAAACTCAAGGCGACACGCGTTCCGATTCGCATGCGTGGAGCGCGCACCCAATCTACGACCTCCTCACGCTGGTGGCGGGCATTGAGCCGGCGAGCCCGGGCTTCAAGACTGTGCGCATTGCGCCCCATTTGGGTTCGCTGCCCTGGTTGAAGGCCACCTATCCCCATCCTCAGGGCGTCATCGCGGTGGAGTACTTGAAGAAAGGCGCCGTGCTCGAAGCCAAAGTAAAGCTGCCGGCATCGCTCACAGGAAGCTTTGAGTACGGTGGGCGAAGCTGGAAACTCGAACCCGGCGAGAACCGCATCGAGGCTTTTACTAAATAGCGAGCAGAGAGGCTGGGTCGCCAAGTAAGGTTCGTGCTTGCAACACTTCGATGAGCGGGATAAAGCGGTCTGCTGCCACGCGGAATTTTTTCGCTGAAGCACCATTTCCGATTGGGCCATTCAGATGGCTGATCAGCCAAAACAACTGACCCTGCAAATCGAGAATGTATGCCAAGTTATAACTTCCTGTTGAGCGACTACGCATTCGGAAATGGCAATTCCCCCTGCATTGGGTGGCTTGCGCGTAATTGTCGAAAAGGTGGAGACCGCAGAGCAGTTAGCCGTGATCAGAGATTCGGCAGCAAACGAGGCGCAAGATTATTTGCTCGGGTGTCCCACCTCGAATCCAATTGCCACGATCATATCGTGCTGCGATCGAGAGAAACAGTCTGCAGCTTAATCAAGACGCCGGCTACCTGATTGCACGCTTACAAACGGAGGTCGGGCTCGGCTCATGAGCTTTTCCGTCCTTTCGGGCGTATTACCGGCTATCCGGAAGTTACCCGCACTTGATGTGGATCAACGAATGGAAATGCCCTAAGCCGCAATGATTCCGCGTGTATGATGCCAAGATGACAGACGCTGCATCCGATCGTCTCTCACGCCGGATGATGGAATACGCCGTGAAGCCGTGCGCCATCGCCGTTTGTTTTGTCTTGGTCGCGCTTATCTGGACCTTCCCGCTGCAACATGTGATCGCCTACCCGTTTGTCTTTCTTTTCTTCGGCGCCATCATGGGCAGCGCCTGGTTCGGCGGCGCGACTGCCGGATTCCTGGCGGTCTTCCTTTCTTCCGTCGTCATCGGCTATTTCTTTATTCCGCCTTTCTTTTCCATCAGCATCGCAAAGGAGTCGCAGAGTTTCTTCGCCGCATTCATTCTGTGCGCCATAGCCATCACCGTAGTAAGCTCTGCTCGCAAGCGTGCAGAAAACGCCGTGCGCATTGCTCGAGATGAGCTGGACATGAAGGTCCAAGAGCGGACCGCGGAGCTAGTGCGCTCCAATCTCGAGATACAGGAGAGCGAGCGACAACTACGTCTGCTGACCGAGGCCATTCCTCAACAAATCTGGCGGGCTGACGCGACGGGATACATCGAACACTGTAATCAGCATTTACTTGACTACAGCGGCAAGCCAATGGCGGACCTGACAGGTGAATCGTTCTTCCAGATTCTGCATCCGGAAGACGCGCCCCTTTATTTGCAGGGATGGCATGAAGCACTTGCGATGGGAAGCCCATTCGAAGAAGAGGCTCGCGTGCGGGGCGCCGATGGCGCTTATCGATGGTTCCTTGCGCGCAGCATTCCACAACGATCGGTAGACGGAGCAATTGCGCGTTGGTACGGAATCCATATTGATATCGAAGAGCAGCACCGCGCCCAGCAGAACCTGATTCTTGCGCAGGAAGACTTGTCGCGACTTTCGCGCACAATGAGCATGGCGGAGATGGCGGCGTCGATTGCACACGAGCTGAACCAGCCGCTCACCGCTGTGGTGACGCACGCATATGCCTGCCGCGAGTGGCTGCGAACTGCGCCTGTCAATACGGAGAAGGCTGCGGCGACC
>Ga0210388_10003465_pt1 | contig 12348 bp, 10 predicted proteins | sample IncBWC19OmetaG_FD_155485 | JGI IMG/M metagenome (GOLD analysis project Ga0210388, IMG submission 155485) | Forest soil microbial communities from Barre Woods Harvard Forest LTER site, Petersham, Massachusetts, United States - Inc-BW-C-19-O ... | reverse complement strand
TCGGCATCAAGCACCGGCTGCAGAGCGAGGGCCTTTTGACGCTCTCCGAAGACCTGCCGCTGGTGGCGCTGGCGTTCGACACGACGTCGCGGATCGAGGCCGTGCTCGAGGACGTGCGCGCGCTCGCACATCACGGCCTGATCACGCTCGAGCGCGCGCTGCTGTTCACCGGAGCCACGCTCGAGGCGCCACGGTCGCTTCCGGGGGAGCAGGTCAAGCTGACGATCCACCTCGGCCGTGGTGAGCGCGTGGCCTCCCGTCCGGCCTACGTGGCCGCGGTCGACTGCCTGCACAGTCACGGCGTCGCGGGCGCGAGCGTGCTGCTCGGCCTCGACGGAACCGTGCACGGAGCGCGCGAGCGCGCACGCTTCTTCGCGGCCAACCGACAGGTGCCGCTGATCATCCAGAGCGTCGGCGACGGGGCGAGCATCGCCGACGCGCTGGGCGAGCTCGCGGGGATGCTCAGCGCGCCGACGATCGCGCTCGAGCGCGTGCGCGTGTGCAAGCGCGACGGCGCGCTGCTCGCCGAGCCGCTGCGGCCGCCCGCCGCGGACGCGGACGGGCTCGCCTACTGGCAGAAGCTGGTGGTGTACGCGGGCGAGCGGCCCCGCCACGGGTCGGGGCCGCTCCACAGCGCGCTCGTGCGCCGGCTGCGCGCCGAGAACGCCGCCGGCGCGACCGCGCTGCGCGGCGTGTGGGGCTACCACGGCGAGCACCAGCCACACGGCGAACGCTTCTGGTCGCTGCGCCGCCACGTGCCGACGCTCACGGTGCTGCTGGACACGCCGGCGAACATGGCGCGCTGGTTCGAGATCGTGGACGAGATGACCCGTGAGACGGGGCTCGTGACCAGCGAGCTCGTCCCGGCGCTGCGCGCAGGCGGCCCCGGCATCGAGCACGGCGGGCTGCGCCTCGCGGCGCGCGCAGCGGCTCCCGCCCCCGAACGGTGAGCGCGGGCTTCTAGTGTCGTAAGGCAAACCTCGAGGAAGGAGCATCCGTGAAAGCGACATGGAACGGCACGACACTCGCCGAGAGCGACGCCACGGTGGTGGTCGAGGACAACCACTACTTTCCCCCTGAGAGCATTCACCGCGAGTACTTCACCGACAGCGACACCCACACGATCTGTCCGTGGAAGGGGCAGGCGAGCTACAAGACGATCGAGGTCGACGGTCAGCGCAATCCTGACGCAGCGTGGTTCTACCCCGCGCCGAAGGACGCGGCGTCGAACATCAAGGACTATTTCGCTTTCTGGAGAGGCGTGAGCGTCGAGGAGTAGGCGACCCCAGGCCGGCGCAGCCGCCACAGCAGGTAGAGCACTACGAGGACGTTGACGATCACCGCGCCGACCTTCAGCGCAGTCGCGCTTTTCGTCAGCTCCCAGACCTCCGGGATGAACAGCAGCGAGGTCGCGACGACCGTCAGCCACTCGCCCCAGCGCCGGCGCCTGAAGAGGCCGTAGGACTCGGCGCCCTCGAGCAGCCCGTAGGCGATCGCCACGCTGCCAAAGAACAGGTCCTGGCTGGCGTGGAGTCTGCCGACGTCGTTCATGATCCGCTGGATCCAGTTCTCTCTTGGATCGAGGCCGAGCCGTTGCGCGAGATTGGAGATTTCGCCCGCCCAGTCAGTGTGCGGATGGCTGACGAGCGTGATGCCGACCGCGAGCAACACGACCGCGCGAAACCCACGCTCGGCGGCGATCCAGGGGAGCAGACGATCATGTCGGGCGGCCGCGTTGCGCTGCTGTGGCATTCGCAAAGCTTCTCGCTCTTTGGGGTGGGAGGCTTTACCGATGATCGAGAGGGCCAACAGCGCGAGTGGCGCGCCATGAGCCGGCGCTGTCGCTGGGTGCTCGCGCTGGTGTTGGCGGCGTTTGCGGGGGCATCTGCGCCCGGCGCAGCCGCACGCGCGGCTTCGGCGCCGCAGACCCTGCGCGTGGGCACGCAGACGCTGACGCTGTGCGCGAGCGTGCCGCAGGCGTACTGCGGCACGCTCGCCGTACCGCTCGACTACGGCTCGCCCGCAGGCCCGGACATCTCGATTGGCTACCGCTGGTACCCCGCCTCGGCGGCGGCGCCCGGCCAGGCAGCGGGCACCGTCGTGCCGGTCGAGGGCGGTCCGGGCTACCCGTCGATCGGCTCGGTGGCCTACGAATCAAGCGGCTCGCCGGCGGGCTACAGCGCGATGTACGGGCCGCTGCTGTCGCACTGGAACATGCTGGCGGTCGACAACCGGGGCACAGGAAGCTCGGCGCCGCTGCGCTGTCCCGCGTTGCAGGATTTCTCGGGGGAAACGGACGGTGAGGCCTTCGAGCAGACGGCGGCGGGGTGTGCCGCCGCGCTGAACCATCGCTGGAAGGACCCGGACGGCGCCTGGGTGCACGCTTCGGATCTGTTCACCTCGGCGCCGGCGGCCGAGGATCTCGCGGCCGTGATCACGGCGCTCCAGCTGCCGAAGGTCGACCTGTACGGCGACTCATACGGCTCGTTCTTCGCGCAGGTGTTCGCGTCGCGCTTCCCGCAGCTGGTACGCAGCGTGATCCTCGACTCGACCTATGAAACGGTCGGGCTCGACCCGTGGTATCGCACCACGATCGACTCGATGCCGAGCGCCTTCGACGTCGCCTGCAGCCGCTCACCGGCCTGCGTGGGCACAGCGTCCGGGCCGTCGTGGACGCGCATCGAAGCGCTCGCGGCGAGCCTGCGCACGCACCCCGTGGCGAGCGTCGTCCCGGGTCCGGAAGGCACGCCGGTGAAGGTCAGCATGGGTGTCATCGGGCTCGTGAACCTGCTCAGCGACGGGGCGGAGGACACGAACATCTACCGCGAGCTCGACGCTTCAGCTCGCGCGCTGCTCGAACATGACGATCCGGCGCCGTTGCTGCGTCTGTACGCGCAGCGCCTCGGCGTCGACGAGGCGTACTTCGGCGAACCGGTGCGCGAATACTCGGTCGAGCTGTACCTCGCGACGTCCTGCCTGGACTATCCGCAGCTGTTCGACATGGACGCCACCCCGGCCGTGCGCGCCCAGCAACTGGCGGGCGCCGAGGCGGCGCTCCCGGCGGCGACGTTCAGCCCGTTCAGCAGCGCCGAGTGGATCGCGCAGGACCAGAACACCGAGGCGTACACCGCCTGCCTTGACTGGCCGAGCCCGACCGTCGCGCAGCCGCCGGCCTCGGGGCGGCTGCCGCTCTTCCCGAGCTCGCTGCCGGTGCTCGTGCTGGGGGGCGAACTCGACACGTGGACGCCCGCCGCCGGCGTTCCCAAGGTGCTCGCGGAGATCGGCGGCCACGCGCGCTTCATCGAGCTCGCGAACTCGACGCACGTGGTGGGTGAGGGCGACACCGCCTGTGGTTCGACGCTCGTGCAGGAGTTCGTCGCCGACCCCCAGGCGCTCGACTCGCTCGACGCCGCGTGCGCGCCGGCGGTTGCGCCGGTCCACACCGTCGGCGTCTACGCGACGCAGCTGTCCGAAGAACCCCCACTGAGCGCCTCACCTGGGAATACTGCGCCGAGCGCCGACCTGCGACTCGCGGCAGCGGCCGTGACCACGGCAGGCGACGCGATCGCCCGCTACGAGGCACTCGAAGTCAAGGACGACCACGGGCTCGCCGGAGGGACGGTGACGGCAAGCAAGGGCGGCACGCTGCTGACGCTGCGCCGCGACCGGCTCGTGCCGGAAGTCGCGGTCAGCGGCACCGTCAGGGTGGGCGCCGATTCTGAGGTCGAAGACGGCAAGACGGTGCTCGCCAACCTCACCGTGAAGGCGCCCGGCATCGGCAAGGGCTCGTTCACGGCGACCTGGACGACGGCCGGCACCGGTGCCGAGGCGCAGCTCGTCGGGTCGGTCGGACGCGAGCCGATCGCGGGCAGCATGCCCGCGCCCTGATCGGGATATGAGCGAGGTTCCACGATCGGGTCGCCCGGCACGCGGCTCCGCCAGCGGGCGCCTGGAGGCCTGGGCCGAGCACTGGGCCGCGCGGGAGCGGCGTTAGCCGCGGCTAGGTCTCGAGCATCAGCGTCACCGGCCCGTCGTTGACGAGCTCCACGCGCATGTGCGCGCCAAAGATCCCGCGGTGCGCGCCGGCGCAGTCGCAGAAGCGCTCATACAGCGGCTCGGCCTGCTCGGAGGCGGCGGCCGCGACGAAGCTCGGCCGGTTGCCGCGACGCGTGTCGCCGTACAACGTGAACTGACTCACGCACAGGATCTCGCGCTCGCCCAGCGGCTCGTTCATGTACCCGTCGCTGTCGGCGAAGACGCGCAGCGCACGGACCTTCCCGGCCAGGCGCTCAGCGGCCGCGGCGTCGTCCTCGCGGGAGATGCCAAGCAGCACGAGTAGGCCGGGTCCGATCTCGGCGACGAGTCGATCATCGACCCGGACGGCGGCGCGGGTGACCCTCTGCACGAGCGCGCGCATCGGCGCCCAGTATCGCACCCGAGGATCTGCTCGCGAGGGCTGCTCGTCGAGTTTCTCCCCGCAAAACTCCAGGTTTTTCCTGCACACGTCGAATCGGTGGCATGCGCGCGCGTCGCGAACATCTGTCCTTGGGCGCCCGCGTCGGCCTGACGCGCCAGGTGGCGCTGCTGAGCCTGCTGCCGATGGTCGTGCTCGGCTTCATCCTCGCCCGCGTCCTGCAGGCGCAGATCGTCTCAGGGGCGCTCGACAACGCGACCGAGTCCGCGCGCATCATCGCGCATCTCGGGATCGAGCCGCACCTGTCGGCGCAGGATCTGCACACCGGGCTCACGCCCGCGGGCGTCAGGGAGCTCGACGTGCAGCTGAGCGGGCGCTCGGTCACGCAGGATCTGGCGCGCATCAAGATCTGGAACTCGCGCTACAAAATCATCTACTCCGACGATCACAGCCTGATCGGGCGCACCCTGCCACCGAGCGCCGATCTGCGCGACGCCCTCGCCAACGAGCCGGACGACGCCGATGTCGTCACGCCGCGTCGGCACTCAGAGACGGCGAGCGAGGTGGGGCTCGGGCAGCTCGTCGAGGTCTATGTGCCGCTGCGCTTCGCCGCATCCGGCCTACCCGAAGGCGCCTTTGAGATCTATCTCAGCTATCGCCCGATCGCCGCGGCGATCGCGGGCGAGAAGCGGACGATCGCGCTGCTCGTGGCGATCGGGCTGGCGCTTTTGTGGCTGATCCTCTATCGCATCGTTGCGCGCGCGTCGCGCAGACTCAGGCGCCAGGCGCGCGAGAACGATCGCCTCGCCCGCTACGACCAGCTCACGGGGCTCGCAAACCGCACCTTGTTCCTGGAGGGCGTCACGGAGATCGTCCGCCGCGGCTGCGCGAGTCCCCAGAGTGTCGCGGTGCTGCTGATCGATCTCGACCGCTTCACCGAGATCAACAACACGCTCGGGCACGCCAACGGCGATCGCGTGCTGTGCGAGGTCGCGCGACGGCTGTGCACGACGTTTGCCGAGAACGCGCACGTGGCGCGGCTCGGCGCCGACGAGTTCGCGATCGTCGCTCAGATCAGCGGCGGCGCCGTCGGAGCCCGTCAGGCCGCCGCCGACGTGCAGGAGAGCCTCGAGCCGCCGGTGGTGATCGATGACGTCGCGCTCAACGTCGAGGCCAGCATCGGAATCGCGGTCGCGCACGAGCAACCAGAGCGCTCGGACCTGCTGCTGCAGCGGGCGGACACGGCGCTTGCCCGCGCCAGGTCGCGTGCGAGCAGGGTGCACCTGCACTCGGCGTCTGACGACTTCGACCCCAGCAGGCTGATCCTGCTCGGACAGGTTCGCGGGGCTTTGGAGCGCGAGGAGTTCGTGCTGCACTATCAGCCCAAGGTCGATCTGCAGCGCAGGCGCATCACCGGTGTGGAGGCGCTCGTCCGCTGGCGCCACCCCGAGCACGGGCTTCTGGCCCCGGGCGCGTTCATCCCCCAGATCGAGCCAACCGCGCTGGTCGGGCCCTTCACGATGTACGTGATCGAGCGGGCGCTACGGCAGATGGCCGCCTGGCGCAGACGCGGCATCGACCTGGAGATGTCGGTCAACCTGTCCGCACGCAACCTGCTCGATCCCGCGCTTCCGGCCCAGATCGACGAGCTCCTGCGTCGGCACGGGGTGCCGGCCGAGCGGCTCACCGTCGAGGTCACCGAGAGCGCCGCACTCGCCGATCCCGACCGCGCGATCGCGGCGCTCGAGGTTCTGCGCGCGAGCGGGATCGCCGTCTCGATCGATGATTTCGGCACCGGCAACGCGTCGATCGAGTACCTCGCAGCGCTCCCCGCCAGCGAGCTCAAGATCGACCGCTCGTTCATAACCGGCATGCTCGAGGACGCCCGCGCCGAGGCGATTGTTCGCTCGACCATCGACCTCGCCCGCAACCTCGGGCTGACGGTCGTCGCCGAGGGCATCGAGACTGAGGCCGTGATGGAGCGTCTCGGCGTGCTCGGTGCCGAGACCGGGCAGGGCTTCCTGATCTCGCGTCCGTTGCCAGCGGAGGAGCTGACCGAGCAGCTGATCGCGGCGTTCGGTATCGCGGGCGGCGACGAGCGGGGCGACTACCCCGCCGTGGCGCCCGTCGCCGGCTCGTTCTCGTGAGCGGCGGAACCCGGCCGCCGGACGTGGCGTGAGAGCTGGCCAAGCATCACCGTCGGCGGCGGTGGCACGACCTGGTGGGAGCCGTCGTCGAACACGATCACGCCGCCGTGCGCGAGCCACCTGGGGGCCGCGCGCGGGCCGCTGAGGAGCGCAGCCTTGGCTTTGATCTCCGCGCCGAGCGCACTCGGCGAGAGCGCGGTCACCTGCACTACGCCGGTGTATGCAGGCCGTCCGGTCGACGGGTCCAGCAGGTGGTGTGCGGGCAGGCCGTTGCGGTCGAGCCAGCTGCGCCTGCCGATGCCGCTGGTCGCGACGCCGGTGTGCGCGAGCTCGAACGTGTGCAGCGTGCGCCGGTCAAACGGGCTCTCGACCTTGATCGGACGCGTCAACGAGCCGCTACCGCCCAGCAGCAGGTCGCCGGCGCAATTGACGGCGAAGCTCTCATGGCTCGCGAGCGTCTCCCCGAGTATGTCGGCGAACAGTCCCTTGGCCAAGCCGCCGCCATCGAGCATCAGGTCGGGCGGACGCGTGACCGTGCCCTCGACTAGGTCGACGACGAGCTCTTCCCAGCGCCGGGACGCGGCGCCGGCGGCAGGCGTGCGCGGTGGAGCGAGCGCGAGGGCTGTCGTGAGCGCCAATGGCTGCGTCAGGTCCGCCACATAGCCGGCGCGCTCGATCGCGCCCAGCAGCGTCCCGTCCACGAGTCCGCCGCTGAGCGCAGCCGCGCTGCGTACCGCCTGCGCGAAGTGCGCCATCAGCGGGCACACCGGCACGGTCTGGCGCCTGTCGCGGTTCAGGCGCGAGAGCTCGCTGGTGACCAGGAAGCGAGAGAAGCGCTGATGCCACGCCAGCAGCGCATGCCTGACCAGGTCGGCGCCGTCGCGTGCGGAGCCTGCGCGCCCGCTGCCGATCACGAGCGCTGCGCAGCGCGAGCCGAAGCAATCGAACTCCTCGATGATCTCAGGCCCGGCGCTCATGACTGCGAGGTGGTCACCGCGGACGCGCCGCTGGATGCTTCGCTGCCCGATGCGCTCGATTCGCTGGTTTCGGCTTCGCCGCCCGACGCGCTCGATTCGCCGGTTTCGGGTTCGCTGCCCGATGCGCTCGAGTCACTCGCTCCGCTGCCCGTTCCGGTTGAGCTGCCGCTCATCGTGGCGGATTGGCTCGATTCGCGGCTCACACTGGTGGCTGACGCGGCGCGCCTCTCTGCGTTTGCGACGAGCGCCGGGTCGTGCCCGGAGGCGAGCTGAACGTAGACGACCAGGAAGGCGACGGCGAACAGCGTCACGCTGACAGCCGCGACCGAGCGGCGGATGCGCCGAGCACGCCGCCGGACCGCGTCGCGGCGCTCTCGGACCAGCGCCTCGGCTTGGCGGCGGCTCCTCGCCGGTGCTTTGCCGCGGGGCTGCTCGGCTGTGCGCGCGGACGCGCTCATCGGGTAGCTCCCGCCTGAGCTGCGCTCGCAGGACTCAGCCGGCGCGCCGCCAGCATGCTGAGTGCCGGCACCGCGACGATCGCAACGCTCGCGAGGAACCATGCCTGCCCGGCGTCGGTGCCCTCGCCCAGGGAGTGCACAAGGCCCAGGATCCACGCGAGCGCGGCAAAGCGATGGAGCATTCGCCAGCGCTGTACGCCGATGCGCCCCCGTGCGTAGTACGAGAGCCCCAGCACAAGCAGCGCCCAGAACGCGACGATTCCCATGCTCGTCCACAGCGTCTTGTACCCGTCGAGGAACGGGATCGCGATGTCGCCGAGACTCGAGTGCACGTAGCTGTCGCCCAGGAGGCTGAGGCCGTGAACGACGATCGCGGTGAGCGTCGCCAGCGACAGCGCCTCATGGGTGATCCTGAGCTCCGAGCGACGGTGCCGCAGCAGGCGTCCTCCCATCAGCAGGCCGACGCAGACCGACACGCTCGACAGGAGCAGTGCGGCGATGCCGGCGGCGCGACTCGTTATCCAGAAGAGGTACGGGCCGGTGGCGGTGGCGGTGGCGAGGATGTTCGCGGCCGTGTGCATGGCTGTAGAGCACACGATCGCGAGCGGCGCTGAAGCGTCTGTAACCCGCGCGTAAGGTCACGCTAAGAGCGCACGTGCGGGCGAGCTAAAGAGCTGGATTCGACCGCGACGCGACCGCGGCACTTGCTCTAGCATCAGCCACGATGAGGGTTGACAGGAGGGTGCGGGCGTCAGTGGCGGCAGCGACGGTGATCGTTGCGCTGGTCGCGGCCGCGTTGGTGGCGGGGAGCGCGAGCGCCGAGGGCTGGTGGACACCGCCGCAGCACTTGACGTGGTACTGGCAGCTCGACGGCACGGTCAACAACAACGAGCCCGTGGCCGTGTACGACATCGACGGCTTCGAAAACAGCGCGGCCGAGGTGACGGCCCTCCACGCTCAGGGCAAGCACGTCGTCTGCTACATCGACGTCGGCACGGCCGAGAACTTCCGGCCGGACTACTCGGACTTCCCCAAGTCGGTGCTGGGTGCCACCAACGGCTGGCCGGGGGAGAGGTGGCTCGACATCCGCCAGCTCAGCATCCTCGAGCCGATCATGACGGCGCGCTTCCAGATGTGCCGCGAAAAGGGCTTCGACGCGGTCGAGCCCGACAACATGGAAGGCTACGCGAACAAGAGCGGCTTTCCGCTGACCGCTCAGGAGCAGCTCGTCTACAACGAGTGGGTCGCCAACGAGGTCCATTCGCTGGGGATGGCGGTCCTCCAGAAGAACGACGGCGAACAGACCCCTGAACAGCTCCCGTACTTCGACGGCGCGCTCAGCGAGCAGTGCAACCAGTACAGCGAATGCTCCGACTTCGCACCGTACCTCGCCGCGGGCAAGCCGGTGCTGAACGCGGAGTACCGGCGGCGCACGAAGAAGTTCTGCGCGGCCGACGAAGCCGTGGGCATCATGGGCGCGCGCTACAACCTGGCGCTCAACGGCAAGCGCTTCGAACCCTGCTTCTGAGGCGACGCCGCAGAACGAAAGCGACGCGGTCCAGAGCCGCTCGAGGAACCTTTCCCGTCCGGCCCGGGGGCCCTTCGGTACGGGTGGCGCGGCCTCACACCTCAGTGGCCTCGCTCTTGACGGCTCAGAACCGCGTCTGTCGGGAACCTAGGCTCATCGCCGGTCGATTGCAAGGGGCCAGCCGCAGGTCATCCCGCAGCTTGCGAAAAAAAGACGAGCAGCTATGCGCCCGCCTCCGGGATGCTGCCCTCCGCGACGCCTTCGCCGGCCTTCCTCACGGCAGGCACTAGCGTCCGGTGCAGGCTGACGACGCCGTACCAGCTGCGAGCGATGAAGCCAGCGAACAGGGCCACGTACAGGCCGCCCCAATACACGAACGGGATCAACATCTCCAAGCGCGGGACAGTGCCGTTGCGCAGCGCGAAGACGAGCGTGAACAGCACCGTCAGCAGCACCGTCGTCTGCGGCAACGTGTGCCCCCAATGCCAGCGGGGATCGTTGTGCTTGCGCGTGACCTTGTAGACGGGCTTGCGGGCGGGGCCGCCGAGAATCGCCTGGATCGAGGCCTTGATGAACACCGGGGCCAGCCCGCTCCAGATGATCCGCACGCGCCACAGCTCGCGCACCGGGTTGCGCTGGCGGCGGCGGCGATCGTTGTATGGGCGGTTGATCGCCATCAGCCACGCCTCGGTGGCGAGCACGATCGGAAGCATGTGTACGAGGAAGCTCGTCCCGCTCGCCGTGAACGGCAGGTATCCGAGCAGCGCGCCGACGATGCTCGGCACGTACACGAGCACGGTGAACGCGTGCAGGTAGTAGCACAGCAGCTCATAGAACTGCGCGCGCTGACGCAGGCTCAAGCCGCGCAGGTCTCCCCAGAGCATCAGGCGCACGGTGTCGATCGCCCAGGTGCCGCGCTGCTTGTAGACGTTCGGCACGTCCTCGGGGGAGTGCTGGCCCATCGCGCCGACGATCGGCAGATAGCAGCTGTCCCAGCCACGGCGCAGCGCCTCGACGCCCGATTGCAGGTCCTCGACCAGGTTCCACGTCGGAAACAGGCCGATCTGCTCGAGCGCTGAGCGCCGCCAGACGAGGCCCGAGCCGCACGGGAACGTCGCGTTGGCGGCGTAGCGTGAGAGCATCTGGCCCCGGTAGAACATCGCCTCGCGGTTGTTGAACGGGTCCCCTGCGCTGACCTGCGTTTCCTTGATCGTCTGTACGAACGCGAGGCGCTGGTCGTGCTCGAGCTGGCCGACCGCCTGGCGCAGGAACTGGTTCGATCCGAGCTCGTCGTCGCAGTCGCGCGTCTCGATGTAGCTCAGCTCGGGATGCGCTTGCACGAGCGCGCCCATCGCCGAGTTGAGGTTACCGGCCTTCGCCGCGCCGTCGCGCCCGGGTGCGTAGCGTGGTGGCGGCAGGTGGTAGAGCACCGGCCAGGCGCCGATGGCGGCGGCGAGCTCCGGGTCGTGACCGTCGTCGCTGACCATGATCACCAGCCGCTCGCGCGGCCAGTCCTGCTCGAGCACCGAGGTGATCGTGCGCAGGATCATCGGCACCGGCTCGCCGCAGCAGGGCACGATGATGCCGACCGACGGCTCCGCTCCGCGGGGGAGCGGGTGCGGCTCGGGCACTGTCCGCCACCAGTGGTTGAAGATGCTCAGCATCGTCGTCGCGAGCGTGAACAGGTTGGCGGCGAGGAACGGCCAGGCCAGCCACGGAAGCCCGCGGTTCAGCGTGGAGAACAGCCACGGGACGTAGATCGCCGCCGACACCAGGTAGGCGATCCCGGCGCATCGCACGAACCAGTGACCGCGGATCGGCGGGTAGGCGTCACCGAAGGCGCGGGCGGCCCGGGCCATGGGGCTGGAGGGGGCGACCACGCCGGACGGAGCGTCGAACGGCTTCGGCGCAGTATCGGGCCCCGTCGTCTGGGGGGAGATCGTCGACACCACTTCGGCATCGACACACCGCGCTACCGGACTTGAGGAGCGGCGTGGCGGCGGGCGCTGCGCGCCCGGAGTCTGGACGTTTGGCGTGCGCCGTGTCCGGTAAGCTTTCGCAGGATGCGCAGCCGAGTATCGACACCTCACGACTGGTAGCTGACGATGGGTGGCGGAGCCGGTCGACCGCGGCGCGTATGGCGTGACAGGTTTCGTAGAGGCCGCGGCGGGCTGCGCCCGAGCCCACCGGCATTGCCGTTCTGCGCCGCCTACGCGTGGAGCGGCGCGCCACTACGAAAGCATTCGCGTGTCGTCCTCGGATCGCGACCCATGCACATGCACGCATCGAGCGCGGGCCGGCGAGCGCTGCGTGGGCGGCCATGCCCCAAAGCGCCGCGGCGCTCGATGTGAGCTCCGCGGAAACGGCTGGCTGCTTTCAAGCTCGCGGCAGCCGACTGAGTCGCTGCGGCCCTGTCCTACGGGCCAGAATAATTGCCGCATTTTGCGGAATTCCGAGTGCCCTTTTGTGCACGCGTTCTTGACTGCAGCAGCCGTATCTTCATAGCGTGCGCCTCGATGAGGATCGCGTGATTGACGCCAGGGGGCTAGCGTCGCCTGGTGGCTGTCTGCGACCCGTCGCAGACAGAAGTCCAGCGACCACGTATTCCACTAAAGGGGGAGAAGTGCCTTCATATCGCGGCTACATGATGGTGCGGCTGCTGCTCGCATGCACCGCTCTCTGTCTCTCCTGTGGGCTGTTCGCTGGGCAGGCGTCGGCTAAGGCGCCGCCATGCGCCGACCTGTACCTCGAAAACGTGTCCGTGTCGCCGACCAATCCCGTGGTGGGGATGCCGGCGACGATCACCCTCACGGTGCACAACGGC
>Ga0210388_10003464_pt1 | contig 12348 bp, 11 predicted proteins | sample IncBWC19OmetaG_FD_155485 | JGI IMG/M metagenome (GOLD analysis project Ga0210388, IMG submission 155485) | Forest soil microbial communities from Barre Woods Harvard Forest LTER site, Petersham, Massachusetts, United States - Inc-BW-C-19-O ... | reverse complement strand
CGTCCCCATCCTGGAAGGAGAACAGGAAGTCAGACGTGTTGTCGCTGCTGACCAGCGAGCGGACGACGGACCGGACCGCGTGGTCGGTGACGGTGATCGTCCGGCGCTTGCCCTCCTTGGCGATGTAGTCGAACGCGACGCCGTCGTGTGTCACGGTGACATCGTGCTTCTGCAGTGTGGTCGCCCCGAAGTGGTGATCGAGCTCGGCGTACTTTTCCCCGCCGATCCGGAACAGACCGAGGTCGAGGAGCCGGACCGCGGCCGCCGTCACCCGGTCACGGTCGAGGTGGCGGCCGGCGAGGTCCCGCACCGTGGCCGAACGCAGCGTGGGCAGCGCGTCGGCGAACCGGAGCATGTGCGCGAACTTCTGGGCGTCGCGCTGTTCACGCCACACCTGGTGGTAGCGGTACTGGGTCCGGCCTCGGCTGTCGACGCCGGTGGCCTGGATGTGGCCCAGCGGATCGGGCGAGATCCAGACGTCCTTCCAGGCGGGCGGAATACCGAGGGCGGCGATGCGGTGCAGTGTCTCCGGATTCGTGACCTCCGCTCCGGAGGGGTCGTAATAACGGAAGCCGCCGCTGCTCCGCTCCCGGATGATCCCCAGACCGTGCGGGTTACTGCGGATCAGCCCCGGGACGGCCGCAGCCGGGGAAGATATATCGGCACTCATTGGACGTCACCTCCGGAGCACAGCATAAGCATCACCATGTAGACACTGACGTGGTAGCCGTGCCCGGTCAGGACGTTGTAAACCCGCTGCCAGCTGGAGCCATCGACGAAGCCCCATGCACGAGAACCACGTTCTCGGCCGGCACTGCGGTGCTCACGATCCCTATCTTCTGCAGATAGCCATCCATGTAAGTAAATTCTTTGGAAGTAGCATGTGTAGAACCTAGTTAGGCGGCAACGCCGCCTGCTCGTCCGGAGAGATCGCGGAGATTTGCCACAGGCGCCGGGCTTCGTTCGGCCCGCTTCCGGAGAACTGGCCTAGGTGGAAGTTGCTTCGGTAGGCGGTACGGTAGATCGCATGGAGGGAATGGTCGTGTCGGCTCTGAGGCAAGTGTTCAACGATCTGATCCGTTTTGAGATCGAGCTGTGGAATGCGGTCGACGCCCGGCTGAAGAAGGAGTTCGACCTGCCGTTGACGCACTTTGAGCCGATGTCGGTGATGGACCGGCTGCCCACGTGCCGGGTCTACGACATTGCCAGCGAGCTGGGCATTACCACGGGTGGGACGAGCAAGCTGGTGGACCGGATCGAGGCGGCCGGCTACTGCCGGAGGTTGCCGAACCCGGAGGACCGGCGGTCCTCGCTGCTGGAGCTAACCCCGGAGGGGCGGCGCCTGTTCGCCGCGGCCGGGCAGGCCTTCGATGATGAGCTGCAGCGCCGGCTCGGCGCGGCGGTGCCGGAGCGAACGCTGCGTCAGTTCGCGTCGACCCTGGCGCGCCTCCGGGCGTCCGGCCACCGCGCCGAGATGGAGCAGACCGCCTAGCTCGGTTTCCATAGAACTTCCTTTCCCATGACGGGAACGCTCCTAGGGCTGGTGCTTCGCCGATGGCATGCCCCTGACACCAGACCAGGGTTGAGGCCGCGGCACGGGTGGCCACCTTGGCCCAAGATGCGGCCTGAGGCGGTGGCTCAGCGGATTTCCTGAGCGGGGACCGAGGATTAATCTGATCGTGTTCGGCGGCGCTCAGCGAAAACGAGGTAGTCACGATTCAGGCGCATCTGCCCGAAGCACCGAATAGCTTCATCGGTCGTGAGCGCGAGCTCGACGAGCTGCGTCGGCTGGTGTACTCGACCCGTGCGCTGACCCTGAGCGGCCCCGGCGGGATCGGGAAAACCAGGCTGGCCCTGCGGTTGCTGGCCTCGATGGCGGGTGAATTCCCCGACGGGGCATGGTTCGTCGAGCTGGCCGACCAGCGTCAGCCCGATCTGGTCATCTCGCGCGTGGCGACTGTGCTCGGCGTCAGCGAGGAGCCGGGGCGCCCGCTGCTCGAGACGCTGGCCGACGTGCTGCGACGGCGGCGGCTGCTGCTGGCCCTAGACAACTGCGAGCACCTGATCGATGTGTGCGCTCAGGTCGCCCGCCAGCTAGTCGCTGGTCGTGCTCGAGCCCGAGGTGCTGGGCCAGGCCCGCTACCGGATGCTCGACACCATCCGGGAGTACGCGGCGGCGCGCTTGGCCGACGCCGGGGAGTCGGCGCAGCTCCAGCTCGTGCTCCGCGATTACCTACTGCTGACCGCGGAGCAGAATCTGGCCGTCGGGATGGCCCAGGTACCCGTCCCGTGGTCGGATCGGGTTGACTGTTCGCGCCGCTACATCGTCGACGCTGAGAACGTATCCCAGGTCCTGACCTGGTGCCTGGCTCATGACGACGCGGAAATCGGCCTGCGGATCTGCATCGCGGTCAGTCCGCGGTGGCTCGTCTGGGGCACCTTCGCCGAGGGCGGCGAGTGGCTGGATTCCTTCCTGGGCCTCGATGTGCCGACTCCGGGACCGCACGTACGGGGTGCCGCCCTGGTGGCGCGGGCGCAGCTCGCTATGGCCAGCGATCCCGCCGCGGCGGGAACTCTCGCCAAGGAAGGACTGGCGCAGTGCCGCCACACCCGCGACGACTTTTGGACGGCGGTAGCGCTGAACCTGCTCAGCGAGATCGTCCTGCAGACGGGGCGGGCGGACGAGGCGATGGCCTGCGCCGACGAGGTGCTGTCTCTCGCGCAGGCCGCCGGAGACGGGTGGAACGAGGGCTATGCCCTGGGCACCAAGGCCGCGATCGCAGCCCGGGCGGGCCTGTTGCGTGAGGCCGAACAGCTGGCCAGTGCCTCGGTCGCCGTGATGCGGCACATCGACCAGCAGTGGGGGGTGGCCCGGGCCCTGCTCGGCTTGGCTGACCTGGCCCGGCTCCGCCATCACCCGGGTGAGGCGCACGACCGTTACGTGGAGGCGCTGGGCATCTTGGAGGAGATCGGCGCCCGGCCTGAGATCGCGCGCTGCCTGGCCGGCCTGGGCCGGGTGGCCATGGACCTTGGTTCGCTTGAACAAGCCCGGCGGCACCTTTCGAGGAGCATCGAGCTCAGCCAGGCGACCGGAACCCGGATAGGCGTAGCGCGCGGACTCGAGGTGTTCGCCATGCTGGCCGTACAGGAGAAACAGGCCGAGCGGGCCGTGCAGCTCGCCGCGGCGGCCGCGGCGTTGCGCGAGTCGGCTGGCGTGCCGCCGCTTCCGGCCGCCCGCACAGGAAAGTACCTCGCTTCAGCGCGCCACCTGGGTGAATCCGCCGTTGCCCGGCTCTGGGAGCAGGGCCTGGCGCTGAGCAGTGAGGCCGCCGTCGCGCTGGCGGTGGACGTGCGCCCGTCGAGGCCGGCGGACAGCCAGACTCGCGCGCTGACCGTCGTCGGGGATGGCGACGAAACGTTGCCCTCGCCTAGCCCGCTCGCCCGGGATGAGTAGAGAAAATCGACCAGTGCCACGCTTCGGTTAGCATGCTCCCAGCCTCCGAAGCCGGAGGCCCTAGGTGCTGGGTGGGGCGATGATCTCTGCGGATATGCCGGTGATGACCGTGTACGGGGCTTCGTGGTGCCCGCACTGCAAGCGGGTCAAGAAGTTCCTCGCCGCGCACCGGGTCCGTTACACCAACGTCGACATCGACGCTAACCCCAAGGCCATCGATCGGCTCAAGGAGCTGCAAGATGGCGGGCAGATCATCCCCACGGTCGTGTACCCGGACGGGACCCACGAGGTGAACCCGAGCGACGAGGCGCTGGCCCACCGCATCGGCCTTACCCTCGAGGCCGATCGGTCGGCCTACGACCTGGTCATCGTGGGGGGCGGGCCGGCCGGGCTGGCGGCCGCCATCTACGCCGCTCGGGAAGGCATCGACGCGATCGTCGTGGAAGCCAGCGCCCTCGGCGGCCAGGCTGGGATCAGCGACCAGATCGACAACTATCCGGGATTCCCCGACGGCATCTCCGGCAGCGAGCTGGCCGATCGGTTCGTGGCTCAGGTCCGCCGATACGGAGTGGAGCTCGTCTCCGCGGTGTCGGTCACCGCCGTGGAGCACGATCATGACGACGTGATCACCACGTTGTCCTCCGGTCAGCAGCTCACCTCCCACGCGGTGATCGTGGCCACCGGCTCGACGTACCGCCGTCTCGACGTCCCCGGCGAGCAGGAACTCATCGGCGCCGGCGTCCACTTCTGCGCCACCTGTGACGGGCCCTTCTACAAGGGGGCCGACGAGGTACTGGTGATCGGCGGTGGCAACTCGGCCCTCGAGGAGGGTCTGCACCTGTCCGAGTTCGCCAAGAAGGTCCGGGTGCTCACCCATTCCGGCCTGACCGCCTCACCTGTGCTCCAGGAACGGGTGCGGTCCGACCCGCAATTCGACATCCGCACCGGGGTCGACATCGTCGAGCTCGAGGGCGGGCGCGGCCGGTTCGCTGCCGTGGTGGCCCGCGACCGGGACAGCAAGGAGATGCTCCGCTTCCCGGCCGCCGCGGCATTCGTGTTCATCGGGCTGAAGCCCAACAACGCGTTCCTGGGTGAGGCGGTGAAACGCGATTCCGGCGGATTCCTGGTCACCAGCCCCACCATGGAGACGTCCCTGGCGGGCGTCTTCGCGGCCGGCGACGTCCGCTCAGGGTCGACCAAGCAGCTGGGCTCCGCGGTCGGCGACGGGATCGCCGCCCTGCTTATGACGCGACGGTACCTCGAGGCCCATCACCACAAGGCGGTACCGCTGGTCGACGCCTAAAGACGGCGCCGGGCGGCGAATCCGGCCTGCCCATGCAGTAGCGTCGATAGCGTGCTGCTTACCGCCGAAAGTGCCGTGGTGCTCTTGGTCGACATGCAAGAGCGGCTCGTGCCCGCCATCCACGACGGCGACGTTGTGGTGGCCCGGGCCGTACGCTTGGCCGAGGCGGCCAGGCTGCTGGACGTGCCGATCCGCGCGACCGAGCAATACCCGGCCGGCCTGGGTCCGACGGTGCCGCCGCTGGCGGACTACCCGCAGGCGGTCCTGGCCAAGACCGCATTCTCGGCGACGGCAGATCCGGGTTTTCACGCGCTGATGCCCGCCGGGGTGAGCCAGATCGTCGTGGCCGGGTGCGAGGCGCATATCTGCGTCTTGCAGACGGTCCTCAGCCTGCTCCCGAGCGGCCACCGCGTGCTGCTGGTCGCGGACGCGGTCGGTTCACGCGACCCGGCGGACCGCACCGCCGCGATCGCCCGGGCCCGGCAGCACGGCGCGGAGATCGTGACCTCGGAGATGGTGCTGTTCGAATGGCTCCGCGACTCGCAGCACCCCAAGTTCCGCGAAGTGCAGAAACTGCTTAAGTGAGCCGGTCAGGGCCGTACGGCGCGGATCTGCGCCGTCGCGCTGGCGACCGCTACGATCTGCCCTGAGTCATCAAGCAGTTCACCGGCCAGGAAGGCGATGTCCTTGCCCCGGCGGACGATCCGGCCGCGCCCGGTGAGCCGTCCCGGTCGCGCCGGGCGCAGGAATTGCACGTGCAGGTCGGCGGTGGGCGCGAACTGCCCGGGGCCGAGCGTGGCGACCAGCGCCGGGCCCAGCGTGTCATCGAGCATCGCGGCCAGGAGTCCGCCCTGAATCACGCCGATCGGATTCAGGAACTGCTCGGTCGCGGTGAACGCCACCTCGATCGTCCCGGCCTCCGGATCGACCGACACTAGCTCCCAGCCGAGCAGGGCAGCCGCCGGTGGTGGCGCCACCCGCCCCTCCATGACATCCCAGAACGGACCCTCATGTGTCACCCGGCCATTCCTACCAGACCCCAGCCACGTGCTCCTGAACGACACGAATGCCAAAGCGCTCACCGACTTGGTGGATTCGCGGCGGAGAAGTATGCATCATTGCATACAAGTTGTTCGCTTTCCTCAGCGGAACGGATTGGCGACCCGGACGCCGCCATAATCCTGGTCGTCACTGAGGTCTTCGGACAGGACTTGCGTGCAGCCCATGGCGCGGGATGCCTCGATGATCGCGGCGTCCCAGTATGAGAGCTGGAAACGCTGGCGGGTGTCCAGGGCGGCCATCATGATTCCGGTCGTGATGTCCTGGACCGGGAAGCGCCGGAACGACTCAATGAGCAGCACCGCCTGCCGATGACCGATGGCGTCCGGGCGGCTCGCGCGGGTTGCCTGGACGTAGAACTCCTGAAGTACCTGTACTGACAGTGCCAGGTCGCGTTCGGCTAGAACGTCGTTGGCGCGCTTGGCCTTATCCTGCTCCGCCGGGTCGCGGGAGATCGCGTAGAGCAGGATGTTGGTGTCAACGAACCGCACGATCGTGCACCTCGTCGCGGCTCAGCCGGTCGCCGGCGCGGAACTGGCCGATCCCGGCTTGCACCTCACGCTGCAGCGCTTCAAGCCTGGCGAACTCATCTATCCGTCCGGACAGCTGCTCGAGGTAGGCGACGACCAGGGCGCTCACCGAGGTGTCGCTCCGCGCGGCGGCGACCCGGGCATTGCGGTAGACGTCATCGGGAACAGAGACCGTGATGTTCTTCACATTTTCACAGTAACACAGTTTCTGTGAATCACATTGTCACAGTAAGCCGACTTGGTCGCGTCCAGGATCTCCGGGACATGGTGCTCTTGCCTGCGATGCGGCTGGACTCACCACGAAGGCTGGGTTCTCAGGCTCGCCCGACGGCGCCGCCAAGCCCAGTAAGCTGTTTCCGCAGCTCAGAGCTATATAAACGGGTGCAGCCGCGACCCGCCATGTCATCACTACCATCCGTGCAAGCAGGCCGAAGGTGTAACTGCCGCGGCTAGGCTCTGCGTCATGTCTGCTGACCTGGACGCCTTGGTCGCGCTCATGCCGTTCGCCGGGCACCTCGGCCTGGTCCTGGATGAGGCCGGCCCGGACCGGGTGATCGCGCGGCTGGACTGGGCGCCGCACCTGTGCACCTCAGGCGGGATCATGCACGGCGGAGTGCTGATGTCCCTGGCCGATAGCGCGGGAGCGCTGGTGACGTTCCTCGGGCTGCCCGAGGGGGCCACCACGGCCACGATCACCTCTACCAGCCAGCTGTTCCGGCCGGTCAGCAGCGGATCGGTCCGTGCGGTGTCGGTCCCGCTGAACCGCGGCCGCACCACGGTGACCGCCCAGACCAGCCTGTACGATTCCGCGCAGCGTCTGGTCGCCCAGACCACGCAGATCCAGGCCGTCCGGCCGTCGGCGGGTTAAGCCGCGGCCCCTAGCGAAGGGCGCTGCGGACGATCTTGCCCACGTGGTTGCGGGGCAGGGCCGCCCGCCGGAACACCCGCTTGGGGCACTTGTACCCGGCCAGCCGCTCCCGGGCGTAGGCGATGAGAGCGGCCTCGTCGAACGCGTGCCGGTCCCGCATCACCACCCAGGCGGTCACCTGCTCACCCCACCGGTCGTCCGGGACGCCCGCCACCGCAGCTTCGGCCACCGATGGGTGCTCCTCGAGCACGATCTCCACCTCGCGCGGGTAGACGTTCAGCCCGCCGGTGATGATCATCTCCTTGGTCCGGCCGCGGATCCTCAGGTGCCCGGTGGCCGGGTCGACGGCCCCGATGTCACCGGTGCGGAACCAGCCGTCCGGGGTGAAGGCGGCCCGCGTAGCGGCGGGGTCGTGCCAGTAGCCGGAGAAGACCTGCGGTCCCTGCACCTGGATCTCGCCGTCCGTGCCCGGCTCGGCCTCGCCGCTTGCCCCGCCGATCCTGGCCAGCACGCCGGGCAGCGGCACGCCGACCGTGTCTGGAACCCGGTCATCAACCGGATGGGAGACGTTGAGCCCGGTCTCTGTCGTGCCGTACCTGATCAGCGGTACGCGCCCGAGCGCCCCGGCCAGCCGCTGCGCGAGCGCGGGGTTCAGCGGGGCCGAGCCGCACACCGCCAGCCGCAGGCCTGCAAGCGGAGCGACATCAACGTCGGCGGCGAGAAGGGCCTGGTAGATGGTGGGCACCCCGAACAGCACCGTGGCGCCGGTGTTCCCGATCGTCCTGACCAGCTCGGCGGGGGAGAACCGGGACCGGATATGGACCGTGCCGCCCGCGATCAGCGCCGCGTGCAGGCCGCTGAGACCGTGCTGGTGGTACAGCGGCAGCGCGTGCGCCAGCACGTCGTCCGCGCTCCACCGCCAGGCCGCCGTCGCCGACCGGATCGAGGCGGTCAGCTGGCCGTGGGTCAGCGGCACGCCCTTGGGCCGTCCCGTGGTACCCGAGGTATAAGCGAGCACGGCGGTATCGCCCGGGCCAGGCGTTATACCGGAAGCCCGAGGACCGCCCCCGGGCAGGTCCCCGACGCCGGCCGTCGGCACCGAACCCAGCCCGGACAGGATCCGGGCCGGCGCAGGGTCGGCGAAGGCTAGCGCCGCTCCCGAAGCGGTGACCAGGAGACCGAGTTCGGCCGCGGTGTAGCCCGGGTTGGCCAGCACGACCACCGCTCCGGCCCGCAGCGCGCCCAGGTAGCAGCGGATGAAGCCGACGCTGGCGGCGGCCGCGAGCAGCACCCGGTCACCGGGCCGCACCCGGCGGGCCAGCCAGCCCGCCACCCGGGCCGCCCCCTCGTCCAGTTCGGCGTGGGTGACGGCCTCACCATCCACGGTGACCGCGACCCTAGTCGGGGCGACGGCGGCCGACGCGGCGGCCAGCGCCGGGATCGTATCGCCGCTCAGTCCGGCCGCGAACGACGCCACGTCGGGCATCCCCGGCAGGTGCTCCCGCCAGCCGGCCAGGCTCCAGTCCCGGTAACCGCTCCAGTCCCGGTCACCGCTCAAGTCCCGGTCACCGCTCAAGTCCCGGTCACCGCTCAAGTCCCGGTCACCGCTCAAGTCCCGGTCACCGCTGGCCAACGCCGGTCACCCGCGCCCAGGCCGCCCGGTTGACCTCGCGCTCGGCGCGCAGCCGGTCGAGCAGGCCTCCGGCCGCCATCACCGGCTTGACCCCGGCCCCGGTCCCGCGGGCGGCCAGGTCGGCGGCGAACTGCCCGGCGGCCGATTCCGGGTCGCCGGTGACCTGGTGCATCAGCCCGAGGGCGAGCGCCTCGGCCGCCTCCACCCAGCGGCCGGTCAGCACCAGGTCCAGGGCCGCGCCGCGGCCGACCAGGTCGGGCAGCACCCAGGCACCCACCGCCAGGTCCAGGCCCGGCGGGTTTTTGGGTCCAATCCACCGTAGCCGCGCGCCCGGACCGGCGATCCGGAAGTCCGCCGCCGCCGCCAGTTGCGCCCCGCCGCCGACCGCCGCTCCGGTGATCACCGCGATCACCGGTCCGGGCCGGGTCACGATGGTCTGGCAGCAGTCGTAGACCAGATCTGAGACCACGGCCCGTTCGGCATCAGAAATGGTCAGATCGGCCCCGGCGGAGAACACCTGGGGGTCGGTGCTGGCCAGTACGGCGAGTGTCCCGGGCTCGGCCGCGAGCGCGTCCCTGACCGCGGCCATCAGGCCCGGGTCCAGGGCGTTCCGCCGTTCCGGCCGGTTCAGGCGCAGCCAGCGGTAACCCGCCGGATGATCCTCGACCAGCAGTTGAGGATGGCGCTCCATCTTCCCGTTCGCCTCCGGGGCGCCTCAAGGCGCCGCCTTCCCTCGTCGCTTCGCTCCTCGGTCCAGGCAGCGCCGCGCCCCTTCGGCTCGCGGGGGGAGGGCTCCCGAAACGTTTGAAATATGGTATACCAAATGAACCGGAGTCTCTGGGGGAGCCCGACCGGGATCCCCGAGGCGGCAGTCCGGAGTCCCGAGGAGCCAGCCAGGTGAAGCCAGCGCCGTTCGCCTACCACCGAGCGCACAGCGTGGGTGAGGCGGTCGCGCTGCTCGCCGAACTCGGCGACGAGGCCAAGATCCTGGCTGGCGGGCTCAGCCTGGTCCCGATGATGAACTTCCGGCTGGCCCGGCCGTCCGCGCTGATCGACGTCACCCGGGTCCAGGGCCTGTCCTACCTGCGGGCCGACGGTGACGGCCTGCGCATCGGCGCCCTGACCACGCACCGCACGGTCGAGACCAGCCGGGACCCCGCCGTCATCAGTAACTTCGGCGTGCTGCCCCGGTCGGCGCGCTGGATCGGGCACTACCCGATCCGCAGCCGCGGCACGTTCGGCGGCAGCATCGCGCACGCGGACCCGGCCTCGGAATGGTGCCTGCTCGCGGTCCTCCTCGGCGCCCAGGTGGTGCTGACCGGGCCGGAAGGCCAGCGCGCCATCTCGGCCGCGGAGTTCTTCCAGGGTTACTACACCACCGTGGCCAGCCCGGAGGAGATGATCACCGAGCTGTGGTTCCCGCGCCCGGAGCCGCACGCCGTGCTCACCGAGTTCGCCCCGCGCCAGGGGGACTTCGCGGTCGTGGCCGCCGCGGTCGCCCTGGACGTCCACAGCGGCGTCTGCCGGTCCGGCCGCGTGGTACTCGGCGGCGTCGGCCCGCAGCCGGTTCAGGTCGAGACCGGCGTGCTGGCCGGGCAGCCCGCCGGCCCGGATACCTGGCAGGCCATGGGCGAGCATGCCGCCACTGCGATCGAACCACCGGACGACACGCACGGCAGCAGCGAATACCGCCGCAGGCTGACCGTCACCCTGGTCTCCCGAGCCCTCGCCGAGGCCAGCGAACGCAGCCGGGATAGCACGTGAGCCAGTGGGTCGGCGTCGCGATGCCGCGGAAGGAGGACCGCCGGATGCTCCTCGGCCGGGGCCGCTTCACGGCCGACCTGGATCCGAAGACCCGGTCCGGCCTGCTGCACGCCGCGTTCGTCCGCAGCCCGCATGCCCACGCCCGCGTAGGAGCCGTCGACACCGACGCCGCGCTCAAGGCCGACGGCGTGGCCGCCGTCCTCACCGCGGCCAGCCTCGGCCACCCCTACCTGCTCGCGATGCTGGAGCGGGAGGAGTTCGTCCCGACCCGGATGCCCATCTTGGCCGGTGAGACGGTCCGGTTCACCGGCGAGCCGGTGGCGATGGTGATCGCCGATGACCCCTACCAGGCCGAGGACGCGATCGAACTGGTCGAGATCGACTGGGCTCCGCTGCCCGCGGTGACCAGCATCGAGCAGGCGCAAGCCCCGGCCGCGCCCCGGCTGCACGAGCAGGCCGACGGCAACCGCCTGGTCGACCTGCTGATGTTCGACGACGATGGCCTCCCGGTGATCTTTGCCGAGGCGGCGCTGACCGTGGCCGCCACCTTCGCCAGTGCCCGGGTCGCCGCGCTGCCCCTGGAGGGGCGCGCCTGCCTGGCCGAGTGGGACGACCGCGACGACCAGCTGGTGGTGCACATCTCCACCCAGGTCCCGCACCAGGTCCGGTCCGGGATCGCCCAGGCGCTGAATATCCCGGAACGCGCGGTAAGAGTGATCGCCCCGGACGTCGGCGGCGGGTTCGGGCTCAAGTGCGTGGTCGGCCGGGAGGAGGTGGCAGTGGCCGCGGCCGCGCTGCGGCTGCGCCGCCCGGTGCGCTGGGCCGAGGACCGGCAGGAGAACCTGACCGCCGCGTTTCACGGCCACGAGCAGCGCTACCGGGTCCGCGCCGCCTTCGACGCAGACGGCGCGATCCTGGCCCTGGACGCCGAGATCGACTGCGATACCGGCGCCTACTCGGTGTTCCCGTTCACCTGCGCGGTCGAGCCGCTGATGGCCGCGACCGAACTCCCCGGGGTCTACAAGGTGCCCGCCTACCGCGCCCGGGCCCGGGCCATCGCCACCAACAAGGCCCCCGCCGCCCCGTACCGGGGGGTATCCCGGCCGCAGATCGTGCTGGTCATGGAGCGGCTGATGGAGAAGGCCGCGGCCGCCCTCGACCTGGACCCGCTACACGTCCGGCGGCGCAACCTGATCGGCCCCGGCGACTTCCCCTACACCGGGGTCAACAAGATCACCTACGACGAGGGCAGCTACCGCGAAGCCCTCGACCTCGCGGAAAGGCAGGTGCGCGACAAGGGGTGGCTCGGCGAACGGGACCGATTGATAACAACGGGACAGCTCGCGGGCATCGGCTACTCGTGCTTTTCCGAACGCACCGCCTACGGCACGCCCACGATGTCGCAGCGCCGGATGGGAATGACGCCCGGCTACGACACCGCCCTGGTCCGGATGGACCCGACCGGCGAGGTCATCGTCACCACCGGGACCTGCGGCCACGGCCAGGGCCACGAGACCACGTTCGCGCAGATCGTGGCCGACCGCCTGGGCGTGCACCCGGACCAGGTCCGGCTCCGCCAGGGTGACACCGACCTGGCCTCCTACGGCTGGGGGACCTGGGGAAGCCGTTCGGTCGTGATCGGCGGCGGCGCCGCGGGCCGAGCCGCGGACCTGGTAGCCGGCCAGCTCAAGCACGTCGCCGCGCAGCTGCTCGAGGCCAGCCCGGCCGACGTGGAAC
>Ga0210388_10003463_pt1 | contig 12350 bp, 3 predicted proteins | sample IncBWC19OmetaG_FD_155485 | JGI IMG/M metagenome (GOLD analysis project Ga0210388, IMG submission 155485) | Forest soil microbial communities from Barre Woods Harvard Forest LTER site, Petersham, Massachusetts, United States - Inc-BW-C-19-O ... | reverse complement strand
CCGTTTGCCGGGTCCTGCAGGATCGTCTTGCCATCGACCTCCACGTTCACGAGCGTCGGGTCGATGTTGCTCAGCTGCGACCCCTGCAGGGGGTAGGTGCACGAGACGACCTGGCCTCGGATCGCGTTGAGAGCGGTCTCGAACTTCTGCTGCAGCTGCGCCGCGGTCGGCGCCGTCGACGGGTCGATCTCGAAGTAGCAAAGGTCGGTGGTGCTCGTGGTCTCGCTCGGATTGCAGTTCGTGGGGCCCGTGCCGCCCGCCTGCGCCAGGGTGCCCAGGAAGGTCGGGTCGATCCCGCCGAGACCGAAGAAGGACCCCGACGAGAAATCGCCGACGCCGATCACGAACGTCTCGATGGGACCCTTGGGCGGCGCCAGCTTCAGCTCGTTGCCCGCTTGCACGATGCACGCATTGGTGGCGTAGTTGCTTATGAGGGGCACGCTCGCGCAGTCGTCGGTGGGGACGCCGTCGGTGATGAGGACGAGCACCTTCTTGCCGCCCGGCTGCAGCGGCGCGGCCGGCGTGTACGGCTCGAGCTCGCCGTAGCCGCCCGTGAGGGCGGCGTGCGTCGGCGTCCCGTTCTGGGGCATGCCGGAGAGGCGCATGTCGAGGGCCGTCTGGTGCGTGGCATCCATCAGCGCGACCGGGACGTCGGCGCTCGAGGGATACGGGCCCCCTCCGGTCGTCGGATCGTTGCTGTCCGAGAACACGATGAGCCCCGCGCCGATGCCCGTGTCGCCGCTCGACGCCATCTGGGCGAAGATCGACTGGAGAGCGGGCACGACGGCGGTCCACTTGTTGTCCTGGGCCATGCTGCCCGAGCCATCGAGCACGAAGAGGAGGTAGACCGGCTGCCTCTTGGCTTCGGAGGACGCTGTCGCGCAGCTCGCGCCGCCGAGGGGCGACCCGGAGGAGGAGCCGCCGTCGCCGCCGAACGTCATCCCGCCGGAGGCGGAGCCGCTGCCGTCGTCGTCGCCGCTGCTGCCTGCCCCGCCCCCTCCCGGGTCGAACGAGCTCTGCTTCGCACCCCCGCAGCCGCCTGCTGCCGCGGCCACGAAAGCGATCGCGCCCAAGAAAGCGACGGCGCCCGGGTGAAAGCCAAGACGGATAGACAAGCGCATCCCGAACCACTTATGGCCAGGACTGACTCTTCTCGCCACGGGAAAAGCGCGTGCCCGCGGCTACCGCGCCGCGTTAGAGTCGCGTCAGCCCACCGCGGTTGGCGCGTCAGGACAGTGGACCGACCGCCGATTCGGCCGCGCCGGCAATACGGCCGGTGGCCACCAGGTCCGCGACGACCCGGATGTCGCCGTAGAGGGGACGATCCTCCGTCAGCGGCGCCACGAGGGCGCGCACGGCGGCGTGAGCGGCCGAGACCCCGCGGCTCGGCGCGAGGGGAGAGCGCTGGTCGAGGCCGGCCGCGGCCGTCAGGATCTCGATCGCCAGCGCGTGGCGTACGTTCGCGACGACCTGCTCCAGCTTTCGCGCGGAGATGCTTCCCATGCTGACGTGGTCCTCCCGGCCGGCGCTCGACGGGATGGAGTCGACGCTCGCGGGATGGCAGAGGACCTTGTTCTCGCTCACGAGCGACGCGCTGGCGACCTGCGCGATCATGAAGCCCGAATGCAGGCCGCTCCCCGGCGCGAGGAAGGGCGTGAGGCCGGTCGAGAGGGCAGGGTTCACGAGCTGCTCGACCCGGCGCTCGCTGATGTTCGCAAGCTCCGCGGCGGCGATGGCTGCGAGGTCGAGCGCGAGCGCGAGGGGCTGACCGTGGAAGTTTCCGCCGCTCAGGATGTCCGCACCGCCGTCGTCCCGCAGGAAGACGCTCGGGTTGTCCGTGACGGAGTCCAGCTCGCGCTCGAGCACCCCACGCACCCACACGAGGGCGTCGCGCGTGGCGCCGTGGACCTGGGGCATGCAGCGCAGGCTGTAGGCGTCCTGCACGCGGCCGCAGTCCCGGTGACTCTCCATGATCTCGCTCCCCTCGAGCAGGGCTCGAAGGTTGCGCGCCACGAGGGCCTGGCCCGGGTGAGGGCGCGCGGCGTGCAGCCGCTCGTCGAAGGGGCGGCTCGAACCCTTGAGGGCCTCCAGGCTCATCGCGCCGGCGACGTCGGCCACGACGCACAGGCGCTCGGCCTGCAGGAGCGCCAGCGCGCCCGCGGCGGCCATGAACTGCGTCCCGTTGATGAGAGACAGACCCTCCTTGGCCTCGAGGACGATCGGCTCGACCCCCGCGCGGGCCATCGCCTCCGCGCTGGCCATGAAGGGGCCGTCGGCGATCCGGGCCTCCCCCTCGCCGATCATCGCCAGGGCCAGGTGCGCGAGCGGTGCCAGATCGCCCGATGCGCCCACCGAACCCTGGGCCGGGACCCGCGGGTGCACGCCCGCGTTGAGCATCGCGACGAGCACCTCGACGAGGGCGGGACGGACTCCGCTGTAGCCGAGCGCGAGGACCTGGGCGCGGAGCAGCATCATCCCCCGCACCACCGCGACGTCGAGGTCCGGACCGACGCCGGTCGAGTGGGACCGCACCAGGTTCTTCTGGAGCTGGCGGATGTCGGCGGACGAGATGCGCGTCTCGCTCAGGGCGCCGAAGCCCGTGTTCACGCCATACACGCGGGGCGCGTCGTCGCCCTGCAGCGCGATGGCTTCGATGGCTGCGCGCGAGGCGGCCACCTTCGCTCGCGCCGCGGCACCGAACGTGACCCCGCGGCGACCCAGGGCCACGGACTCGAGGTCCTCGAGGGCGAGCGGCTCGCCGACCGCCACGGGGGCCCGGGGCTGCGCAGCCGGAGGCCCGGGAGGCGGGGTGGGAGGCTTGGAGGAGCTCATCGGCCTGTCATTTCTAGCGCAAGCGGCCGCGACCGCAGCGATCGGTACCCATCGGCACGCACTATAATTTCCCGTGGAGCTTTCCGGCTAAGCTCTGCTCACATGAGTCAAGCCTTGCGTCTCGCAGCCAACGCCGTCTGGCCGCTCGTCCGTGCGTACAACACCCGCTTCGAACGTCCCTCGCCCCATCCGAAGTGGGCGCCCGCGCCGCTGCTCAAGCGCCGTGAGCGCACCTCGCCACCGCTGGGCTGGCCACGCGAGACCGACTCGCTGTGCCCCCGATGCGTCAAGGAGGTCCGCACGGCGATCCTCGATGGCAGCGCCGAGGTCCGGATGCTCGTCGAGGGACGGCCGGGCGAGGTGCGGGCGCGCATCGAGGAGAAGGACGGCGCGATCGTCATGCGGAAGACGTGCGAGAAGCACGGCGACTTCGAGGACGTGATCTCCGTCGACCCGGCGTTCACCGCGCGGATCGAGGAGCTCTTCCCCGGACGCGACTTCGTCTCTCCGGCGACCAAGCTGCGCGATCACGGCAGCTCGAGCATCAAGTACGGGCGCGGCGCAGTGCTGACGGTCGACCTGACCAACCGCTGCAACATGATGTGCGATCCGTGCTTCATGGACGCCAACCAGGTCGGCTTCGTCCACGAGCTGGAGTGGGACGAGGTGAAGCGCATCCTCGACGCGTCGCTCGACGTGCAACCGCGGCGGCAGATGAGCGTGCAGTTCTCGGGCGGCGAGCCGACGCTGTCTCCCCACTTCCTGCGCGCCATCGAGTACGCCAGGGACGTCGGGTACTTCTGCGTCCAGTGCGCGACCAACGGCATCCGCTTCGCGCAGGACGCGGCGTTCGCCCGCCAGGCGAAGGAGGCCGGCCTGCGCCTGGCCTACCTGCAGTTCGACGGCGTCGGCGAGGAGGCGAACGCGCACCGCAAGGTGGGCAACCTGTTCGAAGTGAAGCTCCGCGCCATCGAGAACCTGCACGCCGCGGGGATCGACGTCGTGCTCGTCGTGACGGTCGTTCGCGGCGTCAACGACGACCAGGTCGGGCAAATCGTCCGCTTCGCGATCGAGAACGCCGACAAGGTGACCGTCGTGTCGTTCCAGCCGGTCAGCTTCACCGGACGCGACGAGGACATCGGCGACGAGCAGCGCAAGAGCCAGCGCTACACGCTCTCGCACCTCGCCCGCGATCTCCATGACCAGCTCGGCGCGACCGAACCGATGCGCGACTGGTTCCCGCTGTCGGCGATGGGCCCGTTCGGGGACCTGACCGACCTGATCCTGGCCGGCCGCACCGAGTGGGGCGCGCTCAAGTGCGGCTGCCACCCGAACTGCGGCATCGGGACCGCGCTGCTCGTGAACAAGAAGACGAGGCAGATGGTGCCGCTCGCGCAGGTGCTCGACCTCGAAGGCCTGCTGTCGGACATCCAGGAGATCACCGACGCCGCGCAGGCGCGCGCCGTCACGATGGGCGAGCTCGCCGTCGCCCTGTGTCGCCGGTTCGACAGCCGGCAGGCGCCCGCGGGCTTCGGGCTCACGACGCTGCTGCGACAGTTCATCAGCCAGACCGGAGCGCGCGGGAAAGAGGTCGGCGCCCACGCGCAGGACGCAAGCGAGTTCGAGTGGCGCGTCCTCTTCGTGGCCGGGATGTGGTTTCAGGACCTCTTCAACTACGACTTCCGGCGCACGGAGATGTGCATCATTCCGTACGGGACCCAGGAGGGCGAGATCAGCTTCTGCGCCTACAACACGGGCGTCGGCTGGCGGCAGGTCGTGGAGAAGATGCACGCGTCCGCATCGCTCGCCGAGTGGCACCGGACACGCGGCCGGCACCCCGTCTACGCGAAGAACCAGACGCTGCCCCTCGCCTCCCCCCTCGGCACGGTTCGACTGCCCGTCTTGCCCTAGCGGCGGCGCTGGCTCCCACGCCCCGTTCGCGCTGGTGACCTCAGCCTGGAGAGGTGCGACGGATCGTTCGCATCGCCGCGAAGCCCTGAGTAGAGTCGTCGGACTTTGCACGTCTACCGCACGCTCGCGCTCTCCGCCGTGGCTGTGGCGTTCGTCCTAGCCGACACGCGCACCGCTTTCTCGACAGCGCCGGCACCGGCCACCCGCTGGACGGACGAGACGCCCGACTCCATGGTCGAGGACGCCGCCGTTCGCGGGACTGCGCCGGACGCCGGGCCGCGGGCGGCGCTCGCCGCGCTGGCCACGGTGGAGGCGCTGTCGGACCGCGCCGGCTGGGGCGTCGCGCAGAAGGCGGCGGAGCGCATCGGAGCCTCGGGCGATGCCGACGTGCGCGCCGAGGCCGCGCTGCTCGCGAGGAGCCTGTCGGGCGATGAGGGCTCCGACGCCGCGGCTCAGGCAGACGCAAAGCTCGGCGTCGTCGACGCGCTCGCGCTCCTCGGCCCCTTCCGCGACACGGGCGGCGGGCTCGACGCGCACGACGGACCCGAAGCGTCCGGCAGCACCTTCAGCGACGGGCGCGCCCGCTACTCCTGGGGCTCGTACGAGGTCGCGTGGCGCGCGGTGCCGCCCTCCTTCGCCGGCGCCGACGGCGTCCCGCTCGACGTGTTCGTGTTCCCCCGCAAGGAGAGCTGCACCTGGGTGGCGACGAAGCTCACGGTCGCGGCGCCGCAGAAGCTGGTCGTGCGGCTCGCGGCGACGGGCCAGGCTCGGCTCGTCTTCGACGGCGCCGACGTGGCGCGCGACGACGCGGTCCACGAGGGCGGCCGGTTCGATCGGCTCGCCGCCAGCGTCCAGGCGTCGGCGGGCCCCCACCTCCTGGCGGCGAAGGTCTGCGCCGGGGCCCTCGACGACGACGGGCGCGTCCGGCTGCGCGTCACCGACGCGAACGGCGCGTGGCCCTCCGGCGTCTCGGCGAGCGCCGCTCTCGATGGCACCGGAAGCGCGTCGACGGGGAAACGACCGGCGCCGCGCGTCGCGTTCGAGCGGGTCGCGACGCCGCTCGAGCGAGCCCTCGGAGGCCCCTCCGCCGACGTCGACGCGCGGACGCAGGTGGCCGTGCTCCGCACGCTCGGGGGAGCGGATGACCTGCGCAGCCCGCGCGCACCCGGCCTGCTCGCCGCGCTCGCCGATGGATCCATCGACGCCGATCATCTCGCAATGGCCGCCTGGATCGCGCCGAGCGGCGCGAACCGGAGCGCCTGGCTGAACCGCGCACGCGACGCCTCCGCGGGGGACGCGCGCGCGCGCGCGTTCGTCGAGCGCCGCCTTGTGGAGCGGCACGTCGAGGCGGGGCTCGCCGACTGGGCCATCCTCGCGCTCCGGGGGGCGAAGATCGACGCGGCGACCGACGCCGAAGCGGCCCTGCTCGCGTCGCAGGTCGACGTCGCCCTCGGCACGGACGCGCTGAAGGTGCGCGCGATCGCTCGGCTCGAAGCGGCCTCGAAGAGCGCCGCGGCGCCCACGGCGGTGCTCGAGACGCTCGCCGATCTCGCGGCTGCGCTCAATCCGCGCGAGGCGGCGCGGCAGCGCGAGATCCTCGCGGGCCGAGGCGAGCTCGGATCGTCGCGCGTGCTGGCGTCGCAGACCCAGGGACGGACGGCGGTCATCCCCGCGGCGCGCCGCGCGTTTGCCGGAGGCGTCGACACCGCGGACGAGGCGGTCACCGTGGCCCAGACCGTGGGCCGGTCGGGTGCTCACGACGAGGCGCGCGGCCTCTTCGAGCAGCTCGCGCGCTGGGCACCGAACCGCTCCAACGTATGGGCCGGACTCGCCGAGGAGACTGCCGCTGGACCGACCGACGCGCTCCGCGACGAGGCCGTGCAGGCGGAGCTCCGGCGGGCGCGCGAGCTCGACCCGGGCGAGGTCCGCTACCGCGCGGAGCTCGCGCTGCGAACGCGCACCCCGACGAACGACCAGCCGCGCGACGACGAGAGGTACCTCGTCCCTTCGCAGACCATCCTCGCCCGGCGGGCCGCGCCGTCGCCGGCGCCCTCGCCCGTCGTTCACGCCGGCACCGCGAGCGATCCCGAAGCCAAGTCGGCGCCGCCGGTGGTGACGCCGACGGGGACCGAGGCGCCCGACGTCGCCGACCGCGAGCTGCACTGGCTGCGCGCCGTCATCATGCATCCGGACCGGCGCGTCTCGGAGCTCGTCCACTATGCGCGCGAGATCGTCATCCCGCCCCGCACCGACGACGAGCTCTACGAGGACGTCCCCGCCGAGGGAGACCTCACGGAGATCGTGCGCGCGCGGGTGCACCGCAAGGACGGCAGCACGGCCTTCCCGCTCGAAGAGGCCAACGAGGACGCGCGCCCGCGGATCCGCTGGCCCGAGCTGAACACGGGCGACGTCGTCGAGGTCGCGTTCCGGTCGTGGACCGCGGGGCCCGTCGGCGGGCGCGGCGACCCGCCGTTCTTCCGTCTCGACTACGCCGGGGGGCAGTCGACGCACCCCGTCGTCTACAACGAGGTGGTCGTCGAGTCCCCGCACGACCGTCCGATCTACGTCGACGTCGTCAACGGCAAGGCCGACCGGCACGAGGCGAAGGACGCGGGGCCGACGCACGTCGAGCGCCTCGTCTGGGACAAGCCCGTCAACGTTCCCGACGAGCCGCTCGCGCCGCCCCTCAGCGAGATCATCCCGACGCTCGTGCTCTCGACCTTCAAGGACTGGAACGCGTTCCGCTCCTGGTACGGCGAGGCCGTGCGCGGCTTCACCGAGCCGGACGCGCAGGTGCGCGAGCTGGCCGCCAAGCTGACGGCCGGAAAGACCACACGCGAGGCGAAGCTCCGGGCGCTCTTCGAGTTCGTGGCCGACGACATCCGCTACGTCAACTACGTGAGCGGCGAGTGGTGGCTCCCCAACCGCCCGCAGCAGCTCCTCGCGCGGAGGGAGGGCGACTGCGACGACAAGGCGCTCCTGCTCATCACGCTGCTCAAGGCCGTCGGCATCGACGCGCAGGAGGTCATGGTGCAGACGCGCCTGACCGGGCAGCCGTCGATCTTGCGCGCGCACGGAGCGGCCATCCCCCTCTTCGACCACGGCATCGCGTTCCTGCCGGGACCGAACGGCGGCACCTACCTCGACGCGACGAGCCCGCAGTCGCGGCTCGGTCCCCTCCCCTCGATGGACGCGCGCGCGGTGGCGCTCCGGCTCGACGGTCCCGCCGAGATCGTCGAGCTGCCCTCGAGCACGCCGGACGAACACGGGGTCGACGCTACGTGGTCGATCGGGCTCAAGCCGGACGGCAGCGCCGACCTCGAGGGCGAGGAGCGCGCGACGGGCGACGACGCCTTCTGGATGCGGACGTACCTGACCGAGCCCGGACCGAGAGCGCAGTGGGTGGAGGAGCACCTGGTGGGCCCCTGGTTCCCGACCGTCGAGGTGGAAAAGAAAGTCGACTTCCAGGGAGACCTGGCGCGAGGCGGCGCGATCACTCGATGGCGCGCCCGGTCGAGCGGCCTCGCGCGGCACGAGGGGCAGGAGCTCGTCGTCCCGCTGTCGCCGTCGCAGACGACGGCCTCGCAGCTCGCTCCGCTCGTGAACCGGACGCTGCCCGTATGGCTGCCGCCTTACATCGCGCCGCGCAACGAGTCGCGGACGATCCGCGTCGTCGCGCCGGCGGGCTACGCCTTCGAGCCGCTGCCCCCGGGCGGCGACGAGAACGGCGGAGCCTTCGGACACGCGCACCTCGATCTGGCGCGCGACCCCCGCGACCCGCGCACGGTGGTCGTGAAGCGCACCATCGTCTTCGATCGGAGCGAGATCTCCGTCGAGGACTACCCGAAGTGGCGCGCCTGGGTGCAGCGCGTCGACGCCCTGATGCACCGGAGCGTCCGCCTCGTGCCGGCCGCGCCGATCGCCCGAGGTATGCAATGAACCGCGCGTCGCGCAGAGCCGGTGCGCCGGCAACCAGATCGTCAGCAAGCTTACGATCCCGCCTCGTCGGGTCCACGGGAGGCTCGGGCGTCGGGCTGGCGCTCCTCGCCGTCGTCGCCTGCGGCGGGCCGCCCGCGCACGCCCCCAGCGGCGCCCACGGCGCGCTGCCGCACGAGTTCGCGGAGGCCTTCCGGATCGACGCGACGGGCGATCCGCACGCCGCGGTCGGCGCTTACGTCTCCGCCGTTCACGACGCGGCGCAGGCGTCGGGCGATCCATGGCAGGTCGCGGCGCTCGAGGCGTCGCTCGACGCGCTCGATGCGCGCGTCCTTCCGTCGCTCGGCGACGCGGCCAGCGACGCGGCCCTCGCGTATCGCACGGCCGACGGGCCGGCGATCGCCAAGGGCCTTACGGGGGCCACGAGCGACGCGCGTGGGCCCTTCGCACGCGGACTCGTCGCGCGCGGACTGCAGCGCCTGGCGCAGCGCCATGGCGACGCCGCGGAGGCCGAGAAGCAGCGCGCCGCGAGCGGCTGCGCGCGCGAGGCGCTGGTCGTCGGCCCGACGACGTGGGCCGCCGTGACGGGCGTCGACGATCCCGACGCCCTCGATCGGCCCGACGCGCCCATCGCGGCGTCCTATGCGGTAGAGGGGGCGTTCCGCTCGCAGGCGGCGGCGCTGACGGCCGCCGCGCAAGGGTGCGCGATCGGCCTGTCGCAGGAGAGCTGGCGACCGGGCGTGCGCGACGTCGTGGTCGACGTCGACGTCCCGCGCTCGCAGACGGTGGGGCTGGTCCTCCGGGCCCATGGCGCGGCGACCCTCCGCGCCGGCGGCACCGTGGTGGCGAGACGTCCGTTCGAGCTCGGCGACGGCGAAGCGGCCCGCTTCGCGACGGTCGCGGCGACGGCCGGGACGCTCCGCCTGGTCGCGCGCGTCGGGACGGCCAAGGAAGACGACGCGGTCGAGATCGACGCGTTCGACGAGAACGGCGCGCCGCTGCGCGCGCACGCCCCGGCGGTCGGGTCCACGGCGCCTTCGCGCGTCACCTCGCAAGCCGCGGTGGCGGCGACGCAGCCAACACCTTCGCCGGCCGATGGGGACCAGACGCTCCTGGCCGCGGCCGCGGCCCTGGCCTCGGGCAGTCCGCGCGAAGCCGAGCGGATGCTGTGGAGCATCGCCGACCGCCCCGACGCGCGGCCGGATCTGGCGCTCGTCTACGCGCGAGCCGTCGAGAGCACACGCGACCTGTCGGCTGCGACGCGGGCCGAGCGCGAGCGCAGCGCCGCCGAGCGAGTGCTCGAGGCCTGGCCGTCGAGCTGGGAAGCGACGATCGACCACGCCGTGCTCGCCGGCGTGCGGCACGGGCGCGAGGAGGCGGGCATCGAGTCGCTGCGCGATCTCGATACCATCCGATCCAAATCGGAGGCGTCTCGATCGCAGTCCGCGTCGCCCGCGCTCCTCGACGCCTTCGACGCGATCACGGCGGGCAGCGAGCACCTCTACGATCGGGCGCACGCCGCGCTCGAGCGCGCACGCGGCCCGCTCGCCGGGACGACGCTCCTCGCCGACGCCGAGGAGGCCGCGTCCACCTCCGTCGGAGCCGAGCGGGTGGCGACGGAGTGCGACCCGGCCCGGGCGATGGACCACGACACCCTCGCCTGCCTCGATGCCCTGCGCGGCGCGGGAGACCGCGAAGGGGAGATCCGCGAGCTCGCGCGCCTGCGTGCGCTCCTGGGATCCCCGAAGCGATTCCTCGCCCTCGAGCTCCGCGACGCAGTCGGGGCCGGAGACTACGCGACGGCCGGCCGCGCCTACGCGGCGATGCCGCCGTCGGAGCGGACCGTGACCGCTCTGACGATGCTGCCGTCCGGCCCCACGACGACCGACCCGCTCGGGCGCATCCTCCAGATGGCGCCCGTGGCCCGCGACGCCCCCGGCGCGATCGCCCCGCTGCTGCGCGCCGCGGGGGACGACCCGACCGGCGACCTCGACGCGACGGCCGAGCGCCTCGCCGCTGCCGACCGCGCGAGCCCGCTCCTGCCGAACTCGGCGACGGCCATCCTTGCCCACACCGAGCGCTACGAGATCACGCGAGACGGCCTGCTCCACTGGCTGCTCTTCGACGTGCGCCGGGTCAGCGGGACCACCGACGTCGAGGAGAACGCGCAGGCCGGCGCACCCTCGGTGTGGGGCCGCGCCGCGATGCGCGCGCTGCGGCGCCGCATCCTCAAGAAGGACGGCCGCATCCTCGAGCCCGACCGCACGCCGCACGCATCGCAGGAGCACGCCGACCTGTCGCAGCTCGAGCAGGGCGACGCCGTGGAGGCCGTCTACGAGGGCTGGTCCGTTCCCGGCGACACCGGCGACCTGGGCATCGATACGCCCGACCTTCTCCCCGAACGGACCTCCGTCCACGACGCGACCATCGAGCTTCGCATGCCGCGATCGATCCGGAGCGCGCTCTGGTCCCACGCGCTGCTCGGCAAGTCGAGCGAGCGCGTCGAGGGCGACACGCGGATCGTCACCTGGCACCTCGTCGACCACCTCGCGCGGCGGCTCGAAGACGGCGTTCCGAAGATGGATCGCAGCGTCGCCGTGAGCTTCTCGACGGCGGAGTGGGCCGGCGTGGCGCGCGCGCTGCGCGAATCGATCGCCGCGCTCGACGAGCACGACCCGGAGATCGCGGCCTGGGCGCGCGACGCGGCCGGACCCGAGGTCGGCAAGGCGGCGCGGACGTCCCGGGAAACGGTCGTCGCGCTCGTGGCGGCGGCGGGCAAGGTGCTCCGCGAGTCCGACCCGGGCACGCTGAGCGACTACGGGGGCGGGATTCCCTCCGTGCAGGCGCAGACCGCCCGGACGTTCCTCGCCTCCCACGGCGGCAGCCGCTCGTGGCTGATCCTCCGCAGCCTGCGCGAGCTCGGCATTCCCTGCGACCTGGTCGTGGCGGAGAACGATCCGTTCAGCGCCGACGCGGCCTTCCCTCCCCACTTCGGGCGCTTCCTGCACCCGCTGGTCGTCGCCCATCTCCCGGCCGACGAGGCTCGCAAGCCAGGTACGCCCGGTAAGCCCGGCGAGAGCAGCGACCTCTGGATCGACGCCGACGTCGCCGGCCCTCCTCTGCCCGCAGGCCGCGTGTCGCCGGAGCTCCGCGGGCGCATGGCCCTCCGCACGGACGGGACCATCGCGCCCCTCGACGCCTTCGGCGGCGCACAGGACGAGCGCGACGAGGTCGACGTGCGCCTCACCCTCGACGCCAAGGGCGACGCCCGTGGCACCTTCGCCGTCGTCCTGCGCGGGCGCGACGCGCAGGAGCTCTCGGAGGCCCTCTTTCGCATCGTGGGCGCCGAACGCCAGCGCGCACTGCGAGACGTGGTGCTCGCCTGGCTCCCGTGGGCGAACGTCGACGCCGTGCAGCTCGCATCGACCGAAGGGAGCTGGCAGGTCAGTCTCCGCGCCGACGTGAGCGTCAGCGGGTACGCGCAGCTCGAGGGGTCCAAGACGTGGCTGCTGCCCGGCATGGACACCCTCCACTGGGCCTGGCCGCGGGCGCGCGTCTCGAGCCTCGCTGCGACCTTCGCGTCCCGAGCCGGACGCGAGAGCGCGCTGGCGGTGGGCGCCGCGGTCCAGTACCACGTGCACCGGCGGGTCGACCTGCCCAAGGGGGCAACG
>Ga0210388_10003461_pt1 | contig 12353 bp, 6 predicted proteins | sample IncBWC19OmetaG_FD_155485 | JGI IMG/M metagenome (GOLD analysis project Ga0210388, IMG submission 155485) | Forest soil microbial communities from Barre Woods Harvard Forest LTER site, Petersham, Massachusetts, United States - Inc-BW-C-19-O ... | reverse complement strand
AGCCACGCTCTTACCTTCCGCCCTACGAAGGACGCGGCCTCTTCTTTGGATGAATTCCCGCGGATTCCGTGAGGATGCAAGTATCAAAGCATGGCTGACCGAAGGAATGTCTACCCCTTCATCGAGACAGCGTATTGAAACCAGGACCCCGCCGCGATGATCGAAAAGACGTAAAGTTTGGACCCGGTCGCCTGCCATGGCGGAGTGATATTCGCTCGCTTCAATTTCGCCAGATCGGAGTTCCGCAATGACTTTCTGCAGCTGCTCCAAATTGTCGCAGTACACGATCCACCTTTGGCCCTTCTCATAATATTGACGGAGCACATCGCCAGCGAGGGGGACTTTGCGCTCTGCGCCTTTCAAGATTCGCGCCCGCTCAATGAGCAGTCGTTTCAGTGTTTCGTTGTCCACCTCACCCTGTTTCTTGGCGCTGCGAGCGGCACACTGCTTTATCCTTCGAGTGAGGTCATGCCAGGCATCCTGCTCCGCTGACGACAATTCAACTGGGTGGACGTAGTAAAGATATGGCGTGAGCGCATTCGATTCGATGGCATCTCTTAGAGTGAATGGCGGAGGAACAATTCCATTGAAGTATTCCAATATGGCATTGGTTCCGGTCGGATCTCCAGCGCGGCGAGGTGTCGCGCTGAGTCCCAAGCGCGGCCCAGTTTCGAGTCCCAGAATTCTCAGGTGCTCCACGCTGCCCAGACGATGGACTTCGTCCGCAACCATGAACAGGTGCTGCCCCTGCCTTACTGTCGCCAGAAAGTCGTCCGAAGCTGCCGTTTGCATCGTAGCCAAAACGATGCGAGACCGAGTTCCAGGTCGTGACCAAGGTCCGAGAAGGCTTTCGTTTCGCCACCTCACGTGGCCGGCCCCGCATACCAGCAACTGCGGCTGTAGGTCGGCGAGGGTAGTTGAGATTTCTTCTCGCCATTGCTCTACCAGGATTTCGCTTGGCACCAAAATCAAAGCGATCTCCCCCTTTTTCAAAGCATCCCTGATTGCGCAGAGTGCGGTAAAAGTTTTTCCGCTCCCCGTAGCATGTTCGAGAATTCCGCGCCGTCCGCGTCTCTCCCATTCCTGCAATGCGTAACTCTGATGAGGTCTAAGTGTCCGTGCGGCTCCGCCTCCAGATTCCGTGAACCGCTTTGCGGCTTCGATTTCCCGGCAGATTTCGTCCACTAGATCCGGCCATCCCTTTATATCGGCTGCGCTAATCAACTCCTCGCGAGCAATTTCTGGGAATGCACGAACGGTCACTCCGCTGAATTCACTCTTCCAAAGCTCTTCGAAATAGGCTTTCTCCTGATTTACCCGCTGAGCTTCCCGCGCGTGCTCCCATGAGACAAACACATCCACCGATTCAAGGTTGCCATCGGCAGAAAGGCCCGCCCAGGTCTCGTTCATCGATCCCTTGAAGACTACCGTGTTGCCATCTCCGTCGTGAAACAATCCCAACTTTTCATGAAAGATTCGCTCGTGGCCGGGGATCTTTTCCATGAAGGCGACCCGAAATTCGATGACGCCCAACGCAACAAGTGCGGCTAGTACTTTAGTCGGCTTGTAAACGAACGGACTCGCCAGCATGGATTGTATTTGCTCCCGAAGACGTGTCGCATTTTCCGCTTCCAAGCGAGAACTGTATCCCTCGCTGATCGCTTCGACATCATTTGGTGCGAGAACGGGTGAGCAAATGAGTCGCATTTTGCTACCGCGAGAGACAAAGTTTCTCAGCGTATGCCAAGAGATGACATAGATGGCGCTATTGAAGAATCCCACCGCGCGGTCATATTCCGTCGCCTCTGACATGCAAGGCATGTAAAACTCGGAGGCGATGTCGTCGAGCCCTTTTCGGTAGCCTGTCTTCAATTGAAGCTCCGAAAGACTCATTCGGCGTCTCCCGCAACGCGCCTGAGAAATATGTTGTATCGCTCGATAATTACGTCGGCTAGGTGATCTGCCCTCGCGGTCAAAACAACTTCGGTTTGGTCGGTTCCCAGATGGCGTCTCTGACGGCCAATCTGTCCCGCAAAAGCTTCAATAATCGTCTCTGCCTTCACTTGAACGTTTCGCGAGTAAGCAAAGTCTTCGTAAAGCGCCGCGTCCCACAGAACAAAAACATCCATTTCATTTTGATACCCAATGAGTACTGGAATTCGACCGTCCGAGTGATCAAAGTTACCTCGTTGCCCCCTCGCTTGCCCCGGAACAATTAGTTGTATCTTGTGCTCACCAGTTGCCCGCCCACCTGGCGGAACCGTCGCATTGTAAACATAAAATCTAACCTTCGTGGGCAGCGGATAGCGGAGGTCGATGTTCAAAGGTTTTTGCGAAATGTCGGAGTGGCTGACGACACGGCTCCCTAAGGCATCCAAAACGTGTCTGTGCAGTTCTTGCGTACTATCGCGGTTGCCCTGGGAGGCTACCACTATCATTCGAACGATACGTTCAGTTGCACGGGCGGCGGGCTCTGGAACAGTCTCTCCCAGATCGCTCGAACCTCTGAGTAGTCGATGAAGTGCGAGCTTCCACTTGAAGCGAGCCGCCTCATGACCTCCGCATGTACTCCCTGCAGCCCACGCCGAACCACACTTTTTTCACTCGCGACTGCGGCAATCAAATTCTCAAGACTCATCTCTGGAGGCTTTCTTAACGTTTTTCGTGTCCTAGTTTTGAATGCCGGTTTACGCAGATTAAGAACCACATCGAAGTGAGCGACGTCTTCCGAACCCGCGCGGCCCTTGTAACCTTTGTGGCTTTGTTGGTGTCGATCCAGCGAGGTGGCCTTATGAAAATCGAATCCAGCCTCGACTGCAGAATTCCGAATCGCATCCCAGATTCTGGCATCTGTATTGTGGAAGACCACAGTAGCCCATCCACCCGGCTTTAGAACGCGCGCCATTTCCTGCATGGCAGTCGCCATCAAACCTGCATACACCTCGAGAGATTTACCACCTGCGCCAATCGAAAGAGACCGATTTACGACCGCCTCCTTCTCAAGATCGGTGAGTTTACCAAGCCATGCTTCCCAAACTAAGTTGCAATCAGCATAGAAGATGTTTGAACCGAATGGCGGATCGGTGAACACGTAATCGACCGACGAATCTTTAATCGCAGCTAAATTAGTCGCACTCCCAAGAAGCAGTCTCGGCAACTCGGTTTCGCGAGGTCGATAGTTCCGGTAGTATCGCTGGAGCTGATTAATCTTGTTTCGCATCACCTCAAGAACGTTGACCTCAGAAGATAGCTGCGGAATATAAAGCGTCCCCGTTAAGGGGCGCTGACCGCCACGCGCGTTAAATCGCCTCATCCTGGTTCCATGCCATGCTGTGTTAGTAAAAGCGAAGGCGAGGGCTCGCTTTACCCGGTCGTCCGAAATAGCCATGATCTCGTGCCATAGGAGGGCAAGGGCCTCCAAGTTTCGTGCGGTATAAAGGTCAGCTACCGACTTCACTCCTTTAAGGTGCAACGCGCATCGGAGATGCATCTCGCGATCAGGCCCTAGTGGCGTGTCCGGAAACCAACCTTCAATTGCGTCCCGCCGAAAGCTAAGCGCGCGATGCACATCTTCTGTGGAGGCAGCCTTTTCGTATCGCCGTCCCGAGGGCACTTCATACGAAATCCAGGCTGGAATAGATCCGAGGGTTTCCAGTCCGAAACGCCGCAATTCGCTGCTACATTCCGGGCAGTTGATCGTACGGCCGAGACGTCCTGATTTTCTGTCGATGGCTTCCCATAGCAAGAATTTACCTGAACATTTTGGGCATCGATGCTTCGTACTCCAAAGAGTCCAGTGCACAATACCTTGCGTGCCGTCGGTATGCGCGGTGGCGTAGAGTTCATCAAGCCGTGGACCGAGTCGTTCCTCTAGCTGCCGGAAGCCGTTGACCAGAGCTTCCGGCTCGCAAGGTCGGGTGTGATTCCAGGAAAGATGTATGGCTGCGGGAGACAAATCATTTAGGATCGCTCGTCTTCCGCTGAGCGCAGCGGCGACTCCGGTCATCCCGGACCCGCAGAACGGATCCAAAACTACATCTCCTGGTTTCGTATAGTGTTCTAGAAATGGTGCAATCGCTTCGGGAGGCACCTTCGTGTGGTAACTGTGGGCAAGATAAAAAGTGCTGTTCCTCCCGCCAGGAATACGCATAGTCGGGATAGCGCGCTTCGCACATGAACTCGAATGCGCATCGGGCAAATCGCTCACCGAAGACAAATACCCTTTCATGAATTCTGGAGGTGTTTCAGTCGTCTTCCTAATCGATGATGGTGGCACCCAACCACCGTCGTCCTGACGCGCCCCCAGTTCCCTACAACGCGCCTCAATCATTGGCATGGTGATCCCAGAAACTGAGTACTTTGCCTGGACCACGCTGCGGATAGCGGCCGAATAGATCTCGTCGGTACGACGCAGCCCCTCAGAAAGCGATTGGCGGATCGCTTGATCGACTAGACTTGCTGGGGGAGGGTAGGGGACAGGTGCAGCCGCCGTCTCGTTACGATGCTCCAAGCACAGGACTAGGTCCAAGCATGTGACATTCTCTTTCCTCGTGATTCCTTTAACCCCTTTTATTGAAGGCTGTCCCTTATTCAGCACGTGAACGCTCAAAGTCGAAAATCCGGCATCCACCAAAGCCTTTTGTACTGCATGCCAGACCTGGTCATCGGAATTGGAAAATGCAAGAACTGCACGCCCACCTGGTTTTAGCACTCGGGCAGCGTGAGTAAAAGCGTCCTTCATCAACGCAGAATAATCATCGAGGGTCTTTCCCCCGGTCGCTGCGGAACGATGCTTGTTTACGACTATTTCCCCGCTTTCTTCTGTGAGATTGCCCAACCAGGATTCCCAGAGAAGTGATGAATCAGCATAGAAGATATTCGAACCAAACGGAGGATCCATGAAGACCATATCGACCGAACAATCAGGCAGACAGTCCAGATCAGTGGCCGAATGCTGGAATACCTGAGCGCGAGCCGTTGTCTTTGGAAAACTGCGGTAGTACCGCAACGCGTCTAACGCTTTGCGTTTGAAGAGGCTCCACACATTCCATTCATATCGAAGAGAAGAGATATACAGCGTCCCCGTCATGACATTTGTCGGGCGCTTCGCATTCCATTGGTATCGCCGGGACGCTCGATTAACGCAGGCGGTGAACGCGAACAACAAGGCTTCACGCACGCGGCTCTCAGAACTGCGCACGATGACGTGCCGAAGTGCAGCGAGGGCGTGGAGATTGCGGCGCGAAAAGAATCCTGACACATCCGAGATACCCATCGCACGGTGCCCAGCACGCCACATTTCGCGTTCTGGTCCAAACGGAATCGATGGAGTCCAGTAAGGAATTGGTGCCGATGAAGCTTCCTGAATCAGTGCCATCTCCTCAGGAGTTGGGGCGTGCGACTGGATTCGGTTACTTCCTGAAGACGTATGACTCACAACCGGCTCTTCACCGATCCACTCCATCTCTGCCTTCCGAAAGCGCTCACTACAGTGCACGCAGCTGAGCCGGTCGCCATCAATCAGGCCGGCCTTCTGTACTGCTTCCCAATATACGATTCGACCTTCACAGGATGGACACCGATAGACATCGCTCCAAGTTGTGTATTCAACAATACATTTGGAACGCAACGGCCGATAGAGCCACGCAATCGTCGGCATAACCATCTTCTCTACTTGAAGCAAAGCCTCTGCAAATGCTTCTGGGTCGCATGGTGTCGTGTAATTTCGCGATATGTGAACTGCAGCTGGAGAGAGGTCCGACAGCAGCGCGTTTCGCCCTTCCATCAGGGCCGCTACTCCTGTCATGCCGGAACCACAAAAAGGGTCGAGAATGACCTCTCCCGGCAGAGTGAATGCCCGGATGAAGGGAATTATCGCCTCAGGAGGAACTTTAGTATGATAGCTATGCGCCCGATATGAAGACGATGTCTTGGTGACATCGATTCGTTCCGGCGGTCGCGGTGTTCCACGTTTGGACGACGTTGAAGTCTTGGGCGAGGGCAGGATGTCGGGCGCACGCGGGTAAGACACGGGGTTTCCTTCACTACGTTGTCGAACTGCCGCGACGCCCATTGCCGCATCAGCCTCGAATACATCTCGCACGTCTTCGGGTAAACGACCAGAACTGAGAACTAGGAGGTCCGGGGGGAGTTGGAGCACAACTGCCAGCTTTGCGATTTGCTCGTCCGTTGGTTGACGCTTACCTGCTTCGATGTGGCTAAGCAACGACTTACTCACACCGAGGCGATTAGCGAGATCACTCTGGGAAAGGTCTAGCTGTTCTCGACGAAAACGAATGGCGGCGTGAGCTGACCAAGGCATCGGGACCACCAAAGATTGTACCCGTTGACAGGTTTTGTCAACCCCGCATGCGGGCACATCTATTCGCAATTTGTTCGCCTCTCAGCTTAGCATGGCAAATACCGGCTGACAGAGTTTTCTTCCGCTTCGGAATTCACTCTGGTTTGATGTAGATTTGCGGTGGAAATTGAAGTAGACCGAGAGAGAAGTTTTTTCCCGAAACATCGTCCCAACCGCCTACTAACTGGTTAAGGAAAAAAACGTGCCAGCAACACAAGCCGTGATCTTAGTGGATGCAATATTGGAAGCGATTCAAGAGTCAGGGCATTCCGCCATCTTGATTTCTGGCCTCCGACAACATCCGCGGAGATTCTTGGTAACCGCACCCGATCGTGAAGAGACGTTCCTTTCTGTTTATGCGTGGACTCTGACTCACGGGGGGCGGAGCCGCCTGCCTGACGAATATCGCATTCAAATCACATCGGTCCAGTCTCCCCTACAACTATCGACCGATGGGCCTACCGTCCTCATCGGATATGAGCCAAACTTAAAAATGTTTGCTGGATTCGACCTCAGTCGGCACAAAACCTTTACCACCGGTTCACCTTCAGTCCAGATAGACATTCGCACCGTTCGGAAAGCAATCGACGACGGGATCACTTTCGACAGAAAGAGCAACGACGAAATCGCGATTGGCATTAGGCCCGACCAGCTTCTGAACTATGCCTACAATGCATCTCATCTTCACAAGTATGGGAAAGAACCCAATACCCTTCGCTTGCTTTCCAAGGCGTCTTCACTCGAAAGCATTCCGTCTGCCGCCTTCGATGCCCTTTCCGAGCCTCGACAACGCATTGTACAAACCTTGAGTCGACTCTCCCGAGCGGCGAATTTTCGAATCCAAGTTCTGAATGCCTATGGAAACCGATGTGCCGTAACGCGAACCCAACTTCGGTTGATCGATGCCGCTCACATACTTCCTGTAGGAGCGCCAGGCAGTGTTGACCTTGTCAGAAACGGAATTGCTTTAGCACCCACCTTCCATCGCGCCTACGACGCAACATTGATCTATTTGGACGAAGACCTCAAAATGAAAGTTAACCCGAAGCGAGAAACCGAACTTTCATCGCTGCGGCTCGATGGGGGCTTGGTTGAATTCAAGAATTCACTTGGAAGAATCCACCTACCCGCCGACAAGCGGCAGTGGCCTGACATTTCATTCATTTCCAAGGCAAACCGCTATCGATTAATTCCACGATCGTAGTGGCCCACACGAGGTTGCCGCGCGGCCTTCGACCGAAGAACCGCTTACGGACCCGATCACTCGAGACGCAAGAGTTTGCCCCACAGATTTTCCTTTTTTCGTGTCCCCTTTGACCGCGATAATTTATCTTCACTTCGCAGCTTCTCAAGTTACGCCGCTTCCAAGATCAAGAACCCAATCGCGGCACCCGTGTTAGCACAGCCTTACGAAATCCGCTGCGTGCACGTTACGCTGCTCTTTCCCGGAGTCCACGACGCACTACGAGTCTGCAAAACGTCCGCGACACTGAAAGCTAAGCGCGCGTTCGTGAAAGCGATACGGCCTGTTAAACGTCGCTTGCGGAGCAATAAGCCAACAAGTACACTCTGCGTCGCTATGACTCCCTTCCTCAAGATTGTCTTTTTACCTGTCATCGCCGCAATATTGATTGACGGAATTTCGGAAGCCCTCAAGAAGTTGGGGACCTTTTTTGTGAGTGAAATCTCCGATAGTGTGATGTTGCATAGGATGTCTTGGGACGGCGTATTCACATGGATAGTGGCAAGCGTTTTTATGATTGGTTTGCTCTACTTCGTGATAAAGGGATTGGCGAAGTATGAGAGCCACAGTCTCGTACTGAGAACAGCGATTTTAGCCGGGACGCTAATTCTCGTCGGTTCATCGAACCTGTGGGACGTCGTCTTTCAACGCCCTGAAATGCGAAAGATGTATGACGCAATTACGCCCGACCAGTCTACCGTCCAAGACGTAGATAGAATATCCTTCGCGAGCTGGAACAGAAGTGTCTACTGCCACAACGATGAATCGTACGGCCTTTGTGCAGGCGACTGTTCTGTCGCGTTCATATATAGCGTCCCCAAGATTTTTGGTGAGGGAACTATGAAGCTTGATTTTGGTGCGAACAAGAAGTTATTGCGGAAAAGTTGGTACTGACAATATAAGACGCGCTGTAAATCTCATACCGTCTTTTATCTTTTCACTGATTCGCTTACCGAAGAAGAACTGAAAGGTTTCCCCTCTTTACTCCCTTGGCCGTTCTTCGCCCATTGAAAGTTTGATTTGTTCCTGTAGCACACGACCCACACAACACTCCCTAGATTTACACAACCTAACCTTCCATCGGTAGGTTCCCACCGGAACTGTCCTCTCTCCTCAATGCCCTTCCTGCGAGAAGACTGCGCCTAGACCGCCCGCTTCTCCTGTCAAGGGCGTCCGCTTCGCTCCCGTGAACGCGAAACCCACGCGCCCTTGACAGCGCGGGCGGCTAGGCGCCGGGGACCTCTCAGGAAGGTCATTGCTTCTTTTTTTCAAGCGAAAACCACGCTTGAAAAACGGAAGAAAAGAGGAAAACCAAAATGCCAGAAGGACAGCATGCCACTTGGGGGGAACTCCTTCGCGATGCGGTCGAAAAGCCGGGCCGGATGCTCGAAGCCTACACCGCATTTCATAACTACAGCTTCGGGAATGCCTTGCTCGCGCTCGAACAGTGCGTTCGACGCAACTTGCAGCCCGGACCGCTCAACACCTATCGCGGCTGGCTCGAAAAGAAACGGCAGGTCCATAAGGGGGAGCGAGGAATCACCCTCTGTATGCCCATGCCGTTCAAGCGGACTACGGACGCCGACAGCACGGAGGAAGAACCAGCAGAGCCGCAAACACGCGTTGCCTTCCGGTTTCGGGCGTACTGGTTTGTGCTCGCACAAACAGAGGGCGCAGAAACCTACGTTACGCCGATTCCGGGCTTTGACTTGGAAACAGCGCTCCGTACGTTGCAGGTGACGCGCACGGCGTTTGACGAAATAAACGGCAACACTCAGGGGTTTGCGAGGCAACGGGAAATTGCCGTGAATCCCCTTGCGGCGCTACCTCACAAAACTACATTTCACGAAATCGCTCACATCGTACTTGGGCACACCACTTCCGAAAAACTCGTGGACCACGAAAACACCCCCGTCCATCTCCGCGAGGTGGAAGCGGAATCCGTCGCCCTGATCTGTTGCGAAACGCTGGGTCTCGAAGGGGCGCAGTTCTGCCGTGGCTATATCCAGCACTGGCTGAAAACCGAAAAAGAAATCCCCAACCACAATGCGGCTCGTATCTTCACCGCCGCTACTTCCATTTTGAAAGCGGGAACTCCCGAAGCGGGCAGCCAATAGGCTGCCCGCTCCCCGTTTGTATCCGACTGGCCATTCGAGTGTGAAGAAATACGAAAAGACTTTGCGAAATAAATAAAAAGGAGAAAAAGAGATGAACTCGAAAGAAGAAGTGAAATCGTTGCAAGAGTACGTGAAGGAGACAGAAACAATTGAGTTGTATTTTCAGCAAGGCAGTTCAGACAAGGTGTATCACCTCCAATTGGAAGGCGTTGAAGAACAGTGGTCGGTCGATGCGCAGTGGGGGCGGCGTGGTTCAGCTTTGCAAAGCGATACGAAGGTGAGCAGCGTCGCTTATGAGGAAGCTAAGCGCGTCTATGACCGAATCATTCGAGAAAAGACGGGCAAGGGTTATCGCATCGCGCAGGCAACGGCCAACGGGAATACGCCTATATCCGTTGGCCTGCCTTCCGTCAAAGAGGATTCCGGTCACGCGCCGGAATTGCTTTTCCCTATCGAGGAACCGGAGGCGGTGCGGTTGGTAGAGGATGAGGCTTGGTGGTTCCAGCAGAAGTTCGATGGGCGACGACTGGCCGTACAAAAAATGGACGGCCAATATTCGGGAATCAACAAACTCGGCCAGCTTATTCCGATCGACTCTCGGCTAACGAAATGCCTAGAGTCCGTCGAAGCGCAAGCCTTCCTAGTAGACGGTGAAATCACCGATTCGCGTTTCCATCTCTGGGATTTGCTCGACATAAACGGAACTGACCTGCGGATTCAACCATACGAAATCCGTTACGCACGTCTTAGCCTTGTGTTTCGAGGCGTGGACGAGGCCCTCCGCGTTTGCGAGACGGCCATGACACCGAAAGCAAAACGTGCCTTCGTGAAAGCCATGCACGAAATTCGCGCCGAAGGGTTCGTTTGCAAGAACCGGTACGCCGCATATGCGGGGGGACGAGCGGGACAGCACTTCAAATGCAAGTTTGTCACGACCGCTTCCTTCATCGTCGGCCCGAAGCCAGCAGCAAAGGCCGCCGATGGACACCGTTCCATCGCTCTCTATCTGTTGGAGGAAAACCGCCAGCGCTTCATGGGCACTGTCGGAGTACCGGAGCGTTATGCGCTTCCACACGAGGGGCAGATCGTTGAGGTTCGTTATCTCTACTGCCATCCCGGAGCCGAGGGCAAGCTCATCCAAGCGAAGTATTTCGGGAAGATTCGTAACGATGTAGCGATAGGCGACTGCTCGGCGAGTCAGTTGAAACTCAAAGCCGATGAGACCGACACGACCGAACCCTGAGCACGAGCGGAACGACCGCGATAAACCTGCCAAACCGAACCCTCACAACAATTCTTTAGCCCGATGACTTTTGAGATTGATGAAGATTCACAAAAAAGGAGAAACACGATGAGCACCACAGAAGTAGTGAAGTCCTCGAAAGAGTACATGAACGTTCCGATTGCGGAGTTGATTGAATCGAGTACGAATCCACGCAAGGTTTTTGACCAATCGTTCCTTGAGGAACTGGCAGTCAGCATTCGCAATAAGGGCATTCTGTCGCCCCTGCTAGTGCGGCCAGTGAACAACCATCTGGAAATCGTGGCAGGCGCACAACGCTACCGTGCGGCGAAGTTGGCGGGATTGGAAGTAGCTCCTATCCGGCTGCAAAACCTATCCGACTTGGAGGCCCAAGAGGTTCAACAAATTGAAAATGTGCAACGCAAAGACGTGCATCCCTTCGAGGAGGCGCAAGGCTATCGCACGCTTCTCGGGTTCGAGGGGGCTAACTACACCATTGAAAGACTTGCTGCCCGAATCGGAAAACGCCCGGACGACGTGGCGGAAAGACTAAAGCTATTGGACTTGACCGAACCAGTAGCAAACGCGTTCGTCGCCGGACACATCGGCTTGGGTCATGCGTTGCTGATTGCCAAGCTCGCAGCGGATGCTCAGGAGAAGGCATTGACGCATTGCTTCGACGGATACTACGGTGCGAACGACGCCGACCGGAGCCTTGTGCCTGTGAGCCGCTTGCAGGCGTGGATAGCGCAGAACATCTACCTCAGTCTCAAATCCGTTCCGTTTTCAAAAGACGATGAAAGCCTCCTGCCGGAAGCGGGGAGTTGCGCTAGTTGCCCGAAGCGCACCGGATTCAACACCCTCCTTTTCTCCGATGTGCGCGAGGATTCATGCGCTGATGCCGCGTGTTTCAATCGCAAGCTGGACGCCCACATCGCACAGCGGGTTTTGAAAATCCCGAATCTTGTGCAGATTTCGGACAACTACAATGCCGCAGACGGAACACCCATTCTCGCCCGCCGCAGCTATGTCGAAGTCCTGACCCGGAGAAGCAAGAAGGGCAAGGAAGCAAGGCCCGAAGAAAAACTCTGCACCCACTTGACCCCGGCGATCCACGCGGACGGCATGGACAAGGGCCGTCTCGTGAAAGTCTGCGCGGACCCTACCTGCAAGATTCATTTTGGAGACAGGCAACAGGAACAAAAACAACGGCTTCAATGGAAGGCGGAAAAGACCGCCGCCAGCCGGAAGACGAAAGAAACACTCGCCTTCCGGCACCGCCTTCTGGCCGACGTGCTCAAGCGGGTAAAGCCGCAATTCGGAACGGAGGAGCTACGCATGGTGGCGCAGTTTGTCTTGCGTTCGCTGTCGCACGAACTGGCGTCCCGC
>Ga0210388_10003459_pt1 | contig 12359 bp, 12 predicted proteins | sample IncBWC19OmetaG_FD_155485 | JGI IMG/M metagenome (GOLD analysis project Ga0210388, IMG submission 155485) | Forest soil microbial communities from Barre Woods Harvard Forest LTER site, Petersham, Massachusetts, United States - Inc-BW-C-19-O ... | reverse complement strand
TGCGATCGGAATCGTGGGCGGGCTGATGCTGACGCGGCTGATGAGCGGATTATTGTATGGGGTGCATACGACTGATCCGCTGACGTACGGCGCGGTGGCAATTTTGCTGATGTTTGTAGCGCTCGCTGCTTGTTTTCTGCCGGCGCGGCGGGCAATGCGCGTGGATCCGATGGTGGCTTTGCGGTATGAATGACGGCGGCGGCGCAGGTGACGGTGCGCGTCGTGGCGCGGAATAAGGCGAGGGAACTCTGGCATGAATTTCTGGTGGGGCGGTCGCGAGCGGCGCGAGAAAGAATTGAATGAAGAAATTGCCAGTCATTTGCAGATGGCTGCTCGGGATCACGAGGCGCGCGGCGAATCGCGTGCGGGCGCGGACGCTGCGGCGCGGCGGGAGCTTGGGAACGCAGGAGTGATTCAAGAGGTGACGCACGATCAATGGGCGTGGACTTGGCTGGAGAATTTGCTGCAAGATTTGCGTTATGGCGCGCGCACACTGCGGAAATCTCCGGGCTTCGCTGCCGTGGCGATTTTGACGCTGGCGCTGGGCATCGGGGTGAACACGGCGCTGTTTTCCGTGGTCAACGGCGTGCTTTTGAATCCCTTGCCTTACCCGCAGCCCAATCAGCTTGTGGAACTGTGGTGGGATCGCACACCGGGGCAGCACAGCTCGGTGCCTTATCTGAATTTTCTTGATTGGCAGAAAGAGAGCACGGCGTTTTCCGCGGTGGGCGCCTACCTGCAGGACAACGTGATCGTCACCGGGGCGGGCGAGCCCGAACGCGTGGATGGAGTAAAAATTTCCGCAAACTTTTTTGATTTGCTCGGCGTGAAGCCTTTACTCGGGCGATCGTTCCGACCTGAGGAAGACCAGGTTGGCGCCGGTCCCGTTGCGTTGATCGGCGATGGATTGTGGAAGAGCAAGTTTGGCTCGTCGGCCGACGTTTTGAGCAAGAGCATCACGGTGGATGGCACGAGCTACAGGATTGTCGGCGTCGTACCGGAAAAATCGCCGATCTACACCACGGCGGATGTGTTCACGCCGCTGGGTCAGTTCAACGAGGAGCCGTTTCGCGACCGGCGCGCGAGCCTGGGGACGGTGGGAATCGCGAGAATGAAACCGAGCGTGACACTGGCGCAGGCGCGCGGGGACATGGATTCGGTGGCGCGAAATCTTGCGGCGGAATATCCGGACGCGAACAAAGGCACCAGCATTTTCGTGAACTCGCTGAAGGAGGACATTACCGGCGGCATTGCGCCGATGCTCTATATGTTGCTGGGCGCGGTGGGATTCGTGCTGTTGATTGCGTGCGCGAACGTCGCGAATCTGCTGCTGGCGCGTTCGGCGGCGCGGTCGCGGGAATTTGCAATTCGCGTGGCGCTGGGCGCGACTCGGCGGCGCATCGTGCGGCAACTGCTCACGGAAAGCATGCTGCTCTCGGCTGCCGGGGGCGCGCTGGGTCTGTTATTTGCCGCGTGGGCCACGAAGACGGCGCTTGCGGTGATACCGGAGACTGTGCCGCGCACCAACGAAATCGGGGTTGATGGCCGGGTACTTTTTTTCGCTTTGGCCGTTTCGATTCTGGTGGGCATTGTATTCGGAGTGGCTCCAGCGCTGAAAACTTCACAGCCTGATTTGCAGCGGAGCCTGAAAGAGGGCGGGCGCGGTTCGAGCGGAACGCGGGCGCGGACGCAAAATATTTTCGTGGCTGTGGAAATGGCGCTGGCCGTGGTGCTGCTTGCCGGCGCGGGGTTGATGGTGCGCAGTCTGGTGGGATTAGCGAATGTGAATCCGGGTTTTGATCCGCAGCACGTGATGGAGTTCGGCGTGTCGCCTTCGGCTGCGCGCGTCACCACGCCCGTGCATATTCGCGAAACGTATCGCGAAATCACCGCACGATTTGAGGCTGTTCCGGGTGTGGCCGCCGCGTCGCCATTGGTCGGCGCGCTGCCGCTGACGGGCGATTCGCTGGTGGGTTTCTGGATCACGGGGCAGCCGAAACCTTCTTCGGCGAAGGACATGACGCGCGCGCAGTGGTACGCCACGGCTCCGGATTATCTGAAGGCGATGGGGATTCCTCTGCAGCGTGGAAGATTTCTGAGCGCGGAGGATACGGAGACGACGCCATTCGTTGTGGTGATTGATGATGGTTTTGCACGATCATATTTCCCTGGCGAAAATCCGATTGGCAAGCGACTCAACATTTCGATCATTGACGTCGAGGGCGCGGAGATTGTCGGCGTGGTGGGGCACGTGAAGCATGCGGGGCTGGGCGCGACGGGAATTCTGGACCAGCGCGGGCAGCTTTATTTTGCAATATCGCAACTGCCGGATCGCGTGCTGCCGCTCGTCGGCCGCGCTTGCACGTTCGTGGTGCGCGCCGCCGGAACGCCGCAGGCGGTGAGTGAATCGCTGCGCGCGGCGTCGCAGCAGTTCGATAGCAAGCAGGTGCTGTACGAATTCCAGACGATGACGAAAGTTGTTTCCGATTCGATTGCGGCGCAACGGTTCACGATGATTCTGCTCGGCGTTTTCGCTGCGCTTGCGCTGCTGTTATCCGCGGTGGGAATTTTCGGTGTGATTTCCTACGTCACGGGGCAGCGAACGCAGGAAATTGGCATTCGCGTGGCGATGGGCGCGCAGCGCGGCGATGTGCTGCGGCTGGTGCTGGGCCACGGCATGCGCGTGGCGCTGCTGGGCGTCGCGATCGGGCTAGCCGCGGCGCTCGGACTGACGCGGCTGATTGCCAGCCAGCTTTACGGCGTGAGCGCGAACGATCCGCTCACGTTCGCGGGCGTGGCGGCGTTGCTCACATGCGTTGCGCTGGCGGCGTGCTACGTTCCCGCGCGGCGCGCGATGCGCGTGGATCCGATGGTGGCGTTACGCTACGAATGAGATGCTAACGACAACGCGTCGTCTCGCGATGTCCAGATTGATTCTATGAAATGCAGGACGGTTTGCAGCCCTCAGGGAATCTCAAATACTTCAAGAAAACCACGGCGGATCATGGCAAGCCGGTGGCCGTCGGGCGATAGCGCTGGCGTGCTGAGACGAGCTAGGTACGGGCGGGGATTCTCGTGAAGATCGAAAAGAATCTTGCCGGAGTCAGCCGCAAACACTCGGATGCTCTCCGCGGTAAAATCCCGGTCTTCGTCAAAACCCAAGTTCATAGCTGAGTTGAGCGCCGTCCATCCTGTCTCATGCAAGCAAAAGCGAGCGCCGGATTGTGCAGGAATTGTTTCTACGCCGCCACCTGGCCTTGCGCGAATACGGATGCGATATAAGATCGTGCCATCCGTCTTTTCGACAACAAGCGTCTTGGCGGATTCGAAGCCCGCGATCGTCGTGTCATTGATGAACGATGCAGGGGGTCGAAAAGAACAGCAGGGGAACGGGAGCTGCCGATCTGACTGGCCGGGTGGCCTGAGGTACGGCTTCCCACGCAGCTGAAGCAGCAGGCCGCCGTCCCCCGGAATGACAGACGCGGCAATCTCCCGGTCAGCATCGGTCGAGGAGAAGTGATCGAGCACTTTCAGCGATACTGCGTCCAATAGTTGTTCAGTGGCGAATGATGGTCCCCCGACGACAATCTTGGTTCCAGCGGGGGATACATTAATTGACGCTCGAGCGGCGATCGGTGGCCCACATTCGAGTTCGGGCGAACAAATCCGCAATCCTGCTTCATTTATCAAAGCAAATCGTCCACCGGCAATCGCTCTGACCGAATTCGTCTCCTTTTCGATTGCCATATCCTTGCTCTTCAGCAAGATCTTTTGCGAGACATCGAACAGCAAGAGTTTTGCGGGCGGTCGGTCACCGAGCGGGTACGTCACGAAGCGAGAGCCACTAAAGTCCACTTGGTTCACAGTTACCAACAAGAGGGCATCCGTAAGGAAATTGACATCCGTGTAGTTGATTATCGTTGCGACACGGGCAGAGGTAAGAAAACCATATGGGTGTAAGTCTTCTTTAAAGATTGGTGATTGTTGGGCAGGAACTCCGCTCGGAACCGACAACACAAGCATTGCCGCAAATAACGCGCCGCTGGTCTGCATCGTGCGACTGAAGTACTTCATCGTGGGTAATCCTCGTCGGAAAGGCGCACGGTTTCCGCTCCGTAGGATACATAGGTGGGGGCGCTTTCGTGTGGATGATTTTCCGCGGCGCGGGTTTGTGCGAGAATGTTATTGTGACTCGGGCGCGTTGGTTTCGCGCTGAATTCCATGCCTGACTCGATCAAAGTCGTTCTCGAATTCGCGCTGCTGGCGGTTACTTCGGTGTTTTTTCTGGTGGACCCGTTCGCGGTGATTCCTTTGTTTCTGGCGGTTACCGCGGATTCTACGCCATCGGAACGGCGGGGTGTGGCGCGGCGCTCGGCGTTCACTTGCGCGATTGTGCTGTGCTCGTTTGCGCTGGCGGGCAGCCTGATTTTCAAAATGTTTGGCATCACGCTGCCGGCTTTCAAGATCGCCGGTGGAATTATTCTGATGGGGATCGGGCTGGACATGCTGCAGGCCAAGCAGTCCGGCACGAAAGCGACGGCCGAAGAGCAGCAGGAAGGCGCGGAGAAACAAGACGCAAGCATTATTCCGCTAGGGATGCCGATGCTGGCTGGGCCGGGCGCGATTTCCACGGTGATGGTGCTGGTGGGCGAATCACATTCGCTGTGGCAGCACGCCGTAATTTACGCGACGATTCTGCTGACGTCGTTCATTTCGTTCATGATCCTGGCGGGCGCGGACGGCGTGCGGAAATATCTGGGTGAGACTGGGATACGCATTCTGATGCGGTTGATGGGATTGCTGCTGGTGGCGCTGGCGGTGCAGTTCGTGGTGAACGGGCTGACGGATTTCGGATTGCTGAAACCGCTGACGACGCCGTACTAGCATTACGGCGTTGACGAGAATGTGTCGCACGCATCTACACGGCCAGTGGTTAGACCTTGCTTGAACCATTGCACGCGCTGCGCGGAAGTGCCGTGCGTGAACTTTTCCGGCATCACTTCGCCGGTGGTCATTTTTTGAATGTGATCGTCACCCACGGCTGCGGCGGCGTGCAAGCCGGATTCCACGTCGCCTTCTTCCAGGATATTTCGCTTTTCGGTGGAATTGCCCCACACGCCTGCGTAGCAGTCCGCTTGCAGTTCCAGACGCACAGAGAGGTCATTGGCCTGCTGCGGATTGCGTTGCTGCGCCATTCGGACTTTGCTCTCAGTGCCAAGAATTTTCTGCACGTGATGGCCGAGTTCGTGCGCGATCACGTAGGCTTGCGCGAACTCACCGGAAGCGCCAAAACGATTTTTCAGCTCGTCAAAGAACGCCAGATCGATGTAAACCTTTTCATCGCCGGGGCAGTAGAAAGGGCCGGTGGCAGTTTGCGCCAGGCCACAGGCGGAATCCAAGTCGTCGCGAAACAGAACCAGCTTGGCATGGCGGTATTGTGGGACCAGCTTGGGCCAGGTGTTTTGCACGTCATCTAGAACAAAAGATACGAATTGAACCTCTTTTTGCTCGGCGGCGTCGCGCGCGGGATCCGGTGGACGCGCGACGGAGGCAGATGGGTTTGCGCCTCCCGAATTGAGGAAGGGCGAAATCAGGTCTCGCTTAAAAATAAAGCTCAATACCAGCAGGATGAGCAGGCCGCCGACGCCGAGGTGGACGCCGCCGGGGAATCCTCCACCGCCGCTGCCGCCGCTGGAATTGCGGTCATCTTCGATGTCGCCGCTCGTGCCGCCGGGTGTCCAACGCATGAGAGTGCCTCACGGGCCGCGAAAGGAAGTTGGTGATGCGCGACGAAATTATAAAGCCGCGATTGGCGGCCGACAGGCTGGGTTTCGAGAGCATACCATATCTGCTGACGGGGGACTTTTTCGTGAACGTAGGAGGCCGGGCGGAGGCGGGACTCGCGCGGCGAGAGTTGGTCCGGCCGTGTGCTTGTAATGATTGCCACGGCTAGTATTCGTCGTCCTCGATTTTCTTCAGGCGGGTCATTTTGAATGCGACGCGAAAATCGCGGGAGCGGGCTTCGGCGAGGATGGCGCGGCGCGTTTCGATGGGCAGTTCGGATGGGCCGAAGACGCCGGCCATGTCGCGCGGAAAATGTTTTATGAAAATGGCGGCGAGATGCGCTGTGGCGTAGGCGATGGGCGTTGAGATTAAACCGCGCTGGCGAATTTGATGGAGGGTAGGGAAGCTGGCGTCGTAGCGCAGCACCAGCGGCTGATCGTCTTTCACGCCGCGCACCAGCACGGCCGCGGCGAAGCGCGCGTTTTCCAGCGCACCTTTCCGGATCATTCCCGCGACACCTTTGGGCGTTAAAGTTTTCGGGAAGCGTTTGCGCACGATTCCCTGCGAGCGGTTCAGGCGTCCCTGGCGATACCAACGGAACAGGCGATCGAAATCGTTGCCGCCGATTTTGGCGTCCATGTCACGCATGGGAACCACGTAGGGCAGCATGCAGACTTCATCCTGCGCGGCCAGGTACACGGTGGTTTCGCCGATGGGCGGCGGGAAACGGAATTTTTCGCGGTCCGCGAAACGCTTCGCGAGAGAAAAGCGCCCGTGGCGATAGACGCGCGGGCTGGAAATCGCTTCGTCGTACATCACTTCCGGAGACCATGTGGAAACCGGGTCCTTGCTTTCGGTGCTTTCGTACAAGCGAATCTGGATGGATTCCACGGTGTCCAGAAGTTCCGACCCGCGCTTGGCGAGAAGATTGGTGAGGCCGGGTGCCGCGCCGGTGCAGATCAGCGCCGCACGATTTTTCGCTTCGAAGCGCTTGCGGAAGCGGAATTGTTCCGGTTTGAATGGATTTCGATTCAAGTGAGAATTCAAATCGAGGTAATGCACGCCCAGACGCAGCGCCGCGCGCAGAATAATTTCGTTGAAGACGGCCGGGGAAGCGTTGACCAGTAGGTTGCAGCCGCGGGCAGCGCGCACTATGGACCAGAGATTGCGCGCGTTCGCTTCTTTTACTTCGATCGCACTCTTCTTGCCGAGAAATTTCCGCGCGCGATCCGGGTCGCGATCGCCGCACCAGACCGTGTGTCCCTGGCGCGCGAGCAATTGAGCAAGCAAGGAGCCGGCGCCGCCCACTCCCAGTACGAAGATGCGCATCGGTTCGCAACTTTATCATATTCACCACGCGGGGAAGCGGGGGCGTAGCCGGGGCTTTCCGGATGTGCACCGGGCCGCTAAGCTGGGACAGGTTTCACCGTTCGCACTGTCCGCCCGAGCGTTGCGATAGATTGCCGCACTGCCACCGGAGGCGTATCATCGGCTCTGATACCTCCGACCCACTCGGCCTAACGGAGAGACAACTTAAGGCGTGGGGGCGATGCTCCTGGTAGTTTCAGGGGATGAGGGAATGGGCGGAAACGCCTGCTCCTCCCGGATCTGGAAAGGAGAGCATCCAGCGAGCGCGGATTTCGACTGCGCTGCGGCGCTGGAGTACTCGCCCAATTCCGAATTCGGATTGGGCGATTTTATTCTGGGCTGCATCTGAACGAGCTATGGCACTGACTGACAAATTCGGACGCCAAATCACTGACCTGCGAGTTTCGGTGACGGACCGCTGCAATTTTCGCTGCGTATATTGCCGTTCGGCGGATCCGGAAAATCACATGGCGGAGCACGCGCTGCTGGAATGGGATGAATTCGAGCGGCTGGTGCGGATTTTGGTGGGGATGGGCATTCGCAAAGTGCGTGTGACGGGCGGCGAGCCGCTGGTGCGTCCTGGCGTGGAAGATTTTGTGGCGCGATTAAAAGCGATTGGCGTGCAGGACCTTTCGATGACCACCAACGGCCACTTGCTCTCCGAGCGCTGCGATCGGCTAGTGGCGGCAGGCCTGAATCGCATCAACATCAGCCTGGATTCGCTGAATCGCGAAAAATTCGAGAAGGTGACGCGAACGAAGACGTTCGATCAGGTGCTAGCGGGGATCGAGGCGGCGCAGGCTTCGCCTCTGCGTCCGGTGAAAGTGAATGCGGTGCTGGTGCGCGGGTTGAATGATGACGAAGTGGAAGCGTTCGCCGAATTTGCGCGCGAGAAAGAAATTGTGATGCGCTTTATTGAGTTCATGCCACTGGACGCGGACCGCGCATGGACGCGAGATATGGTGGTACCCGCGGCGGAAGTGCACCGGCGCATTTCGGCACGCTGGCCGCTGATTCCCGTGGTGCACGAGCGCAGCGAGACCGCGCGGAAATACCGCTTCGCGGACGGCGGAGGCGAAATTGGATTGATCGCGCCGGTCACACAGCCTTTCTGCGGGCATTGCTCGCGCATCCGGCTGACCGCGGACGGGAAATTGAGAACTTGCCTTTTCAGCAAGGAAGACCACGACTTGAAAAGTTTGCTGCGCAGCGGCATGGGCGACCGTGAAATCGGCGACGCGATCGTGGCCATGGTGCAGACGAAGGAAAAGAGCCACCGTATCAACGAGCCGGATTTTGTTCCGCCGTCGCGGACGATGGTCTATATTGGCGGTTGATCGGACGTTGGGCCTGGGAGCAGAGCAACATGGCGGATGAGGAGTCCAAATATTTCTCGCTGACGGAAGCGGAGCGGCTGCGTTCGCAGCTGGAGCCGCTGCTGATTGAAGCGATGGAATCGCGACGCAAGATGATTGATGTGGACGAGCGGATCAATTCGCTTGCCGAACGCATCCAGCGCTCCGGCGGCCTGGCCGTGGCCTATGAAAGCGCAGCCAAGACGCGCCTGGAACGCAACCGCCTGGAAGAATCCGTGCAATCGGCTCTCGATCAAATTCAGGAAACCGGATGTGTGGTGAAGGATCTGGATGTGGGCCTGCTGGATTTTCCGGCGCGCATTGACGACGAGGAAGTGTATCTCTGCTGGAAGCTGGGCGAAGATCGCATCCGTTTTTACCACCGCCAGGACGAAGGGTTTTCCGGACGCAAGCCGATTGACCCCCGCGACGCCGGCTACAACAATCCTGTACAGTAGCTCCGCAGTGTCCCTTTTTGCTAACGAGCAATCATTTCGATGGGCCGTACATCGCGTTCGATTTTGGTCAGGTTTTCATCTTCAGCGACTTCCAAATCGTATTTCGTTTGCAGATTTAGCCAAAAGCGCGGGGTGGTTTTGAAATAGCGACCTAGGCGCAGCGCCGTGTCGGGCGAGATGCCTCGCCGCTCCGCGACAATGTCCGCGATGCGCGTTACCGGCACGCGCAAATCCAGCGCCAGCTTGTTCATGCTAAGCCTGTACGGCTTCATGAAATCTTCGCTGAGGATTTCGCCGGGATGTACGGACTTCTTTTTCTTCCTCATAGCGCTCTCGGACCTGCGACCGCTGGTCCCAACATCGCAGACAGCTCCTTGATGCAGTATTGCGCTTGCACGCGCGGGGCCACAAGCGATTGTTTCGTTACAGCGTGCTTCAGTTTTCGGCTAGCGCGTAAATCAGGGATATACGTGTCCAGTGCGCATTAAATTTACATTCGAACATCAACCCGCTGGATACACCCATCTTGATAAAAAATTCGGACGGTGATTCCTGACCTAATCGGACCTTTGTGAAAGGGCGCATTGTGAAAACACGAGGTAGCGTCGAGCGCGTTGTACGAGAAATTGACTCCCCGAACAGAAAAAGACTCTTCCGCAGCGCCCAGCTCCGGCGCGGCATGAAAATTCTCGACTACTCCTTCCACGATTGAGCTGTTGCCGCTCTTGTAGCTGCGGCGAGTCTCGATGAACTTGGGTATCAGGCTTATTGCTGCGATCAAGACGAAGATCGCTGCGAGCGGCGCCACAATTATGCCCACGACTTGATTAATTTGCTTGCGCTTCCCGAATCTGAACAGAGCCGTTCCAAGAAGGACGAAGAGAACTGGCTGTAGTAGTTGATACCAGGGAAACGAACGAAATCCAATTTCGAAGACGGTGTTGTAACCCATGATGAAAGGAATCTATCACGATAGAGGCTGCGAACTCTTGATTTGCCGCGTCGACGGAAACCGACTCACCACTTTGAGTTCCAGATAGGTGTACCAGCGCGGGGCGTGTGGTAGGGTGGAAAGTGAAGAGAGCGAATTGTGACTGACACAACTGAAAACCGGTTGAAGGATTCCGCCAGCCCTTACTTGCGTTCTGCCGCGCATCAGCCGGTGGATTGGCATGAATGGGGCGAGGAAGCATTTGCGCACGCGCGCGCGGAAGGCAAGCCGATTTTGCTGGATATCGGCGCGGTGTGGTGCCACTGGTGCCACGTGATTGACCGCGAGAGTTACGAAAATCCCGAGATCGCGGGGATGATCAACAAATTTTATGTGCCGGTGAAAGTGGATCGCGACGAGCGGCCGGACGTGGATTCGCGTTATCAATCGGCGATCAGCGCGATTTCCGGGCAGGGCGGCTGGCCGCTGACGGCGTTCCTGACGCCCGACGGCAAACCATTTTTCGGCGGCACATATTTTCCGCCGGAAGACGCGATGGGCCGGCCGGGATTCAAGCGCATCCTGATGGGGATTGCCGACGCATTCAAGACGCGGCGCGCGGAAGTCGATAGTTCCGCGAAAGCGCTGGAAGAGGCGGTGGCGAAGGCGGAAGTGTTTCACACGGCGCGCGGCGAATTCGATGCGGGCGTGGTGGATTCCGTCGTGGAATCGGCGCTGCATCTTTTCGACGAAGCGCACGGCGGATTCGGAGGGGCGCCGAAATTTCCGCACTCGAGCGCGACTGACTTGTTGCTGGAGCGCTATCAATCGTCGCGCGATCCGCGATTGCTGCACGTCGTCGAGCGCACGCTGACTGGCATGGCCGAGGGCGGCGTTTACGATCAGCTGGCCGGCGGCTTTCATCGCTATTCGGTGGACGAGCGCTGGTGCGTGCCGCACTTTGAGAAAATGACGTACGACAATTCCGAGCTACTGAAGAATTTTCTGCACGGCTATCAGGTGACGCGCAAACCGCTGTGCCGCGAAACGGCCGAAGGAATAATCGAATGGGTCGGCGAAGCTTTGTCGGATCGCGAGCGCGGCGGTTTCTATGGTAGCCAGGATGCGGATCAAACGTTGGACGACGACGGCGACTATTTTACGTGGACGCTCGCCGAAGTTCGCGCTGTCCTGTCGCCGCAGGAATCACGCGCGATCGAGATGCGCTACGACGTAGGCCCGCGCGGTGAGATGCACCACAACCCGGAGAAAAATGTTCTGTGGGTCGCGGCGGACGTGCAGGAAATTGCGCAAGTATTGAAGACGACGCCTGAGGATGTACCGCTTCTTCTCGCGCGCGCAAAGGGAAAGTTGCTCGCCGCGCGGCTGCAGCGGCATCCCACGCCGGCGATTGATACGACGATTTATGTGGCGTGGAACGCGATGTTCGTCTCGGCCTATCTGGAAGCCGCGCGCGTGCTGCGCCGCGAGGATTGCCGCAAATTCGCGCTGCAGACCCTTGAGCGCCTCCTGGCCGAGGCTTGGGACGAAGCGAAAGGTTTTCGGCATCGCGTTGGCGGGCCGCGGCTGGAAGGTTCGCTGGACGATCAGATTTTCGCGGCTGCCGCGCTGCTGGATGCGTACGAAACGACGCTCGACCGCCGGTATTTCGATATCGCGGAGCGGGCGGTGCGGCTGGCAGTGGAACGCTACGGCGATCCCGATGGCGGCGGATTTTTCGATCGCGCGAAAGATGCCGCGCCGATGGGCGGCCTGGACGTCCGGCGCAAACCGCTGCAGGATTCGCCTACGCCGGGCGCGAATTCCGTCGCGGTGATTGTGCTCGATCGCCTTTATTCATTCACCGGCGAAAAGCTTTATCGCGAGTGGGCGGAAAAGACGCTGGAAGCTTTCGTCGGGCTCGTGCCGCAGTATGGATTGTATGCCGCGACGTACGGTCTCGCGGCACTGTTGCACGCGCGCCATCCATTGCAAGTGGTGGTGCTGGGAAAAGCAGGAGATCCGCGAGCAGCGGAGCTCGAAAAATCCGCGAACGAAATCTATCGTTTCGGCAAAGCGGTTCTTCGCGTCACGCCGGAAACACTTGCAGCGGCGTCGCTCGCACCTGCGTTGCGTGAGACGTTGCCGCACCTCGATGCCGCAAAGCCGCAAGCGCTGGTGTGCATCGAAACCACGTGCCATCCTCCAGTGAGCGATCCCACGAAACTCCAAGCGCTGCTCGGCGAAGTTGCGGCTACCACGGCTGCGCCCTGATCCGAGCGCTTTCGCGCGCCACCTTCGCAAGTTGCTGTGCATCCAACGCGGTGTAATAATGCTGCGTTCGGCGGGAATGCCGTTTCAGGGTTGGTGTACACGGGGGCTTTATGGCGATGAGGGATGCATGGATCGAAAAGCGCGCTGCGGCGATGAATGGCGGCGTGCGCAATTTCTCGCAGATGCATT
>Ga0210388_10003458_pt1 | contig 12360 bp, 9 predicted proteins | sample IncBWC19OmetaG_FD_155485 | JGI IMG/M metagenome (GOLD analysis project Ga0210388, IMG submission 155485) | Forest soil microbial communities from Barre Woods Harvard Forest LTER site, Petersham, Massachusetts, United States - Inc-BW-C-19-O ... | reverse complement strand
GCCCGCGACTCTGGTCCCGATACTGGCCGCGATATTGGCCGCGGGCGGCTGCGCCGTCGGCCCCGACTACAAGCCACCAACACCCGTCGCTGGAGCAGAGGCGCCGCTGGTGTCGACTTCACCGACTGCAGAAACCGTGGCCGAGCCGCCGGATGACTGGTGGCGGCTCTATCACGACGAGACGTTGGATGGATTGTTGCAAGAGGCGTTCACTGCCAACACCGACCTCAGGGTGGCGGCCGCAAATCTAACGGCGTCGCGGGCAGTGCTATCGGCGGTAAAGTCACAACGCTTTCCGCAGACGCAGGCTGACGTCTCAGCCACCTATGGCCGTGATCCCGTGACTGAAGAGATCCTCGAGCTCACCGGCCGCGATGCGGAGAGCATCTGGATCTATGAGGGTGTGCTCGAGGTCGCGTACGAAGTCGATCTGCTCGGCCGCGTCCGACGCTCCGTCGAGGCGGCCCGCGCCGACACCGCCGCGGTGATCGCCACTCGTGACGTAGTGAAGATTACTGTCGCCGCGGAAACCGCGCGCGCGTACGCGGAAGTATGCGCGCTGGGTGAGGAGCTGAACGTCGCACATCACTCCCTCGACGTGGTAAGCCGTGAGGCGGAGATTACAAACAATCGGCTCGAGGCCGGCGCGGGAGCGGAATTCGATCTCGTGAGAGCCCAGGAGCTCGTCGCCCAGGTGCGCGCGAGCATCCCTCCGTTGGAGGGACAACGGCGTGCCGCCTTCTTCGAGCTCGCGGCCGTACTCGGGCGGCCACCCTCCAAAGCGCCCGCGGAAGTGGAAAGTTGCGTGCTTCCGCCACACCTGAACGACCTCATCCCTGTCGGGGATGGCGCGTCGCTGTTGAAGCGCCGACCGGACGTGCGCGAGGCTGAAACGCGGCTGGCGGGCGCCACGGCCCGCATCGGGATCGCGACTGCCGATCTCTATCCGAAGGTCGAGCTGAAGGGTCTGATCGGCGGTGTCAGCACCGAGCCGAACCAGTTCTTGACCAACAAGGGCATCGCCTGGGGCCTCGGTCCGGCCATCAGCTGGACCTTCCCGAACCAGGCGGGTCCGCGCGCCCGGGTACGGCAGGCGAAGGCGGCGGCCGTCGCGGCGCTCGCGAACTTCGATGCAGTGGTATTACAGGCGTTGAAGGAAACCGAGCAGGCGCTCGCCCTCTACCGCGCCGAGCTCGATCACCGGCAGGCGCTCTCGGAGGCCCAGGACCGGGCGCAGAAAGCATTCGATATCGCCCACGCCCAGTTTATCGCCGGCGCTGTCAGCGACCTCGACCTTCTCACCTCGGAGCAACAGCTCATCTCGACAGATGCCGCGGTAGCCGCCTCCGACGCCGCACTCGTCCAGGACCAGATCGCCGTATTCAAAGCTCTGGGCGGCGGCTGGCGCAACAGGGAAACCGCCGCCAAACGATGATCTTCGTCTCTGTTCTCTCCTTGCTGGTCTGGCTCTACCTGGTCCTGGTACACGGGCGGTTTTGGGCGTCTGCGCCGGAGCTACCCCCGGCAACACCAACAGAGCTTCCGGACGTGGACATCATCATCCCCGCGCGCGATGAGGCCGAGACCATCAGGCCAGTGATCGCATCGCTGCTCGCACAGGATTACAGGGGCCGGTTCCGCATCATCCTCGTCGATGACAACTCCACCGACGGCACGGCGGCCATGGCCGGCACGGCACCGAACCTTGTCGTCATGAGAGGCGCACCAAAGGCCGAAGGCTGGTCGGGGAAACTGTGGGCACTGAGCCAGGGAATCACGGCGAGCACGGCGCCGGTGTTGTTGTTCGCCGACGCCGACATCGTGCACGACCCGAGGCACCTGGCCTCGCTGGTCACCAAACTGCAGCAACCGGGAGTCGACATGGTGAGCGAGATGGTGCGGCTGAACTGCACCAGCCTCCCCGAGCGCGCCTTGGTGCCCGCTTTCGTGTACTTCTTTCAGATGCTCTACCCTTTCGCCCGGGTGAACGACCCACGCTCTGGCGTAGCCGCCGCCGCGGGAGGCACCGTACTCATCCGGCGCGGAGCCCTGGAGCGGATCGGCGGCATCGCCTCGATCAGAAATGCCTTGATCGACGACGTCACCTTGGCGAAAGCGGTGAAAACCTCCGGACGGCAAACCGGTGCGGCCATCTACCTCGGCCATTCCGGCTTAGCCACCTCGGTACGACCCTATCCGGCCTGGGGTGATCTGTGGCAGATGATTGCGCGTACGGCGTTCACGCAACTTCACTACTCCGCCGTGCTGCTACTCCTAACGCTCGCCGGACTCACCCTGGTCTGGCTCGTGCCGGCCTGGGAAACCCTCTTAGGCACCGGCTGGGGACGCGCGGCCGGCCTCGCCGCTTTCGGGCTCGCGGCACTGAGTTATCTGCCGACCCTGGCACGCTACCGGCGCAGTCCGCTGTGGGCCCTGGCGTTACCGTTGATCGCCTGTTTCTACATGGCCGCGACAGTGGGCTCGGCGCTGAACTACTGGCTCGGCCGCGGCGCCCGCTGGAAAAACCGCGCCTACGGGACCTGACACCCGCCTCGTTCGGGTACGGGGTTTGCTAAGTCGTCTGGAATGAACATAGGGATGGGTCCCTCCGTGCCATTCGCTGGGGCCACACTCACGACGAACGCTCCCGCACTGACCCGCCTCGCCTGGAAGGGCGGGCTCGTTCTGATCCTTGTGTATTGCATCCTCTTCGTGTTGCTCTCGCCTCTGCCCGTGCAGGACTTTCCTGACCACCTCGCCCGTGCGGTGGCGATGGATGACCTCCTCTTTCACGGTGGCGCGCGCTTCGGCACCATTTTTCACTTCCACCTCGAGTGGATTCCGTATCTGCTCGGCGACCTCATCCTGACGAGCGCCGTGGCAGTGTTCGGCCCGACCGGCGGCGCCGCACTCTGGGTCCTGTTGGTTTTTCTATCGCTACCCTGTGCGGCACTCTTCTATCTGCGCGTCCGCGGCATCGATCCCGCGAGCCGCTCGCTCGCGCTGTTGCTGAGTGTCTACTTCGCGACCGACTGGTTCTTCCTGATGGGCTTTCTGAGTTTCCGGCTCGCGGTGGCCATGTTGATCGCGACACTCGCGCTGGTGGAGCTGCTGCGCCGGAAGTGGTCGTACCCGTTGTTCGCGCTCTACGCAGGGGCGGTCGTACTGGACTACCTCATGCACCTGTCGCCCATCATCTTTCTCTTCGCGGCGCTCGGCGTCACGGGACTGCTGCGACTGTGGCTACGGACTACCAGGCTGCGGACGGAAGTCGCGCTATTCGTCCCAGTGCTCGCCGTGCTGGCGTGGCACTTCACTATCGGAGTTCACTATCGGGAGCCAACCGATCCCGTGGCGGGCGCTTATCTCTGGGGGACCCTGCAGAGCAAGCTCGCCCGCCTCGGCAGCGAGTTCTTCCACTTCTCGCCGTACACGGACGTGCTGCTGGTGCTGTTACTCGCGGGCTGCCTGTTCACGAGGACCGGGGTCCCACGCTGGCGTGATCTGCACCGCCCGCTCGTGTTGGAAATGCTGGTGCTCGCGGTGTTGTTTGTCGCGACGTATTTCGCGTTACCCATCGGCTACGCGGAAGCTTATTACGTCGACACCCGTCCCTTGCCGCTCGCCAGCTTCTTTTTCGTGGCCGCCTGTCTGGCCCTGCCGCGCCCGGACCCGGTGACGCACCCGCGACGCGAGCAGCTGGCCTTCTTCCTGGCGGCATTGCTGGCCGTCACCAACCTCGCCTACCTGGCGCGACACTTCGTAGCCGAGAGCGCCTGGGTGGCTAAATACAGAAGCGTCGTTGCCGCGATACCCGTACATGGACGGGTTCTTCCTGTCTACACACACGGCGGGGAAGGATCGGTCGTGCCCTACCTGCATGTTAGTGGCTACGTGAGCATGGATCGCGCGGCGGTCGAGCCGTACGTGTTCGCGGGCGACAACGGCAACCCGATGAAATACTTCCGCTACCTCCACCGGCCATACGACCCGGCGGAAACCTGGTACGGCGAAATCCCGCGGCCCCCGATCGACTGGCACACCGTCGCCCGTGATTACGACTTCGTCGTGATCACCAAGCCATTCAATCCCGCAGCGCTCACCCTGGCCACGCGAACCGTGACCGAGAATTCGAGCGCCGCGCTGCTCGCAATCCAGAAGTAGTCAGCTTCGCACGGCACGCCAACCCCTGGCGGTGCGATGGCTCAAATCCAAGGCAGAAATGTCCTAGCGTGAATGCTCCATGCGGCCTACGCTTGCGCGAGTGCGGACAGTGGGGAGGCTCATGGTGAACCTGCGGATCAACGGCGAAATGAGAGAGCTTGATATATCGGCGGATACACCGCTGTTATGGGCTCTCCGCGATGTGTTAGGTCTCACCGGCACGAAGTTTGGCTGCGGGATCGCGCAGTGCGGAGCCTGCACGGTTCACCTGGACGGCGCCCCCATACGCTCCTGTGTCACGCCGGTCAGTGCGATCGGCGACCGCGCCATCACGACCATCGAGGCGATCGGAGCGACCACCCCGGGACACAAGATCCAACAGGCGTGGCTCGATCTCGAAGTCGTGCAATGTGGTTACTGTCAGTCCGGACAGATCATGTCGGCCACCGCTCTGCTCGCCAGTAAACCCGATCCGAGTGATGCAGACATCGACGCCGCCATGGCCGGTAACATCTGTCGCTGTGGAACCTACGTGCGTATCCGTAACGCCATCAAGAAGGCGGCGAAGTCATGACCACCCGCCGCGCATTTCTCCAAACCGGGGCGGCGGCTGGCGGTGTCCTGCTGGTCGGCTTCCACATTCCGCGCGAGGCGTGGGCCGCAGCCAACGCTGCGCCGGGGGCACCCTTCGCGCCGGACGCATTCATCCGTATCGACCATCAGGGCGCCGTAACCCTGATCATGCCGCAGGTCGAGATGGGCCAGGGTATCTACACCGCGATCGCCATGATCCTGGCCGAGGAGCTCGACGCACGCTGGGAGCAGGTCCGGTTAGAACACGCGCCGCCGAATACCAAGCTCTACGGCAATCCGATCTTCGGGGTACAAGCCACCGGCGGCTCGACCTCCGTCCGCGCTTTCTGGACACCCTTGCGCAAAGCCGGTGCCAGTGCGCGTGCCCTGTTGATCGAAGCCGCCGCACAGCGTTGGAAGGTGTCCCCCGACACCTGCCACACCGCTAACAGTACGGTGACCCATCAGCCGAGTGGCCGCACGCTCGCCTATGCGGCGCTGGTCGACGACGCGAGCCGTCTGACGCCGCCCGCGAAGGTCAGTTTGAAGAGCCCGAGCGAGTTCACACTCATCGGCAAACCTGTCAAGCGGCTCGACACCCCGGACAAGGTGAACGGTAAAGCCGTGTATGGGATCGATGCCAGGCCGCCGGGTCTGAAGTTCGCCGCGATCGCTATCTGCCCCGTGTTTGGCGGCAAGGTGGGACACGTCGACGACAGCAAGGCGAAACAGATCCCGGGAGTCCGCCAGGTCGTCGTCCTGGACGAGCTCGTCGCAGTGGTTGGCGACCACACATGGGTTGCCAAGCAGGGACTCGCCGCGCTCGATGTGACGTGGGATGAGGGTCCCAACGCACACGTAACTTCCGACGACGTGTGGCGGCAGATCCGGGCTTCCAGTGAGCAACAGGGCGCTGTGGCCAAAACCGCGGGCGATGTCCCGAAAGGCCTGGGCACCGGCGATCGACTGGACGCCGCCTACGAAATGCCCTTCCTCGCCCATGCACAGATGGAGCCTCTGAACTGCACCGTGCACGTGACTGCCGATTCGTGCGAGGTATGGGTTGGCTCCCAGGTATTGGCGCGGGCCCAGGAGGTTGCCGCGAAAGTGACCGGCTTACCGCTCGAGAAAGTCACCGTACACAACCACCTGATCGGCGGCGGCTTCGGCCGGCGGTTGGAAGTCGACTATGTCGAGATCGCGGTGCGCGTCGCCAAACAGGTCGACGGACCTGTGAAAGTCACCTGGAGCCGCGAGGAAGACATGCAACACGATGTCTACCGGCCCGTCTACCGCAATGTCCTGGCAGCGAGTGTTTCCGACGGCAGGATCATTGGCTGGTCATACCGTGTCACCGGATCTTCGATCATCGCCCGCTGGCTGCCGCCGGCTTTTCAGAAAGGCGTCGATATCGATGCGGTCGACAGTGCCGCCGATATTCCCTATGACATTGCGAACCTGCAGGTCGAGTACAAGCGCGATGAGCCGCCGGCGGTCCCGACCGGATTCTGGCGCGGTGTCGGCCCCAACAACAACGTGTTCGCCATCGAGAGCTTCATCGATGAGCTGGCCCGCAAAGCCGGTAAGGACCCAGTGACCTTTCGCCGCGACAACCTCGGGAAAACGCCCCGGTTGGTCGCCGCGATCGACCTTGCGGCGAGCAAGGCGGGCTGGGGGAAGCCTCTGCCACCCGGCTCGGGCCGCGGCATCGCCGCGCAAAGCTCCTTTGGGAGTTATATCGCCACGGTGGCTGAGGTGGAAGTCAGCGAGAGCGGCATCCTCCGCGTGAGACGCCTCGTAACGGCGGTAGACACCGGCATCATCGTGAATCCGGACACGGTCGTGGCGCAACTGCAGAGCGGCCTGATTTTCGGCCTCACCGCGGCGCTCTGGGGCGAGATCACCATCAAGAACGGCCGCGTCGAACAAAGCAACTACCACGACTACCGGGTGTTACGTATCAATGAAGTGCCCGAGATCGAAGTGCACCTGATTGCCAGTGGTGAGGCACCGGGTGGCATCGGTGAGACCGGCACTACGGCGGCGCCGCCGGCGGTCGGGAATGCGATCTACGCGGCTACCGGGGTGCGCTTGCGGCGCCTGCCGATCGATCCGAAGCACCTTCAACGCACGTCCTTCTCGTAGATCTCGGGTTTGAAGCCGACCAGGATGCGCGCGCCTATTTCCAGTACCGGGCGCTTGATCATCGCAGGCTGGGCGCGCATCAGCTCGAGTGCCTTGCGCTCGTTGAGATCTGTTTTCTGCGCCTCGGGCAGCTTACGGAATGTGGTGCCGCTGCGATTGAGCAGCGTCTCCCAACCAGCCTGTTTGCTCCACCGGGCCAACGTCGCGGCATCGATGCCGGAGGCCTTGTAGTCGTGGAACTCGTATTTCACGCCATGGCTCTCGAGCCACGTGCGTGCCTTCTTCATGGTATCGCAGGCCTTGATGCCGTAGATCGTGGTAGCCACAGTCAATGATCCGTCGCCGCCGGGCGGTAGTCGTAGAGAAGCCGGTAATAATAGCGGCGAATCATCCGGCCATCACGCGTTAAGACACCGTTCTCGAGCGGCCCCAGCCGCTGCGCGCGGGACTCGACATCCGGACCCTGCATATCCTCGGGCTTGAACCCGATCAGCAGCAGCGTACGGCCCTCCTGCGCTTTGGAGGGGAACCACCGCTCGTACATCAAGCCGACTCCGCCGAGCAGGTGATCGCTCGAAGTCTCGCTCACCGAGCGCGCCCGATTGGGCGAGTAGAAAGCCAACTGGCTGGCGATCGCGTAGCGATCCATCCCCACCGTCAACGGCTCGGTGCCGATCCCGGTACGGACGCCATTTTCGATGACCGTGAGTTGTCTCCCCAGGTCACGCCAGCCGACCGGCACCACTTCCATGTGCGGCCCATAACCTACACCCGGCAGCCCTAAAACCAGGTAATGAAAGGCCGCGCCATAAATCAACAACAGGATGACCAGCGTCGGCGGCCATGCGGCACGCGCCCAACCCCGCACGCCCCCCGGTGATTTCCCGCTCGCGGCTATGACAGCGAACGCAAGAGCCGGTACGGCTGCGATCCACAGCGTTCCCGTCCAATCCAGCTTCACTTCGTGACGCAGGCTGAAGGCGAAGAAGACCGCCAGGGGCACGAGTACCGACAATTGCATGAAACGCCGACGGCGCTGCGCCTCCGTGATCTCATCTACGGCTGTCTCTACCGGTTTTCCCCACAATGTCACGTACAGACTCACGGCGCCCACCGGTGTCAACAACACGAGCGCGGAGAGCAGCAACTTGTGGAGCGAGAACCGTGGCGCTTCGGCCAGCCGCCGCGAGGTCTGAAAGGCGAAGGACGCCCACTCGTGGGTGGCATTCCAGAAAATGACAGGCGAGAAAATCGCCAGGGCCAACACCAGTGAGACGTAGGGCAACCAGTGCCGCAACCAATGGCGCGAGCGCCCATCCCAGACCATGAAAATGAACGCCACCGGGGCGAGCATCAGGATCGTGTATTTCGACAGCAGACCCAGGCCGAGGCACAGTCCCGCGCGCCACCATGCGCTGGCGCGATCGGCGATGAGCGCCTGGTGGAGGTAATAAAGGAGCGCCGCCCATGCCGCCGTGAGGGGCGCATCCGGCGTCATCATGATGCCGCCGAAAAAGAAGAACGGCAGAACCTGCATGAACACCAGCGCGACGAGGGCGCTAGCGTCATCGAACAGCGCGCGCGTGAGCCGGTAGACGAACCATGAAGCGATGGCACCGCAGAGGATCGCCCCGCTGCGCACACCGAATTCCGATTCTCCAAACAGCGTGGTGCCGGCGTGAATCAGCCAGGCCACCATCGGCGGATGATCGAGGTAGCCGATATCGAGGTGCCGCGAGTAATTCCAGTAGTAGGTCTCTTCGGGCAGTAACTCGATCCGGCTGGAGTAGATCAGCCGCAATAGGACGGCGCAGACGACAAATCCCAGGGCAAGCGCATGCCAACGGACACCGCTCCCGAGCACCCAGGAGCTCGAGGACAGGCACAGAGCGTTCCCGGCTCGCGTCAGTACAAAAGTCGCGGCAACGGCGAACACAATGGCCCACTGCGCCGGCACGCCCCAACCCATCACGAGCGCAAGCACGCCCCCGCGCAGAAACAGCACCGACAGGGCCACGACGAGCAAGTGCCAGTACAGCCGCGGTTCCCGCGCTTTGCCGGCGTCGGCGACGGCCGCACGAACAGTGAGGAAATAATTAAGCAACGCGGCGCATGCGAAACTGACGATGTGAGCCGGGCTCACCGCCATCCCTGCGCCGATCGCTACTATGAAAATGGCCGCATCGGCCACCGGCGCGATCGCCGTGGCAATAAAGGACCGCGACGGCCGATCGTTCGCCATTGTGTAAGAATTCGCCAAAACCAGCATTTTAACCCATCGGGAGTTAAGGTTTCGCAAGGCCCTGGCGACGTTACGGCCCAGAACTCTCTAATATGAAAAATCTGTCCCGTATGTAAAAATCCGGGTATGGCAAAGAGCGTGAATACGGTGTCCAGGTGAACCCGGAAGTGGTCGACGTTGTCGTGATTGGCGGGGGAATCGCAGGAGTCTCGGTCGCGGCGACGCTCGCGGAGACGCTGCAAGTTGTCGTGCTCGAGCGCGAAAGCCATCCGGGGCTGCACTCCACCGGCCGCTCCGCCGCGCTGTTCTCCGAAATCTACGGGGGCGAGACCGTCCGCGCGTTATCCCGTGGTAGCCGCGAATTCCTCTATTCGCCACCGGCGGGTTTTGCGGAGTCTACGTTGGTCCGGCCGCGCGACACTCTGCATATCGCGACGGCCGAACAGGAGGAACGGCTCGATGAGTTTGCAAACCTTCCCGACGTCGCTGCCGCGATCCGCCGGTTGGACGGGGCGGCGGCGCACGCCTTGTGCCCCATTCTTCGTCAGGATCAAGTGGTCGCCGGTGCGCTGGAGACGGCCTCGGCCGATCTCGACGTAAACGGTTTGCACCAGGGATGGCTGCGGCAACTGCGAGCACGCGGCGGCCGGCTGCTGGTGAACGCTGAAGTCAACACCTTGCAGCACACCGGCTCCGCCTGGAGGTTGGAAACCGCCGACTCCATTATCCACGCGGATGTTGTGATCAATGCTGCCGGCGCCTGGGCAGACGTGGTGGCGCGGCGCGCCGGGGTGCGCGAAATCGGCTTGGAGCCGCGCCGGCGTACGGCGTTGATCGTCGACGTGCCGGCCGAGTTGCACGTCGATTCGTGGCCGATGGTGATCGACATCGACGAGCAGTTCTATTTCAAACCCGACGCCGGCGCCCTTTTGCTCTCGCCCGCCGACGAAACCCTGAGCGAGCCCTGCGACGCATGGCCTGACGATTGGGACGTAGCCGTCGCGGTCGACCGGGTGCAAAACGCTACCACTTTGGAGGTAGACCGGGTGCGTCGAAGCTGGGCGGGGTTGCGCAGCTTCGTAGCTGATCGCACACCGGTGGTGGGCTATGCGCCCGACGCACCGGGATTCTTCTGGCTCGCGGGCCAGGGCGGCTACGGCATTCAAACAGCACCCGCGATGGCGGCACTGGCCGCTGCGTTGGTGCGGCAGATGGCGGTACCTGAGCAACTCCTGCGCTTCGGCCTGGATGCCAGAACGCTCCGCCCGGGACGCCTCCACAACCCGTAAACGCGTGGGCACACGCGGCCACCGCATGGCGAACGCATGCACGAAACTTGCGACGACCGGGAGCGGATGGGATAGTCCGTCGATCGTTTGCGCGCGGTGTTAATGCCGCGCGCTGTATCGAGATAGATATAGCGAGCCAAGAATTATGAGCACAACCGGACGGCGTGTTGGAATTGTCATCGGCGTCATAGTCGTGATCGGCCTCGCGGTACTCGCGTGGGCCGCGATTCGCCCGGGACCGCTGGCCTTCGCAGGCGGCAAGACGGTCGCGCTCTCCGAGTACAGCGCGGGACATCCGACCGGCGTACCGGCTGATTTCACGGACACCGACAAGTTGGCGCGCGGCAAGTACCTCACCGAGGCCGCGGATTGCCAGGCCTGTCACACCACTGAAGGCGGCAAGCCGTTCGCGGGTGGCCGGCCGTTCGATACGCAGTTCGGCACCATGTACTCGCCCAATATCACCGCAGATACCGAGACGGGCATCGGTAGTTGGAGCGATGCGGAGTTCCTGAAGGCTGTGCACGAAGGCGTCGGCAAAGGTGGCCTGCGGTTGTATCCCGCATTTCCCTATGCCGCCTACACGTATCTCACCGACGACGACGTGCTCGCAATCAAGTCGTACTTGTTCAGTCTGCCGGTCGTCAAAAACACCCCGCCGCAGAACGCCCTGAACTTCCCCTTCAACCAGCGCTGGCTGATGGTGTTCTGGGCGGCGATGTACGATCCCAACACGCGCTACCAGCCGCACACCGACCGTAGCCCGCAGTGGAACCGCGGCGCGTATCTCGCGGAGGCGCTCGGCCACTGCGGTGATTGCCACACGCCCCGCACGCCGTTCCAGTCGCTCGACAACCGTAACAAGTTTGCCGGCGGCGCCTCGGAAGGCTGGCGCGCCTACAATCTTTCGAGCGATAAGTCCTCTGGTATCGGCACGTGGAGTGAAGACGACCTCGTGCACTATCTGACGACGGGTCACTCGATGGACCGCGGCTCGGCGTTTGGCCCGATGGCCGAGGCTGTGCACCTGAGCTTCGCAAAAATGACACCGTCTGACATCAACTCCATCGCGGAATACATCCGCAGCGTTCCGGCCGTGGCGACGCCCGATCTGGCGGCGCCGAAGGCCGAGCCTGCTTCCGCCGATCCTGCGAAAGGCGTGGCCATGGACCAGAATGAGAAGGGCCGCGAATTCTTCGCCGGCGCCTGCTCCGGCTGCCATGGCTGGACGGGTGACTCGCTCGTCAGCCACGCCACGTTGACGGGGACTCGCGCGGTTAACGATCCGACCGCCACGAATGTCGCCCTGGCAGTGCTCCACGGTGCGAGCACGCTGCCGCCGTCGGCCGACATTGTCGCAATGCCGGCTTTCGGTGCTGCCTATTCAGACGGTGACATCGCCGCCGTCTCGAACTATGTGACCGCTCGATTTGGCGTGAAGGGCTCCGCCATCACGGCGGAAGACGTCCACAAGCTGCGGTTGGCGTCGGAGTAACGGCGCCAGTCAATCTGCGCTAGTCAATTAATAGTGCGGCGGGCGCTCATCCTCGGGCGTCCGCCCTTCATCCGCCGCGGGTAGGGAACTGACCCGGTCCGAGAGCGACTCCATTTTCACTCGCAACCCCTGGATCTCGCGCTGCTGGCGATAGACCACGTCGCTCAACTCATTGTTGGCTCGCTCGAGATACGCGATCTTCATCTCGAGCCGCTCGATGGCTTCGGTGCTCATCCCGCGGTCGCCGTCAGGTGCGGGGCCTCGACGCGGGTGCCTTGTTGCGTCGCCGCCGACTCATCGATGTCGGAGGTCGTCGTTCGGCGCAACTCGCGCGGCTCGTCCATATCCCATCTGCGACCCCGGTGCAGAGTCGCCCTGTTGTCCCAGATCACGAGATCACCCGGCTTCCAGGCGTGACGATAGACAAACTGCGGCTGGGTCACGTGTTCCAG
>Ga0210388_10003457_pt1 | contig 12363 bp, 8 predicted proteins | sample IncBWC19OmetaG_FD_155485 | JGI IMG/M metagenome (GOLD analysis project Ga0210388, IMG submission 155485) | Forest soil microbial communities from Barre Woods Harvard Forest LTER site, Petersham, Massachusetts, United States - Inc-BW-C-19-O ... | reverse complement strand
TGATGAACGCGGCCGAGGCAGAGGGCATGAAGATCAGTTTTCAGCAACGTTGCACTGGGATCGACTTGAGAACCGGAGAACTTCAGCTGCAAGATGGGGCTGGTGAAAAGCGAAGCATCGAAACAAGTGTCGTGATCGGGTGTGATGGCTCCGCCTCGGCGATTCGTGGCGAGATGCTGAAGCTGAACCGCTTCAACTTTTCGCAGCAGTATTTGGACTACGGTTACAAGGAGCTCACGATTCCCGCGGGGCAGAACGGAAAACACTCTCTCGAAACCAACGCGCTGCACATATGGCCGCGCGGGAATTTCATGCTGATTGCCTTGCCCAATACCGATGGAACATTCGCCTGCATCCTGTTCTTGCCGTTTGAGGGACCGGACAGCTTTGCTGAACTAACCACGCATGCTGCTGTGAGTAGTTTTTTTCGTGAGCGGTTTCCGGATGCGTTCGCCTTGATGCCGAGCCTCGCCGACAACTTCTTCGCCAACTCCACGGGAGCGATGGTGACGATCAAATGTTCGCCGTGGCACGCAGAGGGAAGAGCGCTTCTGTTGGGAGATGCGGCGCACGCGATCGTTCCATTTTTCGGGCAGGGAATTAACTGCGGATTCGAAGATTGCACCAGCCTGCTGGCGCTGATCGATCGCTACGGCGCAGATTGGCCACGCGTCTTCCACGAGTTTGAGGCGGCACGGAAAATCAACACTGACGCAATCGCTGATCTGGCAGTTGAGAACTTCGTCGAGATGAGAGACCGAGTGGCTGATCCTCGATTCCTTTTGCGGAAGAAGGTCGAGCTGGCGCTGGAGGCGAAGTATCCGCGGCTGTTTATGCCGAAATACGCGATGGTCACGTTTCATCGGGTCCCATATGCCGTCGCGCTCCAGCGCGGTCAAATACAGGACACGATGTTGACGGAGCTGTGTCGAAGCCTTGAGCGCGTAGAAGATATCGACTGGAACATGGCGGACAGATTAGTGAGCCGCGAACTCACACCGCTGGAGCTGCCTTCGTGAGCGCCCAATTTCAAGCCAGCGAAGAATTTGCCGTCGAGATGGATCAGCGCGACTCCCTGGCGCATTTTCGCGAGCGCTTCTGTTATCCAAAAACCAAAACAGAGGGCGGCAACGGCTGCATTTATCTGTGCGGGCATTCGCTCGGACTGCAGCCGAAGGCTACCGGTACATACCTTGAGCAAGAACTGAAGGATTGGGCTGAGCTCGGAGTCGAGGGCCACTTCCACGGGAAGGATCCGTGGATGCCGTATCACCGACTGTTGACGCAACACACCGCGGCCCTCGTGGGAGCGGAGCCGGCGGAAGTTGTTGTGATGAATTCTCTGACGGTGAACCTGCACCTGATGATGGCGTCGTTTTACCGCCCAACAAAAGAGCGAAATAAAATTCTGATCGAACGCGGAGCTTTCCCTTCCGATCAGTACGCGGTGAAGTCGCAGATTCGCTTTCACGGCTTTGACCCTGCGTCCGCGCTGCTTGAGCTCACGCCTCGCGACGGCGAATCCTGTATGCGCGACGAGGACATCGAGGCGTTGATTCATCATGAAGGCGATTCGATTGCGCTGATCCTGCTGGGTGGCGTGAACTATGTCACCGGGCAACTGTTCGACATGCCTGCGATTACCAGGGCGGGACACAGCGAGGGGTGCGTGGTGGCATTCGATCTTGCCCATGCAATTGGGAATGTTCCGCTGCAGCTTCACCACTGGGGACCGGACTTCGCGGTGTGGTGCAGCTACAAGTATTTGAACGGGGGCCCAGGTTGCGTTGGCGGATGTTTTGTGCATGAGCGCCATTCGGGTGCATGGCAAGGGCCGCGTTTCGCCGGTTGGTGGGGACACGACGAAGCGATCCGTTTTCAGATGGGGCCGGAGTTTCAGCCGATGGCCGGAGCCGAAGGCTGGCAGTTAAGCAATCCTCCGATTCTGGCGCTGGCTGCCTTGCGCGCTTCGATGGACATGTTCGCCGAAGCAGGAATGGACGCGCTGCGCGCCAAGAGCCTGTCACTGACGGGTTACATGGAATTCTTACTGGGTCAGTTATCCCCGTCCAAACTCTCAATCATCACGCCGCGCGAAGCAGCCAGAAGAGGCGCTCAGCTTTCCATCCGGCTTGCCGCAGGCCGCAAGCTTTGCAACAAGTTGGCAGAGGTTGGAGTCATCGGAGACTGGCGTGAGCCTGATACTTTCCGCGTCGCGCCCGTGCCGTTATACAACTCGTATCTCGACGTTTATCGATTCGCACAGCGCCTTTCAGCACTCATCTAACAAACGATAACGCTTTGCTCATGTTCCGCCTGTCTGGGTTACCTCGGTAACAACAGGGGCGTACGCCGGCGAACTTACAATCTGAGCGTGGGAAAATCTCCGCTCCAGGACGCCCGGAAGTGGACAGTGATCGTGTGCGCGGTGGTGTGCATTCACGCCGCACTGTCGCTGCTGGCCCCGCGCGGGTTTGCCCTCACTGCTTTTGGCGACCTCCTGCAAAATGCTGTCTTGCTTTGTGCGACCATCGCCTTTCTCTCCAACGTAAGAATTGCATCGCCGAGGGCCCGGCTGTTCTGGGCGCTGATGGGCCTGGGCCTGGGAATTTGGCTGGCGTCACAGCTCATGTGGACCTACGTCGAAGTCTTTCTGCGGCATGAGGCGCCGAATCCTTTTGTCGGCGACGTGATTCTATTTCTGCACATTGTTCCCATGATGGCTGCGGTCGCGCTCCAGCCGCACATGCAACAGGATGACCGTACGATCCGCGTCGGAACTCTGGACTTCGCTCTGCTCCTTACCTGGTGGCTGTTTCTGTACTTGTTTGTTGTGATTCCCTGGCAGTACGTGCACCCGATCGAATCGGTATACGGCCGAAGTTTTGATCTGCTTTACGTCAGCGAGGAACTCGTACTGGCGTCAGGTCTGTTGCTGGTGTGGCGGCGCAGTCGCGGCGCCTGGCGCAGTATTTACTTTCATCTGTTCGTTGCCACGTTGCTCTACTGTGTTGCCTCGCTCATGGCCAGCGAGGCCATCGACCTGCATCTCTATTACACGGGCAGCCTCTTCGATGTACCGCTGGTGGCGGGAATGGCGTGGTTCGCGCGCATCGGTTTTCTGCCACGTGAGGCTGCCTCGCAGAATCTGATCGAGGAGTCGCCCTCGCGCAGTTACGGAATCTGGAAGGCTCGCCTCGCCATGGTGGCCGTGTTCGTCACCCCGCTGATGATGGCATGGGCGCAGTTCGGTGGAGATGCGCCGCAGCGAGTTCGCACCTACCGGCTGCTGTTAACTGTGGCCGTCATGGTCGTGATGGGCGGACTGGTATTTCTCAAGCAGCATTTGCTGGATCAGGAATTACTCAGCCTGCTGCGCTTATCGCGCCACAATCTCGACGAGATGTGCCGGCTGAAGGACGAACTCGAAAGCAAGGAGCACTCACTGCGCTGGCACAGTCTGGAACTGCAGCGCAAGAATCTGGAACTGCAGGAAATTTCTTTCACCGATGTTCTGACCGGATTGTGGAACCGCCGTTATCTGGAAGAGATCCTGACGGCGGAAGCGGAGCAGGTGCTGCGAAATTATCAGCGCGCCCGCGGAAGCGAGATTCGCAAACTCGATCATCGCGACCTGGTCTTCATCATGGTCGACATGGATTTCTTCAAGGAAGTAAACGACCTGCACGGTCACCCTGTAGGAGACCGGCTGTTGCAACTGGTGGCGCAAAGGCTTTCCACCGTCGTGCGCAAGTCCGACGTGCTGGTGCGCTGGGGTGGAGAAGAATTTCTGATCATGAGCCGCTCGACCGATCCCACAGGGACGCCCGCATTCTGCAGCCGCGTTCTTGAAGTGATGGCGTCGGAGCCTTTCGAACTGGGCCATGGAATCACGGTGAGGAAGACCTGTTCGGTCGGCTGGGCGCCGTATCCGTGGAGTCGCACGGCGTTCGAATCGATTTGCGCGGAGGAGGCGATCGCACTCGCCGATACCGCTCTCTATCGAGCCAAGGCCCTCGGAAGAAATCAGGGCGTGGGAATCCTGCCTCGCGATGGAGTCGTCCCTTCTTCTGAATCGATCACGCTGACCGCCGTGCAGGATGCCAATTCGCCGCTCGTTCGCACCGTGAGGACGGAATGCCCGGGTGCTATCGAAGCGGCGGTCGCTGAGCTTGGAGCCGCGAAGTCGGCACACCTGTCCGAGCAATAACTCTCCGTCTCGAACAGTCCATCTCGTCACATCGCATTATCATCCCACCCATGGCGCTTGACCTGTGCGGGCCGGTTGACTACATTGAGAAGCCGCCCTCACGGCGGCCGAGGCACAATTACTCATGAACGCAAAAAGTCCTTCTCGCAAGACAGGCCTTCGCCAGAAGGCGCAACTCATGTCCGCATCTGAAATCGAACGCACACTGGTGCGGCTCGCGTACGAGATCGTGGAAAAAAATGGCGGGGTCGAGGGGCTGGGGCTGGTGGGAATTCGCCGCCGCGGTGTGCCGATCGCCGAGCGCCTGGGCAAGATCATCGCGCGCATCGAGAGCGCCAAAGTTCCAGTTGGGACACTGGACATCACGTTTTACCGCGACGATCTGTCGACGTTGGGTCCGAAGCCGGTAGTGCAGGAGAAAGAAATCGGATTTGAAATCGAAGACAAAAACATTGTGATGGTCGACGACGTTCTCTACACCGGCCGCACAACGCGGGCGGCGCTCGATGCGCTCTTTTCCCACGGCAGGCCGCGGCGGGTGCAACTCTGCGTGTTGATCGACCGCGGGCACCGGGAAATTCCAGTCGAGGCAACCTTCGTCGGCCGCAACGTGCAGACCACGGACAACGAGGTCATCGAAGTGAAACTGACTGAGGTCGATGACGCGGAAAAAGTCTTGCTGATGGAACGCTAGGTCCACAAGTGGAACCCCGGACGCCCTCGTCCGAGGTGCTAGTGCCAAAGCCCTCTCAATCTAAAGATTCGTGCCAAGGCTGGGGCGGACGAGGGCGTCCGCCCCTCCACGAGCCGTGCATTACGCGATCCGCGTGCAGACCGCCTTGGTTTGGGTGTAAAGGTTGAGGACGTCGTGACCCATCTCGCGACCCCAGCCCGATTGTTTGTAGCCGCCGAAAGGCAGCGCGGCGTCGAAAATGTTGTAGCAGTTGATCCAGACCGTTCCGGCGCGAAGCTGTTCTGCCATGCGATGCGCCTTGCCGATGTCGCGCGTCCAGACCGCGGCTGCCAGGCCGTAGTCACTGTTGTTGGCGCGAGGCACGATTTCCTCGGGATCGGTGAATGGCATCGCCACCACGACTGGCCCGAAGATTTCCTCCTGCACCACTTTCATGTCTTCCTGTGTGTTCACGAGCACGGTGGGCTCGACGAAATATCCGCGGTCGGCGCCTTTGTGGCCGCCGGCAACAGCCGTTGCGCCTTCGGAGAATCCCGCTTCCAGGTATCCGCAAACCCGATTCAGTTGCTCCTGCGAAACCAGCGGCCCCATCTGCGTTTCTGGATCGAGGCCTGACCCGACTTTAATTTTCCGGGCGTGATCGGCAACTCCCTCGACCACCTGGTCGTACACCGATTTCTCGACGTACAGCCGCGACCCCGCGCAGCAACACTGGCCGTGGTTGAAGAAGATGGCGCTGGCAGCGCCGGGAATCGCGCTCGCGAGATCGGCGTCCTTGAAGACGACGTTCGGCGACTTGCCGCCCAGCTCAAGCGAAACTTTCTTCAGGTTGCCGGCCGCGGCGTGAACGATCAACTTGCCGACTTCCGTGGAACCGGTGAAGGCGACCTTATCGACGTCAGGATGAGCCGCCAGCGCTGCTCCCGCGGTCTCGCCATAGCCGGGGACAATGTTAACCACGCCTGCCGGGAACCCGGCTTCCATGATCAGCTCGCCGAGTCGCAGCGCGGAGAGCGGAGTTTGCTCGGCCGGCTTCAGGACGACTGTGCAACCGGTTGCCAGCGCGGGACCAAGTTTCCATGCCGCCATGAGCAGCGGAAAATTCCACGGAATGATTTGACCGACGACTCCGACCGGCTCGCGCAGCGTATATGCCAAATATTTTGCGCCGGGCGTGTATGGAACCGAGAGCGGAATGGTGTTGCCTTCGATCTTCGTAGCCCACCCCGCCATATAGCGGAACAGGTCGACCGCCAGCGGAACGTCGGCCGCCTTGGCAATATTGAGCGGTTTGCCGTTGTCCAGACTCTCGATGTAACCGAACTCCTCGGTATGTTGTTCGAGCAAGTCGGCAAGTTTCCAGATCAGGCGTCCGCGTTCCGACGCGGTCATGCGACGCCACGCACCGTTATCAAAAGCGTTGCGCGCGGCCTTGACTGCCTGGTCAATGTCTTCACGATCGCCTTCCGCCACCTGTGCGAGAACTTCGCCGGTCGCCGGATTGAATGTCGGGAAAGTCTTGCCTGACGCGGCATTTACCCAGTTGCCGTTGATCAGCATTTTTCTTGGTTGCTCGATGAATTCCGCGACTCGCGGATGGATTTGCGGGGAAACTGCGATGCCCATACTGTCCTCCTTGGTCTGACAAACGTGGTCAAACGAACTGCGCGCAAGAGAGCTCAAGAGAGCAAAGATGCCGGGCTATGAAAGTGGCCGGGGGTTATGCTAGCGCCGGGCGGAGACAAATGCAATGGCGGCTATTCGCCGTAGGGCACCCAGATGTTTTTCACCTGCGTCGCGTGCTCAAGGAACCATCGGCCTTCTGCGACCTTCGAATCAAACCAGTCGATGACTCGGCCTTCGTTGGTCCAGACCTGTTTCAAATTTCCAATCGACATCGCTTTCGTGGCCGCGACCGTTGCACCGTCGGCAGAGCACCAGACGGCATCAATGTCATCATGTTCCGCAATCGTTTTCAGCAGTTGCGAAACGTAACCGGTCACGATGTTCACCGCGCCGCCCGGCAAGTCGCTGGTATCGAAAAGCTGGTAGAGGTCGCCGGTGATGAGCGGATATTTCTCCGATGGCACCGCGATGACGGTGTTGCCCATCGCGAGCAGCGGCATCACCAGCGAAAGAAATCCCAGCAGCGGCGCTTCCGTCGGACAGATCACGCCAACCGTTCCGATCGCCTCGTTCATGGCGATGGCGATATTGCGAAACGGCGGATTGTGCACCGCTCCATCGAATTTATCGGCCCACGCCGCGTAAGAAAATATGCGCTGAATTCCGAGATCCACTTCCGCCGCGGCCTGCTTCTCTCCGACGGCCGCAGCCAGGCGATGAATAATCTCGCTACGCCGTTGCGCCAGATTCTCCGCGCAGTAGTAGAACACCTGGGCCCGATTGTGCGCCGTCGCTTTCCCCCAGCTTTCGGCCTTGCGCGCGGCTTCCACGGCATTGCGAATGTCCTTGCGATTGCCCAGAGGCGCCTCGCCCAGCATCCGGCCATCCGCCGCGCGGACTTCCATGCTGTAACCGGAATCCGGCCGCGCCTGCTTGCCGCCGATGTAGAGCTTCACCGTCCGGTCGATCGCGGGCACGCTGGCGTCAACATCATTCGTATCAGAATCCGCATCAGAAATGGGTGCCCCATTTCTCGCGTCGTTTGCGAGAAGTGGGGCTTTTCCGTCCGACGTCACAGAAGCCAACGCCGGAGCGTGCTTGAACCAAGCCGGCTCCATGTATTCGATCAGGCCTTCGCGCCCGCCTTCGCGGCCGTATCCGCTCTCGCGATATCCGCCAAAGCCGCAGGCCGCGTCGAACATGTTCGTACAATTCACCCACACCACGCCGGCTTTGATCTGTGCCGCTACTTGCAGCGCCACATTGATGTTCTCGCTCCACACGCACGACGCCAGTCCATACACTGTGTTGTTCGCGAGTTCCACCGCTTCTTTCGGCGTGCGAAACGTCATGGCCGCGAGGACGGGGCCAAAAATCTCCTGCTGTGCCACGATCGACGTCGGATGCACGTTGCTCAAAAGTGTCGGTGGATAAAAGAATCCGCGTGTCGGCAGCGTTGTCTGCGGTTGCCAGCAGGTCGCACCCTCCGCGACGCCCTGCGCGACCATCCGCTCGATACGATCCAGTTGCACACGCGCCACAATAGCGCCAATGTCGATCGCTTTGTCCAGCGGCGGTCCGATGCGCAGCGTGCTCATCCGATCGCGAATCTTCGACAGCAACGTCTCGGCGATGCTCTCCTGCATCAGCAGACGCGAGCCCGCGCAACATACCTGCCCCTGATTGAACCAGATTCCATCCACCAGTCCTTCTACCGCGCTGTCGAGGTCTGCATCTTCAAAAATGATGAATGGAGATTTGCCGCCGAGCTCCAGCGACAGTCGCTTGTGGCTGGATGCGGTAGCGCGGCGAATGGCACGTCCCACTTCCGTCGAGCCGGTGAACGCGATCTTGTCGACGTCAGGATGTTTCACCAGCGCCTCGCCAGTAGAGCCATCTCCGGTCACGATGTTGACGACCCCAGCCGGCAACTCCGCCTCCTGGCAGAGTTCGGCGAACGCGAGCGCGGTCAGCGGAGTAAATTCGGCTGGCTTCAGCACCACTGTGTTGCCAGTCGCCAGTGCCGGCGCAATCTTCCACGCCAGCATCAGCAGAGGGAAATTCCAGGGAATAATTTGTCCGACTACGCCGCACGGTTCGTACTCAGGAAATTCCTGTTCGAGCAACTGAGCCCAACCTGCGTGATGGTAGAAATGCCGCGCCACCAGAGGAATATCAATGTCGCGGCTTTCGCGGATGGGCTTGCCATTGTCCATGGTCTCGAGGACCGCGAGCAGCCGAGAATGTTTTTGCACCAGCCGCGCCAGCGCGTAAAGATAACGCGAGCGCACATGCGGAGTGAGTGCGCGCCATTTCGGCGAAGCCGCCCGCGCAGCCTGAACCGCGGAATCAATGTCGGCTGCGCTGCCTTGCGCAATCGCGGCCAAATTCTCTCCGTTCGACGGATCGAGCGTATCGAAATACTCGCCCGCCGAAGGACCCTGCCAAGCGCCGCCAATGAAATGCCCAAAGCGCCGCTCGTGGCGCTCCAGCCAGCCGATCGCTTCCTTGGGATCCTCCGGCGCCGGCCCATACTCCATGCTGACGAATTTTTCGGCAATGCTCATGGGTTTCGATTCGCTCGTTGCGCCTTTTCGCTACGCAATCGGATGACGATACTCCGCAGAGTAGCGCCCCGTGGCGTGATGCTCCAATTGCCTCTCGATGTCCCCCAACATCCCGCTGGCGCCAAAGCGAAACAGTTCCGCGCGCGTCCACGAGAGGCCGAGTTCCTCTTTCATCATAGCCAGCCAATCGATGGACTGCTTCGCGGTGCGAATTCCGCCCGCGGGTTTGAAGCCGACGGCCATTCCGGTTTGCTGCGCGTATTCGCGAATCGCGCGCACCATCACCAGGCTCACCGGCAGCGTGGCGTTCGTCGGTTCTTTGCCCGTCGAAGTCTTGATGAAATCCGCGCCTGCCATCATGGCGACGAAACTGGCGTGCGCCACGTTGCGCAACGTCAACAGATCGCCGGTGCCCAGAATGACTTTCATGTGAGCCGCGCCACAAGCCTGTTTGAAGGCCGCGACTTCGTCGTAGAGCGCCTGCCAGCGCCCGCCAAAAACATGAGCGCGCGTGATGACGACGTCAATCTCGTGCGCCCCCGCTTCGACCGACCGGCGAATCTCCGCCACACGTTCGGTCAGCGGCGACAGGCCAGCTGGAAATCCCGTGGACACGGCCGCAACGGGAATCCCGCTGCCTTCGAGCGCCTGCACCGCGGTTTCAATGAAGGCGTGATACACGCAAACCGCGCCGACCTTGATTCCAAGATCCTCAATGCCGAGCTTCTGAACCAGATCCTGCTGGAGCGGTTGCCGCGCCTTCGCGCACAGGCGGCGCACCCGCTCGTCCGTGTCGTCGCCCGAAAGTGTCGTCAGGTCCATGCAGGTGATGGCGCGCAGAAGCCATGCCGCCTGCCAATCTTTTTTTACTGTCCGTCGCGCTACTTGCGATTGTGTCCGCCGCTCCACCGCGCTGGTGTTTACGCGGACTTCCTGCAGCCAGTTCAAATCGAGAGGGATGCCGGTGTTTGACAGCAGGGCTCGGCCGTTGAGGGACGCGATCGCCTGCCCGGCCTGCGGCTCGCGCGCCAAATGACGATCGTTGTGAGAAGAAGGCATCGCTGTTTATTGGACACAGTTCATCGGATGACGTTTATTGGACGACGCCAGTACCGTCTTTGCTGCAAAAATTCCGGTTACCGACGTGCAATTGTACTCCGCGTCCGACTCCGAATATAGCTCAACGCGCGTGGAGCCCCAGACGCCTCGTCCGGGGTCGCGCAAAGAGCGATTCGCGCCGCCACAAATCCCAGAGTTCTTTCCCAGGCCTCACGCCCATTACTCGTCGCAGGGTTTACAATGGCGCACGATTTATATGTCGCGAAAATCAATTTCCCCAGCCGTCCAAAAGAAACTGGCGCAAGCCGCGGCCAAAGTGATGAAGAACGCCCACGCTCCCTATTCAAACTTCCATGTAGGCGCCGCCATCCTGCTGACCAACGGTAAGATTTTTTCCGGCTGCAATGTGGAGAACGCTTCCTACGGGATGACCAACTGCGCCGAGCGCACCGCGATTTTCTCCGCCGTCGCCCAACTCGGACCGAAGATTGAAATTCAGGCGGTCGCCGTCGCCAACGATCACGGTGTTGCCTGCTCGCCCTGTGGCGCCTGCCGGCAGGTGATTTACGAATTCGGCCCCGACGCCACGATTTTCTTCCAGGGCGCAAGCGGACCGAAACAGGCGCATATTACGGAACTCCTGCCGGAAGGATTTCGCCTCCAGTGAGCGCATCGACTTCCACACCGGCGTTTCGCGCGATCGACGTGATCCGCAAGAAGCGCGACGGTATTGAAATGTCGCGGAGCGAGATCGAGGGCCTGGTCAACGCGTATACCAAGGGCGACATTCCCGACTATCAAGTCTCGGCGTGGCTCATGGCCGTCGTCCTGAAGGGGATGACTCGCCCGGAAACCGCGGCGCTGACCGACGCGATGCTGCGCTCCGGCGATGTGCTGGATCTTTCCGCGTTGCCGGCGAAAAAAGTCGACAAGCATTCCACCGGCGGTGTCGGCGACAAGACTTCTCTCGTGCTGGCTCCGCTGGGGGCCGCTGCAGGGCTTGCGGTACCGATGATCAGCGGCCGCGGCCTCGGACACACCGGCGGCACGCTCGACAAACTCGAAGCCATCCCGGGCTTCAACGTGAATCTTCCGGTGGCCGAGTTTCGCCGCGTGCTCGAAATCTGCGGCTGCGCCATGATCGGCCAGACGGCCGAGATTGCTCCGGCGGATCGCAAGCTTTATGCCCTTCGCGACGTCACCGGCACGGTCGAGAGTCCGTATTTAATCTGTGCCTCGATCATGAGCAAGAAGCTGGCGGAAGGAATCGACGCGCTGGTGCTGGATGTGAAGACCGGGTCCGGCGCGTTTATGAAGAACGAGAAAGACGCCGTTTTCCTCGCCGAGTTGATGGTGGAAACCGGCGAACGCATGGGCAAGCAAGTCGTCGCGCTGATTACTGACATGGATCAGCCGCTGGGCAACATGATCGGCAATGCGCTCGAGGTTGTGGAGTGCATGGAAGTATTGCGCGGCGGCGGCCCGCAAGATTTACGCGACCTCTGCCTTGAACTCGCGGCATGGATGCTGCATCTCGGCGGAGTCGCCGGCTCGGTTGCGGAAGGAAAAAAGAAGAGCGCGGAATTGATTTCATCCGGCAAGGCTCTCGACAAATTCCGGCAGATGGTCGAACTGCAGGGCGGCGACGCGCGTGTGATCGATGACGCCAAACGGCTGCCCCAGGCACAGCACACCATGCAAGTGAAAATCTCAAAGTCCGGATTTGTCGCCTCGATGCAGTGCGAGCAGATCGGCACCGCTTGTGTGATTCTCGGCGGCGGCCGCGAGCGCAAGGAAGATTCAGTCGATCCCGCGGTCGGCATCGTGCTCCACAAAAAAGTCGGTGATCGCGTCACGGCCGGCGAGTCGCTGGCCACGGTCCATTACAATTCCGAGGCGAAGGCAGTGCGCGCGCAGCAACTGATTGAGGAGAGCTGCAAGATTTCCGACGCCGCTCCAGCCAGGCGGCCACTCGTCCACAGAATTATCGGCAAAGTCGAGGGCAAGTCCGTGGAGAAAAAATAATGGGACGCTATACGGGAATTCTTGGCCTGTTGACCATGCTCACCCTCGCCTACATATTTTCGACCAACCGCCGCGCCATTCGCGTCAAGACCGTGGCCTGGGGCCTGGGCCTGCAGATCGTGTTCGCCATCTTTGTCCTTCGCGTTGACGTGGGCCGACGCGCGTTTCAGGTCATCGGCGAC